>OFOV01000001.1_pt1 | contig 74604 bp, 111 predicted proteins | sample 1542391 | NCBI WGS metagenome assembly OFOV01 (sample SAMN04958492, study PRJEB24370) | sediment metagenome | isolation source: lake sediment | place: USA: Lake Hill lake, St. Paul Island, Alaska | collected 2013
GACCGAAGTTTACTGGGGTGCCGGATTTGCCGGTTGATAGCTATGCTGAGGCGGAGAAGTTATTTAACAAGATGCGGGAGATATATGAGGTGATTAATTCGTATATCAAGCCGGATCAGGTAGGGGTGCCGCCGAAGTCGTTGGAGAACAAGTCGTATGGATGGATAAAAAATCAGCGGTTTTTGCCATATGGGTTGGGGGAGTGGATGGAGTGGTTTGCTCAGAAGGCTGGGAAGCATGGGCTGAATCCTGGGAAGAAGGAGTATCCGGAGAGTGAGGCTGAGAAGAATAAGGGGAAGATGCCTGAGAAGCCTCCTCATACGGGATTTCCGGGGAAGACGGCGGCGGGGTTATATGATTTTCACAGTCAATTATCGTTTAACGTGGCTCGGAAGTTTGCTTCGGTGTGTGTAGTGGATGGGGATGAATTTGAAACGGTTCTCAAATAAAGGGGTATAGAACATGGACTATGATGTTATTGGGAAAGTAGCGGTGGATAATTGGGAAGTGATGAAGAAGTTTTTTGAGGAGAACAAGAAGGCTGCATTTAGTCTGCATCATTCTGTAGTGGACATGCAGGGATTGAAGGTGAAGGGTATGACGGATGATGAGGTGGAATTAAAGGGGGAGAAGGGTGGGGCGAGAATAATGAAAAATCAGATAGTAGAGGTGACGGTGAGTGGGAAGAAACTGACGGTGTATTTCAAGACTTCAGGGCTCTTTATTTTTGAGGCTGGGGCGTCATAATAATTTCTTACTATAAAAAATGGGGCGGATGATTATTTTTTTAATATGTGTGATTTTGTTGATTCCGATCGTTTGGATCCTCTTAATTCTCCCTATAATATCGAGAAAAAGGACAAAGTCTATTCGGAATGGCTGGATAGAGAGTGACAGGAGACTTGCGAATCCTTCTTTTTTCGATAAGATAATGATTTGGATAAAAAAGCTATATGAATAACACAGTTATTGTGACTGGTGTACCTCGTAGTGGAACGAGTCTGCAGATGCAGACTTTGAAATTACTAGGTATGAAGATTGTGGGGGATAGCAATGGATGATCCACGAAGTAAACTTTGATCCTACAAGATCCACATATCCAAATAAAAGGACAGAATTATGAATAAGGCGATAGTTACGCTCTCAAAGGATTTTGATGAGGTCTCTTCACTCACACATCCCACAATCCAAGCCTACGCGGATAAGATAGGTGCAGAGTTCATAGTTATCGATAAGGTCAAAATATCCAAGAAATTTTTTCACTATGAGAAGTTCCAGATATATGATCTTCTGACCAGGTACAAAAGAATCCTCTATTTAGATTCTGATATCTTAGTTCGACCCGATTGCCCTGATCTCTTCGAGATAGTACCCGAACATAAAATAGGTCTTTTCAATGAAGGCCGATTTATGGACATGACCGAGGTGATGCGGGACACCTGCATGAAGTATAAAACCAGTGTTCCTAAATGGGAACGACAGTACTACAATGCAGGTGTGATGGTTATTTCGAGGCTCCATAGAGGCATTTTTAAGAAGCCTGAAGGCGAGTATGATGTGTGGGGTGCCCCGGTAGGGGTTTATCATTATGAACAGCCCTACCTGAATCTGAAGATCATATCCGAAAGCTATGTAGTTCAGGAACTGACCCATAAATTCAATCGACTGTCTATCCTGGATAGTCATACTGGAGAGAATCATTTATCATCGTATATCGTGCATTATGCTGGGGTACCTAAGGAACACCGGGCCAATCTGATCAAAGAGGATCTGGCGTCCTGGAGTAAGACTGCTCCAGACTACAAGTACCCTAAGAACATTCGGATACTTGTAGGAGGTGGGTTAGGGGATCAAATAGATACAGAACCGGTGGTACGGTATGTGTGTGAGAAGATGCATCCTGGAGAGAACATTGTGGTGCGTACTGATTTCCAGGATATCTTTAGGCATTTACCTGTGAGGTTTGAGAAGAACAATGTGGGACCTGTGAAGGATCCTATTATCTATTACAACATGGAGGCATTGCCGCCTCCTACGGCACCTTTGTGGCAGTTCTTGGCGCAGACATTGTGTCACACGACGGATTTCGCTTCTATATCGATGATACGGAGAACGCTGCCGAATGAGGATAAGCAGATCAAGTTACAGGTGAGTCTTGAGGATATAGGTTCATTGGTTAATAGTGTTGGGATACGGGATTTGACCAAGTTGGTGTTAGTGCATCCAGGGAAGGGGTGGGCGAGTAAGACGTTGCCGCAGAAGTATTGGCAGGATATTATAGATGGGCTTGTAGAGGCGAAGATTCCTGTAGCGGTGATTGGGAAGTACATATCTGAGGAGCAGGGATTGGTGGATGTGACATGTGGGGAAGGGGTATTGGACTTGAGGAATTTGTTATCTCTTAGAGAGCTGATCGCTTTGATTAGTCAGGCGAGGGTGTTGATTTCGAATGATAGTAGTCCGGTGCATATTGCTGGGGCCTTCACTAATGCAATAATTTTGCTGCCCACATGTAAGCATCCTGAGCATGTGTTGCCTTTTAGGCAGGGATCTCAATGGTATAAAGCTAAAGCTCTATATAAAAAATTGGTGTGTGATTTTATAGATTCGAGTCCCTTGCAGGTTGATGGGCAAACAGTTGACGAAATAGTAGAAGGAACTATAGAAGACTATTTAGCGGATGCCTCAGAGGTTGTGAGAACTGCTATGGAGATGTTCAGTAATGACTAAGTGCATATTCACAGTTGCTGTAGACAATTATCATCCTGAGATTTTGGCTGAGACCATTCCGCTCATGGAAAAATATGCCTCTAAAATAGGGGCAGAGTTTAAAATCATCACAAAGCGAAAATACCCTGATTGGCCTCCAACGTATGAAAAAACACAGATATACGAGTTAGGTGTGGGTAATGATTGTAATCTTTTAATAGACGCGGATATGGTCATTTCCGAAGATCTATATGACGTGACGAGTCCTGATATAGTACCTGAGGATTCTGTAGGTGTCTGGATGGAATATGACCCTGCAATTACTATAAAATCCGACGAGTATCTTTCTCTGGATGGGTCAGATACGATACCGGCTGACAATTTCATTCTCACTCATGCGGCTCAACATGAATTGTGGAGACCGCTGGAATTATCTGTTGATATGGCCTTGTCTAGGATGAAGAGACCGTTTGTGGTGGACGAGTACTGTGTGGGGAGGAATTTCAAGCGATGTGGGTTTAAAAGGGCCCAGTTGGCTCTTCCTGGGGCAGCGGAGAACTTGTTTTTTCATAGGAATGTAACAACTGGAAATGCATAAGAGTAACAAAATGCACATACTGTTTCCAATAACATATCAGTGTAATTTAGACTGTGCTTTTTGTTGTTCAAAAGCTTTAAAAAAAACAGCTATAGATATAAATAAGAGTGTTCAGGCTATAAAGGATAACAAAAGCCGAATAGACTGGGTGTATATTACAGGGGGTGAGCCTTTTTTATTAGACAATTTATTTGAGGTGTGTCAAGATCTACGAGATTATGGGTTTAAGGTTGGAGTAACTACGAATGGAACAATATTTCGCCATGAAATAGCATTTTATGTAGATAGGATAGGCATATCTTTAGATGGACCTAAAAAATATCATGACAGATATCGTGGTGAAGGTACATTTAACAAAGCTTTATCTCTTTTTCATGCAGTAAAAGGAAAATGTGAAACTGTTATAATGTCAGTAGCTTTCAAAGATAATATTGAAGAATTAACTAGACTCAAACCTGTAGTTGAGGAGTTAAGCCCGACGTATTGGCAGATACAGCGTGACACAAATGATTATAGCGTAGTTATACCTAAACTGTAGGAAATGATATGAAAAAAATTCTGATTACTGAGTACAAAGATTCAGGTTTAATTGTCTTGAGCGGGCAAATTAAAAAGGCTAACACCAGTAATGATGAAGTGTTGAGTGGTGCTCCGCCACCAGCTTTGGTTCCTGGAATGATTTATGGTTGGGGATATAATACTAATGGTCAACTTGGGGATTTTACCCAGATAGATCATTCTACTCCTGTGAGTGTGGTTGGCGCTCGTTCATACGTGGCAGTTGCCGCTGGCGGACATTCTCTTGCTATAGATTCTAATGGAATGGTCTGGGCCTGGGGTTTCGGAGGCACTGGGGAGTTAGGTAATAACAATTTAAGTAATAACAGCTCACCTGTGTCCATTGCCCGTTCAGGCTCCTATATTTCTATTGCTGTTGGTCATTCTAATGGCGATACAGGGAGTAGTTTTGCCATTGACTCTTTTGGTAGGGTTTGGGTCTGGGGCATTAACGATAAAGGGCAACTTGGAACTAACAATATTGTATCCCGTAGCTCTCCTGTAAGTATAGCTCGGTCTAGTTCTTACACTGCTGTATCTGCAGGTAGTCAAATTACTTTTTTCTTGGATGGTAATGGTAGTGTCTGGTCTTGTGGTATAATGAAGAAGGGCGCATTAGGTGATGGGACGCAAAATGATACCGGCAGTAAATCGTCACCTGTTTCGATTATCAGGTCAGGTTCTTATACGTATATAGCCGCTAAAGCCTACGGCGGTTATGCTATTGACGGTTCCGATGGTTCTCTTTGGGCCTGGGGACAAAATTCCTTTGGAGAACTCGGTGATGGAACTAAAAATAACCGGTCTTCTCCTGTCTCAGTTTTAGGTGGTAGGTCTTATACGGCAGTAGTTGGTGGTGATTCCAGTGCTAATTATGTATTGGCATTAGATTCTAACGGTATGGTCTGGACTTGTGGTCGAAATGACATGGGGCAGTTAGGAAACAGTGACGATCAACCTCAGAGTTTACCTGTGACCATTGCCCGTCCAGGTTCATATGTAGCTATTGGTACTAGCACAGATGCAGGATTTGCTATTGACTCTGATGGGGTACTGTGGGGATGGGGAGGTAATGATTATGGGCAGCTAGGCAACGGCACTCATGTTGGCTGTAGCTCACCGGTTTCTATAGCTAGCTTTACAGTTTTTAGCAGAGTTTCAGGTGCCTATTATTCTACTTTAGTTGTACTTGGGTCATCTCCAGCTCCTGTGGCGGATTTCACTGCTGATCATACTTCCGGTACTGCGCCTCTCACCGTTCAATTCACAGACACTTCCACCAATACCCCTACCTCGTGGTCTTGGAGTTTCGGGGATACTGAAACCTCTACAGTAAAAAATCCTCAACATATCTATAGTACTGCTGGGACCTACACTGTAGCCCTAACAGCCACTAATGCCGGAGGATCTGATACAGAAACAAAAATAGCCTACATAACAGTCACAGTTCCGGTCCCTGTAGCTGATTTCACCGCAGATGTCACCTCCGGTACAGCCCCCCTCACCGTTCAATTCACAGACACTTCCACCAATACCCCTACCTCATGGACCTGGAGTTTTGGGGATACCGGAACCTCTACTGTTAAAAATCCTCAGCATATCTACAGTACTGCTGGGACCTACACAGTAGCCCTAACAGCTACTAACGCGGGTGGATCAAATACAAATACTAAAACGAACTACATAACAGTAACTATCCCAGCTCCTGTAGCAGATTTCACTGCTGATCATATTTCCGGTACTGCGCCTTTCACTGTTAATTTCACGGACACCTCTACAAATACCCCTACCTCATGGTCCTGGAGTTTCGGGGACACCGGAACCTCTACGGTAAAAAATCCCCAGCACATCTACAGCATTGCTGGGACCTACACAGTAGCTCTGACGGCTACTAATGCCGGTGGATCAGATACAGAAACAAAACCTGCCTACATAACAGTTATTGCAGGTACCACTTTTACTCTCATCCATCAAACTATCGATTATGGTGATGCTATTGGATGCCCGATCCTGAATAGTTCCGGTATTAATCTTCCCGTCAGCACTTCTACTTCCGCAGTGCCCGTTCTAGGAGGATTCTCGGGTTCGGATCTTCTCACTCCTCCTTACCGCTTTAATCCTAAACAGTCAATTCTGATAAAGATATCTTTCTTTAACATTCAGGTAAAAACCATAGGAAGACTTTTCAGTTATGACTACGATTTCATAGTGAGGATCAGAGGGCTATCAATTCCGTATTACTATCATAGACATAATGCAGATGATTTTATAGTTACTCTTGCTGTGAATGACTGGGATACAATGGGGGCAATAAACGTGACTGCGGAGATAATACCGGTGGCCCCATTGATTTCAGTATCGGTACAATGCACAGCGGGGATAGCAATGGATGATCCGAGAGGGAAGTTATGACCCAAGAACAAAAATTGAGAACGCTGAAAATCCTTCAACCGAGGATGCACGAAACGTTTAAAAAGCGCCCCAAGGTAATTCCCAGCGAGAAGGACTATGATCGGAAGAAACAGAAGAGAGAACTGTCAGAGGAATTGAGACGGGTCGCATTTGAATTGATGCAGGGGAAATACGTGAGGGTTCCGGGGAAAGGAAAGAAACCTACCTTGTGGTATTGGGAGAATTCGAAAGGAAAACGGTTTTTAGTGGACCAGAAATCGGAAGAGAATTGAATCAAACAGACTCTTTCTTAAGAATCTTCTTAGCGGCTAAGTGTACCATATACATGCTGAATAAAATGCTCTCATCAGTCTTTGATATTGTGGGCATATCTCCCTGATAAAATTGAGAATCGTATATTGTCCTTCTGACTTCATCTAAATCAGAAGCGTCTTTGAGATCTTCATATAATTGCCAAGCCTCACCTGGTTTCGCATCCGATGCTTCTTGGTAAGGTGATTCATCCAAACCGTTTGCCTTATAAAATTGGATGACTTCTTCTAATGTCTTGGGGACTTTAAGAGGAGTTGTTTTCTTCTCTGTATCTTCGCCCGGATACATCTCTTCAGTTTCATTATCTTCCGCTTCTCTGTATTTTTCGTGATCCTGGATATTCTCCAAAAGAATATCCAAAAGATATTTATCTAAAGCTTCTCGGTCTAGTTCCTCTTGTTCATAGAATATGTGTTCCAGTTTTGAATGCTGATAATACTCAACATCGTTTCCAGCCAAAAATTCCAATCCTCTGGCTACTCGATACACGAGACTCCCAATATCCCCACCCACATAGATACCCATTTTTCCCAACACAATCTCGAACGCATAGACGTTTGTAGGGGGCTTATGACAGTGGTAGATTTTATAGTCACCAGATTCATAGAAATCGTAAACGAACTCCTTTTGAATCTCAGTGACTTGCTGGATAAGGGATTCTTTCATATTTTTCATTTGTAAATGGCTCTCCAAATTTGAGAACTTTCCTTATAGGGATCGGTATAGGATAAAGTATGATGTGCAAGAAAAAGGGGCGTTGGGTCTTTTAAATGTTCCGGTTTGGGGTCTCCTATTTTCCACTCCCGCCAAGTATCAGTGAATCCATGATCATACAGTTCTAAATGCAGCATACTCATGGGCCGTCCTTTAGGTTTTTTCAATACCGTAAGGACATGTCCTACATAATCCCCTTCCTGGACATTATCTCCCACATTCCATTTTGGAAGCTCTTGAATTTCCCCGTAATTGAAAACTCCTGTTTCTCCCTCAATGTACACCGCTCTTGTATCATTCCACCAGGGCATGTCAATTGAAGGGCCGGTGAACCAATCGATCTTGATGATTCTACCGGCTTCTATGGCCCTTACAGGGGCTCCGTGGGGGGCGTAAAGATCGACCCCTGTGTGGACGTGCTGGTGTCGATTGATGCCAAAAGACCCAGGATGCTCAGGTCCTATGGGCACTGGAGGCATGGGGTCAAGAGGAAGAATCATGGTGTATACACGAACATTTTTTGTCTTGACATTGCTCTCCAAGTATACTCCAGAATTTTCATGTCTTTGCTGTTTCTGATTTCCTTTTCGATGAGGTCTGGAAGATCATCAAGATCCTTGCCTGTTGTTCCGTTTTCGGATGCTTCAAAAACAGCACGAGAAACAAGATCTATGAATTTGATACCACCAGAACTGTCTTCGACTATCGCCAGAATTTGATCATGAAGTGTTAATTCCATAGGATTATCTCCTTAGTTGATGGGATCCGATAGCCACAGTTTGGCTAAGAAGTTGTGAATCTCCGCAGCAATCTCTTGCTTTCCATCTACGATCTGATACTTGAAACCCTGTTCTATCATCTCAGGAGAAAAAACGAAATGGGCACGGTGGGTCTGAAGTTCGGTCATCTCTTGTTTATCATTGGCGACCACAAGATCACAGCCATTTTTCTCAATGGACATCATAGCCAAATTCCGAAGCTCTTCCGTTGATACCCTCACTTCAAATTTGAACCCAATGAGTATTACATTGGGATTCCATTTCTTGATCATTCCAATGATTTTGGGATTGGGATGAATAGTTTTTCTCATGAACTCAATGAATGCTTCCGGATCTCCCGATTTACATTTTATTGGAGTATCCCGATAAAACGTGAAATCCGACACTGCCATGCAATGGATCACGGCATCAACTTGAGGAACGAAGGTTTCCATGACTTTCATGGTATCGTTTGCAGATTCCACTTCAAATTTCCGAATACTATAGGGACCATTAGCACAGGGAATTTCACTTCCTTTCCCATGCACATAAAGGATATGGGCGTCCATGTTGTAAAGTCTCTGAGCGATTCTACATCCCAGGGCCCCTGAACTGATATTGGTCATGACACGGACATCATCAATTCGTTCCCGGGTGCCACCTGAAGTGACGAGAATCGTTTTGTCTTTGAGCATGGTTGTCAATCCTCTTTTTTGTCTACTGCAATCAATTCGCATATTTGCGTAATAACTTCAGTGATTGTTTTTACTGAGGGTAGTTTCCCCATACCCACGTCTCCACAAGCGAGGAGTCCTACTTCAGGATCGATGACCGTATGACCTGAACGTATGCGGAGATCGTGAAGGTTGCCTTGAAAGTGGCGTTTTTCCCACATTTTGGTGTTCATTGCAGGAAAAATAAGAACTGGAACTTTATCCGGAAGGGCCATGTAGACTGAGGTCAGAAGATTATCGGTGATCCCTACAGCCAATTTGGTGATAGTATTTGCAGTGGCAGGAACGATTACAAACAGATCGGCCCATTTAGCCAATTCGATATGGACGACCATTCCGGTTTCTTGCCATTCTACATTATCGTCATATATTTCACTCCTGGACATGGTGGCCAGTGTTAATGGAGTGATGAATTTTTTGGCGTTTTCGGTCATGATAATGCGGACATCATGTTTGTCCCCGGCTTTGCCATTGACCAAGACACTGGCCAGATCCGCGACCTTATAGGCTGCGATGCCCCCAGTGACTCCAATGAGAATTTTCATGTGTCTCCTTATAGTCTAGATACAACAATTTTGGGTCGTTCACCCAAAGCATGATAGATTTGAGCAACCTCTTTCAATGTCAAATTAACATCTCCACACATAATTTGGTTAAATCTATTTTCTTTCATTTTTAATCTACTTAATAAGTCAGGTAGCGTCAATGGCTTGGGGAGACACATGCCATTCCGTCTATTATCTCTCTGTTTCGTAAAAATTATAGAAAATCGAGCACTTCTATCCCACCTTTTATATGTTATACTAATACTTAAAAAATTAATAATCTATTAATATCTTTTGTATATACAAGGAGAACCTATGCCCAACAAAAAGAAAACCATGACAAAACTTCTACTTAATTTCACTGAAAAAGAAATCCAGCTTTTAAGAGAAGAATCAGAAAAAACAGGACTATCAGTATCAGAAATCGTACGTAGAATCATTGATAACTCCTATCTTAGCCCCAATAAAAATGATCACCATTAAACTCCCCTTCTCCACTCCCGATAAATCTGTAATCTCCGCCTGCATGAAATCCCAGGCCCCAGTCATCAAATTCCTTTTCAACCGAATCAATGACTCAAACGGAAACCTGACCCAAAAAGAACTCACCTCTCTCGCTAATTCTATGAACCATGTCTCCGTAGATTCCTGGTTCAAACAATCTGCTGTCTACGAAGCAGGATCTATCTATGGGTCCTATTATGAGAGACTGCAGGAGATTATAAAATACAACGATTCCCACCCAGGAACCAAGAAAAAACTTCCTACAGTAATCTTCGGTTCCAGAAAAAACTTCATCGATCGCTGCAAGGGAAATCTTTCCAGGGAAGAGTTCATTGAGAGAAGGGATCCTCCCCTCGTTTCTGTAGGAGAAGCCCCTCAAAAAGGGAATAGGAAATTCGAGCTTCATGTACTTGAAAACAACACAATTTTATTTAAGCCTGAATTGGGAATTAAGATTGATCTTCAGCTTCCTCATCTGAGAAAGAACTATCAAAAAATTCTTTCTCAGCTTCAGACATTGATGGAACATAAAAAACTACCCGTAACAGTTAAACTCGATCTCACCTACATTTACATCACCTACGATGAAAAATTCCTTTTTGATTCAGCTTACAGCCCTACTAAAGATAGAATAATGACTGTTGATCTGAATCCTAACTTCATCGGGTATTCTATTCTTGACTGGAGTGAAACCAATTCTTATAAAATAGTTCATACAGGTGTCATCTCCATCAAGAAACTGAATGACCTACAGTTTAGTCTCAAGAAAAAGAAGTTCTCTTCGAGTCATCCTAAAAATATCAAACTCACCAACCAGAGACATTTTGAAATTTATGAAATCTCCAAGGCCCTATGTAACATAGCTACCTACTATCATTGTGAATGTTTTGGCATGGAACTTTTATCCATGCGCTCTTCAGATAAAGGGAAGGGCTCCAAATATAACAGGCTCGTAAACAACATGTGGTGCCGAGAAATCCTTGAGAATAACTTGAAGAAAAGATTAAAGATTAGTGGAGTGAAACTCATAGGGATTCCTGCTGCTTATTCTTCCTATGTGGGGAATCTTCTTCATAGGGAATTTCCGGACATGATTGCTGCTTCGATTGAGCTTAACCGTCGTGCTTTTCTAATTCACACTAGAAAGACTTTTGCCCTATTTCCATCATTCACCCAGAGTGTAGGTGCTCTGACCCAGTCGTTGGAAGAATTGGGTCTGGAGGCTTCCAAGCTTATACCGAAGGTGAAAGGATGGAAAGACTTGTGTGGCAAGATAAAAAACCTGAGATTGAGATATCGGGTTCCTTTGGACTCTTTTGAGTTTAAAGTTTTCAGACTGGATCATAGTCCATGGGTAGACTCGTTTCTATCTTTTTCTATGGTCTAAGGTATCTTAACGTAGAGTGATTCGGAAGTGTCACAGAATTCATCTGATGTCATGGTGGTCAGAAATCGGAGGATGTCTGCTTTTGTGGGAGATGTGTTACGAATATTCTTGAAGGCCAATTCGAGTAACCCAAATGGATAACCCTCAGTACGGGCAGCAAATTGCTCAAAACAATGGGTTGTGTAGAAGACATGGTCGAAAATGGTGCGGGGTTTGTGGCCATAAAGACGGCCATATTGAGTCTTATAGGTGCAGTCAAAATTGGTGAAATATCCTTCTCTGCCCCAATCGTAAATGTTGATCCAGCAGCCGTAGTGGTCACGGAGTTGTTTGATGACGGAATCTCGAATGCGGTTTTCAGCTCTTTTGCTTATTCGTCCGTGGATGTGTTTGAGGACTTTTCGGGTGGCCTCTCCTTCGGAGAATGAGAGGACAGCCTTATAGTGCTTCTCCAGGGTAGCGGTCTTAAAATGGCTGTTAAGGGCACTGAGAGCTTCCTCAGCGTCTTTGAAATGCAGGATAGGAATGAGATCCCCGAGGGGGGCAAGGGTAGTGTTGGCCACATACTATTATACTTCAAAACGGTGGGGAAAGTAAAAGAGGGGAAGGATGGTGCTGATGTAGAAATGAGGGAACGATCTCATTTTATCTTCATGATGAAACGCTGTCTTCTTTTTTATATCTAACTTTTGTCCAATAGCCTAATTTATTTTCTATAATTATTCCATAGTTTTTTGCCCATTTTTTAACAGCAGTATTAGATACTCCGAATTGTTTTGCTATTTTTGTCATGGGAATTTTTTCAATCAAACTACTTAATTCCTCTTTTGTAGGTCTTATAACTCTTCTTTCAGATATATTAAAACACTTTCTGCATAAATTCCATTTTGTTCTCTTTTTGAGATTCGTACCACATTTAATGCATAAGAATTCCTTTTTAATTCTGGGGGATAAGATTCTTGAACTTCTACGCCTTTTGTTTGTTTTCTCTTTTCCGTTTTCGATCAACGCGTGCTGCTTATTTCTATTTTGACCCCGACAAAAAGTAGGTAATAAACCTTCACAGTTTCTACAGATAATTCTTAAATTTTTTATTCTATTATCATTTGATATTCCATTAATATGGTCCAACTCAGTAGGTATTGGTTCTCCCAGCCATTTTTCGAGTCCACAAATTTCACAAATGGGTTTTTTCAAATTTTCTCTATATAAGATCTTTTTTAGCCTCGCCGAGCCAATAGAACCATTTTCAACAAGAATTGTCTTCAAATCAGTTCTTTTTCGTACTATGCCTTGCTGTAGAGATTTTCCACCATCGAAATGAGAAGTATCCAAGCCACATTCTTTTATTGCTTTTTTTATACAGGGATAAGACTGTCCAACATAACTTAAATTTAATTTCAATAAAAGCTGCCTAAAAGATTTTACTTTGGGTACTAACTCTATTAATTGTTCTTTATCAAACTTTCTTCTCCAGGAAAAATGGGAACAATCCAACTTTAGTTCTTTAATTTTTCTTTTAAGTACATCATTCGTTCGACTACTGTTTGCCTCCAGCCCGAGCTTTCTACACAACGAAGCCCAAGTCGTACACAAAGGCAAAGCTCTGGCAAGATCTTGATCAGACCATTTTCTTCCATTCATATTTTCTTAAATATAGTACATTCCATTGTGCTCAGGACCGGAATCGAACCGGTATGGTATTGCTACCACTGGTTTTTGAGACCAGCGCGTAATCCAATTTCGCCACCTGAGCATCACAAGAGAGGAGATTTGAACTCCTATGATTATCTAGCCATCTGAGCACAAAGGTGCTTCGGGAGGGGATCGAACCCTCATGCCTTGCGGCGACAGATCTTAAGTCTGTAGCGTGTCCCAATTTCGCCACCGAAGCATAATGTAAAGAGCCATTCTTAACAAATGGGCCGAGATGGATTTGAACCACCGTAGTCCGAAGACGCCTGATCTACAATCAGGTGCAATTGACCACTCTGCCACCGACCCAATATTTACGAATGCGGATGCCCGGATTTGAACCGAGAAAAGACTTGTACGAGTCTCACTGGGGCCTGAGCCCAGCGCGTCTACCAATTCCGCCACATCCGCGTGAATTTAAAAATGATGTGTCCAAGTCGTAAGGCTTGTTCTGTAATCAGTGTTCTGTAGACACTTGCCTTTACCATTTGGCTATATCCGCCGAAGCAGACACCTGGAGTCGAACCAGGAAGAATGTAGGCCTTGACAGTAAGGACACACCATTCAAATTTGGTGCGGTCGAGAGGAATTGAACCTCCACAGGATTTCTCCCACTACCACCTCAAAGTAGCGCGGCTACCAATTACGCCACGACCGCATAAAAGACCATATCCAAGTTGTAGGTGCTGTTTTCGTTTAGACTGATTTCAAGTCAGTTGCCTAGTCCAGTTCGGCTACCCCGGCATCAGAAACTCCTGAGAATTTCCGATGCCGGGTCTTGGATTCGAACCAAGATTAAAAAATGTAGGCATCCACGGTACGGATATGATCTTAATTGTCAAAGAGCAAAAGTATGGGTGAGGAGAGTTGAACTCCTATGGTTTCCCAACGGATCCTAAATCCGTCGCGTATGCCAATTCCGCCACACCCACATAAAAAACTTAGTCGAGCAGGATCGTCCTGCACGTCACTCTTCCCTGATCTCCTATGCAAAGAGCCATCGGGTTCTGACCGAGCTATTACCGGCTACTAACATTGCTGAAAGTAGCACGCGAGTGACACCTCCGGTTGCGAGAGGTGCGTCTGCAGTTACATACCGTTTTTGTCTCTCAAGATCCTTCAGGTATCATCCGGTTTCCCCGGCTACTTTCCTTTAAGAACCTGAATCAAGCTACATAATCTTAATGTGAAGATTCCTCCGTGCAAGAGGCCTTCAGAGACTACGACGAGCCACCGCTTTTTCGCCATCGACTAATTTGGAGACGGAGAGGGGATTTCAACCCCTGAATAATGGTTTTGCGGACCATCGTGTTAAAGCACTTCACCACTCCGTCATGCTATCATAGGAACTGTTACTATTGATATTATTGTATCTTTTGGATCAATTCTGGGTTTTTTCGTATAATATGTGCTAGAACATTTCCTACAACAGAATGTTCTTTGACTTTTTAAAACTAAATGAGTGTGTCCTGGGCTACTCTCAAATATTTTTCCACATTCTGGACATCTAATAGTAACAATAGTTTTTAGTCTGCCTTTATCTTTAAGAGTTTTTCTGGCATGGTCCCCATGAAATAGAACTTGAAGATTACTGATATCATCATGCGTAGTATGATCGTCAATGTGATCCACATGTTCATGGGTATCCAGAATTCTTCCCATTTTTATGGACATTAAATATCTTGTCCATGTCATCTGAATTTTTTCATCGCCTCTTATAAGTATTACTTTGTTCCTTTTTGCACTATCACAGTAATATGGGCCATATATTTCATATCCATTAAAAGGGCTTGCCGCAGGAGTAGTTCTCTTTTTGCGTTCAACCACAATGTCTTTACAGTGTTTCTGAATACGATGAACAGAGATTCCCATCTCTTGTGCTATTTGAGCGTATGTTTTATTTAATTTCCTTAATTCTCTGATTTTTTCTATGGTGTCTTTATCTAATTCTGTGGGAATGACTATCGTACCAGAAGGTTTCCCTTTCAAGTATAAACTTAAAGTTCCTTTTGACAATCCAGTTTCTTGCCTTATCTGTTTATAGGTATTTCCATTTGCTCTCATCGCAACAATTTTCTTAATTGTTTCTGAACATATTTTTTCCATTTAATACTCTCCTTTCGAACCTCGTATAATATACTGCATTATCACTAGAAGAGTATTAAAACAAAAAACCCTCCGCCTTGTTGCCAGGGCGGAGGGTTGGGTTTTCAAAAGTTCAGTATCTGGTCAGCCCAAGCTTCGCCCTGTCCTTTGGCTAAGGTAATAAGATAAACACAAGCTCAGGGATAGGACAGAATTCTTGATGACCATATCCTAAATATAGCACATTCCTTTGGAGAAGTCAAGTTTTTAGTGATCTTAATTGCTAATTCATTGGAAGATAATGAGTTACATCGAATAATAATCTACTAATTGAATTCATATTCCCACCACCTTATCTTGAAAGGACCCTAATTTATGTCATTCACGCCGTATTATCTCAGTGTTCTGCCCACCCAGATCAATGGTTGTCAGATTCTCACCACTTCCCCGGTAGCAGCCGTAGCCGTCACCAATGCCACGTCCCCTGTAACCGTGTTCAGCGGCTTTTCTGGAACAGATCTCATTGTCCCTCCTAACAACTTTAACCCGGACTTCCCTCTGCTTCTGAAGCTGTTTTTCAGCGGTGTAACAACGAATACCACCAATCCCATCAATTATGAATTCGTTGTGAAGGTTACTGGACCTTTTGGAGAATATAAATTCCACAGATATGATTCGAAAGATTTTGGTACCGCCCATGAGATTCCGAACTGGAGCACCATGGGAGCAATTGTGATTACTGTCTCATTGATCCCTATCACGACTTCAGTCACCACAGTATCTTGTTCTTGTTTGGCCGGGTTTGCGATGGATGCAATGGATACCCCAGGAGTAAGATAAAATGTTGAAGGCACCATTCAAACACCGGGAAGAAGCTCAACATAAATATGGAAGCCGCAGCATCAAAATATGATCAGCAAGATTTGGATTATTATGCAATTTGGTGCAATGCCGAAATTGCAATCTACATTTTGCACTTTGGTGAGAAATACAAAGTGGAGACGTACATTCTGGTGAAGGGAATAGCGTTTCCCACCATCCAGCCCATAGAATATCATTCAGTAGAACGATTACTCAAATTGATTGATAAACTGGGATTGGAACCCACGGTGATGAAATTGCGATTAGTTGCTGATGAGGAGGACTATGAAAATAGTTAGTAAAAGGTTACTAAAACAAAGTGTCTATCTGAATGGTCGAAAAGCGGTGATAGTGACTCCAACAAATATACGTCCAATCCTCTGTGCCCATATCTATGATGTAACAGATGATGGGACGCTGGTACCATCAGATCCTGAAGTACATACAAAAGAAACTTTGAAAGAATTTTTGGCCCACTATAATACGCGGAAAGTCGATAAACATCTGGTATTGGCCTAAGCGGGTGACTCCATCAAGGAATGCAACTTGACAAGAACATACCATGGACAAACATGAACAATCATTTTTTGATGGAGATATTGGAGATAGAAATATTAATGAATCAATGCTCGAAAATGATCCTACTCCCCGCCGCCGAGCCAGCGATATATTGGAGATTGTGGAGGCAAAATATGTTCCATGGGAAAAGTTAAATCAGATTATCATAGGGTTTATTACGGGATTGATGGTAGGAGGGTTTGTTGTGGGGTGGATTTTGGCAACGAACATATCGGACTATCATAATCACAAGGATGACATGACACACAGAGTGGGGGTATTAGAGTTAAAAGGGCAGAGTATATCAGTCAGTATTGATAGCAATACCCAAGCAGTAAAAAAACTCAATGAAACGATATCAACATGGAGACCACGCCACTAAAAATGGTGGACCGTGTGAGAGTTCCACTCACCAAAATCTCCGTGCAAGGGAGACTCGCCCGTCCGGCTGTTACGGCCCTTAATGGAACCACGGGGGCTTGAACCCCGAACCTTTGGCATGCCGTGCCAACACTCTTCCAATTGAGCTATGGCCCCAATCTATGGTGGAACTGACCGGGCTTGAACCGGTAGCCTTGACAGTGCGGATGTCACGCTCTCCCAATTGAGCTACAGCCCCTTAATCTTGTTCGTCGTATCTACGTTTCTGTATGACCTGTTCGAGTGCTCGGTTTGTGTGCCTGCCCTTCTTTAGCTTGCAGGCGGGCGATTCTTCGCTTATTAGTAACAACAACGTAACTTATCAACCAAAAAAACATAGATAGCGGCCAGAAAATGATGAGAACCTGAATCAAAATGCGCTCCCAAAACGTAGACACGTCGGTTCCCATGTGTAGAGCCCAAGCGATGCCGATATTTAGCCACACGAATACAATAATTGATTCCGTCATTTTGCTTTCTCCTTGCCCTACAATTTCAGAGGCGGACATTTTGTACAATTATTAGTAAAGCCGACGAAGGGATTCGGACCCCCAACCTACTGATTACAGATCAGTTGCTCTACCGTTGAGCTACATCGGCAGAATTTCTTCTTCCTTTTGATTCAGATAATCCAATTTTTCCTTCTCAGTTTTGAATTCAGGAGTCTTCTCGATTTCTTTTATGGGTTTAACTGTGCCAAAACATTTCATATCTGGAGTCACTTGTCCGATGTCCCAGTGATATTCATCAAATAGAAAATTATTACTGAATTTAATTCTGCTGATTGTAAAGGCCATCTCCTTCTGATTGTAAATGCCTATTTCAGCATTCCGCGCTTTAATGTGATACAGATAGCCATCTTTACATTCCGACATTGGAAGATACTTAATTTCGTTCATGACCTATTCCTTTTATGAAACGGAGAGGCAGGGATTCGAACCCTGGGTACATTGCTGCACACACGCTTTCCAGGCGTGCCCAATAGACCAACTCTGGCACCTCTCCTTAATCTTCTCTAATATATACAAAATCATCCACATATTTTCTATCTTTTGAGAAAACAGGGATATTGAGATCTACTTCACCTTTCACGATACAAAATCCTCTTTTTCTAACTACTGGATAGTTATCAAAATTGATGCCTTCTTTTTGAAACAGCATCTCCTGAATTTGGCTGCAAGATTTCTGAAAAAGTTGCTTGTGAGAAAAATACTCTCTCCCGGCCATCTGAATTGCATTTCTTGTCGCGTCAATTTGCCGCCACAACATGCAGTTTGTTACATCATCTTGAGGGACAGAAAATACCCGGCTATCGAAACAGATATTCTTCCCGTGTAACCGAGAGAAAACGGCACTGGCTAATGAAGCCGAGATAGAGATCATTTTTCGTGCATCATAGTCAAACCAGGCATCAGTTGAAATTGTTCTGTAGTCGGTAATCAGAAAACTGATCTCATCTGATTGAGAGTAACAAAATTCACATCCTTGGATATCCTTTTGAACTGTTTTGGCCGTTTCAATCATCTGTTCCACAAATTCCATGGACCAGTTTTTACCGAATCGCTTTCTAGTAATGGTGTGGAATGCCCTCCCGTCAATCCTTAACACAACGGGAATTCGTCGGGGCATCAACCAACTGAAGGATGCCTCATATCTCTTCATGCGTTCGCCGATGTCAAGCCCGTCTTTTCTGGACATTTGATAAACTCCTATTCTATTTAGGTCATAAAAATGTGGGGTGAGCGACCGGATTTGAACCGGCAAAATGACCACAGTCACAGTGTGGCGCTCTACCAATTGAGCTACGCTCACCATAAAATATTTGGCGGAGGTAGGAGAATTCGAATCCCCAAGGGCCTTACGACCCGCCTAATCTCGAATCAGGTGCCTTACCAATTAGGCTATACCTCCAGTTTACATGGCGGAAGATGAGGGACTCGAACCCCCAAGCCCGGAGGCGTCGCTTTTCAAGAGCGATGGATTACCAATTATCCTAATCTTCCTAAAAACGAGCCGTTGACTGGAATCGAACCAGCGACCCCGATCTTACCAAGATCGTGCTCTACCCCTGAGCCACAACGGCATTTCAAAGAACATGGCAGGGGCACTCCGGCTTGAACGGAGGACTACGGATTTGGAGTCCGTTGTTTTCCCAGCTATACTATGCCCCTAAAACAAAAAAACCTGCCTGGTTTTCACCGAGCAGGTTTTGATTCCCTTTTGCTATTTTCGGAATCTCAATGCCCGGTATCCAATACATGTGTATGCGATGCCCATGAGGCGGCATTCGCTGATGTAGTGGACCAAGAGGCAGAGATTCGGATGTTCATACCTTCCAATATACAATCAAAAAATGGAAAAGTCAATACCTATCTTTTTTCCTTGATACCCAACACCTTTTTGATCTCTGTCTGTTTCTGTTCGTGACCGTCATTTATGCCACAGAAATAGATGGACGACAGTAGCTTATCCAAAGTTCCACAATCATAGTGGGTTCCATTTGTTGCCATAAAAAATTTGGAGCCATTTTGAAAAATTATGAGATGATTAAATGGGTACATCGTATGCACCCATTGTTCTGCGAATTGATTAGCTGAAGAAGCATAGAAGCCAGAAAGAGTGAATCCGAGCTTTTTTAAGAACGTTTTGGTTATTTTCATTCACATCCCTTTTTCTCAAGTTCCGCAATCCTTCCCCGTAAATATTTGATGCATTCCATTGTGGGCTTGTTATAGTCTCGGCTATGGGTAACTGGAGCCCCACAGACACGACACGGCTCTTGAACCGGCTCTTTCCCACGCTTGTCATTCACTTTGTACGGCATAAAACAACTCCTTTTGTTAAAAAGTTAGAACTGGACCATCAAATCCCAATCGTAGACAATCTACGTCATATACCAACGTTCCTGTGCTGTCTCCTGGACAGTCATCTACTCTATCGTAGATAGTGACCATTTTCCCATGTTGGGTTAAATGCATGTAATTCTGACACCTGCACATATCCCCCTTTTTCCATTCCTTTGTCATTATCGTATCCGGGATGGAAGCAATATCAATAGGGGGAACGAAATTATCCTTACAGTAATCATTCACCTTCATAAGGGATACGAATCCAAAATCTGTAACCCCAAACTGAGCCATCTTATCTAAATACAGGGCTACTTCTTTTGCGCTATCAATATATCCCTTTATCAAATTACATCTGAAATGAAATTTATTTCTTTCATGTTTCAGTTGATAATTGGTGCTGCTGAGTACTTGTTCATTATGTATCCATACACTTCCAGTGTATGCTTCTGTAGAACCCATTATTTCGGCATTCTTTTGGGGGTTATAATGATGTCGGCTGATAGAAATACAATCTATCAGACCTGAGATGAAGTGTAAATCATCTAAAAACCATCCATTGGTATTGAGAGTAATATGAACTTTCGGAAATCTTCTTCGTGTTTCCTGGAGTGCAAACATTAGGTCACTCTGTTTCAACATAGGCTCGCCGCCCGTAAAAGCCACTTTATTGATCCGTACTTTATCTTTGAGACCATCTATAACGTCTTTGAATTTCCATCGTGAAAATTTGTCAGTTATATCATAGATTGAATTAATTTTCTTATGATAAACGCAAAAACCACAGTTAGACAGGCAGCAATTGGTCATTCTAACGTAGAAGTTCACATAGGGGGACGTAATGGGAACTGGATCCTTCCCATTCAGGGAGCACATTTCATCCCTAACAGGAATGTCTTTTCCGAATAATTTAACAACGCCCATTGCTATTCCCACTACTTCCACAGCCGCTTATGAAACCGGCAGCAGTATTTTCGTCTATTTCATCGCCCCCTATATTGCTAAAAATTTCATCAGTTTCAACATCTCCAGTTTCTTCATCTATTGCCCTGCTAATAGCATTTGCTTTCTTTTGGTCCTCAGCTCTGTTTTTCCATTCATTATAGACATTCTTAGATATATCGCCATTTTTATAGAGCCGGGCTAACGCTTTTATGAATCCTTCAGGATTCCTGCTACCGCTTTTCTTAAAAAATTTTGATAGGAGGGCATGCTCCTTTTCTTCTTTCTCTTCTTGTACGGGATCTCTTTTTGGAAGATTCCCTTTTATGATTGAGTATCTATCAGCCATCCTGTTTTCCCAAGAATTTCTTATGTCCTAACAATACCTGGTCCACCTGTTTGATTCGTTCTTCCACTGATCCATTTACAATATGAAAGGGGATCTTCCTCCATATCAGATCGGCAATAATCATCTTCTGCATGATCTGTCTATTCCCATTCCCGGACCTGTCCCAGGTATCATCATATGGGATATCTGTGTCACATACAAAAACCAAATCATATCTCTTCTGACATTCATCGGCTAAAACTTTCAATTGGTCATGGACTGCGTTGTAATAATACATCGAGAAAATGTAGGTAGTGAGAGCATTCGAATCCGTGAAAAGATATTTATATGCTGAGTAGAGTTGTCTATCTTCCCGTCTCAAATGACCTTCGGCGAGTTCTACCAATTGTTCCGGTGTAAGTCTCCTATCAACTTGATGCTTTTCCCAATACTCTCTTCCATATTCTGGCATCCAAGTTGTTTTATGCTTCTTAGCTATGGCTTCCGCAAGAGTAGTTTTCCCTGTGGATGGTGCCCCCAAAAAAACCACATTCGTAACAAAGTCTTTATAGACATAAGGATCCAGATATTTACGGTTGAAATAGGGATTATTGCGAATTTTAGTAGCAGAAATGGGCCATTTTACTCTGTCTATATCAACACGCCTATCTACTGCTTGAAGAGTTTTGCTCATGTGCTCCCCATAGAATTCACTGGAATAGAAAGCGTCGATTTTCCTTCTTTTAAGAGTTTTTAAGATATAGTCTTCTTGAAGTTTTGCTGCCTTTGGAGTACCTGTATCGGGGGGACCATCCCAGGCTTCAATTATGGTCATGCTTGGATGTTCTGACCTGCAGTGCCCATTATAAAGATGATTAAACCAATCGGCTCGGATATTGAGAGGGATATTAGTTACATCAGAACTGTCATAAATCATGATGATCAGTTCTTCCACTTCATGCAGAGCCAGGTCAATAATGAATTGATGTCCTTTATGGAGTGGGGCAAATTTTCCTACGAGGAGTCCGGTTTTCATTCTTCAGTGAGCTGCCTTTGTTCTTCCGGAGATAGCTGTAACCAGACAGCATCCATCTCATCGAGGAGGGCGTCTTCTTCTTGGCTCTCACGCCCATTATTTTTGATTTTTATGGCTCTCAAACGCCGCAACATGTCACGGTATTTTTCGTACATGTTTATCTTTCTGTCAGCTTTCGTCTGAAACCTCATCACGCTGATGAAAAAGATATTCTTTATAAGGTTCTTTGTTTTCATCATCCCCATTATATTTCAGCCACTCTGTTTTATTTTTCTTATGGTGATCTATCACAAAATTAGCGAGGATAGTATGCAGGTACATCTCACTATTTTGAGACCCTTTGCCGGTCTGAGGAAGGAACATCTTCCTCATGAGGCTCATAGCCAACAGTAGGTCCAGTAACCCAATCATGTGGGCAATGAGATTTTTACGTTTTTGGGAGCGGATAATGTTGAGCCAATATTCTCCATCATCTATCAGATAATCCTTAAAAGATCGGGGGAAGTTCATGCTTGATAACACGTATTTCGCGAAAAAATCTTTGTCTCCTGGAAATCCTGAACCCTTTTTTTCAAGTTTTCTATTATACCATCGCAGGGCATCTTGTAGAACAAGATAACCTTTTATTTCTTCCGAGTTTGTAGGCACTCGTTCATGCACATCTGCTGTGATAGCGTTATATGCTTTTTCATGAAACATCATCTGTGCAATGATTCGATCAGACCCATATCTCACATAGCCACGTTCTATGAGTTTTACCAAACTGTCCAGGTTCTTAAAAGTTATCACTTTTTCGTGCTTGGGGATGTCTGTAGTAACTATCCCTTCTTTTTTCATGTTCTGAAAGTATTCCAGCACGGCCTGAGATGCAGGGGTATCATCTATATCTTCGATACAGCCATAGTCATTATATTTGCCACGGAGGGGGAGCCCTATGATCTTATAGAGATCATGGGGGTGGTAGAAGATACCATCTGAGGGTTGATTACGTGGAACAAGGAACAGCAATACAGCGCGGTCCCCTGCTATTATGGGGAGTTGTGTAAGTCCACATGTTTCATTCCAGCAGCCCATAGTCGTTTTATCCTTGGGTTTGTTTGAGCTCAAAATCAGAAAGTTGAAGAAATTCTTTGTCCCGAAGGAGTATCGATTAATGCTGTTCTCCACCCCCTTATTTTAACAACCGTACATTGCCTTCCAGTATGGGAATCTTTCAGTTTATTTTTCCATATTTTAGAAAAGACCCAATTTAAAAGGTTACTACCCAAAGATTTCTTCCATTCCAAGAGACCCATAGTCGCAAGAACCAGAAAAACGGCGTAGAGTCCTGTAGTGAGATAGAGATGTTTATAGAAATAGACTCCAATTGCAACCACGTCTACTATAATCCATAGGTGCCATGATTCCACTTTTTTCTTGGCCAGGAGCCACTGGGCCACAAGGCTTGTGACCACGATAAAGGCATCAGGATAAGGGGCTGCTGCATTAGTGTACCTTTTAATGATATAGCCCCATATGATGCTTCCTATAAGAATTCCTAAGGCATATAGAGAATAATTCCCTCTGGAGAGAGTAGTGACCGGTAATTGTTTCTGATTTCTCTTATGTACCCAGTTGTACCAGCCATAAATCTGAAGGAAAATATAGATAACTTGCAGGATTGCATCCGAATAGAGTCGTGCCCAGTAAAAGACAAAAATATAGAGGATCACTTGGATGATGCCGGTAGGCCAGCACCAGAGATTTTGTTTGATGGTGAACCATACACACAGAAGGCCGAAAATGGCGGCGATTAGTTCTGTCCAGCTCATTTTCCACCACACATTAGAAATGTATATAGTTGCTGAAGAATCAAAGCGTGATCAAAGGCCATTGGCGGAAGCTGATTTATTGGAAACCAATCTGCTTCTTTGGCATCATCCCCGGCCTTAACAGCGTCGAGAAGTTTCTCGCTGTAGGGAACAATAACATAGAAAACAATTGAGATTACCCTCGATCTTGGGTCCCTCTTAGGATCGCTGTAGACTTTGAACTGCTTCAGTTTGCAACCAGCAAGGTCTTCTGGGGAAAGAGATGTTTCTTCCAGAAGTTCCCTATAAGCTGCTTCTTCAACTGTTTCACCCTTCCCCCAACCTCCAGGAATATCCAAATAGCCCCCGGGAATGGCCCAACATTCGGCGAAGGGGTCATTTCTGCGTTTGATTAGAAGAACTTTGGGTATTCCCTCAGGAAAATCTGAGAGCACAACAATATCCACAGCCACATCAGGTTTGAGATATTCTTTTTTCATTTTTTCTTCCTCAAGTCCCTGCGTTTTATTTCAAAATTAATGTTTGTAGCCCAATTTTTCTTGTCACATAGTATCCCAGATTCTCTTTCTGATAAAATTCCCCTGTGGAAGTCTCCGCCCTGACCTTGGTAGGCACAAAAATGATCGATGTGCTCCCTATGGTACTAGTAGTAAAAGTCAGCGTGAATGTAGAATCGGTAAGAACATAACGAGGATTATCCCCTGCAATCCTTTGAGGGTAAGTTCTTACTATAACCTTCAGATTCTCCTCCTCATTCTTCTGATCGTCTATGATTCCAAAACCATCGTCTGATATTCTATCGTAGGAATACCAGGTCCACCCAAAATTGTACATGTCTGAAAAGTCAATAAAGTCCTTGATGTATTGCTTATAGTTCTTCACATCTTTTCCTATTCCTATTTCTCCGAAAAGGATAGGAGTTTGAAATCCTTCCGCTTCCACCATTTTGATTCGGAGTGCTTTTTCCATCAGGTCATGATTTCCCTTGCCATATTCGGATCCTTCATGACAGATTGGGTCATAATAATGAGGGGCGAATACCCCTGAAGCATAAGTAAGATTAGTGGCTATTCCTGAACTAGTAGACATCCAAGGTTCGAAAAAGATCTTCTTCTGGAATGATTGTTCTTGAAACATCGCCAATATTTGACGATAAAAAGGGCTTAGAATATTCCGCTCAAAGCAGAGATTGATCCCGGGGAAAGGCTCGTTCATAACATCAATGCCAATGACGTTGTCCAATGTGTTGACTCTCTTCGTCAACTTTTTTAGCATTTCAAGATATCTCTGTTTGAGATCTGAACTCTTCCAGAAGTTCTGATAAGCTTCAATTACAGCTGGCTGGGTATAGTTCAGGTTCCAAGGGTGTTGTTCTTTGAATTCCGAGAGTTTTACGCCATCCAATGTCCACAGAGGAAAACCATTGCCGGTGAATTTTCTGCAGTAGAGATCCTGATGGACATCGACAATAACATCTATATCATATTTCTTCAGAAGATCAATGAATGCTACGACACTATCCAAATAGGCCTCGTTGTATTGTCCTTTGGTAGGTTCGATAGCTTCCCAGAGGACGATGAAACGGACCAGATTGAATCCCCATTTGTTCATCTTTGCGATGTCGGTGTCGGTCTGCCAGGGGAGGAAATTTGTGGCTATCTTAGAGTAATTACTGATATTCACTCCATGATAGATACAGATGCGGTTTTGGTTGTCTCGAATGTAGGTGATTTTGTTCAGGTCGGGATGTTTGAGACTTTTGAGGATTGTTGCACATCCAGTGAGATTGAGAAGGAGAAATAGAATGATAAGTTTTTTCATGTGTTTGATCCTTGTTGTTTTGAATGATTACAGATTGCACAGGAACACTCGACAGGACTATAATATTTTGAGGCACCTTTTAGAGTAGCTAATGCGGCTTTTGATTCCGGCTGCAGTATGAATTGATTCACCGCGTAGAGCAGTTTTTTGAATTCATGTTCATAGTCCGTTTTTTTGGTCTTCGAGGGGACACGTATGAAGAGTTCAGTTTTTGGTTTATCAAAATATTTGTAAGTGACTACAAATTCCCAGCATTGAAGACCCTTGCGTTTATGAACGGCACCTATCTTTTTATAGAAGTAGCTCATTTGGGATTCCTTTTCGTTTTCTGTCCCACGTAGTTGACAAACCAGTACATGACATTGAATCCGTCTCTTTTTGGTCTGTAACCGGCTTTCATACAAGCAGACACGAACTGATAAGAAGTCCATGGGCGAACTTGACATTCGCAGAAATCATCTTCTATAGAATTTAGCATTTCTAACCAACGACGGTATTTTTCGTGTAATTTTTTTGATCCGTTATTGATTTGTTTGCCTGTTAGGCCATGATAAGGATCTGGGGTCATTCTTTCTTCCCAAATAAAATCAGGATCGTTACACTGAACAAGCCCATACCAGCCTTTAGGCCATTCATCTTTGACTTCTACGGTTCCTTTCACGAGGAAATAACCGGGTAGAATGTCTTTTTTGACCATTCTGGATTTAGCGAGACATTGGAGGCACATTATTTTTATTCCTTTTTAATCAATTATATTTGCTGCCCAGTTTTAGTGTTTGTCCCATTCGAGTATTACTACTCTGCCCTCTTCTACGTACTTTACAAACTTTGGCCCTATGTCTGGCAGTTTCTCCCAAGGCCCCCACTGCCAAACTTGTTCTGCAAACTTCTGGAAATGAAATTTACACTTTGTACAGAAAATACGGCAGATCATTTTGCTAAAGCCTATATCCCCCATGACATACTCCCAGGTATGCTTGCACGTCTTCTGCTTTTTACTCCTTGGAAGATGGGATATAGACTTCATGTCGTCATCGGATAATTGTAAATCTGACATTCTATTTCCTTAGACTATTTTGAATCCATGTTTTTGAATATCCTCTTTAATTTGCTGGACAGTCTTATCTTTGACTGATTCATCATAATTCAAATGATAGACAGATCCCGATGCATTTTTCACGATGGAAGTCTTCTCATCAAATTCAACGGGCGTAGATGTAACTCTGAGGCTTTCATGGTCACAATGAGAATTTAAATACCCAAATAGTCTCCACACATCTCCGCCAATAGATATTTCCGTAATATAACGAACATAAAATAATTCTTTGATCATGTTTTTCTATTAGCCATTTGCATCGCGATTTTATCTTGTAATTCTTGCTCTTCCTGCTCCCCCCGGTAGTTGACCTGAACAACAGTTCCTTCTGAAGTCCCATATTCAAGTTTTCTAATCTCTATCCCATCGTACCTATATTGAAAGCTTCTTTGGACGAATTGTTCCGGGGACATGTCAGCCCCATCAGGATTGGTGGCAATTTCCAAAAGCTTCTCGGCAAAATCATTCCCACGATGCATTTGATTCACAGCATCTCGTAAAATATTCCAGAAATGTTCCACGGGATCTTCCGAATGTTCCCCTAATTTTTTAGTAATATGATTTTTAAAAAAATCTTCCATGGAATAACTCATTAAATTGCTCCTTTTTCAAGCGCCTGCTCCCCAAGTTGGATCATTTGCTTATGAAAAGATTCGAATGAAGCTCTCGCTAATTTCGATGGTTTATTTTGATTATTTTCCCATCTATTAACAGTCGCAAAGCAGACGTTCAATTTATCCGCAAGGTCTTTTTGGCTCAGATTTAAATCTGAGCGGACCTTTTTCAGCAATTGGGAAAAATCTGGTTCTTTTTCCATAAATTCTTACGGATCCCGAATTTCAAACCATTCCCCTGCAAGATCTTGTCCGCCGTCGCGTTCCCCTATCGCCTCACATTTCTCACAGACTCCTTCCCGCGTAGTGTGTACACAGACCACATCCTCGTGAAGAAGATCTTGATTGACCCAGACCATGTTCAGCTCAGAATCGGGATATACATAGCCATCTTCTTTCAGCAAGAAATATCTATTTTTCCTTTTGAAATAACATCCATAAATTGTCGAATCATCAATATGAATATCAATGTTGTGCTGCTCACAAAGCAAGGCTTTCGTGGAATTCCACAACTCTTCCTCGATCCAGGGATGTCCTCTTTCATCATATCTGATAGGAGTCCCAATAGATTCATGGTAGCCTATAATGGAGAAGATTCCATTGTGAGAGATTTTGCAGTGATCCAAGTCAGCTAAAAATTCAGGGTTGATTTTATTCCCAGTAATTACATAGACTTCTTTTCCCATGTTCCGCAGGGTTACGGAAAGGTTACGCAGCTCCTCAGGATATTTATCAATTACACCATGGAAATCTAAGCCAATGCGTTTTACGTCATTGAACTTCTCTATCATTTGAAAAAATTCGATTGCTTTTATAGGATTCATTTTATTCATCCTTAACATCACAGCCACCAACACCTATGTCACAATACTGAATTCCCTCTTCTTCAAATAGGATAATTTCATAATCGCCTTTGTAGAACTTGTAGTTATATCCATCCGATATAGTGACTTCAAGATCTTGGGGCATCTTTTTTAGTTTAGAAATTAAATCTTTGATTTTCATACTGCTTCGCATTGTCCATAGAAATGTGGATATTTCCTTCGTATAGCCCGGATTCTCTTGTGGAGCTTAATCATCTCATCAAGAGGTAAATGGCACAGATCAAAATCTATCCTTTTTATCAGGAGCTTACATAATTCCCGAGCCTTGATTTCATTGGTCCATCTGTTCAGGCCATAATGCTTTCGAAGTGTCTTCTTCCTATGCTCCAACATTTCAGGCATCCCCTGAAATTTCAGAGCCTCTTTGATCACAGAGTTTGGCACAGATTTTTTCATAGCGGTACAGGAAATCCTACTGATTCGTTGAGAATAGCCTGTATCTGTTTAAGTGCTTCGAAATGCTTCTTTGGATCCTTCAACATGGACAACATAGCCTGTAAATTGCAGTTTTTGTCCTCAAGCTCAAAAATATACTTGCGGAGAGCTTCTACATCCGCATTATATTTATGAGCTTTCTCCACCGCATTTAGAAGGGTGTCCCTCTTGATAATAGTCTCTACTATAAGAGGTCTGTTTGGAGAAGTTTCATGGCTAATATGATCCTTATAGAGAACATATTCTCCTTCCTCAGCTTCCCGCATAGCTCCGCCTTCGGGACCAGTCACAATATCAAATCGTTTTATTTGTTCCATTATGACTCCGCTTTATTGTATACCTTCCAAACTTCCAATGCAGTTTTGCATATTTCAGCAATTTTTTCTGTGTAGCCAATAGCAACCGTTTTTTCATGCCGTTGATCCTTACTATCACGCCAGACATGCCGAATAACCCAAATAGGTCCTACTTTTTTCTTCATCGTCCTAATTATTTTATACATGGCAATCCCACCGCTGATGTGCGTACTTTTTATTCATTTTTACTCCTTTATGAGTGTGGGAATCAAAGTTTTCACATACTCAAGAGCCGCTTCCCGGGTCATTATTGTACCCTCCAATTGTTGATCCTCTACCGCCTCTATTATGATACTGAAAATCGGCCCCGGTTTTAAACCAAAATTTATCAGGTCATAGCCTGTGATGATCCGAGGAGGCTTTATCTCCTCCGGCTCGTAGGCATTCAGCTTCTCCACACAAAAATAATAGTTCTCAAGGTCTTCATGGGAGGACAGGCAATCCGCCCTATGAAGAGCCAGGTGTTCATCAAAATGCGGGAAACCCATGAACCTTTTTAATTTCGCAATCCTCATCTCCTTCACGCACATAAACCTCATGTGATGTTCAACCAGACTCACCACCCTCTCTGAAAACTCATTCGAGAATTTCAGCCGCTTCAGAATCTCCGTGGCAAGATCCTTCCCCTTCAACTCATGCCGGTTAAATCGGATCCTGTCCTCAAACGTCTGCGTAGGAGGCTTCCCCACGTCATGCAGCAAAGTTCCCATCAGAAGCTCATCTGAAGCATTCTCAGGGGTATTCTCAAGTGCCTTGATCGTATGAGTAAGTACATCGCCTTCGGGGTGATAATCTACTGGTTGTTCACAGCCTTTCATGACTTTTATTTCAGGTAGGATATCGATCAAGCCCGTCTCAAAAAGAAGGTCCATAGCCCTTTTGAAATTCCTGGTCCTGAGAATCTTCAGGAGTTCTTCAGCTATCCTTTCCTGAGACACCAAAGAGATTTCAGAGGCATGTTTTTTCACTGCCTCAAACGTGGCTGGATCAATCGTGAAATTGAACCGGCAGGCGAATCTCACTACACGAAGCATCCTGAGCCGGTCCTCTTTGATCCTATCGTCAGGATTCCCTATGAGACGTATGATATGGGCATCGAGGTCTTTCTGGCCTCCTACGAAGTCTATGATGCCTATTACAGGATCGTAGAAGAGACCATTGATAGAAAGATCGCGCCGCTTGGCATCTTCTTCAATGGTTGAGAAGGTTACTGAGTCAGGATGACGGCCATCAGAGGAATCTCCATCGGACCTGAAGGTGGCTACTTCGAATTCGTGCTCATCGAGAACGACAATAATTACACCAAACGCTTTCCCGACAGGGATCGTCTTCTCAAAAAGGCTTTCGATCACATCGGGAGTTGCTGAGGATGCAATATCAAAATCATTGGGGGTGATCCCCAATATCCTATCGCGAACGCAGCCACCGGCAAATACGGCTTGATGGCCTGCGGCTTGAAGTTTCTTGATGATTTCTAAAGCGAGAGATTCCATTATTGATTATCTTCTACTTAGTTTTTCTTTCTCCCTCTTGACCACGCAAACGGGACGGTCGTCGACTAGCCGCCTCCAGCCAGACTATATCCAATTCCTCTTTATATTTTTCTTGCGTTTGTTCGTATGTTTTTCGGGCGGCAAGAATTTCTTCCATGATTTTTCGGACTTTTGGGGAATCGGGATAAAAATCCTGATTCTGGGCGTCAATACAGATCATTTCAAAATCATTTTCTGTGCCACATTGCAGAATTAAAAAATCGTCATGTTTGCTGCTCTGCACACTTCTGACAGTCCATAGAGTTTCCTGATACCAAACTTTTTTGGGAATTTTCTTCAACATAAACCTTGACTCCTTGTGAAAAAGTTGAGGAAGGAAAAATGAACCCCTAATCTATTATACATCGTTTCTTCAGGAATCTAAAAGAGAAGTGTCGCTTCCCTATGAAGTGACATTCTATGTTGGCGGAGAACTGGGCAGCGATATAGAAGCCTCTTGTTTTTCAAAATGACCTTGTAAATTAGAGAAAGAGACAGTGAATTCTTTTAAAACTCTTTTATAGGAGAATGTAATTTTTTCTTCATCATAAATGGGTCTGCCAAACCGGAACATGCCTTCTCCTTCTTCATGCTCAACTTTTTCTAAAAAATTTTTATTTGGTAAAAAAGATCTTCCTATTGGATAAGGTACATGGAATGAATAGGAATTTTTGGTATGATCATCAAAAAATTCCAAATAATAGAGCGAATAATAATCCCTCTCCACATTATATCTGCATTTTTTGCAAGATTTGGCCACATCTTCATCAATAGATTCTATACCATTCCAATGCTCGTCACACATCCGTACATGGATTTTGTTGGGATCTAACGGCTGATAAAAGTTGAGCTTACCCATGCCGGATTTATACAGAATTTTCATGGCATTGTTCTTCAAACCATACAGTTCATTTTCTCTAGTAGAATTTCCCATAGCCTGATATCTTTTGGCCCATCTTGATATCCATACAGTCCAAAATGCCAACGTATAAACTATGCAATATAAATCTCCTTCTTTTTTCCAAGATTTCAATATTTTATTGTATTGATTTTTGGAATCATTCCTTATCAGATCATTCTTCTTACGAGTCTCTTTGGCTTTTATAGATCCTTCTTTTTTTGAAACATCCGAGAGGATCTTATCATTATCTCTCCATGAATCAACCGTATTTTTAATTATAGTGGCAATATATGTGGGGTCAAAAAGAGGAACTTTGAGAATAGTCCCATATTTATTTACTTCTTTGTAGTCACAGGGAATCAGATAACCGCATCTAATCCATTTTTGTCTTTCATTCTTAGTACAGCCTATGAGTTCTTCTATTTTGTAAGACGGAATCAATTTTATTTTTACAGTTTTTTCCATGTGGTACTCATTTGTAAGTTAAGCGGAGAATACAAGATTCGAACTTGTGTGGCACGAATGCCAACGGTTTAGCAAACCGTCCCCTTAAACCGCTCGGGCAATTCTCCGTAAGTACAGAAGATTATACATCCGTAGCATCTCTGTGTCTTCGGTAATCGCTGGAATTCTGTTTCACCACATCTTCCGGTAGGAAATTTTTTCCTTTTTCCTTGACCACCCAGATTTTATTGTCATCATCACGAACCCGACTACCCTGTTTATGGTGGGCCTGAATCCAATAAACAGCTCGGATAATCTTCTTGCTTTCTTCCCGTTCCAGGACACATTGAGCGAACAATTCCTGAGTCATGATTCATGCCTCTTCTCTTGTATTGTCTTCTCGCCAAATACTTTTCTGGGATTAGCACACATCATACAATTACAGGCTTTTGTCATATCCCGTAACCTTTTAGAATTTCTGCTGATCCATTTTTTCTTATCTCCTATCCAACCGGCACACATTCCTACAGCACGTTTCATACCTTTGTGAGATCCAATAAGAAATCGTTCCCTCTTGCTCGTGGGATGAGACATAACATGGCCTCCTTGTTACGCCGCCTTTATGGGGCGGCTATGTGATGGATGCCATATCATGTCTCCTTTCCGTAAATGGTAGGTCCGACTGGACTTGAACCAGTATAAACCTTTCGGCCTCCCGCGTATCAGACGGGCGCTCTAACCAACTGAGCTACGGACCTATTAACAAATGGTAGCGGGAGAAGGACTTGAACCTTCAGTCTCTGGATTATGAGCCCAGTATCCTACATTAGACGATCCCGCAGTATTTCCTTTTCAGTCAAGAAAGGCTACACGAGTGAACCCCAACGCCTTATCCTCCGTGTTAAGATAAACCCGATGCCAAATGTGGCCTAAGTCAAGCGTTCGGTGTTCCTTGTGAGTAATCTTCCCCTTAGTGTAAACCTTGGGATCCCTCACCATGACTCTCCAGGGCCATCTCCTGGCCTCGGAAGGATTATCCTTGATACGCCGCTGATATTCTCCCTCAGTCAAACCCACGGTGTCAGAATTCCCACGGACATACACTTTCGTTCCCCCGGTACGATACAGATACTCGGCAGTGTGGGCATTACCGGCCCCACGCCGCATGGGCTCGTTACGGTGGATCACCGTCAAACTTCCAGAGGGCGGCTGAAAATCCGGCTCGGGAACGAACATGAACTCACCCTGCCGATGAATCTTCCTCCCAGAATTCAGCTTTCGATGTCTCTTGTGGGCCCTGTTACCCTTCAGTCCTTCCCGGGTCTCCAGATCCCGCAGAATCTGAGGCTTCAGAGCCTGTTTCGCCTGAGAAACAGAAGTTACCGGAATTCCAACCCCACTGGGAATGGCGCAGGTGAACCAATTCCTCTCATCGTGCCCACAGAGAAACTTCGAATTGGTGGGCGGAAGATGGGGACGGGCATTGGGCTCCTTGACCATCAGAAGCAGATGACGGTCCTGTTTCTGAACATCAAGAATCATCATTTCAATGTTGTCCTTTGCCTCGATGTCAAAGAACTCGCCCTTGCGGTCCTTCTTGATGTCAATGACGAAAGAAGGACGGTTAGACCAACGACCGGGCCCGGAAACCTTCAGACGGGCCCCCATCAGATCAAACTTCTTCTCAACTGCTACGGTGTCCATAAGTGGACCTCTTTCTTGTAAATGGTCGCTGCTCTTATCCAATCTGGTCCTGGGAGCCGGAATCGGACCGGCGATCTTCTGATTATGATTCAGATGCTCTGAACCAGCTGAGCTATCCCAGGATCTGAACTGGCGGGCCCGACGGGTTACGATCCCGCTCTCTCCAGATTGACAATCTGGCGCTTTCCCGATTAAGCTACGAGCCCCCTACGTCACCTACCAGAATTAAACTCTGGATTGGAAATGACAATCTAACTGTTATGCCAGTATTTTGTCAGATCCAGCATTCCATCATTATGTTCTTCGTGACATCTATTACAAATTAGAATACATTTATCAGCCTCCATCATAATAGTTTTTAAAGATCTGTTATGTGATATCATTGCTGAGATATTGTCATACTTATTCTTACTGTCCATGTGATGGAAAACCAATGCTCTGGAACATTTAGAGTATCCACATACGACGCATTTTCCACCTTTATACTTAACTATTTTTCTTCTGTTCCTGTCTCTTCTTTTAGCAACATAGCATGCTGCGCATACAGCCGTTGAATTAGCAGTATTTTTTCCATTTCTTTTATAAATATAAGGTTTGTTACATTTAGTACACACGCATCTGATATCTGATGTATTAGTAGGATCTTTATTGAAATTGATAGTGTTATGGCTACCAAAAGGAGAACAAGATAAACAATACTTTCTTCTAGCGAGAATCCTTACCTTTCCTTCTATTAGTATTCTTGATCCAAACTTGTTGCCACATTTTTTACATAATTTCATAAAACCTCTCTAGTATTCTAACCAACTGAGCTACGCCCCTGTAAACTTTTGGTGCCGCCTCCCAGAATTGAACTGGGGACAACCCGGATTTTCAGTCCGGTGCTCTACCGACTGAGCTAAAGCGGCCCACAAAACAAAAAACCCCACAAGGCTTGGTAGCCTGGCAGGGTTGGGTATTTTCAGAATCTGAGAGGAGCGAATCCCCAACCCTGCTTAATGCATGCAATCATCCATGATACTATCAGAGATAGTATTTGGATGACTACTAATGCTAAAGCTGAGAGTTGAGAGACGCATGTGCTGTTGATAGGCTCCTTATCTGTGCCTTAATAATATACTCGATTCCAAGGAAAAGTCAAGGATTATTTTATGGCCTATGGAATTGCATGAAATTCATGGCCTTAGCCTTGAAGAAATTCCTCGTGAACTCCGCTGCCCCTCGGGAATCATACTCCTTGCAAGAGAAAATGTCCACATAGGCCTTATTATCTTCCTCCACGATATGCCCTGAAATCAGGGAGGTCATGATAAACTGGGCGAATGAATACCCGAATTTATCACCCTTCCCGAAATGGTGTATCTCCGGTTCCCCATACTTCTCCATATCAATGATCCTACATAGCTCATCGATGAACTTCTTGATCTCCTCTTTTCCAAATGCCTTGGCATCTATCCCATAGATGTTAATACTCGTGCAGAACCCCCAGGGATCCTGTGCCGTCTTTTTAAGAAATGAAACTGCAACCGATCGTGTGTTCATTTTCATGATCCTATGCCAGAACTACTCGTAACCTTGTGGGCTTTGCACCCAGTTCTTCGAGTAACGTGTCAAGCCTTTGTGGTTTCCCTTCTTCGGGAAATGTCGATTCAATATGGTCGTCGTCTATAATATCCCAAATCCAAGCTGAATCTTTCGCTCCATATCCGGGACTTTCTACAGTAATTACCTTGTGTTCATTCAAAAAAACTTTCTGTTTCATCATCCTTGACCTCAACCAGTTTGAAGTGGCTAAATGAGGGTTTGAGCCCATTTTTATGAATCAATTTCAAAAGATCCTCTGGCTTGTGATATTCCGCCGTATCCATATTGTGACACGTCCCCTCTTTGTCAATGCTAAAATACAGGATTTTGTAGTTTCCCGTCCCCCGTGGAAAGACTTGAATCCCACCGCTATCGTTTACCCATAGTCGATAGTAGTCAAGATGATGAGCCTCATATACGGGTGGTATCACCTTCCCTCCAAAATAACTCGAATTGCCGCTGTATTCGTGTCAATGCTATTGTTTAGTATTTTCAGAACTATCCGACCAGTCACTCCAACGATGTGGTATAGTTGTATCTTTAACTTCTGGTTTCCGCTGAAGATACGATGGCACTGGTGGTGGGGGAATATACGCTGGAGCACAATCTAATAGAGCAACTGCAAAAAATATTACAACGTATCTCATGGCACAGCTCATCTGGTGGTGTAGACTTTAATTAAATCAATGACACAGGCAATTCTCTTCTCAAGGACATCATTCTGAGGTGTCTCGGTACAATTGGTCTGGGGTACCCCACAATGAAATAGATAATCCTCAAAAGTGCCATCATGGGAATTGTGAACGAGCCCCTTCTGAATGTGAACCTTATAGGTGTCACTCTCTTCTTTCTGATAATAAAAGCTGTCCTCTACGAGTCCGAAATACTTCTGACCTACCGCAAGCATTCTCCGAACGAGTTCATCCGGATCTCCTTTAGCCATGTTGTAGAGATAGAATTGTTTGTGGTCCAAGTCTTCATGGAGGGTTAAGAATCCATCTTTGGCTAAAGGAAGAATCTGTGCAATATGGCCTTTGATAAGACGGCCTTCACTGGAAAGCAGTTCTATATGCTCATGGATCCAGCCATCATTAGGACTTCTGCCGTAGATGTTATACCGGCAATTATTAACGAATCCGGTGGGGCTCACTAAGGGGAGGAAAGAGACATTACAGTTTGAGAATTGTTCAATGAAATTCAGAGCGAGGACTAAGCCCCAGGGACCGGCGATTTCATCTCCATGGACTCCTGCAGCGATGAGGACATTAGGTTTTGAGGAATCAAAGGTTCTGGGCTTGAGAAGGTAGAGGGGATAGCCCATGATCTGGCCCAGAGTGATTTGATCGAGATTGTGTTTAATAATCCCGAGATTCAGGAGCCAGAAGAGTTCTGAAATATCATTTATCATTTTTATCTCGGTAGTAGATCTCAAGAAAAGTTTCTGGCCCCACCCGAGTTGTATCTATTCGAATGATGTGAATCTTTGTAGTGTCGATTTGTTTTCCTGCCACGCTCATGTAGGACTTAGCGCAGGAGAAGCAGAAGATTATTAGGATGAGAGTGAGTAATTTTAACATTCAATTGATTTCACTTTTTCATAGTCGAATTTTGGAGATTTCCCATAGATGATGATACCAAGATGATAGACCTTATTTCTATGGCCATCGGTGTCATGCCATCGTGAATCGAGATCTTTTAAAGAAGAATAGCTATAGCCAAGCTGGGAAGGATCCATCAGGTAGAAACCTTTTTTGTCATAACCGATTGCGACATTATAATGTCCGTCTTTCCAGTCATCGGTGTAGTCTTTTTTCTCTCCCCAGGCTTGTAGGCTTAGGATCACAGGAGTTTTCTTGTCGAGATACTTTTTAAGATCCTCAAAGGTCATGTCTGGTTGGAATTTACATTTCAGGCCAAATCTTTGAGCCCCTTTCATGAAATCGTCTGGTTCGTCACCTTCCAGGGTTGTTCCTAGGGCGTCCACTACTTCTTTTTCTCTGGGATTATAGCCATAATAGCCCAGAACAGAAAGCAGGGATGCAGGGCCACAGGTGCAGGTATTGCTTTGGCGGGTGATGGGGACTTCGAGGAGCATGTCGGCCTGATCGAGAATACGAATGGGCTTCTTTTCAATGACGTGTTTATGCTCTTCGGAAATTCCTCGGGCAACGATTCGGAGGGCTTTAGAGATTGGGCTCAGCATAGGAAGAGCCCGGATGTATTAGAAGATCATTGAGATGTGGTAACGTCTACAGCGGGAACGACATAGGAGCTTTTGCAGGCGGGGCAAGTTGCGATAGTGGTGCCTTTGTGGTGGGAATCAGAGGCTAAGGCAGGGAGATATTGGGAGATGGTGCCATCGGGATAGATAATTACTTTTTTCGTGTCGTTGCAGAGGTTGCATTTCATAAAAAATGGTCGGGATGGGAAGATTTGAACTTCCAACGGTCTGGCCCCGGACCAGATGCCCTACCAGGTTGGGCAACACCCCGATTATTTGATGGCCATTATGACCTGATCATTTATGGCGTATCTTCGAAATAGATCTTCTACATCTTCCAGTTTATTTCCGAAAAATCCACAACCCCAAGCTCCAGTTATGAATACTGGATATGATGCCACTTTTTCACAAATAGTGGCTATTCGTTTTTCCAGCTCTGGATAAGGATTTTTATAGAGATGGGCTACCGGAGCTGGACAACAAATAAAATCTCTTTCTTCCTGTGTTCCTAATATTTTAACTTTCTCCAATAGAATATAGAATGGTTTTCGATTGTCTCCATACAAATGAAGATATGGAGTGAGCCTTTCCACGAGATTGGTTCTTCGGGCAATATGTTCTTCTTGACCCCGTTCGTGATTCTTATATCCGCCTCCAGGTCTTTTGTGGGAGGCAAATAGAAGACTTATACTCCCCGGATAAAGGAGAGCTGTAGATAATGTGTCATTTTTTATTGTTGTCCATTCCATAATTAATCCGCCTGTTGATCCGGATGGAGAGTCCTTTGAATATCACGGATTGAGTCTGCCATATCATCAAGGACCCTTTTTCTACTGTCTATTTCGTCAATGAGTTCCTTCAGTTTCGAGTAAACTCCCAGATGTTCGGGAAGGAGAAGTTTCCTCGCTTTTCTGTCGTAGTATATTGTGCCAATAGCTTTAGAGAGCTGTCGAGCATCTTCCACATCGAGAATGATTGCGTCGGAGAGGATCATGGTGAAGACTCCATTCTATATAGATTTGGTCGGAGCGGTGCGATTTGAACGCACGATCCCTACCACCCCAAGGTAGTGCCCTAAACCAGACTGGGCCACGCTCCGATATTGTCAATGGCTGGGACGGTAGGGGTTGAACCTACGACCTTCTGGTTCAGAGCCAGACGTTCTCCCAACTGAACTACGTCCCAAGTACTTTACAAATCGGAACGGACGGATTCGAACCGTCAACTATGCCTGCTCCCAAAGCAGGTGCCATACCAGGTTAGGCGACGTTCCGTTATTTGCTTCGTTTCATCAATTCCCGTTTATGTTCTTCATCAAAAACTCAAAATTTGGTTTTATATAGGTCCATGAGCGGCTCCTAAAATTGGCAGGGACGAGAGGAATCGGACCTCTGACATCGACATTCAAAGCGTCGCGTTCTACCAACTGAACTACGTCCCTACTTTACAAATGGCTGCTGAGGAGGGACTCGCACCCCCAAGCGGTTTCCCGCGCCACATTAACAGTGTGGTGTCTTGCTAATTAGACTACTCAGCAGTAAAAACAAAAAACCCTCGCTCCTGGTTGGGGGGCGAGGGTCTGATTTCCTCTTAGTGTTTAGGCAGCGGCCCTTCACCCCAACGTATCGTGGATACGCGGTTGATTATTAGCTGGGCTATTAGGCTGCTGGCGAATCATGCCTATATAATACATCATGTTCAAAGAAAAGTCAATAGTCATCTTGTTAAGGCCTGCGAGTGCGAGTGAGCTTTGTTCGTTTCATGTGGTTGGGAATTACAAAATCCGACAGTCGGGGACCTTTGAAGATGCCTTTTCTTTCCATTCTATCCTTAATAACGGGCTTCATTGTTCTTACCAATGATGGCCAGGAATCAGTTGAATCCGACTGCTGACAATAAGCCACAATTGCTAAGCACTTTTTGCAGTCCACTTTCCATGTCTCTCCTATCACAGGGCCACTAATTTCTTCTCCCAATCTTGTAAAATTCGGGTCCCATTTATTGTAGAGTTCCCCACATAAAGTAACGACATCTTCGAGGGGACTTTCAATGTGGACTTTTTGTTTTCTTCTGCTGGGATTAGTTATCAACACCTTCTTCATTGATGCTCCTTCTGTTCTTTATTCAGTATCTCGCTGATACGTCGTTCCAATTTAGCCCTGAAGCAATGAACCAGTTCACGGATGAACTTCCCCAGGGACTATCGTTTGCCCACAGAATTCACATGAATACGAGTCCTCATGGCCTGATAGTTTTTCCAATCCTCATTTGAGAGGCCACGTTCAATTGTTATTGCACGGTCAGCGGTTTCTTTATCTTGATCCTGTCTCATTTTTCTTTCAAATATCTCTTCCCGTTCTTTTTCAAATTCATATCTCTGATACTTCAATCTCCTCAAAGGCATCTTTACTATACGTGAAAAGTCAACAGTTGAAAGGGCATAAAGAGGATCTTCTGAAGGTTTCATCCAACCTGCGGCCAAGGATACCAGGTCGATATTATTCTCAGTTAGATATCTTGTGATCTCTCTTTGATATTCCCTTTTGGTGACCCAAAAGCCCTCAAAATGGTCTCGTTTATAATCCGGTCCCATTTCTATATGGGCTCTGACGTGAAGCAGTCGATCGAGCGTTTCCATAACGAATATGGCTAACGATGATAGACTTAACTTCTCAAATTTTTTAAGCGTAATAAGGAGAACTGCCCAACTTGAAATGGCTTCTAATCTAATCTGAACCTTCCTACCTCCAACCCAATACAGGAATTCAGATTCCTCATCTGGTTGTCCTCCATATTGGTTGGTATTGGAGTAGACAAAATTCAGGGGTTTTTTCTTAAAAAGTCTACTAATTAGAGCATCAATGTTTTCTACCACGGTAATGAAATCTACGTAAGCCTGCCCGGCATTCACGGTTTTTACAAGGAACTCGGTTTGGAGCCTTCCCAGATTCTTGAAATCTTTCGCGCTGAATTCTCCGTATCCGAAAAAATAATAGATCCAAGAATGATGATACCATTCCATAAAACTGTGATAAATTTTCGAGAAGACAGTTACGTTTTCAAGAGCCTTTTTTCTCTGTTCTTTCTTTTTCTGTTTCTGTCTAATTCGTTCCAGTCTTTTTTCTTCCCTTTGCTTCTTATAGTAGTCCCTATCTACGAGCATCTTCTCTTTTCGAATTTTATTTTTCTTTGCCCATCGGATAGCAATTTTCTTAGTTTTGCTCGGAATGCTACCCAAATACCGGAAAATTCTCTTTAGGACATAAAAAAGACTCCGGGCCAAAAAACAGGGTGCGGTAACAAATACCCATGTTAGGATATCGACTAAAACGGCCCATAATTCTTTTCTGTATTCTTTGAAGTCGGTTACTGAGACGTATTCTTGCTTCTTCAGTCTGAACCTTATTTTGAGTATTTTTCTGAATATTCCAACGATGATTCTCTTCATTAACTTGAAAAGTCCATGATTCTTGAGGATGTTGCTTTTTTTGAAGAGTATAGTCCAGAGAAAATGCAGGGCACAGAGGATGCTGATAGAACATAAGATGATTGAGCCCAGACCAAATTTTATGTAATCTTCCGGTGGATAATAAGATTCATAAGATGTCATCGTATTAGAAAACACCCTGAATGCTATTATTAATCCTACCAGAGGAAACATCAATACAGCGATAAGATAGACCGTTAGAAGTATTCCTGCTATGAAACTGAAGGTATTCTCTAAGTGATCCTCAAAAAGTTTCACATTATATTTTTCTTTGACTTCCCCGCTTATTTCCTCCAATTTTTCTGTTACCATTCTCACAATGGGATGGTTCCTATTTACGATTATGTCACCGTCACATCTATTCCTATCCTCATAATAGAGCTTTCCCTTTAAATACAGATCAATAAGATCATCGATAGAAATTCTTTCATTGACTCGATGATATGTTTTTTGCTCTCCATAGGATATGGGATTATTATTTCTATATGGGGAGTCGCTGAAAAACCCTTTAAACTCTTCAAAGATACTCTTCAAAGAAGAAGATTTTGTGTCTTGATGAGGAAAAATTGCTTCTACTCTTATAGCAGGGATAATTTTCTTATGGACAATCTTTTTAAAAAATCCATTCTTGTAGAGGCCTGTAAGATATTTTTTGGAGATTCTCTTTCTCTGTTTATTCCTTTTTTTCTCTTTTCTTTCTTCCATGTCTACGTAAAGACCCAGGAAATTCAGAAATTTCATACATGCAGGACCTACCGCTTTTCGTAGACTAGTGAATCCTGATCTTATGAATTCAGTAATTTTAACTATTGCCCCAATGAACAGTCCTATTATGTTTCCAACGATTTTTGCAGGAATAAGAGCTATTTCTTTGAAATCAATGTCAGAAATAAGATTTCGCCAGGTGACCCCTCTGAAGATGCTCTTTATAATAGGAACAAATACGTTAAAAATTAGGACTCTGATTGCCTCTAAGAGACCATCTATAATCGTGGGAATCGTTTGAAGAATAAATTGTAGGGCAATTTTCAATTCAAGTATGAGATTTCCTCTATGTAGAATGAGAAGAACACTACCGGTTATCGCTACAACTCCTCCTAGTCCATAGAGTATATAATAGAGCCCTCGTATTCCAAAATGTTGGAAGTATAGAGTTAGCCCTTCAACTCCGAGTGTGATCGCAATAATAGTGCCCAACAAAATGAGAGATGTTCTTAGATCTGTATCAAGAGGCCTGTTTGCAAAATTCCAAAGGGTTTCAAGACCTTTTGTAATACCTCCTCCAATAAACCTGAGGATGTCTACTACCCCGCTTATAGCCGACATGGACCGGGTTACGATTCTTTTCTTGAGCGTGTATTTTCTTTTTTTAGCTGAGGTGATCGATTCCTTATAGCCTCGGTCGAAAATTTCAGCTATGCTGGTAGGAATGGCATTAGAAGGATGATCCAAAAGTTCCTGATCACAGAGAATAATATCAAGAAATGTGTTCTCAAAACATCTATACATGCCATCCAGAACTTGGGGGACATGATCGGCAATGATGTTGTTCCGGCCTTTAGTGAGAGTCACATTGCAAGGGAGATCTACCCAGAAATCGAGACCTAAACGAGAAAGATCCACTATGAGCTTATGATGGATTGATTCGTTATCAAAAATGATGTCATCGAATTTAACAAAAAGGCCTCTCTGGGTATAGAGAACCTTTCCTATATTTTGGTTTCTGAACGTGAAACGGGTATCAGAAATATCCCCTTTCATTATTCTCTTCGATACTCCCATGAACATAGATGCATCGTTTCTTGCAAAAACTAATGCACATGTCCGATATTCTCCCCGGACTGAATTGATAATATCATTCCCAAATTGGATGGTTCCATTCTCAATACTTACCATTCCCAGGTATTGGTACAGATAGTCTCTTAATTTTGTCTCGTCTGTTACTGTCTTAGGAATGAAAGCAGCAACTTCAGTCCCATGATGTTCTGTGTTAAATTTGGGATTGAACCCGTCACTTGAAACGGGAAGCAACACTGTTTTCCAGACATAACTATCGTCTCGATACACTATGGCCTGACTACCCTTTTCTTCACGTCGCTTCCGGGTAACCACTTTCACCATGTTGGCCATGTCTACAACTGAATACCATCCGATCCCATGCTCTCCTATTTTAGTGGGATCAAACTCTTTTGCGGAATTGTAGGGGATCAAGAGGTCTCTGACAAGACCCCTTAGGTCCATTCCGACTCCATAGTCTCTTACAGTGAGTCTCCAATAGGGTCCTTCCTCGGAGAGATCAAACAAGATTTTTCTATGGACATCGTTGGGGTTATAGGCATCAATAGAATTTTGGGCCAGTTCTCGTAGGGCCGCGTGTTTTTCTCCGAATTGGGCCTCGATAGTTTTATCTACGATCCCGGGGAAGAGCTTGGTCGTAGTAGACAGCTTTCTTGTCTCTTCAATAGCTTGGAGGGCCTGTTCTGGAGGTGTAGTAGGCACTGATGCAATGAAGGAGTCAAAATCTCCTATCATTTGCATCATAACGAGATCCGCTATAGGGAACTCGTAGAGATGCCCCGGTTCTTGTTTGAACTTCTCAAGTTCTTGTGCTAATAGCTCGGTCATAAAATGATGCTACCGTTCTAAAGAGGATACGTGGAGCAATTTCCTTGTTGGAATCCACTCGTCCATGCAATGTTGAGAGACATGCCTCGCTACGATACAATTCTGAACACATCCCGAATAATTTCATTGCAGTCAGACTACCTCTGCAAAGAAAATGTCGTATGTTAATGTAGAGAATACCTGAACCAATACCTTCAAAATAGAAAGGGCTTGTACCGGGATCTACCCGCACGAAAATTACCTTTCTGACTCGTTCTTGTCCAAAATTGAGAAGTCTCAGAAGGATTCCCAAGAGAGATAACCGATGATAATTTGTTTTCTCTTTCTCCATGTCCAAAACCAATACCGGCTTCATGTGATGGTTAAAAAAGTCGCTCATGACGTTAAAACCATTGCTCCACAACTGAAATGATGCCGGATAGACTCTAATGATTTTATCTAAACATGCTTTCCCCAGGAATTCTGCAAGTTCATCATACTGGGTAGTGAGCAGCATGTATTTTTTGTCCCCAAATAGGATTTTTTCTATCCTATCAATATTGGGGATATTTTTGATATATTCCACCTGAAAAGCTGACACCAGTTCAGAGAAAAGTTCTATTGTAAAGCAAATATCTTTAACATTTTGAATTTGGGCATGTTGTTCAAAAGCCTCAAAAGCGGCATACACGCATTTCTTGTAGTTATCATCTATCTTGAATTCATCTCTACCTTCTACCACCCTAACGGCGGAGGGGAATGAAATTATTGCCCCATTAACATTGCATGAGAATACTTTTACTTTTACTCCCTGGGAAGTTAAGACAATAAAAGAAGATGATGCGGGTGAAGCTCTACAGAACCCTACTTCTTGTACTATTTCTTTATCCTTCACCTGAAGAGTCACAGGAACAGAAATCCATGGAGTTCTGTAACCCTCATTGATCCATACCCCATCTATAGTGAGTTTAGCCATGTATGAAGGGATGTTGACCAAATGTTGAGTTAGATAGGTAATGAGCTTACTTCTTCTATAAGTCAGATTGTCTATCTTAACAATAGTCCTAGGTTTTTTACTCCTTCTGATATGTTTCAGCTCAAGAACAATATCTGATACCGAAGTCGAAGGACAAAAGAATTTCAGACTGTAGCTTTCATCTTTGGTGATAGTGTAGACCGTAATGGATGTTCTACGATCATTGATGCAGTAGTAGAAATTGGAAAGAAATCCTACCCCGAACTTACCTATCTGTTCAATCCCGTCTTTCTCAGTGTTAAAAGGAATGATAAGAAATCGGAGAATCTGCTCCAAGGTCATACTATTGCCATCATCAATAACTGTGAAACTTCTTCTCTTAACAAGCATTTTAACATTATAATCGGTAACGCCCCTGATCTTTGCATCAATAGAGTTCAGAACCAATTCCAGCATGGGACGTTCGAAGTCATTGAATTGTTTCACCACTTCTTCACGTAGAATCTTCTCCAGATATCTCCTATTGGTATCAGAGACAGCAGGAAGATGTTGGATCTTCTTCCCCTTGCGAATAGATTCCAAGGTCTGATCAAGACATGATCTATTCAGAGCAAAACTGATCCACTCAACGAGTGGCGCTTGATATCTCATAAGTGTCTTTCGTGAAACTGAGAGTTTTTTCCATGAAATCTTCGGCTGATTGAACTAATAAAACCGGGAATCCCATCTTCTCTACTGCTACAGAAAAGGCCGAAGGACTCCCCAATTGAAACAGAAAGAATGAGATTCCTTGGCCGAATTGTCGAATTTCCCTCAGAATTGCATGGGCATTAAAAATGTCATTGAATCCGGTATCAGAAAGCATAAACACAACACAGTTATCACGTCTCTTGGTCCTTAAATCCTGAAGAGCCTTCGGGTCAAGAACCGTGCAATTTCCTTGGTATTGGAATAATGCTTTTTTCACTTTTTCTATCTCTGAATAGGGACACCATCCGGAGGATACTGTATCGAAGGAGAAGTTAATCATGTTGTATCGTAACATATGAGCAATATTTTTCATTTCAAGGTCTTTCAGAATGGAATAAAAAGCCAGAGCTGCGTAGTGGTACTCCCCTTTGCCGTTACCTTCAAAGGGTTCAAAATGCATGCTGATACTGCTGTCAAAAATGAAGGCCATATCAGGAAGATTGGGAATTTGTCGTGATTGTGAATCAAACTCAAAATCTAAGCTGAATTCTCTCTGATGCAGCTCAATAGATTTCTTTGAAATCCGCGTGGCACCCCATTCAATCCTCTTGTGATTAAAATCTGAAAGCTCTACTTCCTCTGTCCCCACAAAATGCTCATACGTAGGTGCCTCTAACATTCTCGCTTCGGCCTGTAGGACAACAGTCCCGGCCCTATCCCTGTAGAGCCTATCTAACGTGTTATAATCCATGTTTAATTTTGCAGAAAAGGGGATCCGTTTGGGGAGATCCTCTTGTTTATCCACAAAATCTTTCACCGGATTAGATTCTTGTGTGTCGGATGATGATGCCCCGGAAGACCCGCTTGAGTTTTTATCAAATGAGTTGTTCATCCCCTTGTAGGGCTGATTTATGAAGGGATAGATAATCGTCGCATATTCATACGCCATGTTCTTCCAAAAAGGATGATTTCTCATTCTCTCCGTGGTGAGTAGAGATTTTTCCCCAGAAATTATTTCTTGGGTTGTTTTTTCATTCCCCGAGAAAATAGTAATGATTTTTGACATCACTCTATGGTAGCTATATCGAGCATAATAATTCTCCATGTATTTCTGCAGTTCTAATTTCACCCGGCACAGAGCGAAATTAGAAGAGATGAATAGGGTCATGCCCTTATCCATCCGTGGTTTGAAGAATTTTTTCCCTTTTTGATGATAAAACCCCATAAGCATATAGGTCATGAAAAGACCTCTTCGGTAGGCCTCTGTAGTCGTATGAGAATTAAGAGTATTTATGATCGTGTCAGAGAAGAGATTGTGGATGGTCATGATCTTCTGTTCAAGTGACTTTATCCTCAATTCCCGAGTTTTCAAAGCATCATAGATCCCAGAAAGAATCGCCTCAAATCTCTCTTTAGAGAAAGGACAGGTCTTATGGTGGCTGTATTCATGATGCACAATGAAATAAACCAATGTCCTCAAAAATTCCGGGTAATGTATCTCATGTTTCTTCTCAATCTGCTCCCAAGCGGACTCAATCTCGGAATCAATACTTACCGTGATCTTTCTGTTCTCAAGATTGATATACGCAATAATGGGAAAAGGACTTTTTTCCAAGATCTCGACGGTAATATCTTCAAAGGCAAACCATCCTCTTTCTCGGATGATCTCCAAACACATAGTCTTGACTCTATCTTTCAGCTCAACAGTCATGAATTGTAGGTCCTATGGAGAATGGGAAAATTTTAATAACCTTCTCGAATATCTCCTGCACCCTATCTATCTCTGTTATCTCACCTTCTGATGCTACCGTAAGAGAATAATCAACAACGAACGATTGATCTTTTTTCAATGTTGTTCTCTCATGGAAAAGACAATTTGCCGGGTTTTCTCCCTCATAGAAACTGTCTTCAACAACAATTGAATTGGCGAGAGCCAAAAGATCATGATCTACATCCGGCAGGCACAGTTCTTTTTTTATGTCTCCTCTGCTTTTCAGTTGTTTTAAGATAAGTTCTTGTTCCGGATTATCAGAAAATATCAGGGTCACATAGCCCAGAGTCTGCTCTACAGAACTCTGTAAGGATCGGTCGAGTTTGAAATAACTGATGTCGGGGAATTCAGCAGTGATGTGACCTCGAAGAGTATCTAAAACTGCAAGATTTGTTACTCTGCCTGCAATCTGAATTTTTTTGACACACATTGAATCTATGACGACTGAAAATAGTCTCTCATCACAGTTCCAGTCTATGATCGCTTTTTTACAATACCGATAATGTTCGGAATACTTCTTGAAGGTTTCTCGAAGAACCCCCATGAAAGAAAGATCGGATTTATTCCCATCCCCTTCTTGAGAAAGGAATTCTTTCAGTCTGTTAAAATTTGTATCAAACATAGAAGTCGAAAGCTTTTGTTTTGTCGTGCTCTTCTTGTTGCGTGAAATAAGGGGTGAGGGCCCGTAACATCCAAGGATTCTCATCGGTAAGATATGCGATCAGTTCGTCCTTGGTTTTAATTGGAGCCTTACCGGAAAGGATCTCAGGGAGATTAATCATTTCCGCCCGATTCAATCCTTCCATGAATTTTTTCTGTGCCTCTGTGCAGAAATTCTTCACCGCTTCAAATCGATTCCCCTGATAGAATTTGGCTACCCATACCGGGTTGATCCCAATTTTAGAATATCCTACAAATCCGACCGCAGCTGAAATGTCAGGCTGTTCAATCTCAAGGTGGTCCACATACTTCTCAATCGCCTTCTTAGCCAAATCCTGCCCGGTCATGGTAGTCTGCGTATATCGCTGCAGGACCGTTTCAAAGTTATCAAAAGCATCAAAACCCAGGACCTGATGTTGGACACCTTGGGAAGCTCCTGAGACCATTTCAATGAATTTAACGGCTCTCAGAAGGGCAATTCCTTTGGCCACTGATACCAGATTTTCCGATACCCCAGGGGTGATACCTCTTACGTTAGGACACATGTCGGTGATGAAAGATCTGATGAAATGACAGGACATGTCGGCGGTGGAGGGACCTTGAGTAATTGTTACTGGTTGGGTACAAACATGAGCGATACACCCGTTTTTACAGTCTATGCTGCCTTTTTCTCCAGTGAATGAGTTCTTGCAGTAATCAAAAGATTCCAAGAAAGCTATGAAGAGTTCGGCGGAGGGATGGATAGGCATTCGGGAAGAATGCAGGATTTCAAGAATTTTCGGGGTTTGAGGTTCCTGATAATCCGAAGTAATTTCTGATCCTTGTTTTTTTATTTTGTGAATACATAACCGATCGAAAGGGGTAGGGGAGAAAATATCCATTGGAATTTCTATGGTAGTTCTTCTGCGGAGGGCCTTATCCATGTCAAATGTGCCGGAATAATCTTTGCCTTCATTGATGGTGGCGATCTGGTATTGGTAGGTATTATCAGTCCCGGGGATAGGGAAACCTATTTTGACTCGTCGGCCATTGGAGAGGGTAATGTCTTTTTCCCTTATGATATGAAGAGCTTTTCGAGCTATTTTGGGGTGGGCCCCATTGAGTTCGTCGGCTATGAATCCTGGGAGTTTCATCCAATTGTGGAGGCTGTAGAGGTCATCAAGGGTCTTGCCTGATTCGTGGAAAAAATCGGAGTTCACGTTGGTGTAGGAGTCTTTTCCGAAATCGAGATCGAAGTCGAGGCGATGCCAGCCGATTTCTTCTTTGCCGAAGAGTCCGGACATGGCATGGCGAGCGAGGGTAGTTTTTCCGAGATCGGTTCCTCCGGTGAGGAGGACAGGATTTTCGGTGATGGCTCCTATGAGGAGGAAGTCCTTGAGGCCATAATGAATGGTGAAGGATCTGCAGGAGGAATCTTCGAGGATGAGTTTGGGATCAGAGCTGACTAGGTCTCTGGTATGGAAGTATTGAGAGGTGGCAGTTTCGAGATCTCGTTTGAGTTCATGAACTTTTTGGATGATTCTGATATTCATCGTTGCCCTTTTTATGGTTGGGGCTGGGAAGGGATCCCTTTGTGTGGTATGATCCCTTCTTATCTATTATACACAAAATTTGGGGGGAAGTTAAAGTGGTTGGAAATAAATGCAGCCAGACATACTTCTCCATTCTGGCCGCAATTAGAGGGAATCTATTGCTTGTGTTACCAAAGGATCAAGTTCCATTGCGAAAGTATTCATTAATCGTTGGCGAATTGCCTGATAATCCGGATATCCATGAATGGTGCCGGTAGTATGTCTGCAGCCCCCGACAGCTCCGCAAAGGCTACAGACTTGTTGAGAAATGTCTTTGGCCAGGGCCTCTTCGAAAAGACGATGCGTCCTTTCTTCCCTTGTTTCATAGGGCTCTGAAGAAGGATGAAGTAGAATATGATAGCGGTCCATTCAGCTAATTTCCGGGTTATCGTATATTGGGGAATCGGGTTGTGGAAGATGCTGCACTAAAAATTCTGCCAGTTTTGTTTGACCTTCTTTCGTAGCTAAGAACTTTTTTAGAGCTTCGGTTTTCCTATCTTCTATAGAAACATAGGATTCTTTTGAAGGATAAAGAATAATTTTGTAGCGGTCCATGTTATTTTTTCATTTTTATCAATATTGAGGACATGTATTCAGCGCCAGCAAAACCCACTATTGAAATAAATGCAGTAACGCATAACAAAATAAATGTTATTCTCTCAGTTAATAATTCAGCATCAGTATCAGCATTAGACATCCAGCAATGTTTACCATCAACAGAGAGTGAATCTCCAATTTTTGAAGGATTCTGAGAAGGATGAAGAATTATTTGATACCTATCCATAAATCTGGTGGGCTCGCCCGGAGTTGGACCGGGGACCTCTTGCATGTCACGCAAGTACTCTAACCATCTGAGCTACGAGCCCGTTTCTTTGGTGGATCTTCTAATTCAGCCTACCTCGCTGAGAATCTCCAGAATTTCACATTCACTTCTACATTTTACACATAGAGCTTCAGCTCTTATATGCACTAACACATGGACGTATCCGCATTTTTTGCATTTCACTCTTGAGACTAAAAACAGTTGTGACTCCTTTACATCTAATAGTGGTGCCCCCACCTGGGTTCGAACCAGGGGTCCCCTGCTTAAGAGGCAGGTGCTTTAAAACCAACTAAGCTATGGAGGCGTTAATTCTTTGAGTTGCTCTGTTCATACGTTCACCCGTATCATAGTCTTTCGCTAACTGTTTGAGATGACCACAAACAGGCGTTTTCTCATCCATGTGAACAACGCACCCGCAGACCGTGCAGATAATAGTGTTGACTTTCAGATCATGTCGTTCCATGGAGGCAAATGCTTCAATGAGTTCCTTCTTGGATATCTGTCGCTCACTTTTTTTGGATTTGACGATGGCATTTTCCTTTTCCCACCAATTGACATATCCCTTTGGAGGGTGGTTGTCGGGAAGACCCTTTGGATGCTGCCGACGAATCCCATAGGCTTTCATAGCGTTAGCTTCTCCGGTGGCTTATCCAAAAATACTCTTTGGGCCTTCACCAGGTCCGGATCAATGGTTGGATGGGCCGCCATGAAATCCTTCACCTTCTGGCGTGCTTCGATGTCGTCCAATGCCTCAAACGAGATTCTGATGATTATCTGATAGTTGTTCATTGGTTCTTCATTCGAATTTGGTGAGATATCTGAGACAATAGTTGTTTCTTGATTTGGAACGCCCGACCAGGATCAAACTGGTGGCCTTTAGATCCGGAATCTAACGCTCTATTCAACTGAGCTACGGGCGCTTAGAATGGTAATTGAACAGTATCTTTCAAATTCTTGATAGGAGTCGTGAATCTAATGACATTTCCGAATATTTCTAAATGCTTATGACCTTCATTTATAGCACAGAAATAATTATCTGAAACAGGGTCTTTCTGAATATTTTGAATTTCAACATCTATTTCTTTCATATCTTCAATGGGTGGATCAATAACTATATTAATTCTTGTTCCTGTGGTAAGATAAGAACAGAAGTCAGAATATTTTTTGGGCTCCCAACAGCCATGAATACGCAAACGGATACAGTAGGAATGACTATTGACTAAAGAGGTAGTGTAATCATCTACCGTACCACAAAGAGCACCAACAGCTTCCGCCACGGAAAATTGAATAGCACAACGACGTTTCAAATCATCAATACGGCTCTCAGGTTGAACCCCGGGAGGTTTTCCTAAAATTATAGAATATCTATCCATATAGTTATGGTGGGCGATATAGGACTCGGACCTATAACTTCCTGCATGTAAAACAGGCACTCTACCAATTGAGCTAATCGCCCTCAAGAACTTCTTCTATCAACGGCATCCAGTTGTCATCAAAGTCATGGTCTGTCCAATCATCACACATATTAGATTGTCGCATAAAATTTCGTACCTGCATTCCTTCCCGGAAATGCACTGGATGAGGTATGTCACCTTCGGACCAGCAGGCATTTAATGTCCCGTGTTTTCCCTTCACGCCCAAGAAAAATTTCTTCCCCTTTTTACCCAGCCAAGTTTTGGTCTTTTCGATTAATTCAGATGGGATCTGTCTTTTCATGATACGCTTTCCAATATTAAAATGGTACCCCGAGCCAGAATCTAACTGGCGACCCCAAATTTAGGAAATTTGTGCTCTTTACAACTGAGCTATCGGGGCAAAAACTCGACATTTATATTTTCGTTAGTTCTATGATACCCAGTTATTCTCGATCTATACGCCATCTGGTCATACATTTGTTCTTCTTCTATTTTATGAACCCACATTCTAAAAATTCTATCCGGATTTTGTAAAGACACAAGGATTTCTCTATTTAAAATATTTAAAAGCAGCAGGACTCTATATTCACCCCATATATCTAAAATTATTTCTGATAAAGTCTGATCAATAACTTGTTCACTTATAGAATACAAACTGAACTTGAGAGGAGGTGTTAACCGTTTGTCACTGATTCTGCGTATAATACATACATGCTGAAATTCCCCCAAGTATTCAGCACTAAATACTTGGGGAGGTGTAGGCTTGCCCAGTACTATTGCGTATCGGTCCATATATCAGATAGTGCCAATATCTTCAATGAGCTTAATTGCCTCGTCTATTTCACACCGGCATTTCTTCAGTTTTTTCAAAGCATCTTCTTGTCTCCGTTTCAGTTTCACAGCAGCACTGGCTTGCTCGAATGTGTCAGTCATTTGGTTCTATTTTATACTCAAATAATATTAACTCATGTAGGATGGACGGATTTGACTTTTTGTTTTCCATAAGATATACTTAATACAAGGTTCTTTGACATAGACTTAAGTGGCTGGTTAGTGAACTTGGTACTAACCGTAAGAGTTTATACCCATGCAAGAATGCTTTGGTTAAAAATTCATTTCTCCAAGAGCACAGAAGTCGGAGGTTCCGTACCTATGTGTTTAGTGAATGGATAATCAAGGACTTTCTTTCGAGTTTATTCTCGTACAGGAATTTACAGTTCCTGTGAAAAACTCATTGTTCATATTCTATATGACTTCGAGTAACTGTGCGTTTTATCCCTCACCAGTTTTACAACATAAGAATCATCGTAGGACCAAGAATCAAATTCCTTTGGTTCTATTTTTAGTTTTTTGCATAGATAGACGTATTCATCATAATCATCATCAATAGCACTGAGGATGTTTCCCATGTTCTGATTCTACTTTCTATCTTTTGATGGAGCAGAAGACGAGACTTGAACTCGCAGCATTCACCTCGGCAAGGTGACACTCTACCAATTGAGTTACTTCTGCCTAGTATTCCGGCTTGAATCAATTACAAAATTCCCGAACAATGCCCATTAAATGTGTGCTTTTGTGCGCCGTATGTCATAGAGAGGTGCATGGTGGTGTTACAGAATTACCCTCAGCAAGATTCGAACTTGCATAGCTGGTTCCGTAGACCAGTGCCTCGTCCTTTAGGCTATGAGGGTTTTATATCAAAAATTCAGTTGAGCTACGGGCGTATATTTTCATTCTGTTGGCAAGTCTTTCATTCTCGGATGTGGGAATCCCGCAACAACCATTTCTCCACATACCTCACAATGGAACATCCCCATAGGAACTTCTAAAAGAAATTCCGGTTTGAAAGGACAGTTATCTTCAGCAATCAGTTTATCAATCTCTTCTGTAGACATGGCATTTATCTTACTCACCATTTCATTGTAATTCTTAAGATTTTCTTTCGTCATATAGATCCTTTTTGTCAAGAGCTGATGATAGGGCTCGAACCTACAACTTCCGCGTTACGAGTGCGGTACTCTACCGTTGAGTTACATCAGCAATATCCATTATTCTTGTAAAATACTCTTCGAGATTTTCTTCCTTTTCCTCTATTTTTTCCTGTAAAAGTTGGTAGAAGTCCACCACAGTTTGGACAGATCAATCAGTACAAAGATACATTTAATATCCTGCCTATTTTGAGCGAGCTATGAGATTTGAACTCACAACAGCCACCTTGGAAGGGTGGAACTCTACCAATTGAGTTAAGCTCGCTTAATATCATTAAGGGATTCTCTGATAATCTTTTTTGATTCCTTACGGAGATGTTTCTTATGGGCTTCCTTAATTACTTCCGTACCAATACAGTGGGTCATATTGCTATGGCCCTTCTTGCCACCACATCCTCCTTTAGTCCGTTTTTCAAGTGCCATGCTTCTCCCTTGGATACTGGAGCGAGAGGCGGGATTTAAACCCGCGACCTGAACCTTGGGAAGGTCCCGTTCTGTCAACTGAACTACTCCCGCTTAAGTCCCAAAAAGGTTAGCCACATTTTGGTGTATAATTTTTCAGCCAGTTCCGTCAGTTCTTTCTGAAAATAAATGGCATCTTCAATAAACTCTTCTTTCCATTCATGAATTTGATTCTCAGAGACTTCTAAATGCTGCATAGCTTCTTTCACCGTCATAGTTTGAATAATTGGGCATACTTTATCGTGAGGATCCTTATCATACTCTATTTTTCCATTCATAGGCCAGAAAGGGTAAAGTTTACAAATCAGGGGCTTTCTTTCCTTGAGTTTACATCCATCAGTATGAAGAAAAGGACATGCTCCTTTAGCGTCTCGCTGAATTACTATCTCATATTTGTGTCCATCAATGTTGTGTACTCTAAGATTTTCCCATACAGGTTCCCATGATGCGTCGTTAGTATAAATTTTAAGGCAGCTAATCTCTTCAATAGGCTTACCCAGGGTGTGACTAAAGAATAACATTTCTCCATAGGAGAGCATTACTCTTGGGTGCCAGCAACAAGAAGTCCCTTTTGAAGAGCACTCAACACATAGGGTCATTGTTTTGCCGTTCTATGTAGCGAAATCCCTGGAAACCTTTCATCGGGACAGAATTTTTAAGACGGATAGCTGGATGCTGCAGAATAAGATTGAGTCCCGGCCAAAATCTTCCTATGGCCTCACAAGTGAAATCCTCTTCATAGCCCAGAAAAATATGATAGTACTTGATCATCCCGTTAGCTATGAAATAAACTCGATCCCCTTGATTCAGCTTTTTTGCTTTCCGACCAATCTTCCAGAACTCATAAATGGTCCCAGATTGTTTTTTTGCCCATTCCTCTTCCTGCCAAATGTTCTTCATCTCGCTCTTGGGAATTGTGACTACAATGTCCATTTTCTATCCCTTATGAATGATAACGGTTTCTATTCCGTCCATCACATCTTTTGGTTGCCATCGAACATAGTAAACGAAGTCATTTTCACTGACATCTACCCAAGCCACGTAATGAATATCTTTCATTGCTGCTCGAAATGTTTCAGCTGTAGGATTGGGTATCGCCATTAATATCTGGGCTACGGTGCTCATGGAACTCCTCTATCTATGATACTCCTTTTAGCATGAAAAATAAATATGGTGGGCCCACCAGGGTTCGAACCTGGGACCCCCTCGTTATGAGCGAGGTACTCTAACCAACTGAGTTATGGGCCCTTTGCCGCACCTGTCACCATGATTTCCGTCACCGGTGACAAAATTGGTACCCCTGTCCGGAATTGAACCGGAGCCATCTCGGTGAAAACGAGGAGATCTACCACTAATCTACAGGGGCAATTACATACTCCCATCCGGAATCGAACCGGAGCACCATGGGAGCAAAAGTTCTTTTTAATTGCAGCCGAGAATGTCAAAGATCTGAGCCCACAAAAAGAAAAGGCCCCCGTCGAAGTTTTGATTCCGACAGGGGCCTTAGAAGTTCGTTTTGGGTTTTTTCTTATGTTTCCCAAGACAAATGGCCACTGTCGGGGCGCTTTCCTTCACGTTCCGTACCTCGCACTATTATCCTGACGACAGTGGTTATGATAGAGTTCATAAAATTTCCTTCTCCCTAATAATACATCATGGGACAAGAAAAGTCAATAGTATTATATTTTTTTAAACGTTGGGCAATCTTCATCCCCATACTTGCAGGAACCAACATATTCTCCCTGATTGCAGTGAAACAGATGAACGCCTTCATTTTCTTTCCCGGTAGTTTTAATTTTCCATTTTGTGCTCCGAAATACCCAATAGAAACAATGAAATTTTCGTGCATTTTTTTGATTTTTCTTTTGCCAGTCAGCTACTATCCTATTCTTCGCCAAAAGAACAAATAGATCCACCGCCTCCCATCCCCGTTCCTCTGCCCAATTATAGATCTCACAATGAGAGAAATACTGCTTTCCAGAACTCACCTTATCTTGGCATTTGAATATTAAGAGACCTTTTGGTCGGCACACCCTGTTAAGCTCTCTCAGAGCATCCCTATACATGCTGAACAATTCTGTCTCGTTGGGATAGACCCCAAATCTTTTGTTGATCTTGTTGCTTGAGTTTTGTTTGAGAAGTGAGGGCCCAGTGGTTGACAAAAAGGGAGGATCAAAAATGATGAGTTCTACAGAAGAGTCCTTCAAAGGAAATTTTCGTACATCCGCTTTCATAATCCCGGGAACCTGCGGATTAATGTCGAAGCAGAATCGTGGTTTCTGAATATTCTTGTAGAAATTACCCTTGCTGTAAGTAGGATCCAGATCGATCCTCTTATTTTTGGCATGGAGTTTGAGAATGTTTTCGATGGCCTCGGTATCGTTGTGGATAATGCTTGTAATCATAATTTTCCCAAGAGGAGTTGGTAGCGGTCTCTATTTTTCTTGAGTTTCTTGGAACTATGAGGGTCTTCAGGGAGGCCTACCATTTTTTCTTGCACTGAAACAGATAGTCCCATAGAGAGCTGATCTTTTATAGCGTTTTGTACCATCTCTCTTACTTCTGTTCCGGCATTTATACGTGAAATAGCATAGCTCGCTTCTGGATTTCTAGTTAGATGCCAAACAACATAGTCTGCCATATTATTTTTATCCCGGTGAATAATAGGGCTAAATCTTGTCCCATATGTCATCCTCTGGGCAGTTCCAATCAGTTGCGAGGGAATCCATCGAAAGCTGAAGTGTGTCCGTATCGTCCTCATTGCTTTTAGCGGGAAGGTCCAGGTTTCCCCTGTTTAGTCCATCGAATGTCAGTTATGGAATCATCTTCCCAACCGACGCGAGTAAGATACCCTTGTACCGCTTTCAGATCATCGGTAAGACCAAAATCCCCAAATCTGGATACCATAACGATCTTGAGGATGGTCCCTGATGGAATTTTAATAATGGTAGTATTTTCTTCCACGGGATGAACGCCATTCCATTTATGCAATTCCAATTCCTGCGTTGTGGTCACATAGGCCTGTGTGTCCTCATAGGTACATTTCCTACGCCACAATTCTTTGACGACGGCTTCTTCTTCAGGAGATAATTTTCGGTTCATGGTTTTTCCATGTTGGTTTTAAGTAAAGAATATCTATTTTGAACAATTTGATGTTCTTGTTCTATGGCATCTTTTTCAAGGCCCCGTGCAAGACAGGTGATGAAACCAATTTTATCCTCGGATAAATCATTTACAATGCCTATGATAATATTTCCTCTGTATCGTGATTCATTTGTTATTTTTCCGTTGATGCTGCAGTAGAGAAAATCCGTGATTTTGTAATAACTCTTTTCAAAAATATCGGTTCTTAATTCTGCCTGTCCAACCATCACGGATAGATGAGACGGAGGCATAAAAGGCGGTGGTATGGCATCAGTCATGAAAAATCCAATGGGAATAGTTTTATCGGTACAAAGATCTACTCCCCTATCACCCGCAAAAGTGGCAACCATCCCTGCTAAAATCATATTATTATTTGAATATTCATAAGAATATATTGCTCCTCTATATATGATGTCTATCATAATCTCTATCCTACTTCCGGCTTCATAAATCCTCATGGAATTCTGGGATTTTTCTGGCAAAATAAGGAATATTTTTGAAAGATTCAATAGTGGATCCCATCCGGATTGATCCATGCCCCTTTAAATTGAAAGACATCTGTTCACAGTTTTTAAAAGGACATATTCGGATTATTTCAAAGAATTCTTCTATTGCACCACAAGGGATCACTCTTGTGGTGCTTATACTTCCACTGATATAAGTATGAGAATGCATAATGAAATTAATCTTGGGATAATATCCGTAAAGCATGAGCTGAACCGGAGTATCAACCGAAGGGGGAACAGAAATATTCTCCCCAATGGTGCCATACAAAACTTGATTATCATGGAGTTTCACGGGAACAAACCCATCCACGGTTATTTCTCGTTTGTCTATATTTCTTTTTGAAATATAGATTTCATTATCTTGTCTGAAGGATGGAAATCCACTTTCGCATCTGAATGATAAATTACCCAGAAGACGGTCTTTATTCTCCGTGTGGATCAACTCATGAAAAATTTCAGCATAATTCCGGGCCAGTTGCAGAAACTCTTCAGGGGCAGAACAGGTAAAAGATTCAGGTATGGGAACGCTTCTCATGCGAGTATATTTGCATAATTCCTGTACTCGCCACATTAGAGTGGAGGCTATTTTATCAATTTCTGGTGAGACACAGAAACAATTGCCCAACGGATCTACTACAATTGCCGTGATGCATTTCCCAGGATTTGTGAATTCCACGAACAGATTGGCTTTCACGCGAAGGGCCCGGGCAATTAAAAAATGGATGGAGTATTTGTTTTCGGAATTGTTTTTTGAGATCACCAGAATAGTAGAACGAGCGTTTTGTTTAATCTGATCTACGAGTTTTTCTTTGTCGTTGGGAACATCAGGCATCCAAAAAACAACCTGATACATACCACAATTTTTCAAAATCTCTTTCAACTCGATGAAGGATCCACCATTAATGAAAATTCCATTTGGGTTAATCTTCTGAAAAACATCAAAAAGCTTTCTCATGTAACCGGAAGATCTACCCCCGGCGTCATCAAATCGTCCGCCAACTGCAAGATACTTGAACATCACTTCTCCAGTGGAGATATAATTTCGAGGAAATGTTCACAAACAGTTTTCAAACGATTACACCCCATCAGACATCTGTCTTCATCTATATCTTCTATACTTTTTATTTCTATTTGTTTCAAATGCTGACATTCTGAACATCTTTCAATCACATACTTTTGAATTCTCCTCATGAAACTTTCTTCAGTATCTATAAAATTTTTACACAAAATTATCGATAGATTCTCATCCTCGTGGATATCACAGCCCATTGGTGCTGAATGGGGCCCTCTGCGGCTTTCTAAATAACTGTAGTTGATGCACTGCCCACATCGGTCACTCATTTTATTGTAGGTATCTTCTTCGACACTATATTCCAGATAAGCAACCATGCCTTTAGGAGTCTGAACATAGGCCTCAACATCCATAGAAATATTCCTGAAAAATGCTACTGTTTCGTCATACCTCTTTCGTGCGCTCTTTTGGACCATTTCCGGGGCATCAACTTTTTTCAAACCCTCGTATATGTACTTCCTTCTGAAGAAGCACTCTAATTGATGCTTAAGAAATTCCTGTTCTTTTTTATTTATATCCATATCAGTGTCCTATCAGAACGAACTTCAATCCAGTCTTTGTCGAAGCAAAATCTCGATACAGGTCAGCATCAATCTCCTGTCCTGTATAGGCCTTCTTAGGATCTGCCGTGAGAAGAAGACTATCAGTTTCAGGAATTGCTTCCTCAACATACAGTTTGTCACATACTATCTGAAACATTTTCATCTTTTGCTTCTTTGAAAGAAATGTTTTTCTCTTTGCTGCTTGAAAGACTTTCCCGTCATTAACATCTTATTGGCCATAATCAGCCATTCTATTTCCTTTATTGATCTGCCTCTCAGTTTAGGATACCTGTTGATAGTCCTTTTCTTATTTCTGCTGTGCCTCAGAAGGCAATCAAGGGCAATGAAATCATACTTTGTCATACCCGCTCCTCCAGTACAACAAAAATTGGGAGTTCTTCTTCCTCTGCTTCTGCACAGGGACGTAGCACTTTCTCGGTGATGAATTCCCAAACCTTATTCGCGTCGTTAGGTGAGACACCGCGAATAAGAATCGTGTAATCACGACTCAGCAAATGTTTATCTGTGAACTCGGGATCCATTCCATTCTGATATTGGTAGGCCGGGAACTCTTTTCTCACCAGATCTGCTAACTCACAAAGCCGTGTCGTTCTGTTCATTTAATTTTCTCTTTTGAAAATGTATTGTGTGTCCCTTTCAAATTGTTCAATTTTTGCCATTTTTAACTATCATTAAAGGTTTCCTTTTATATCCAAAATTGCCAGCCCTTGTTAGAAACATAGAAAAATTATGAACCGAAAATTTACTGATATCAATTTTGCCAAAATGATATTTGCATGAACAGGAAAACTCAAGATTTGTAAAAAAGCGTCTAACTGCATGAGGACATATACCTATATCCTTAGCTATTATTTTAGAAGTATAATACAAAAAAGCTTTGTTTGTATCCACGACTTTTAACATTCGTAGAATATAGCGAGTCTGCCTTTTTAATGCATTATGTTTTCTTATTTTGTCAGATAAAACAAGATGAGAATATTTTTTCAATAGATTTACGCCCTTTTTTCTCGTAATATTATTCCGCTTTGCTGCCTGATGTATCGAATATCCTATGTTGTAATCTTCCTTCCATTTATTTTATTAAGGGTTTTGTAAATTATTGGCATATATTAATCACTACCTTTAATGACTGCTCGGGGATAGAGTTTAATACTGACCTTAGCAAGATTCGCCCCCTCCACTGTGTTGATAACTTCATCAATATCTTTATAGCAATGTAGGGACTCATCTATAGGAATATTCCTGCCATTACACAAAATATCTAATCCATCCATTTCTTTGTTCACAATGTCCTGATTCAATGTCCTCTTTGCATTCCCTCTGGACATAACCCTTCCACAACCATGATTCACGCTATAGAGAGATTTTTCTGAGTCCTGAGGGATCAGAACTGTTGAAGATGTTCCCATACTTCCAGGGATGAGAATTGGATGTCCTGTTTTTTCATACAAGGTTCCTTTGAGAAGGGAATGTCCTGCGGGTAATGCCCGGGTTGCCCCTTTTCTATGGACATAAAGTCCATTTTCAATCTGAACAAGATTGTGGCTTATTTCATAAAATACTTCAGCGGTTCCTTCAAAAACCTCGTTTGTTGCTTCCATAACTGCCATGGCGATTAGGAATCGATTCGTTATAGCATAGTTAGCTGCCTGATTCATTGCGTTGTAATATCTTTTTCCTATATCAGAATCCACCGGAAAAGAAATTAGTTCTTTCTGACCCCTACCTAATTGCATAGAATGTGAACTATTCCACCATTCAAGACCTTCGTTGAAAAAATCTGTGGCTATTTGATGTCCATATCCACGAGATCCCGTATGAATCATTACCCATACATTTCCTTCAGAATCCTGCTGCAATTCGCAGAAATGATTTCCTTGACCAATGCTACCAAGAGAAGGGAGTCCTCTTTCTTCTGCTCTCTTATAACGAACATAAGAAACTACCTCATGTTTTTTACATTCAAAATTTTCCTTCACAGTAGAAGGAACAAAATCAAAAGCGTCTAATCCATGTTGAAGAATTTCTGAGAGCATTTTCGGTTTTATTTTCTTCTGTGAAATTGCCTGATGTGTTCCCATACCGCAGGCTACCCTTTCTTCAACAGCTTCTATCCAAGCTCGCCGGTGCTCTTTGGAAGAAATAGCTTCTGCTTTTACAGAGGTTTTCAGAAGGACCATACCGCAGCTTATATCATATCCTGCTGCGCAAGGGGCGATATGATCTCTTGTAGCTACTACAATTCCTACAGGAACTCCCGCTCCAGCATGGGCGTCCGGGGTAATCACTATTTTTTCAACTGATGGGATATTGGTAGCCCATATAGCTTGTCTCCACATTTCCTCTTCCGATTGATCATAAAGATTCTGATTCATAAATACAGAAATAGGTTTTGTGACCCCTCGTTCGAGAAGCCATTCATAATCAGATATTCTGTCAGCAGCATATTTGAAAGACATTATTCTTCCTTTTCTTGGACGGGTAAATATCTATCACACTTCTTGCACGCTTCTTCGTTCTTTATTGTTCTTCCCAACAAGGACCAGCAACCCATTGGCCCATTGAGTGCTTCTTTAGAAAATTACACCATGGAGGTCTCGGATAGTCTTTATTCAGCTCCTTCAGAGTCAGCTTCTTAGCTGCTATTTTTCGATACTCAACTCGGTTGAGTAAATGAAAATATTTAAGCATGTTTCCCTATTTCATTTAATATGATGTCGTAACGGGTCAATTTCCTGACCACCTTGATAGTGAATATTATGTGGTCTAAAGTATGTCCACCATAGGTGTATATCTGGTCTTGATTGCAGGTGAAACATGTCCAATCTCCATCCGGATTTCCGGACTCAAAAGTATCTACCATAGAACTATGACATTGAGGACAGTTAGGCATTATTTGATCCCCCTCCAATAATTTTGGAGGGGTGGGCCTGGAACAAATTCGAGACTGACAATCTTTCCCATATTTATACTGTAGGTTTTTTGGCCATTGAAATACGTTTCCGAGTGATGATATCATTGATATCACGATTTCCCTGAATGATCTCGTGCTCGATCCACGCACTGAGTCTCTCCCAACAATTGTGACATAAAATACGATCCGAGTCAGGAGAGGCTACTCCCAAGATTTTACCCCCGGTGGCTTTGCGAAAATTTAATAGATCTTCAGATATGTCGATAGGACCAGATTCTTTTCCTTCTTTGATAGCAACTGCTTCTCTGTGCAGGCTATTAAGTACAGCATTTGCATGTGCTTCCAAAACTGGTTTGGATAGGGCCTGTTCTACCGTGAGAATGCCCTTTTTGCAGATAGAACATATTCTGTTGATGTCATCCCCGTACCATCTCGATGCAACTGAGGATGGTGTGAAGGCATAGACGAGTTCTTGTGTGAGATGCGTTGTAGCAGCTGTTCTATAAAGAACTTGGATGGGTTTGATGAAAGCCATCTGTGCTTCGTGTTCAGCACGGGCTGCTTCACGTCGATTCTCTTCTTCTCTTTGTTTTCTGTTTTCGATATCTTGTTTGATGCGTTCTTCCCGAGCGATCTCAGTCTCCATTTTTTCTTTGGAAATGACTCCGGCTTTGAGAAGTGCATCAGCGAAATTTCCCGGCATAACTATTCCTTTTCTGGCTGGTCCTTTTTAAACTGAAAATCCAGTTTCAATAGCCGAGCCATTCTTATTTATGAATACTTCTTTGAGAACTACAGGCATTAAGGACTGTTTCTTCCCAAGTTCTGTAAGAAATCGTACTTCTTGGTTTGAAGAGCCCTTCCATTCTCCTGAGCAGATTTTGTCTGCTTCAAAAGGTCCCGAACAGAGAATATCAATATATTTCATAATACCCATAGGAGGAAGTTTATCAAAAACGTATCCTGTAGTAATGAATATGCTTATCTTTCCGAATAACATGGAACATAATTTGTAAACCGCAGGATATTGATCAAATGGCTCTCCTCCTGTGATGGTAATACCATCGAGTCCTTCTGTAGCTAATATCTCTGAGACAAGATCATTAACTTCTATATCCTTCCCACCAGAGAAGCTCCAGGTATCCTTATTGCTGCACTCCGGGCAGCGGATGCTACATCCCTGGACCCATATGGTATAACGAACCCCGGGGCCTTGGGCTTCAGATTTAGGAATGATGTGATTAATCTTGATTCGCATTGGGATTTAACAGTGAAACAGATACTCTTCACATATACTAATGCACAGATCATCAATGTCGTTTATTTTGCAGCTTTTCTGTAGGGTAGAGGTTTTATAAAGGGCATTCAGGGATTCATCCATATTTTCTGCATACTCTTCTACCTGCTCGTAGGACCATGCCCCGTTTTTGATCGCTCGCAATTCATCAGCATCAATACTGGTACGATCTACATTCACCTTTCCCGTAGTAAGTATTTCTTTACACATACGGATTAATCTCACAAGATGCGAGGCATGTTTTGTATCGAATCCGTATTTGATTTCGAGTTCAATGCGCTTTTTATTCCGGGTCTTAAACCATTGTTGGTATCGATCCCAATTGTGTTTGGCTGAATAATACTGCAATTCTTTCTCAGCCATGTCCAAGTATTCATCCTTGATATATTTAGGGCCTATGGCTTTTATAGCATTGCATTGAGCTTTCAGAGTTATTTGTAGCCATTCCATTGCTACATGTCTACAATCTTCTCGAACGTATTTGTAGAATAGAGGCATGATATAGTCGCCATAGATTCCATCCAACTCATCCAGAAAATTCTCTTTAGAATCCTCAACAAAAAAATCTCCGAGGACGGTGGCAACAAAGGCTTTTATTTGGGCGGTAGGAAAAATAGATTCCTCTGGAAGACCATATTCAGATCGCTCCGGTTTCTTTTTTGGGGGATTTAATATGTAATCCCTATGAGTTCTTATTCTGTCAAGCTGAGCGATAGCATACCCTGAGAATGTAAATTTACATTTCAGAGATACAAATAGGTGCCTGTTCTCACGGATTCTTTCCCAGTAAGGGGTTGTGATTTGGATGCATCGATCGGGGACGAATAAGAGATCCAACATATTGGGATTTCCATCGCCCATGAGTTTAAGAGCTTTTCTGAGATCATACACAGTATGATCTTCCCCAGAGAATCCCATGAATTGTTCAAATTTTTTCAATCCAAGAAAGAATTCTTTTCCAGGAATCATAACCCCAGCCAAATCAATATCAGATTCAGGCGTGTTAAGGCCATATGCTTGGCTACCTACTATTGTCTCGAAAATGGTATGATCTCTTACGTAATCTATTTCCATTGCTGATCTCCTCTATGCTGTCCCCACTTGGTATTTCCGATCAATGACTTCGGCCAATTCAGGACCCTTTTCATAGGGTTCAATATAAATTATCTCTGGGTGACGACTATTATCCTTCTCACTTCCATACCACTGAGTCTTCCAATGCCCCGAAACATAGATCTTTTTTTCGAGTTTCCACTTTCCAACCCCACCTGAATTCTTCACCTGCTCATAGGAATAGGGGGATAGAACCTGAGACCCCACAACGAGTATTGGCTTTTCAGAGGTCTTGGCTTGCCGCTGAAGCATCTTCCGAATTTTTCCGTTATTCCTCAAACCTCCAACTGCTTTTTGAAAATCAAAGGGGAGTTGATTGATAACATCCGCGTTTCTGCTCGTGATGTAAAGCAAGGCATTGAAAACGAAATAGAATAGCTCTTTCAGATGATCTATGTTAAACATCCCCCCATATTTTTTCAGTTCGTCTTTTCTTGAATGCATCGAAGCAAGATATCTCTCAATAGAGTCCTTGATTTTACCCGGCTCAAGTTCTACCTTGAAATAGAATATGGCATCGTCATTAGCAGTACTGAGTTCAGAATAATTGGAACGTAGAGCTGCAACCATTATGCGAAGGTACTTAATATCGTCTTTTTCTGAGTAGTTGATGTAAAATGCCCTTACCGGTTGTTCTTTCCCATCCAGAGGATCAATCAAGAAAAAAAGACCCGGATCGATCTGAACATAGATTTCAGGGAAAGGAGATTTGAGAAAATAGGTATCAATGTTCACTTCTGTCCGGGCCAGATTAATAGCAAGTTTAGGACTTATGTAATAAATTCGTTCATGATGTTGGTAAAGACTGTAAATGTGGAAGAGTACGTTTGCTACGACAGTCAATTCTGCTGTGTGTTCAGGATGTTTTTTCCCTAATTCTCCCAGGTATTTTAGAGAGGGGGAGAGAATAAATTCCGGGTATGAAGGATATTTTCCACAGAAAGTTTCAGTAGTATTGATAAAAGATTGGAAGTTCTGCTCGACAAACAATTTCTGTTTATCAATCAGATCTCGGGTCATCTCATAGTGAGTTTTCTGAATAAAATTCTGCATAATCAGAGACGAAGCACCCCTTTTTCATGGGCCTTGTGAATAATTTTATATCCATCGTAATCTGTAATGTACTTATTGCCGGAACTCATTCTAAAAGAATAATATTTCGTTTTCTCTTGTTCTACGAATTCTGACATGAATTCTATTAACAAAGGATTAAATTCCTGTTCTCCTTCTTTAACTAATCTTGTTGGAATAAAACCCGGATGGGTCTGAGGTAAATTTTCTATTCGGAATATTGTAATTGTTATCATCAAGTTTCTCCGTGTTTTTCGGCCCATGAGTGACGATCATATTTGGCCATGATTTCTCGACCAATCTTTCTAGCCTCTTCAGCCATATCAGAAGCAATAAATCTACGAGCCATTGGCGTATCGAAAATTCCCATAAGATTATGAATACAGTCAATAAGCTCCTTCTGATCTCTTTGATCGTCTTCTAAAGACTTTTTCATTGGGCTTCTCGAACTTCAAGGGTATGCGGTGTAATCTGCGTATACTCCACAAGTTCTAATCTCGATTTCTTTCGGGTATTCAGAACCGACAAGAATTCTTGCAGAAGAGCTTTGGCGTCGGGAGATATACTTGAAGACTCCCTGGAAAAAACAGCTACATAGATCGGATTTTTTGTTCTCCTACCGATTCCACCTCGAAGATTCTTTCGGACAGCATAAAAATATTGTCCGCTTACTGCTGTTTTTGGTCCACTTTCCTTGAATTCCGCATAGGTTGCCTCTGGATTGTTCTCCAAATAATTCTTGATAATTTTGGTCTTGTTCATGAAAAAATCCCTTCTATTGGGGAAAAGTGGAAACGATGGTAATTTTTGAACTTGGTAAGATTTCCAAAGAATGCCAATGATTGATCAGCCAGATACCTTTTATGCAAAATAAATCTGAAATATTGGGGAGTGGAGAAAAAGTCTTTCCACTTCCCATTTGAGGATCCATGATTTTGTTTTCAAAAATCATGGGCAAGGCATTGAACGCCCTGAATTCCAACATCAGCGTATGGGTCTTTTCCCAAAAAGTGAAAAAATCCTTTGCACACTCACCGTTATTCTGCTCCGTGTAATCAATCAAACCGGTTTCATTATCGTTGTGGTCTACCCCAATAAAAACCCATTTTTTCTCAATATCGATGAAAACTTCCTTGGCCATCTCTTTGCACAATTGGCCCACAACAAGTTCTTCTTTTTCCTTTTCTGATTCTGAATATCCAAACATTCCCAGACCGATTTCAGCACAGCATATGGGCAGATTCAGTTGTCGGAATTGTTCCGGCATGGGGCCCAGAACGAGATGTGCTGATGTGGTAAGGGCCACTCTTATATCGCTCATTGGTTTATCCATTCTATGTAATAATAACTGCACCAAGCATTATGATATTGATTAATAGCGTCCTCTGTTTCTTTCATTAAATGCCCGCCAATAATATGTCCTTGTTCTTTTCTTGTTTTTTCCGATGGTGATAAACCACAATAGAAGTCTCCATTCTCTTTTTTGCACCGACCACAAGCTGATGGTGTTTTAAGCAAACATTTCCGCAGTAACATTTTCAGTCCACTCTTTGATGAGGAGTTCAACCAACCGGCTGGTCCAGGGGATTCCAATACAGGTGGGCAGGAGATCCGGATTCTCAATAGCGTCGAGGAGGGTCAGGAATTCCTTGAAAAGAACGGTCTGAGTGATATCCTCTTCAGAAATTGATTGCTGGATAAGGCAGGGGAGTCTTCCAGGAACGGAAGGATTAACGATAGATATGAGAGGTAGGACTGTTTCAGCTACTTTTATCTGTTCAATATGTTCCCAATCGCCATCATGCCGTTTGATATTATAGAGAATCTGGATATGATTTAGATCAATGTTTTCGCTTGGAAAGTCGAGGAGGCTGTTGTTCCGTGCCGTCTCTAAACAGAGGTCTAAACAGCCCGCTTTGCGATCATAGCCTCTTCTAAAGACATACTGCCCGCCGATTGTAGGATACCTATGATAGAAAGGCCTATCGAATCCTTTGGGGATCAGTAGCTCTCGCCAGTACTCAAGGGAGTAGATTTGGGGTCGGTGATTCTCCATACTCTATTATACATCAAACTGGCCCCAAAATACAAAACTTAGTCATGGTCAAAATCCAGATCCTCCATGTTTTCTGAATCAACATCCCCCATAAGAAGGGTTTCTTCTTCCTCTTGCTCTAGCATCAACCGGTATCTTTTGGCATCTTCTTCAGGAACTTCTTCAAGATTCGTCTCGGTCTCATCATGATCCTCGTACATAATTCCCTTCCCCCTTCGTTGAGTGAACCAGTTTTGCAATTATTTATATTAGAAAATTATTGAAATTCAGTTGCATCTTTTCCCGGATAATACTATTTTATTATACATGATCTACAAAGACTATTCAATCAGCGATGAGATTTTTTTAGGATTCAAGCACATCCCCGGGAGTGATGAAATTCAGATTACCCGGGGTATAATGGATCCAAAACATTTTTTTACAGATCAAACAGTTCTAATTTCTACAAACAATTTTCAGGGCTTACGAGATCTTATTTATGATCTTGCAAAATTGCCCCTGCCTGTGAAACCCTCAAAAATTGAAGAAAATATGAATCAAACAACACTCGAACCTCCTGAAATTGAAAAATTATCTGCGCCGGAATCTATTGAAGAGCCATCTGTTCCGGTCAAGGCAGTCAGTGCTCTTGAAGAACAATTAAAAACGATGACTTCTAAGCAGATTGTGGATAAGGTCCGTGCTGATACCGGACAAACTATCACAAATTCCCTCAAGAGCAAAGCCGCTATTCTCGCCAAGGCTCTTCGAATTTATAACGGAAAATCTCCCATATAATTATGCTTCAATCTCTGAACAGAACCAATCTTATGTCTGAAAAATTGTCTTCCGAAATAGTTCACGAAGTCTTTTCGAAAATCCGCAAAGGTCTTGTTCGAAGTACTGTGCTGAAACAGCTATCTGTTCTAACGGAGAGTATCGAGCAGCTTACTGAAGGGCGGGATATCAAGAAGAAGGAAATTCAGGAATATAAAATGACTGATAAAGGGGCCATTTTAATAAAACAGGTAGAAATCCTTGACGAAGCTATGGGGCACATAAAAGAGGCTATCTCGGTTCTCTCTGGCTACAAGAAATTGACTACGTCTCAGGAATGATTTCTTCAGGTTTTGGCGCTATCCCAATAGTTATCCAAAAGCTATTTACGTCAGAACATTCTGATAGAAGATAAACTTCAGCTTTGTAGATAGTCATTTCTATAGTGATGAACCAATAGAGAGAGAAAACCTGCAAAGAGAAGCTTGAAAATTCATTTACCCGTCTCATTACGTCTTCTTTGAGATATCTGATCAATTCCTTTGGATCAATCGTGTTTGCGGTTCCTCTTAAAGAGATTCCTTTTGGATTTTTCGTGTATTCAATAGAATCAGTTTTAGGATTCAGAAAGAATCCTATGTGAAAATCGGTTGGAGTGCCTTTGACTAATAAATGTTTCATTTTTAAACCTCATTCTTTTTTTCAACATCTTCTTTTAACAACAATACGAGGTATTTCCCTTGCTGAATAATCTGCCAATCCTCTCCGGACCAGAACATCGCTGACATTCAGTAATCCTTCTCTCTTAAAAGGACTATTGAGCGCCAGATTGATATCTAAGGCCTGAATTTCTAAATCTCTGGGTGCAATATAGACCTCTGCAAGATAGTAAATCGATTTAAATCGATTTTTCTTTCGAAGGGTGACTATAGACACATCCTTATTCTTGAGATGCGTCTCCAAGAATTTGACTGTCTCACTTCTATCTTCAATTCCAGAATCAGGTGGTGGCGAATCTACCCAAATCCTGTCAAATTGAATATTGACCCGTTTCCAGATTTCAAAGCCTAAATCTACCTCCACCTGTATCGTCCGTCCGTTGATGACCTTCAGAACTCTTCCGGTAAAAAACCACTCTTTCATGAATTTGATCCTTTCTTCTATTATACATCAAAATCAGTGAAAACTAAACGTAACCTGCTGGAACTGTAGGAGTTATGATCTTCTAATATATTTTTCTTACTGAGGAGACCCAAACAATGATTTCTCTATTTTCCCATCTTAAAATCCTTGCAAAACGTCTTATGATTCTCTCTTACACCATGGAAGAAATATATAAGATCTTCGATGCCCTTGCTGATTTCCTGAAAAAATCGGAAGATAATTACTTTGAGATAAAAAACAGCATACCTCTTATTTTTACAGAAGAAGGTCACAAGGAGATTAAAAAAAGTCTATCTGAATTTCCTAACGTATACAGCGTTGGCAGTGCCGGTTTAAAAGATGTTAGCTTTCTCTATCTTTTGGGGCAATTCTTGACCTACCTAGTCATGAAAATATACAGCTTAGAAGCGCAAATGCCCAAACATGAGTTTGATGAGATCAAAAAACCTTTAGAAGAATTAATACACCTGTGGAGTCCAGGATCAACACGATTGAATGCCGATTTATTATATTCTAGATATAGAGGGGAGCCCCAAAAGAGTACCATTGGGGCTTTGATACCTCTCCTTGAAAAGTCATCGGAGATCACACAAAAACTCAGCCCTATAGTGAAAATATAAAATGTTGAACCTGGGAAGAACCATCGATCGTATCCTTGAGATTGAACCCAATCTCAGTCCTCAGCTTATTTCTCTTAAAGGTAAATGGGAGAAGAAGCCCAAAAAGCTGTATTGGAAAAAATTGTTTGACGTGCTAAATACAGAAATTGTTCCTCAGCATCCTAAGCGGGCTGAAATTCAGAGTATTTTGGTTCCAAAGAAAAGGACCACGGAAAAGAAATCTACTTTTGAAGCTCCTACTCCAGTAGAGACCGTGGTAGGAACCATCCCGGAGAATCTGGAATGCAGACTGAGAAGGATGGATAAGAATCAGATAGAATTGGCATCAAAAAGTACTGAAGCCAGAATGACTCATGACACCAGTTTAATGTTAAAATTGATTAGAAAAACAGAATTGTTGGAAATTGAGCAAAGGAAAATCTGGTTTGAACTCAAGGACCATTTCAGTCTGTGGGGATTGGATGGTCCGATCAATTATCTTGTTCGATCCAAAGATACCACTTTGATACTTACCTGTGTCAGTTCCAATCCACGCTTCCCCGAGCGAAATATTTCTTCGGAGGAAAAATCGGGACCACCAGTTTTTCACGAATCTTCTTCAGAGAATTTTATCATTCGAATGGATTCAGATATGATAAAGAGATTTTTCAAATTCTTTAATATACCATTTCCACCAGGAATGTCGGAATAGATCCACATTTATCCCAATAGAAGGCGGTTCTTGTATGTTTCACAAACTTGCTTTGGGGGTTCTCTTAGTTGCAGGTCTTGCGGTGGCGGCTCATCATTCGGTCGTGAAGGTCCCCTGTCCTGATACGTCGTATGTCATGAAATCAGATACATCCACAGTCACAAGAGCGGATACAACCATGGTCATGATAGTCAACAAAAAAGTCATGACAATTGCTATTGATACTCTTGTGATTACTACTGACACGGTTAAAGTTGCTGCTAAGAAAGCTGTGGCAGTGGAACCCAAGAAAACTACTCCTGCTGTTCCTGCCAAGAAGTAACTAATTCCCCACTCGATTTTGCTGAGTGATCGGGTGGGGGAATTTACCTCGCTTTTTCTATTGCTAATCTATTATAGTCAAAAACGAGTCTTCCACTTTTGAAGGGACCTCTGCCTACCCATTTCGCCATGTATTTTTTTTCGTAGCATTCTTTTGTTCCAGGCCACAAACCGTCCCATTTGTCCCCATATCCCTCATCTTCTTTACAGTCGCAACTTAACCTTTGCCCGCCGCAATTGAGACATCGAGCTACATCACAGTTTTCTTTATGTTTTTTACCGGGTTTCACGGCACAATCGGGACAAGGCCGGTCAGCTTCGCTCATTTTCTCGGCAAAAAGTTTGTCCAACATCTCTTGAGACGGATTTTTGATACTTTCCCAGAACATAGCTACTCCTTAATTGGTTATATTGACAATTTCCATTTATTAATGATAGGCATGCGCCGACCAATCCCGAAATCCTTGGCGTGCATCTTGATACAGGGAGCACTCTGACGACGTTTATACTCGGCGAGAGTGATCAGTCTCAGTGTTTTCGTGACATGACTGGGATTATCTGCTGCTATTCGTTTACATCGTTCATACTCATCCGGTAGGAGTAGTTCACCTTCGATTACCAATTTCAGAATAGGATCCAGGATATCATAGGGTGGTAGATTGTCTACGTCTTTTTGGTCTGGGGCAAGTTCCGCCGAGGGAGGCTTGTTGATGACGTTATTTGGGATGATCTCTTTCTCACGATTGATATACCGGGCGACAGCGTACACCTCGGTTTTGTAGAGTCCCCCAATAGGATTGAATCCCCCACAGGAGTCTCCATATTGCGTAAAGTATCCCACAGCCAGCTCGCTTTTGTTCCCCGTAGTAAGTAATAGTGCTCCGTATCGGTTGGAGTAGCTCATGAGAACTACACCACGGATGCGAGCCTGCATGTTCTGTTCCATGACTCCAGCAGTACCCTCCTCAAATTCGTTGTTAAACTGGTCCAGGAGGCCCGTAAATGCTTTTTTGATTGGGAACTCGTAACACTGCACCCCCAAGTTTTTGCATAGGATATGTGAGTCTCCATAGCTTCCAGGAGAGCTATACTGGGAGGGCATGGTGATAGCAGTGACGTTTTCAGGACCGAGAGCTTCTGCGGCTATAGCCCCAACCACTGCACTGTCTATGCCACCAGAGGATCCAAAAACTACCTTTTTGAAACCACATTTATGGGCGTACTCTCTCAGTCCGAATACTGCTTGTTTGTAGAAAAACTCAGCATCACTCTCGAAGGGATCTCTTTCAGAAAAATAGTCGTGTGTATCTATGACCGCCTCTTCGAATGCTGTGTCCTGCCGGGAGATGATGTCACCTATTTTATTTGTCCAGAAGCTGTTGCCGTCAAAAACGATGTCATCATTCCCACCTACTTGGTTCACGTAGTAGATTGGGATCTCATATCTTTTGCTGATATCTGAGATCATTTGTTTTCGATAGGCGTCTTTTCCGACTACAGAAGGACTTGCATTGGGAATGAGAATCATGTCAGCGCGTGCCCGATAGAGTTCTTCCGCTGTGTTAAGCGTGTAGAGTTTGTTGTTATACCAACAGTCTTCGCACAAAAGGATTCCTATACGTTGACCCTGATACTGCCAGAGACCCATGTCCTTTCCGGGCTCAAAATATCGGGCTTCATCGAAAACGTCATAGGTAGGTAGGAGGCGTTTACGGTAGTTGTAGACGATTTTTCCTTTGAGGCATACAGCTACAGAATTGTAGAGGTTTTTACCGGGGCCTTTATTACTCTCGATGTATCCGATGAGCAGGGGGAAATGGATACTCCTAGTTTTTTCTAGGATTAGATTTAGGTGATCTTGTTGGGCCTGGATGAAATTAGGATTATCTACAAGATCTAAAGGGGGATACCCGGAGATAGCCATTTCTGAGAAGACCATGACTCGATTGTTGTGGTGCCCCGGACTATTGACTGCAGTGTCGATAATCTTTTTGGAGTTACCGGTGAGGTCACCTACCGTGAAGTTTAGTTGGGCTAAAATGATATTCATTTTTTATTCCTTAACGTTTGCTAAACGGCTGATAGTTGCCGCAACTTTTTAACGACATCCGCAAAATAACAACCACGCTCACCTTTTACACAGCGATCAAACTCACGTACAAGAGCGGCAATTTCAGCCTTTAGCTGTTGCACGCAATTCATTTTCCGCCTGCTGCCTGCGCGGGCACAACGGACACGCTTCTCTACCACAGGACATATCACCCGGAAAGAACACGCAATCGTCAAACTGCATAAAATGAGCGCAGGTGGCAGGCTGGCGGAGTTGGGCGCTGCGGAGGGAGTCCACCTTGGTTTTCAGCGCGGCGTACTTTAGTTTCAACTCTTCGTATGCAGCATCTAACGACCGATAAAGCTCACCTGGTACTGCCATCATAATAGCCGCGCCTTTCTATATGAGAGTGTTAACCATCGATAGTAAGCATACATTTACAACACGTCACGAATTTATCGTTGGGGGCAGTCCGCTTCCAATCATGAACGCATGGCGCACTTTCGCTGTTGGTTGATGTGGAAGGAATGCCTACCTTAGTGTTACCCGATGAGGCCAGACATCCCTTGTATGTAAAAATCACGATCAAGGGTATTGTCGGCGTAGTGATTGTGAAACGACTCCAACTCATTATACACCCAATTCAAGGCACATTGTTGCGTAAAGGAAAACTTTTCCACTTATACTCCTTTGTAGTGCGCCGCCCATAAATTGGTCGGTGCCAAATTGCAGGCAACGGTTCGGCCAACGGGTGCTGGCCGGTACGCTAATCACTTTGCTTCCCCGGCTGGCATCCCTTGGCCTGTTGTGGGATGTAAACCGGCGCTCCCCATTTCCTCTGCGGTTGGCGGAGCTGGTAACGGCATCCAATGCGTGACACAACCCATGTCGATAGTAGTATCGCTTCCGTCAGAACACTCCCACCACTCACCAACATCTCCCGCATCACGATAATATGTAACCCATTGCACTTCGCCTTCGTAAACAACAAGTACCTTCTCACCGATGGCCGGTAACTTAACAGATGCATCTATCCACGTCATAGCCAACCGCCTTTCAAATGGTCGCCGGTTTATTTACCACAACGTCCGCCCTATACTGACGTACCCGCTTCGGGTATGTGGGAGTCATCGACCTTTACAACATAGGGCTGTTGTAAGTCCGTAGGCTGAGTACAGTATTCCTCCAGAGTTTGCCAAGCCTCACCAATCTCGTCATCTGCATCTAACTCTAAATGGTTATAAACAATATCTAATGCACGCCTAATGTCCACTGGCAAACTCCTATTAGTAAATTTAGGAAGACTATGACTTACAACGTCCCAGCAACGGGTGCTGGAAACGCCTATAATAAAATTCAATCCTTAGTGTCCCGCGTTTCTGGCATCCCTTGCTATGTTGTAAGATATTCGCCC
>OFOV01000002.1_pt1 | contig 46707 bp, 85 predicted proteins | sample 1542391 | NCBI WGS metagenome assembly OFOV01 (sample SAMN04958492, study PRJEB24370) | sediment metagenome | isolation source: lake sediment | place: USA: Lake Hill lake, St. Paul Island, Alaska | collected 2013
ATCTTAACGAATATCAGATGGTTAACATCCTCAGATCACTTAAGATTACATATAGAAATGCATTGAATGATACAAGAGTGATAGATGCTACAATAGATTCCTCTTTGCATCAAGTCTTTCTTGGGACACTATTGGGTGATGGGTATATGAAAGAAGTGAAATGTTATGGTCTTGGACATGGTGTTTATCAAATGGATTATTTGTACCATGTGGCTGAGAGGATGCACTCTTTTATAGCCTCTCTGGGTGATAAGAATACACAAGGAACAACCAAGAAGTCTTTTGAATTTTGGACATATCGACATGATGTTTTAGAACCCTATTATCAAAGATTTTATTCAAAAGGAAGACATAAGAAGTTTTTTATAACTGAATCAGCTCCAGATCTCGGACCAGAAGGATTAGCATATTGGTATATGGATGATGGGAGTTATGGAAAACACGGGTTTGGATTATGTGTTGGAAATATGAGTAAACCTGAAGGGGATATTCTTAGGGGGATGTTACTTAGGAATTTTGGACTTATTAGTACTTGGCAACTTCATGAAACGGAACGAAATTATCATACTATTTATATTACAGCAGAAAGTAGATCTAACTTCATAGGATTAATTATTCCTTTTATAATTCCTTCAATGCGGTACAAATTAGATGGTTCAATTTTTCCCAGACCTAATTTCTCACAGGATTCTGTAGTAAAAAGGCATCTTGAGTTATGCCAAAAAGCTGGAAGAATGATAAGATATTTTGGTGAATCTAATATTCAAGAGGAAATTAATAAAACAGCTATAATAGATTTCAAATCGGAATATATTACTCAAATTAATGAGGCCATAAAAACTAATACTCAAATATCGAAAACATCTTTTCGGAAATTACCTTCTGAAGAGGAGGTGTTAATATTATTTAATCAAAGTTTAACAGATGATCAAATTGCTGAACGATTTGGGGTAGGAAGAAATAGGATAAGTAAAATCAGAAGATCTCTTAAAATAGATAAAAAGAGCAGGCGCATTACAGAGGAACAGAATAGAAGATTGTTGGAATTATTTTCAGATTCTACTATGACTATTCAAAAAGCTATGAAAGAAATAGGTTTGTCATTTTACAAAATTAAACATTGGAGGAGTCAAGATGTCCAAGAAAAAGTCAGTTGAAATTCATTTGGATTATTTCAAACAGGGTGATGATCTACAACATCATTTAGATGCTGTTAAAACACCAGAGAAAGCTTTTAGAGTGATAGAATGAGATTTGTGGCGGAGCATCTTGATAAGCTGGCTGATAGAATCAAAGGTAAAAAAGTGAAAATTGATGCTATGACACATATGATTGTGATAACTTGCGATAAAGAATTGGCAAAGGATTTAATAGATGCAGATTTAGCTGTTGATCCGGAGGATCCGGCAGTTTCTGAGATGTGCATATGAATTTTTCTATATCCACTTGGAACATGTCCTATTGGAGCCACAGATATTTATTGCGGGATGTATGGGAATATTACACTAAAGATACTGACATAATAATATGTCAGGAAGCTTATCCGGATTATTCCTTTTTGAAACGAGAAAGCATGGTATGGCAAGAGATAGGGGATAATAGACCCTGGGGTTCCGGCATTTATAGTCCAAAATATGCTATTAGAAATTTCCCTTTTAAGACAATATTCCCTGGGATCATAACAGTTGCAGAGGTTGACATAGATTCTGAATTTAAGCCCATTGTGATTTCTATTTATGGTCTTATGGAAAAATTGAATGGTAAGTGTCATTCAATCTCAAACCTTCATAGAATTTTTTCAGATCTTGCTGGAATTTTGGAAAATAGAAAGACACGGGACAGGATTATAATAGGTGGAGATTTTAATGCTAGTCTTCAGTTTGACAGCAAACAAAGGATTAAAACGCATAGAGTATTTTTTGATAGATTGAAAGCATGGGGTCTTTATAATTGTTTTGAGGGAAATTCTGATTTTATAGAAACATACAGGTGTGCGAGGAGTAAAATTCTTTGGCAGAATGATTACATTTTTATCAGCGAGGCTTTAGTTCCTATGTTGAAATCCTGTACAGTAATAGATAATACAAATGTCAGAAAATTTTCTGATCATAATATTGTCCAGATAAAAATGGAGAGATAAGAGTGAAATGTCATCAACGGATCATGAAAGAACAGCATCTCCAGGAGGATTTAAAGAACTTATCTTTTGATCCTACAGTGATCCCGTTGTCTGAGTATGTGTTTTCTAAGGAAATCTATTCATCTGAAATAAGGGATTTTCTTAGGACGTATGAGTGGTTACAGTCGGTAGGGGTAAGTGCCAAATGGTGTTTCACGATGAGGCTTAAAGGGTATTTAGCGGGGGTGCAGATTCTGAATGAGCCTGCTGCGTATAGTAGGTTATTGGGACCGGAGACAATGAAATGGGAATGTTTGATTCAGAGGGGGGCGACGGTATCGTGGGCACATCAACATTTGGGGAGTAAGATGTTGATGGCGAGTATTCGGTGGATGGTTCAGAACACGGAAAAGAGATTATTTGTGGGGTACAGTGACACCTCAGCGAGAGAAGTAGGTGTGCTCTACCAAGCTTGTAATTTTAAATATTTGGGGCATAAGTTTGGGACCACTGAGAAGTATCGTCATCCTACATATAAAAAGGGAAAGGAATTTTGTCAACACTCATTGAGAAGGACAAGTGTATTAAAGAGTTGGTGTCGGCAGAATGGAATAAAGATTGAGGAAGGATGGATAAAGCCGAATGGGTTTAAAGATTTGAAGGTGATTCCGTATGAGGTGAAGAGAGGTTGGTACGATTGGGGGAATCAGATTATTAGGGAATCTGAGGAGATAAAGATAGATTCGAAGGGGAAGTATGCGTTGGTAGTAGGCAGAGATAGGAGAGAGCAGAAGTGGTTAGACAAGTTATTTGATGTGAAGATTTACCCATATCCAAAGAGAGATTGACAACCTATATAGTGAAATAATATGCTCGGCTTTGCCCTTCAAAAGCAGCGGCTTGATGATAAAGAGGAGAAAGCCATCCTCTATCATTGCATTCTGAACAAAATTCCCTACAAGTTCTGTTCCTCCCCGGGAGAAGTTCCTACCGGATACATACCGGTTGGGACGGTTAAATGGTGCGAGAATTTTCTTCCGAAGGACAGAATCATCCCTGATTATTATCCTGATTTCATGAAGGATTATTTATTTCGGAAGGTATGGTGGACGGAGACATGGCCGATGGAGAAGGGAATATTTGTTAAACCGGCTGATCGGCATAAGAAATGGACCGGATTTGTGACGGTGGGTGGGTATAGGAAGAAGAAAAAGGGGCCGTATTGGTGTTCGGAGGTGGTGAAATTCATCAATGAGTGGCGGTACTACATTGCTGATGGGAAGGTCATAGCTGGGGAATGGTATTGGGGAGATGAGGTGAATACGCCGGATGCCCCTGTGTTTCAGGCGGTGATTCCGGCTGGATTTTGTGGGACGGTAGATATGGGGACGTTGGGGACAGGGGAATTGGCATTGGTTGAGGTGCATCCGCCGTATGCGTGTGGGTGGTATGGGAAGGACCACAGGATCTATGCGGAGTGGATTATTAAGGGGTGGGAATATTTGACCCACGTTTAATTCTTTGGCCATTTGGAGTATCATAAAGTAGAGATAAGGGTTGTGTGCGGGGGGCGGTTGAAGTTCATTCCTTTTAGAGATCTAATGGAGACAAAAATGGATCGCAATTTAGAAGCTGACTGCCATGAATTGGCGGATGCATTTTTTGAGAATCTTCAGTTTGATGGTAGTTGCGAATATGGTAGTATTGGTACTGACTGCAAGCGTCCGTTCGGTAATTCTTTCGTTGAGGGTGATATTCTTGAAATAATAGGGTGGGCTAAGGAGGGGAATGATGGCGATGGGCCTTGCTTTGCACCGTGGCAAATTGATTATGCGAGAGATTTGTATTGTATCCATTTAATTCCATTTTTGCAGAAGGAATGGGAGAAATTGACAGGCAAATGGAAGGAGATTGTGAGGTGACAGAGGGACTTTCTTATGCAACTTTCACGTCTGGTCCTTATGATGTAGGTACTCCTATTCTTAGAGCTGCTAAGGCGGTGAGTAAGTGTCAGTGGTGTAAGGGGAGGATTGCGAGGAAAGAGAATTATTTGTATCTCCTTTTTATTGATCGTGGCAGAAGATTTCATAAGAGATTGAGATTCTGTATGCAGTGTGTTGGGCATATTCATGATTTGAAGTCTCATGCAAATATTCGGGTACGGGACGACCATCAGGAGAGGATAAGGAAGGTTCTTCAGAATATTTTGAGAAGGGATCGGTATAATATATTTTTGGAGAAGGATCCGGTGGAAGAATATCTTAAAAGTTTAAAGGGGAGTATATAAAGATGACCAAGTTTCATTGGATTTTTTTGTGGGTTGCGGTGGTAGTTATTGCGTTGGTGATGGTGCCGAAGGTGGTGCATTTATTTGTGATGCATGAGGTTCGGGATACCAAGACGGAATTGATTCAGGATGTTAAGAAAGATGTTTCTGCTGTTAATGATACTGTTGTGGCTAAAGGAGTTGCGAAGGCTCTTCATAAGATCAAGAGGTTTAAGACTGAGGTGAAACAAGAACTGCAGAAGTTAGATAGTATTTCGGAGAAGAAAAATGAAAGCAATAAATAAAAACGAGTCAGGAACTTGAAGGGAAGGTAGTATGTTGATACTTGAATATAATCTGAAGCGGGACGAGTTTCTTTATGTTAAAGTCCTTGGAGATGTTGATGGTATTTGTAATCTTTATTGGCAGCTGACGCATAATTACAAGGCTCAGGATGGGAATGCGATTGGTGAAATAGTAGTCAAAGATCTTGAAGGTAATAGAGTTGAGATGGATAAGGGTAAAGATTATGTGTTTTCTCGTGAGACTCAGATGTCACGTTTCCCAAGGGGGAGTTGAGTGATCCCTAAGCTCACCAAGAAAGAGTGGACAGAGTTAAAACAAAGAATCAAAAGAGCATTTGAAAAAGAGCCTGAGCCCAAAGGTTTGTTGGGGCTTCGTCCTTTGTCTCCATTGAAAATTGTTGATGATCCGGTGGGTCGTTGTTTTCATATTTTTGATGGAGAGGGGAAAGAGTTTTTGTGTCTTTCATTGATGGATTTGAGTAAATTACCGGATGAACTAAGGAAGTGTTTTAAGATGCCCAGCCCGGAAAGAGAAAATTATGCTGCTGGATGTGTTGGTGGGTTTGTTAAAATAGGAAAAGATAATCCTAAAGAAGAATTATTTGCCAATTGGGTTGTTGAGAGTTTAAGAGAGTGGGTGACAAAAGATGCCTAAGATTCCTACATTGCCAGGGATTGAGGGTCTGTCTCTCCCCTATGAAACCAGGATTTATCAATTTGATCAGGAGCATATTTATTTCATTCAAGCTGAGGGATTAGGTGCTTCTGAAATAGCTGAGCTGCAGGAAGAATTAGAGGAACATAAGATAGCTGGGATAGTTTGTAATTTTACCATTGAAAGCGAGGAATTAACATTTGAGCAATTTAAGGTTTTCAGGAAAGCAGTAAATGAAATATATAGAGGTCTATTGAAGAATCCTTTGAAAAGGAAGTCTCCTGAGGATAAACCGGTCTTGAATTCTCGTTATGTATTGCTTAAGAAGCAGGTTAGAAAGATGTCGAAGATTGTTCATGATGTTGAAAAGCAGAAGCGGGAACGGGATGGAAAAAAAGTTTAAAATGAAATGGGTATTGGGGCTACACGCGAGACCTACTGCGGCTATTGTTGAGAAATTGAAGAAGATGGATTTGAAAGAGGCTACGATTATTTATAGCGGGACTGCAGAGCCTTTGAATAAGGGGATTATGGATGTGTTGTTGTTGGGGGTGGGTTCAGGGATGGAGTTCAAGATAATTGTGAAGGGGCCGGATGAGAAGAAGGCATATAATTTTCTGAATAAAATATTCTCTTCGGAGAAGGAGATCGGAGTTGAAGAAGACTAAAAGAATGTTAAAGAAAAATCGTGGCGTTTGCTGGGAACGGGTCGATTTTGACTATGGGGATGGTCGTCCTAATTTTGAAAAAGTGTTTCAGAAAAAATGGAATGAGGAGAATAGGGAGCGACCCGGGATAAATAGTGGATGCGGGATTGCTCAGGATTTATTTTTTGTTTCTAAAAAATCCGCCGAACTTTTTGATGGACCTAATAGGGATGATCGGACATTATTTTCGATGAATGGAATGGGTGAGGTTTGTGTTTATAATCTGACTGAGAGGGAGCATCGAATATTGGCCACGGTGGTGCAATGGTTTGGATCGAATTGTGGATTCAGTTTTCTGCGGGAATGTTTAAGGGAGTGTGGGTACACGTTGGAGCCTATTCGACCCAGGGAATCTCCTGAAAAATTGAATCGCACCGGAAGATATAAGATTTTGTTGGGTCAATCCATTGAAGTAGAGCGAAAGGATTGCCCGGTGGCTGTGGTTGAATATGATAAATTGCCCGACTATAGCTCCTTGTTTGCGTGAACTTGCTTTTTCTTTGGGGATGTATTATATTAGGATCTGACCGGGATCTGACACGCACCGTTAAGGCTTACATTGTTTCAAGGTGAACAACAAAACGCATTGATGACTTGTGTCAGATCCCTTTTTCTTTGATCTTTGAAATTCTACCGAGCAAGATTGAGACTTACCCAGGCTGCTTACAGAACGACTGACGTTTAATCAGTAGGTTGTTGGCTAACTGCCAGCCCGGGGCGCTAAGAGAAACTGAAACTATGTTTTTCTTTGCGCCCCGGAAGTTCAGAAAAATCGCAGACTAACTTGTCTCAATCTTGCTTAGTAGAATATGAATCTGGATCCGTACCACGACGGCCTACATTGCTTTCAGCTCAATTGGTTGAGCAATTCCCTATCAAGGAATGGATTATCGGTTCGAGTCCGATAGAGCAGCCCATACAACGCAGTCCGACTTGGATCCAGATTTTTTTTCTAAAATAATCGCAACGCCCGACCTAAAGCCAGGTATCTCACAGATATCTGGCTTTTTGTTTTTATAAATTCCAGGATTTGAAGTATAATAGGATATGAGAACAATTTATATTTGGAAGTGCCAAGACTGCGGTACCCAGAACCACCGGACCTCTTCTTCGGAACCTCGGCGGTGTACAACTTGTGGGGGAAAGGGGGTCCAACAGTATTTGGGGACCATTAGGACTCTTGAAGAGGCTCGACAAATTAAGAATGATCGTTTATTTGATCATAAAATAAAACAGAGAAAAAGAGAGGGCCAGATACAGATATCTTATGATTAATACTCAACCGTATATTTTATTTTTAATGGCTTTTCTCTCCGGACTTTTATTCATGGCGTCCATTCAGAATTTCTTTAGAGGGGCCTGGATCATAGGGATCTGTGAGATCATTATTTCAATCATTGGTTTTTTTTCTTTCCTTGGGAAATGGAGTTCTATTCATCCAAATATTTAAACCATAAGGAGTTTCTATGGCAAAAGTTCATGTTATTTACAACGGTACGCATGATTTGGATTTCTCTCGGGTTTTTCCTCCGGAGAGATACGCAAACATCGGTATTCCTGAAGCGAGTGAGATTACTTCATCCACTCTCACTGAGCAGCAGGTGAAGACTGCCTTGGCCCAGCATTTTGATGTTGGGATCAATGAATTCCGGGACCACCATGTCTCATTTGATCCTACCGGGAATATCACCGTGCGGCCAGATGCGGAGTTTGCTGCAGGGGACCAGGATCATATTGATAGAATTGCATAATTGGATGGATGAATTTAATCGTCTTGCTCTTCGTTGGGAACAACAGGCAAGGGCATGTAGTGAGGTACGTGCGTATCGCCTTGGTGACGGTAGTGAGGAAACTGCTTTACTAAACAGACAAAAGGTTTTTGAACGTTGTTCAGAAGAGATTAGATGTGTGACGAGAAGCACTGAGGAAGTCTTGAAAAGGGCCAAGCAGCAAACTAAATCCAAATAAAATGAGGAGTCTAAATGCCCACCTCTCGAACTGTTCCCCAACAGGCTGAAAATGATGTCCGCGTCGAGATGTTCAATTCCTTCATGAATTGTCCCCACAGAGAGACAGACATCGTTCGGAAGATCCATGAGGAGATGCGTCAGAAGGACCCTGTTTTCTATGCACATCTGGCATGTTATTATTGGAAAACCGGGGACATCCGGGATCATCAGGAACTTTTTTCTGCTTTGCTCATCACTGATCCTTATGTGGAAAACAGAGAAGTGGGCTTGGCACTTTTTCGGGAACATGCGGTATTCATGAAAGCCAAAATCCTTGGCTTTATCAAAGGGAAGACTGTTAATATTCGTCAAGATTCGGGTGAAAAAATCAAGCGGGGCAAGAGAGAAGTTCCCAAAATGATTGCGGTTCCTAAAAGGATTGGATTGGAAAAATCCATTCCAACTTGCTTGAGGACCGAAGTTCGAGATTATTTGCATTGGTTGGAATCAAATCCCGTGACATTTGATTCTGTGGTCATGCGGAATGGAAAAGATCTGAAGAGCCTTTATTTTGCTCGGGGCAAACAAGCCTTTGCCCATAATGACAGGGCCCAGAAGGTTCTTTTCAAGAAGGAATATCCGGAAGATTCCAAATTGAATGTTTTCAAACAGATTGAGACTGCGGAGACACCGGAAGTTGCGGCAAAACTTATTGTAGAGAACAAGATTCCGTTTGTGGTGGCGGTGGGATTGGTTAAAAAGATCACTCCATCCATTTTGGTAGCTTTGATCGATAGTATGTCTCCCCAGGAGATTATCAATAACATTGCGTCTCTGAAGGAGAAGGGGGCCTGGGACAATCCAGATATTAAGAAATTGATCGAAAGCAAATTGGAGAAGGCTAAGAAATCCACGAGGGTCAGTGCTTTGAAGTCCAAGACTGCGGTGGGAACGGGTCGGATCAAGAATGAAGAATTGGAAAAGAAGTTGGATCAAGTGGCGGATGCCCAGGTGAAGAAGGGTGGAGGAATCAAGGTCAATACTGCGGTATTTGTGGATCGTTCGGGATCTTTGACGGATGCTATTGAAGTTGGGAAAAGGATTTCGGCTTTGATTTCTGGGGCAACAACTGCGGATATTTGCGTAGTTGCCTTTGATGATGCTCCTATAGAAGTGAAATGTGAAGGGGCTACCAAAAACCTTTCCGATTGGGAAAATGCATTCCGTCCTGTTCGTCCCGGGGGAAATACTTCGATTGGATGTGCCCTGCAGTATTTGTTACGGAAGAGGGTAGCAGTGGATCAGATTGTTGTAGTGACTGATGAGGGTGAGAATGCACACCCCTTATTTCATACAGTATATCCTGAATATTGTCGAGAGATGAAAGTGACTCCTACGGTGGTTATCGTGCATGTAGGGAGACCCGGAAACACATTCAGGGCGTATCTTCAGGCGGCTAATATTCCTTTTGATGCCTACATGCCTGATGGTAATGACTATTATGGACTCCCTGGGTTGATTCCATTGTTGTCCAAGAAGACCAAGTTGGATCTTATCATGGACATCATGGATACCCCTTTGTTGAGGAGAAAGGCCTTTAGATGAAGACCTCAAGATCCAAGAAATTAAGATATGAGATCCGGCATTTTGACTACGCGAATGGCGGACGGTCGTGGCATGTTTTTGATACAGTAGAACGATACGACATTCACACGGCGACCGTGGGGCATCTCAGGGAGGACAAGAAATGTCCATCATCATGTAAAGTGATATGCGCGGCTTTGAATGCTTCGGGACATAAGTTGCCACCATTCAATCGCATGATAAAAGAGTTAAATTTTGGTGAATATGAGGCGGGGATTGCTTCTCAAGTTTTACAGTGGCAACGGAATCAGTCAACTAAACCAGGACCATGAAACAAGAGGTTCTCGACCTGATCTCAAGAATTGGTGGGAAAGAAACTTTAGTCAGGTCGAAAGAATTCATTTCTCCAGTTTTCACAAATACTCTTGTGGCGACACAGGTTGAGGGTATTGTTTATTCATTTTCTATTCCGAAAGTGAAAGAGGGTTGGTATCGAATTAAACCCCAAGATGTTAAATCCGCGAAAATTATAGGACCCGCCGATTTGGGTGAGATTGAAGGATATCTGAAACATCTTGATAGAATTCGTCTTACGCTTTTGATGAAGAAGAATGGGGTTTATTTAGGTTTACCGGATAAATCCAATAAGTACGGCTTCTTCATTGAAGAACCATTATCGGTGTATTTGTGTGATGATTCCCCTTTGGATTTTGATCGAATTTTCGGGAGATATGATGGAACAAACATCTGGTATGAGGGGATCGATCAATCAAATGATCCGGCCAAGGCAGAATATCTTCGACAGGCGATGCTCCGATTGGAACATCCAGAAAAGATAAAATTCTCTGGGCTGAACATTGAAGAGAAGCTCGCCTACACATTACGTATGACGTTTGATAAGAGATTTGTTGAGGATCGGAAGAAGATAGATCTCAGGGAAGATGTAGAATTTGCCGGGGGAAAGTTCATAGATTTTGTGGAAAAACAGGATCATTTCAGTGTGACGTATGTGGTAGATGGACAACAATTCACGAGTCACATTTCGAAGGAGCCTCGTAGGATGGTAATCAGTGCCGGGTTATGTTTAGCAGGGGGAGATAAGAAATTTGATCTGAAGAGTCTAATTTCGGTAATTCGAGAGGGACAGGATAAAGATTTGATTCACGAATATCACTTGGAGTAGATGTTCATGGGCCTATCAAAAGAAGAGAGAATCACTGGACTGTATTATGCTGTAGAGAAGATGATTGAATATGGGGATTGGCTGGATGAGAGAAGGCAGAATTACGAACATGATTACGATAAGTTGATAGTTTTTACTCAACAGTTATGGCATGCATTTATTGGAAAGAATTCCAATGGATTGCATTGGATTATGGGTTCCAGTGCATCTAATGAGGTGACCTGGGGGACCATGTCTCCTTGGGGGGTGGCTATTAATCATCATTGTGGGAACATTCTGAAAGAGGAATCAGATTTCTTGAAAGGGAGACGAAAAGATCCTGACCCCCATTTTTTTGATGCATTTGACGGGTTCTTGAATATCCCGGGATTGCTGACCCAAAGTAATATCTGTTACAGTTACGTATATGAAATTTATAATTGGAGTGAGCAGGCGATTTATTATTTGAGAAGATATGATGACGAATTCTTGAAGAGTCTTAACAATTTTTCAAAAGTTATCAGTGACATTCAAGGAGAGTGTTTCAAACTGTTTAAAAATGATCCCATTTATGCTCAGGCGTATGTTCTGAGCATGGTATGCAAGATTCTCTATGGGAATGTTTATCCGTATGATAAGGAGAAATGGGATGTGGTGACACAGTATTTTGCTGCGGAGCATGCTCATCATTATCTTAATAGGATGATGAACAATGGCGAGCAGGATTTGAAAGCACTTGCAAAGTTGCATGTGAAGCTTCATAAAGCCCAGGAGGAGAAGAAGCTGACTAAAATGATGCGTGTAGAGGCATTTCTGATCCTTTCAGGGCGTAAATATGAATATGATCATCAGTTCAAGAAGCTTTCAGATATGTTGAAGACGGATGGATTTAAGAAGACGGAAATTGAGAAATTGCATAAATTATTCCTGCAATGTCAGAAGGCGTGTGAGGAAAATAAGAAAGAATCTCAGAGGGATTATGAGCGAAGTAGGTTGAGTCCTTTGAGCATTTATGGTTTGGAGTTCATGTAATATGGAAGAATCAGTGGAATGGTGTTGGTTTATTTACGGCATTCGTATTGGGAATCAATTCATTGGGTTCTCAAAATTCAGTGGGACTGGAAGTATAGCTTCGGTAGGGTTTGATTGGAAAAAAGGGTTGAATCCATTTGTTCTTGGGTGGATACATACTCATCCGTCTGAGTATGGGACCAGGCCTTCAGGGACGGATGATAAGACCATGCGGTCATGGGTGAAGGGTCTTGGCCGACCGATGATCTCTGCAATAGCTTGTGAAAATGAAATAGCCTGTTATGACTATCATCGGGCGAAGGATCGGAGTATTTCCAGGTCCCTTATGAATGTGGAATGGGGAGATCTATTGATAAATGGTTGTAGAGCAGAGGGGACTGAATGTTCAGCTGAGATGACAAATGATTAAAATTTTTAGATATGAACAATCTGAAGAAGAAGTAAGAAATGATCCAAATGTTTCTATATTTCTGGCAGGCCCCACAGTCCGAGGAAATCAACCCCATTTAATCTCTTGGAGATTCCCCTGTATTGATGAATTTGAAAAGCAAAAATTTAACGGTTCATTAATAATCCCGGAATTTACAGATAAAAGTCAATCCGATAAGGGAAAAGATTGGATTCCACTATGGGAGTTTAATGGTTTAAAAAAAGCAAATTGTATTTTATTCTGGATCCCAAGAACTCGCGAATTAATTGGGCTCACAACTAATTGGGAACTTGGTTACTGGATGGGCCATGAGCCTCAAAAAATATTGTATGGCAGACCTGATGGTGCTTATCGGACCCGTTATCTTGATATTATGTGGGAAGCTACTTTTTTAGGATTTCAGCATTTTCTCCCTAAAATTTACAATACATTAGAAGCGATAGTTCAAGCATCAATAGAATTAGCCAGCACAAACTGCTGGAGGCGTGGCCAGGGAACATGAACATATTGATACATGAAGAGAAATTCCGAGGTGAGAAGCTGCTCAAGAAAATGGCTGAGCAATCGTTCATTATTTGTGGGGCAGGAGCGATTGGTAGTAATTTGATTAATAATATGGTTCGGCAGGGGTTCAACAAGTTTTCAGTAATTGATTATGATCGGGTGGATTCTCATAATGTGAGCACCCAATTGTATGATCGTAAAGATACGGGGCAATTGAAAGTCTGTGCTTTGAAGTTTAAGATTTTTAATGCCGTGGGTGTAGATATTTTAGCTATTCCAAAAAAGATAGAACAGTCCAATGTTGAGAAGCTCCTGAAGGGAGATGCTATCATAGTCGATGGTTTTGATAATTCTGAAAGCCGAAAACTGATTACTGAATATGCTATTGCTCAAAAGAGGGCTTGTCTTCATGTAGGGATGTATCAATCCTATGCAGAAATCGTTTGGAACCAATTCTATAGGGTTCCTAACCCGGTAAAGGGCTTGGATGTCTGTGAATACCCTCTGGCCCGAAACACAGTTATGATGGCTGTGACGATCGCTACAGAGGTTCTCATTCGATATGTGGACCGGGGCGCATTTGAGAATTACACGATGACCCTTGAAGATTTTAGGATTGAAAGGATTTAATGAATGTTAGCAATAGGGCAGCGAATTAGGTGTGTTAAAAGAGCTAATGGAGATATAGCGTCGTATCATGTAAGCCGTCATGGGACGATCATGAAGAAAGGACAGAAAGAGGATGGTATGCAGACATATGTGGTGAAGATGGATAGTCGATTAAGTCCTTTAACACTCTGGGAAGATGAGATGGTAGCGGTTACGAGAACAAGAAAAAAGAGATTTTGAAAGGATTAGGAGATGGATCAGGCCCAAGTGAATGTTCGAGATCAGAAAGCTTCTCAACAGGCGGACCAATCTATTACCAAATTGAATAGGGCAATCTCTCTATTTGAGAAAGATTTGGAGAGGATTAGATCTGAAGGAGATAAGGTCATAGCCTCTTTCGAAGAAAGATTGAGACAGTTGGCACTATCTTGTGAGATCCAAACCGAGAATATTCTCAAAGTTGGGAAGGAGCAAATTGCGGAATTGTTGATGGTGGTTCCCAGGAGTTGTGAGGAACAGCGAAAGAACCTGGATGCTTTCATTGATACTCGGACGCGGGAATTCACTAATGAAGCATTTGAGTTATATAAGAGGGGGTTGGAGGAGAAACGGAAGGAATCCGTGGTTGAACTGGACAAAGCCTTTCAGACTGATATAGAAGGGCTTTTCAAGAAATACGAGAATCGATTAGCTCCTCTATTGTTCAAAATGTTGTGGAGATATATTTTTCATTTCGGGAAATAATTATGTCTGAAGTACTTATCAGATCTTTTCTTGGCGAATGTTATTGTAGAAACTTTGTTCAAAGCTCCGGATCCAAGATCTGTTGCAATGAAGTTTTTGTCGAAAGAGATCAATAGGGCCCAAGATGTGGAACCCCAGAGAGATTGGAAGGAATGTCAGAAATGTAATGATAAGTGTAAAGAATGTCAAGAGACTTTTTGTGATGGATGCACCAAAGGACGAGCTGTCTACAAATATTTTGTCATGGACAATAATGGAGAGTTTATTCCAGTTAAGAATAAGTGGTCAAAGCATGACTATTAGGGGGAAATGGGACGTAGAACCATCTTACGCCCCTTTAGAATAATGGCAAAAATACTGATTCTGGAAGACGACCCAGAAAGAATAAAGATTTTTCAGAGAAATCTCATCAGTCATTCGGTCACTATGGTCGTGACGGCTTCAGAAGCTATTCAGAAGCTTGGGGATGAAACCTGGGAATTATTGATGTTGGACCACGATTTAGGCGGGAAGGTTTTGGTAGCTTCAGGTCCTGAGACAGGTTATGAGGTAGCTAAATGGCTTTATGAAAATCCTGATCGACAGCCCCCAAATATCATCCTTCATAGTTTTAATACTGTGGGCAGGGCTAACATGAAGGCTCTACTTCCCCAAGCTCATGATCTTCCCGGGGCGTGGGTAAATATTGGGGAGATGCTCAGATAGCCTTCGAAACTGCTGTGTAGACTACTTTTCCATTTGCGATAGATGCAATGAGGTTCTGTCGTTTCTTTCCAGGATATAAAACATCATCTATAATTCCAGCATGTACCCAGGAACCGAACTCAAAAATCAATTGACTGTAGGGAATTTGTGAGGCCATGATTTTGTTGAAGGCATCTTTCAGAGGGATCTTATACAATTTATCTGCCGCTTCTGCCTTCATGTGTTGAGAGTTCGTAGCCCCGCCGATGACAGCATTCAATCTTGGGCACCTGAAACAGGAACTGATCGTTGGAATTTCTCCTAATAACACCACGATTGGCTCAAGAATCTCATTGCATAACCGACGCATGTTTTCGATGTATTGCTTTCCTTCGGTTGCGTTCATATCAATAAAATCACGATGCTCAGTTATTATAAGGGATTTATAGAAAAAATGGGCTGATAATTGTGGGTTTGAGGGGTCGGTGACAATTTCTATAACTGGAGGAGTCACTACTGGGGTGACTGGAATTACGGGAGTCGGATTTGTTGTTGCCGGAGGGGTGGTTTTTGAGAATAATTGCATAAGTAGTTTAATGAGCCACATAGTTCTTCCTATCTATGATGGGGATTTCATGAAATTTTCATATTAGAAGAAAATTTTTCTTTAACTTCCTCAGCCAGAAGGAGTAACATAGATAGGAAGGGCTCTTCGCAAAATGAATATGGCTGGAAATATTGGTTTCGGAACTACAAAAGTACCTACTGTGGCGAGGCACATAAAAGCTTCTTTTCAGTTTAAAAAGTCCTGGGCCCAAGTGGAATGGGGGACTTTATTTAAGCAGGGGGTCTATGTCAGGACCATCAGGAAGATTGAGAATCCTATTGGGAAAGATCTTCCGACTGCGGTAGTATTAATGGTTCATTGTGTTGAGGATGGAGCAAATGGCACAGTTTGGGTCGTTTGTTCCAGTAAAAAATATGGTACTTGGAAAATTCGTCCAGGGGATTTGGTGAAAATCGAAGATGGGGCGAAAGGTAGAAGCGGAAGATATCGGATTCTTCTTAAGGATAAAGATTTGGAAGGATTAGAAGAAAAGGAGTGATCTTATGGCATTTTTAGCATTTGGTTCGTTTTGGTTCTGGGCTATTTTTGTGGTGGCGTCGGTGTTGATCCTCATCGCGGCTGAAAAAGGATCGGGAGTAGGAGCCACGGCTACTTTGATTGTAACGATGGCTCTCTTATTCTTTTTTGGGAACGGGGTTTCATTCGGAAACTTTTTTCAGTATTGCATTAGCCATCCTTGGCTAACAATGGGGACGATTCTCTGTTATTTCGTTTTTGGAATCTGTTGGGCTATTTTGAAGTGGTATTTCTTTTTGATTAAAAAACGCGATGAGGTTATAGATGAAAAACCTACCTACATCTATATACCCCAAGTAAAGCAACATAAGTCAGAAATTACTATTTGGATGGTTTATTGGCCCTATTCAGCTATATGGACTTTGTTGGATGTTCCTATCAAGAGGGCTTACCTGTTTGTTTATCACAGGATTGCCGGGGCGCTTCAGAACATGGCCAATAAGATTTATGCTCCTCTGATGGAACAGCAGAAGAAAAAAGAGGAAGAGGTTGAATCGCGAAGATGCGGGCGCAGGATTTAATCTATGGAAATAATTGTTGGTTTGATCGTATTGGGAATCTGTGGGGCGGCTTGTTTTGTCCTGCGTTTTCCTAATTGGGATGGACAGCTCCTAAACCTCCAGATCGTTATTCCATAATGTTGAAGAAGAAAAAATTATGAAAAAAATGAAGATTTGTTTGTCTGAGAAAAAGTCTGAAGTGAAGACTGAGAATAAGCTTATAGGGATAGTGTGTCCCCATACGGAATGCGCCAATTCTGATGACTGCGTTATTTTGGATATTATTAAGAAGATACCCGAGAGACCTTGTAGCTATTTCGAGAAGAGGAAATGATAGTAATTAAATTCAAAAAATCAGTTGGAGAAATTCCCGAAAGGGCATTAGGAATTCTTCGTAATACTCTGAATGGGAATATTGATTATTCCCGTGTTTTTATTCCACGCCATTATGTAGGTTTGGATAAGAATATCTTGCCTTGTTATGATATGCCTACAGACAATGAAAATTGTTGGGAAGAAGTATCTAATGGAATAGATGAAACGGAATTGAAAGAATTAACAGATTTGGATAATGAGATAGAATCAAAAGAAAGGTTATTGATTGGTCCCGGTGGTGTAATCATAAAAACTTTGGGAATTGAGAAATTTGAGACTAATCCCCGTCTTTTAGATATATTGAATTTACTTGATTTACCACCTCCGAATGAGTGGGAAGGGAAACATGACTGAGAAAGGAAACAAAGAATGAAAGAGGTCAATATCATTCCTACAGGATGGCCATGCAAGTTATCCGATTGTCCTCCAGGTATATTCTATCGAGAATCAACTAAGGCGTTAGGATTTAAAACTGAATATAGGGATGATGAAAGTGGGGAGATTGAAGTCTATTGTCTTCCTTCAGGGGAAATATTTTGGGGAGGAGTCACGACTCCTGGGGAAAGGCAAGATTTAATAGTTCAACCATGTGAGGTTGAAAGTCATGAGATATAAAGCCACCCATAGGCTTAAAAAGGATTTCGTGGTTAATTCTAAAGAGATTTATAGAAAAGGAACGTCACTCGCCAAACCACCGCTTCATAAGAAGCATTCAGGACTCTGCTGTAACGTACTATTTCTATCAGAGGATGGATATGAGAGAACCAGTAATCAAGGACAGTTATCACTTTTCTCATTTGATCATTTTAGGCCCTTCAAGGATTGGTTTGAACCCATAATGTGAGGAGTTAAAAATCATGACTGAAAAATTCAAACAGGAACATCGTGCTGCGGCGCGAGCCAGAAAGATGTTTTGGAATAGATGGCAAGAGGCCTTTTTGGCAGGAAGGTTTCAAGAAGTTGCTAATATGTTAAGAATTGTTATATGTGGTCGGAAGCCTAATCAAGTAAGGAAGTTTACTTATGGGACGGTATGACATAATTCTTGGGAAATCTATTTCCTCTTCTGTAGAAGAAAAGAAAAAGATTCTTTCTTTGCCGGAAAAATCAGATCGTTTTAGAGGAAAGAAGGGAGAAGAATACAGAATTGGGTTTATGTCTAATGATGTATCTAAAGACGCTTTCATGGGGGCAAAGGTTCATTTTTATAATCAATATTTTCGGTGTAGGAGTCATGCTACAAAAAATGTTGAAATTTGTTGCTCTGCAAATTATCAGGGGAAAACGCCTAAATGGAGATTCAGTGCCGTAATTGTCGTTTATCCTGATATCAGATGGAGGGGCACCTTCCGCCGTTCCAAAATATTACCTGAAGTAAAATTATGGACTTTTGGAGAGGCCATTTATCGGGATCTTAGTCAGTTAGGTCGTCGCAATCCTCTTACCAATGATCTTATTCTAACCTGTGAGAACCAGGAATTTCAAAAGTGGAATATGCGGCTTTGCAGAACATCTATGTGGAAAGATGCAGTTTGTAGTGAATTTTTAAAAAAAGAGGCACAGCTTTTGTTAGATCAGCGAAAGAAAATGCTGGGGGCGGATCTGTCATTGAAAGAAATTGAGAATATGTTCATAGAAAATGGCATTCAATTTTAATAGGAGAAGGATATGGACGAGATCAAAGTATTAGAAGAAAAGATGGCTGAGAATCAAAAGCAGCAGGAGGAGATTTCACAAAAAATTCAGGGATTCCACGAAGAACGGGGCAAGTTGGATCGGCAATTGGATAAACTGAAAGTTCAATATGTCCTTAAGTCAGGACTAATCTCTGAACAGGCATGGAAAATTGATGAATTTGATTTGAGGAAGATTCGTCTGACCAGTCAAATAAGAAAGCATTCTAAATTTTCCAAACTTCTCCAAAAGGATTATCATTGTTCTATCAAGTTTGATGAGGGAATTATCCTTTATTTTGACGATGAGGATATCTGTTTTTCGTTTGATTCTATGGAAAAGGGTCTTGATTTTATTAAAAAATGGAAAATAAAGACGAATATAGATGCTTTGAGAGGTAAGAAAGAGGGGATGGAAAAAGAGCTGAACAATCTAAGAAGCTATATAGAAATATTCAATAAGGGGACAGGTTCCGAGTGAGGACCCTGTCCCTCTACTAAGGCTCAAGGATGATCTTCCAATAGACGTAGTCTTCCCACGATTTGATGGGAATTTCCGTAGCCAATTTGCTGGCAAGATAGGCCGGTGCCGCTTTAGTCAGCCTAGGAGCGTAGGGTTGCACAATAGGTTTCTTGAATTTAGACACGCTCTTGTTCCCCTTAGCTCCATTGCACTTGATGCAGCTGATGACCACGTTTTCCCAGCAGCTCGTACCTCCATGACACCTGGGGACCACATGATCAAAAGTAAATTGACTAATGCCAACTTTCTTCCCACAATATTGACACACGCCTTTATCCCGGATATATACGTTCTTCCTGCTGAAGGGCAGAATATTAACATATTTTCTGGGGACATAGGTTGAATGCATGCACTGGATGACGGAAGGCATGGGCATTATGATCTTGGCTGAGTGGATCAAGGCATTAGGGTAGTTCTCCAATGCAATGGCTTTTTCGGCCAATACGAGCCTGACTGCTCTCATGCAGGGCACGATAGAAACAGGGATTCCGCCGTTGTTAAGGACTAAAGATTCCATAGCCATAACTCTTTTAAATATACGTGTTGTCAAAAATGGCGCGCCCAGTAGGAGTCGAACCTACAACCTACAGATTCTTCAGTACCCCCTTTTAAAGATACTGGAGAAATCTGTTGCTCTATCCATTGAGCTATGGGCGCTTATGAAATCGGAGTGGGCCCGGGGCGATTCGAACGCCCGATATCCAAATTAAAAGTTTGGTGCCTTACCGCTTGGCTACGAACCCATAAACAAAAAAGCCCCTCCGAACGTGTAAGGCTCGGCGGGGCTTGGTTTCCAGACTTAGAATGAAAGTCTTATCCTACCCCGCCGAGTGCCGTATTATGGTACGGTTTACGGCCACAAATTGCCCTTGTTCCTCTGACTGAGGACTTGGCAAAATTTTCTATGAACTGGGCAGGGTGTGACATAATCATACCACTAATATACTCATTCTGGACGAAGAAGTCAATAGTGGCCTAAAATATTTTACCCCCAATATCTTTTATTTTTCGGTTGATTTGATGTATAATTAGATATAGAAAGGAAACCCCCCTATGAACGACTACACGGAATTGGATGTGTGGCTCAAGGAGAATCCCGAGAAGTCTTACCCGGCTTTTAAGGCTGAGTATCCAGCTGCTTCGGGAAAAATATCACAGTGGTCTTTTTTCCGCCGCAAACGGAAGCTGAAATCAGGATTCTCCAAATCCTTCAAACGAACAGGACGTATCAAACGCCCTTATACCCGTAGAGTGGTCAATGCAGTCTACAACACTCCTTGGCGAATTTCTTTTGAGGATATTGAGAAGAAGTCCAAGATAGAAATTCTCCAGGATCTCGTGACGCAATTGAATATTCAATTCAAATTGCACATGCAGGTCACTGAAGTCACTTTGGTGGGTGAAAACAACAAGAGAATCCTTGAACTGCGGAGATACACTCGATGAAGCCTTGGCTCATTCAGCGGGGAACATTCAAAAAAATTCCTGATCAGGAGATCGTTGGTCTTGATTCTCTGATCTCCTATGATTACATGGGCTCCTCGGAATTTGAATGGGGTGCTCTTCCTCAATCTCTTACCGCAATTTGCCAGAAATGGCAATCCTACAAAGTGAATCGGATGGATGAAATTCAGGACTTGAATGGGAATTATCTATATTTCTTGTCTCCTGAAATTTTTGAAGAAGTGTCGTGGCATGAGGGGAAGTCAACCATTGAAGATTTGAAAGGGATCATCAAGAATCTTTTCACGAAGAGAGATTCTTATCAATTGAAAGAGCGTTCCAATTGCTATGAACATATTCATGGGGATGTGTTCAGTGGAAGAATTCCTGAAACCAATTTCTGGTGGGATGTGAATTACCATTGGATGATGTGTTTCGGGAAAGACATCAAGCGTTTGATTCTTGCTATTCAGAAAGTCTGCGAGAAAAAATCCCTGCCCTATGATGGTGGCCCAACAGTTGGAGATGACATTTTTTCTATTCCTATTTTTGGGATGGATGCTCTCAAGAATAAAATTACGATCACCGATCTGAATGGCCGGGCCACTATTATTTCTCTTGGTAACGTGAAATCTGTTATTGAGAGCCCCGAAAGAGTCATTGTTGGGGTTCGGACACGGTCAGGGACTGACAAGGATCTGGATATAAGTATTCAGCCTTGTGCAAAGAGGGATTTTTTCGTCAAGTTGCTGCAAGATTGCATTGAATTGAATCAACGAAAAAATTTCCATGTTTGAATTTTTGCTGTGATGATAAAACTTGGAAAAATATACTACCATGATTACAGTAGATTTTGAGCAGATCCGTGTTGGTGAACATTTTTTACTTTGTGCTAATAGTAAAAGAGAAGAGTTCACAAAGGTCAGTTCTAACGAAGCAATTTCTCGTGAGCGATTTGAAATTGAAATATTTCTTCCGGGAATGGCTTGCGAAATCAAAGAAGAACTTTAACCATCATCATAAAAGGAGGCTTGTGTGAAAAAGTCCTGGAAGACCGAAGCGGGAAAGGCTCTCAGTAAGATCGTTTTTGCCAGAAAGTTTGCAGTGGCAAAGAAAGGCCCTGACATCCAGCTCATCAAGATGATGGCTGGCAAGCCGGTGACAATTTTCCTCAAGGAAGTTGAGGAAGGTTATTGGATGGAACCGCCCAAGCATGAATATCACTGCACCTATTCTCATTTCGATTTCAGCGAAGAGGAGCAGCGATTCACCCGCAGGAAGGATCTTCTCCTTCGGCTGGTCCCACATTTGAAGGACACCGGCATGTGGGAATTCATTGTGAACAAAGAAGGATTCTTCAAGGTGAATCCCAATAACAAGAAGATGTCGGCCAAGAAGTTGGGAGCCCTTGAAGATCAACTCAAATCTATTTTGGTTGGTTAAATTCCTTCCAATTATAGAAAGTTGGGTTGAGTATATGTTCTGTCCTAAATGTGGTGAACAAGCGAAAACAATTGATTCTCGTCGGTCCCCAGGGAAGGTTCGACGTAGGAGACGTTGTTTTCATTGTGAATATCGATTCACTACTCTTGAACTGATTCGGCCTTCTTCCAATTTTTCTGATGTCATTAGGAAGAGGGCCGAGGAGTTCTTTTTTAAGGGTAAAAAAGTGTCAGCTCTTGAAAAGATGGCTCTCAAGGAGTTATCCGCTTTTGGGTGCCTTCTTGTTGATGAGTATTTGAAAGGAAAACTCCAAACGAATTGAATTGAACCACGAGCTTCTGCGAAAGGAAAGAGGAATATATGATCAATCATGTAGCAATTAGAAATGAGTGTGAAGAGTTAGTTATGACAAATATTGGTAATCAGATTAATGAGTGTACCATTAACAAAATAGGTTTTGACGCAGCACAGATAATGTATAAACATGGTTTTAATGACAATTTTGCTGCAATGCCAGAATTAGTTGTCCCTGGCATAAATTTACGGGTGCAATCAAATGGATTAAAACTCAGTTTAGCTTTTAGGTCAATAGATACTGGTTGGACGGAAATTCAAGCTCGTGAAAATTGTTGAAAGGGGAACTAAGAAAACTGTTATCAAATTTTTAGAAGTAGGCTCATTGCAATATGACAATGATGGAAACCAAACTTGCTGAATTTTCGGCCCTGGGACATTTAAAACCCAGAACCGAGAATAATCCTTATCTGAAAGTCTCATATAAGGGTGCTGGAGGGCTTGTATCTGAGAAGTGGAACGTGAAGATCTATACCTCAGGATCGGTCGTTTGCAATGATAAGAAACTCCTTCAGGACATCATAGATGGAAAAGTGAAACCCCCGGATGAAAATCTTAAAGTCATTCAGATTGATGACGCTGGAGTAGGTTTCCCAATCTGTGGAGTAATGCTTGGAGTCACTGACGGTAAGCATGTGTGGACCGAGACGGTGGATGTGGAATTTTTTCAGGGCGCTAATTTCTCTAACCAGCTCTATGTAAAAGAGTATACGCGCAAGGGGATTAGTCTCCTGAGAAGTTTGAAAATAAAGCCTGAAACGCACAGGATTGAAATATGCACAGGATTTATTAATCAGAATCTCCGGAATGAGCTTAGGAAGTATGGCTTTGATGTTCGGGGGGTGGAAATAAAGGGACTCCTACAGGATCAGCTTGAGATTCTTTTCAGACAACATGTGAAATTTCTGGCCGATAAGGACCTGGCTTATGATCCGAAGGAGACGGCAAAGAAGGATTTGGGAAAGAAGTATTATCAGGTTCTGAATTGGGCAAAGAGAAATGCTCCTGAGCTTCTGAAAAACGGGTGGAAATCAATGTCCGAATAAAGGAGTAAATCATGTTTTTAGCAGTAGCTGAGTTAGCAGTTGTTGTTTTGGTGGCCTGGTTATTTCTCACCCAGATTTTTGTTCCATTGTTTCGGGGCACTTTGTTGTTTCCAATTTTTAGACGGGAGGCGAAGTTAAGCAATGAATTAGAGAAAGTGAGGCAGAGAGCGGTAGAGAAGAAGCTTGAAGAGAAAATAGAATCCACAAAAAAGAAAGAAGGAGTGTAATCATTATGATGTCATCAAGAAGTTCAGTGAGAGGAATTCCCTCGGTAGGATCTGTGACGAAGATGGGCATTTTCGTTATCTCCGCCCTTGTGTTCATTTGGGCATGCTTCAATCTATTCGAGAATTTGGATGCCCATCAAATCATGTGCATTCAGAATCCCATCACAGGACACCTCTCATGGTCCACATCCGCAGGAGTGAAATGGCAGGGATTCGGAAAGGTGACCAAATACGACAAGAGATCAATCTATCGATTTGAGAAGCAAGTGCGTTTCAATGATGCGGGGCATGCTACAATGGCTGGATCTGTTCAGTTTGATATGCCAATGGACAATGAACACCTTAATAGAGTTCAGGCCAAATTTGGCACTGAAGAGGCTGTAAAGAAACAATTGCTTGAGACAGTTGTCAATAAATGTCTTTACATGACGGGTCCTATGATGTCAAGTAAAGAATCCTATGCTGAAAAGAGAAGTTACCTAATTAACTTCGTTGAAGATCAAATTTCCAACGGTATTTTTCAGACAGTGGCTAAGGATACCACCATAAAGGATATGATGACAGGGGCGGAAAAGCTTGTTGCTTCTGTGGAGATAGTACGTGGAAAAGACGGACAACCGGCAAGACAAGAAGAAGCGGTATTGAAGGAGTTTGGTATCCGGGCGTTCAATTTCTCTATTGAAAAGTTGGATTACGATAAGACAGTAGAGGCACAGATTCAACAGCAGCAACAAATGACCATGGCAGTGCAGACGGCCATTGCCGAGGCAAAGAAAGCTGAACAGGCAGCTATTACAGCGGAAGCCAACGGTAAGGCTGCGGCGGCTACGGCTAAGTGGGCCCAGGAGGCTGTTAAAGCTACTGCTGTAACGATAGCGGAGAAGGATCGTGACAGCTGTAAATTGGTTGCAGAAGCGGCGGAGTTTAAGAAGAAAGCTGCAATTCTTGAAGGAGAAGGAGAATCAACTAAACGAAGATTGATTCTAGCGGCAGATGGTGCTCTTCAAAAGAAGCTAGAAACCTATCAGGCCGTTCAGCAGATGTGGGCAGAAGCGTTTTCAAAGTACACCGGTTCTATCGTTCCGGCTACTATTATGGGTGGGGGATTCAATGGTCAGAATGGGGCCACGACATTCATGGATATAATGGCGGCGAAAGCGGCGAAGGATTTGTCTCTGGACATGTCTGTTCCTAAGAAGTGACCATCTACGGCAATGGAGAGCCTGAAAGTGGTTTCAGGCTCTCAAGAATTTAAGAGAATTGAGGGAAAAATGGAAATTCAAAGTCTTTCAGTCTGCGTTCCAGGCGGATGCCCCAACGCCTGCAAGTTTTGTGTTTCCCGGATGCATTCTTCTCCTTATGTGGACCAAATTGAAAAGAATATTCAATTTCGAGATCTCTATGAGAAAGACTATCTTTGTAGACTCATGTTCTCCCGCGATAATGGATGTAATACAGTCATATTGACAGGGGAAGGGGAGCCTCTGCTCAATAGGGATTTTTTGAAGGATTTCGCCCACTGGAATAGTATGATCACTTCCCCGTTCCGGTGGGTAGAACTCCAAACTTCCGGCGTGACTCTAAATGATGAGTCTCTCAGGTTCTTGCGGAATACTGTAAGAGTTAATACTATTTCCCTGTCCTTATCGGATATGTTTGATGACATATCGAATCAGGAAATGAATGGTACTCCTGATAATTTAATGGTGTATATCAACAGTTTGTGTGCAAATATCAAGAAGTATGATTTCAATTTGCGGTTGTCTCTGAATATGACTGATGCCTACGATAGGATGTTCAAAGGAAAGGGAAAAAGCGTGATCTTCCGGGCTATTATGGCCCGTGCCAAAAGTCTTGGTGCCGATCAGGTGACGTTCAGAAAACTTTATGTTTCAGGGGATCCTAAAATCCCCCAGAATATATGGATCAAAGAGCATGCAGCCAGTAGTACCCTCCTAAACTGTATCAATACATCAATTAAAGAATCCGGTCAGGTACTGGAGCGTCTACCTTTTGGTGCTATGCGCTATTCAATTGATGGCATATCCACTGTCTTGGATGACGATTGCATGAGTCAAGAAGTGAAACCCGTAATGAAGTATCTCGTACTTCGTCCTAATTGTAAATTATACTCTAAATGGAATGACCGAGGTAGTTTGTTGTTTTAACCAGGAATTAAATTGAACTAAATCATTTGTGTAGCCATAATCCATGTGATATTTAGAGTGGTCCTTCTCACAAAGAGTAATACCATTGTCTAAATCAAATCTTTTTTGTGGGTATTTACTAAAACAATCAATATGGTGAGCTGCTAATTTTTTTCCACGTTTGCCACATACTATACAAGTGTAGTTATCTCTTATGAAAATTTCAGATCTCCAATCTTTATATTTTTTTGAATGGCGAATTGTCAGACTCTCAGAGGTTTTACCTCCTTGCCATGTCCCACTTTTTTCTTTAGCTCGGCAACAATGTGGACAGGCGTGTCCAGCTAAAATGTGTTCTGGTTTAGTTTTCCAAATTGTTAGACAGGTATTACATTGAAAATTAATAGGAAATCTAGCATTAATATAAACATCTAAAACTTTAATTCTTGAATTATGTATATCTTTTACTTTTGATAAGAATAATTCATGGCTAAAAGTTTTTCTTTTTACTGAACAAGGAAAACATCCTAATCCTCTGTATAAATTTCTAGCATTAGATATGAATATGTGACCACAAGTATTGCATTGTACTCTTATTTTTGTTTTAAATCCGTTATAATGATCAAGGATTGTATATTTATTTGGAGAGATTTCTTCTACTTTTTTAATAAGGTTATTATGAAAATCTCTTCTCATATATTGACTCCCCCGGTGAGGTACTCTAAATGGGATGACTCAGGATTAAAAATATTGATAGATTATTAGAGGTCTACTAGCATGGATGTAAAAGTAAAAAAGCGGGTTTGCATTATTTGTGGAGAAAAGACCCAAGGTACTAAATATTGCCTTCATTGCGCTCGGGAAGTGGATGTGGAAAGAAGAAATTTTATGAATCATGCACGGGTTATTGCCGGAAAACAAGCTGTGGAAATAGTCATGAAACGCCATCAGATGAACAGGAAATAATTCTCTATGTCCAATGAAATTCCGACCCAAGTATCAGCTAGTAGCGAGAAGATTTTAAAAGGTGATCCTGTTTATATAAATGATTGTTTGGGAAAACTCCAGATAGGAGTTTATGTGTTCAATTACAGGGATATCCTTCCTATAGTTGAACACTATGTTCGTGGGGGACTATTTGGTCATGCCCCGAATTTCTGTCAGGAGGAAGATTTCCAAGCAATCAGGGATTTCATTGGGCATGTGAGCAAATTTACAGAAGTACAAGTAAAGGGAGTGATAGGGAGGGAGTCGAACACGATGTTTGTGGAAGAAGAAGAGGCCAAGAATAATCCTTCTTATTTTACTCCGGTGAAACCATGATTAAAGATAGACTTACCTCGAAACAAATTGATGCCCTGAAAAAATGTCCAAATGGAGAATTTCCACTAAGCATTTTTGCTGATAAGGAAAGAAATTTCCTCTATCCATTGCTGCATAAAGGATACCTTGACAGGTGGAAATGCGTTGATCCGTCCGGCAAGGTAATGACTTTTGAGTTAACTGCCAAAGGAAAAATATTCAAGGACCAATTGATAAATGTTGGTTAAGATCACAACACAGTGTCAGATGGGTTGCAGCCATTGCATGGAAGAAGCCATGCCTGTTGGTGAATTTATGTCTTTGGATGTTTTCCAAAAGACATTGGCTTTCATGTATAATACCTATGGGGGGATCAAGATTATCATGGTGAGTGGCGGGGAACCCACCGAGCATCCGGAGATTCAGAAGATTTTGGAGCTGTTGAAGGGATGGAATGTCATTCTATTGAGCAATGGGCTATTCTGGGAGAATCAAGAACTTCGTGATATGATTCTTGCCCATGATGTGATGATTCAGGTTTATAACGATCCCAGGTACTATCCGAGGAGAGTTGAGCCCATTCATCATTCGAAGGTTCTCTATGCAGACAAGATTAATTTGCTTACTCCGTTTGGCCGGGCGAGAGGAATGCGTTCTGATCGGATGTCTCCTTTGTGTTTTAATCTCAGGAGTCTCTGTAGGGTTTTGAGAGATTTTCCCGAGGCGGTGATGAATTTGAGAATGAATGGGAAGATGTGTTCTCCATCTATTGATATTCATGGAAACGTGATTGCAGGAGAATGCCGATCGTGTCACAAAATAGGGACTGTTGAATCTTCTCCGGAAGAAATCCTGCAGAATGTTCTGTCCATGACTTGCAATAGATGTGGACTTGAGGACAATCTTTCAGAGTTCCATTTGGGAGCCATTTATGACAGATCAACTAGTGCAATTGCTTGAAAAAGCAACGGAGATTACTAATTTGAGGCTTCATGCTCTTGAAGTCTTTGAATGGCTTAAATTTAACCATTAGGAGTTTTGTATGAAAAAGGGATATAAGAGTACTGTCGGAATGTTGAAGGGCATTGGCATGCCAAAGAAGTTCGTGAAGAAAGTGGATGAGGCGATCAAAGAAAGATCCATTTCTCAAAATCTTTCTGCTCTTCGATGTGCGCTGGGTTTTACTGAAGCAGAAATGGCAAAGAAATTGAAATGGAGTCTTCAGAAAGTTAGAAAGGTGGAGGCAACAAAAAATAGGGATCACCGGTTGGGAGATCTGTATGATTATGCTAATGTGGTGGGTCTGGAAAAGGAGAGAGTTGATCTCATGGTAACGTGGACGGCAAAAGATTCCGCTCAATAAGATCCAAATAACATTCATCAAAGGAGTTTGCTATGTCCGTATGTCTTCTCGCTATTGACCCACAGGTTGACTTTTGCGAGGGTGGAAAACTCCCCGTAGCAGGGGCAACAAAAGATCTGGAGCGTCTTGCCAAGATGGTGACTAAGTGGGGGAAGGACCTTGACGATATACAAATTACTCTTGACAGTCACTACCATATCCACATAGCGCACTCCTGCGTATGGATTGACAGGAATGGAAAGCACCCCGACCCATACGTGACTGTTATTTCAAGTGAGGATGTGGAGAAGGGTGTGTGGCGTCCTGTGAATCCTGAATGGCTCGACTGGTGTAAACACTACACCAAAGAGCTGGAGCGAAACCATCGGTATCAACTTCGTATCTGGACGGATCACTGTATCATCGGAAGTATAGGACAAACCATTCAACCAGCTTTTCTGGAAGCGGTGACAAAGTGGGAAGTGGATAACAATGCAATGGCCCCCAGGACCACCAAGGGATCATGTCCCTTTACAGAACACTTCTCAGCAGTTCGCGCAGACGTTGTGTACCCTAAGGATAAGACGACCTTGATGAATAGCGATTTCGTGGGCATTCTGAAGAAATATGATACCATTCTCATTTCTGGGGAAGCCTTATCACATTGCGTGAACTTCACAATCACGGATGTGGCGGCAGAATTTTCTGAGGATCAGATCAAGAAGTTCGTGCTTCTTGAGGACGCATCCTCCAGTGTACCCACATGTGAAAGTCTCGGGCAGGCATTCGTGGATGACATGGTCAAGCGGGGTATGAAGATTTCCAGAACAGACACGTTCTTCAAGTAATTGTTTCTGAAAATAGGGGCCCTCGATTTGGTGCCTCTATTTTATCACTTTAGATTAACAAAAGAAGTATGTGATGCCCAAATTGACTGGTCTTTCCATGGATGATCTCAACCAAACCCTGCATGGTTTTCAGTACACTTCTGTCAGTGTTGATAAGCTGGGGGCCCTGGAGTACACTCTTGCTCAAATGGTGGCGGATCAGACCGGATCGGTAGCTCCTTTCAAGAATGACTTGGAGAAGATGCTCCAAGTCAGTTCTGAGGCGTGTAAGAACTCTCCAAGGGCCAACAATCTATTGTATCGGACTACGGCATTCAATTCTTCTTTTTCGGTCCCTAAGGTCACCGAATTGCATGGGTTCACTCTTCTGGATCAGGTGGACACCTCCAAGTTCATCGGGTCTCTCAATCCAGACGGTGGAACACCGCTGATTGATGCCACCCTGGAAGCAGTGGAGGCCATATATGACTATGGCAAGAAGCTGTATGCCAAGCATTATACCTGCAATGGTATTCTGTTCATTCTGACTGATGGGGAGGAGAATGCTTCGGATCCCAGTCACACCACTGCGATGATCAAGGATACGATTGCACGGGTCTGCAAGGAACGCATCCTTGAGTCGATTCGGACCATTCTGATTGGGGTAAATGATGTTGAGGCGTATTTCAAGGCCAAGCTTGAACAGTTCAGAAATGAAGCTGGGCTTGATGAGTACGTTTCTATCGGGGAAGCTACTCCTGGGAAGTTGGCCAAGTTGGCTCAGTTCGTGAGTCAGTCGGTGTCTTCCCAAAGTCAATCTCTCGGGTCCGGAGGGCCATCGCAGCCTCTCAGTTTCAAGTTCTGATTTTGTAACCAATAACTAAAAGGAGTGAAAGATGTTTACAGTGGATGATCTCAAAGCGAAAAGAGAGAAGATCAAGAAATGGGGCATGTTTGGATTAGCAGCAATAATTTGTTTTATTGTTGCCCCTTTCATTTTTTTAGCCATCCAAGGTGCAATCGGATTGATAATTGCGGCAGTTATTGCCCTGATAGCGATTAACTTGGCTCCTTGGTTTGGGGATCTGCTGGCTAATTGGCGGTTGAAGCTTATTAAAGCTGAAGCAGCCAGAAATCCAGTGGAGACGCTCCAGAATGACTATATGGCTAAGCAAGATGCTTTGAAGAAGTTTGCAAATGCGATAACAACTTTTGCTACGGAGATTAAAAACTTCACTGATAAGATGAATTCATTCAAACAACAGTGGGGTGAAACTGAAGCAAAAACTTTTGCCGAACAACGAGAAAAGATGAATCAGCTTCTTACTCTTCGGCGAAGGAAATATGCTGAAGCTGAAAAGGCTCTCCAGACATATTCTTTGGAGATCAAAAAAGCTGAGAGCATATGGGAAATGGGGAAAGCTGCTGATCGCATGAATAAAGCGGCAGGGATGACTGATGACGATTTCTTGGCAAGAATTAAGAAGGATACTGCAATGGATGCAGTGACTTCTTCTATGAATAGAGCGTTTGCGGAGTTGGAAACATCCTTAATGGAGGAGGGCAAAGAACGAGTAGATAACATACTATCCCAGGTCGCAGTACCTGTAGAAGGGAAAACCGCATGAAATTCAGGATTATCGGGAGTTTGATTGTGATTGGTGTGGTGGTACTTGTAATACTCTTGTTGAATGGTGGTATGAGCAGTAGCAATGCACCAGCACCTCCACAACAGAATTCGCAAGACGCACAGTTCAAGTTTTGAGCTGTCTGACGTGAGGAAAATAACATCCCAAATCACAGAAGGAGATAATGGTATGAAGATGTTCGTCTTGTTCGCAGTCCTCGCTTTCTCGTCAGCCATCTATGCCCAGCAGGAACTTGTTGTGGCGGATGGAAGTTCCAGTAAGACGTATCAGACCATTTTTGCTGAAATGACCAAAGTTATTGCGTGTCCAGAGATTACTTTCAAGGAAATTCCATCTTCGGGGGCTTTGGAAAATCTTGACAAAGTGATCTCAAACGAGGCAAATGCCTGTTTCGTCCACAGTGATGTTCTGGCTTACAGGGCCAAGACAGAAGATCTTAGCAATCTGAAAACCCTTCTTGCCTTGTTCAGTGAGGACGTACATTTTGTTGCTCTGACCAAGCCTTTCAATATGGGTGGGGGAATAGCTGGTCTTGGTGCGAAAAATCGAGTCCTTACTCAATTGTCCGATCTGGAAGGGCTCAGTGTGGGTGCTGCGGGTGGCGGATTTATCACTGCTAATGTAGTCCGAATTCAGGGTGAAATAGGGTACAAGGTGGTTCAATTTGACAAGGGTGATCAAGTCTTGTCAGCACTTGTATCGGGTCAGATTGCGGCAGCGGTTTTCGTTGGTGCTGCGCCTCTCCCCAATCTTAAAGCCCTTCCAGCAGGCTATAAGATTCTCACCATTGGAGATGTTGCCCTATCAAAACTGAAGTCGGTTTATCATAGATCAACAGTCACTTATATGAACATGGGAGGATCCCCAGTTCAGACGGTAGCTGCAGACTGTCTTCTCATCACCCGAGTCTATAAGACCCCCAAGTTCGTGGATGCTTTGAAGGCATTCAGAACCAGTTTCTGTGATAAACTGGATGAACTCAAAGAGACTACAGGGATGCATAAGGCATGGCAACAGGTTTCATGCGAAAATCATAGTACCTGGGCGTGGTATGAACTCCCGTCAACGGCAGCCACGATTAAGAAGGCACGGTGACCTCCGACGCCTATTACGAGATAGGAACGGCACATGTAGCCTGCCAGGATTACGCCCTGGCAGGCTCATTCAAAGACATGTGCTATGGGATTGTGTCGGATGGGTGTTCTTCTGCGGAACATTCAGAGATCGGAGCCCAGATACTTTGCCATGTGACGCAATATTATCTAACTCTTTACTATGATCTTTTCCTGAGCTTGAATCAAGATTCCCTGACCTCTCTTCTGGGAAATAGCATTCTAAAAAGGGCTGATGAGATTCGGAAGTTGTATCCCATCAGCAATGCTTCTCTTCAGGCGACACTTATGATTGGGGTGATGTTCCCTAAAAAGTCTTTCACGTTTCTATGGGGGGATGGGGTAATTATCATATCCAAAGAGGATAAATGTGAAATAATCGAGATTGATTATCCTGAGACGAATGCACCTTTTTATCTTGCGACGGATCTTAAGGAATACAAGAAGAAATTCGGAGAGCATCAAGCTCAGATAAGATTCAAGACTGTAAGCAAAGAGGGTCGAATAACTCACGAGGTTGATCCTGCTTTTTATAGAGTTGAAATTCCATTTGCTGGATCTGTTGATGTTCAACATAGTCTCATTCTTTGTACGGACGGGATTAATCAATATCTGGATGAAAGACTGAAACCGATTCCCAATTTGAAAGTGATTCCTGAGATTATTGATTATCCGAGCATTGCCGGTGTTTTTGTGCAGCGAAACATGAACTTCTTGAAAAGAGAGTTTCTGAAAAGGGGTTGGAGTCATTCAGACGACATCGGAATAGCGAGTATAGTCCTATAAATGAAGAGGCACGGCATGAATGGCTTACCAACAAAAGAATCAGGTCACGAAATTGGTTTTATAAAAAGAGATCAGGGTATTCGAATAGTTCAATTTATTCCTAGAAGCAGTGGATTAGATCCACTCATATGCACTATATGCGAGGTGAATTATGATCCGGAAAGAAATAATCTGGATTATTTGGGTGGTCAAATTGTCAATTTGATTCGAGAGGCTCGGGACATAGGATTTGAACAGGGACGAGAATATATCGTTAATGCATTAGGTCCGCGCCTTAACAAATTAATATGAAAGGAATAGGTATGAAGAAGATCCTTGCTCTCATTCTTGTTGTGGCCATTTTTTCAATAGGTTGTGCAAGATCAAAGGTGATCAATGGCGTAAAATATGAGCCTTATGGTCTCATTAATCAGGACGACAAAAAGGTTTCTACTATTCAATATGAGCCCTGCTGGGGAAATGTTATTTGGGGAGCATTATTGGTTGAAACCATTGTAGCTCCAATTTATTTCTTTGGATTTGCCCTGTTTAATCCCATAGCTGAGAAGTAAAGTAATATGAAATCTATATCAGTTCTTCAACGAGATATCTCCAAAGTTTTTAAGAAAGCGTTTGGTAGAACTCCCCTTGTTGAGCGTCTCAATGATATTTCCCGGGAAACTTCTGAACTTACTCGATTCCTTGATCTGGAGAATCTTCAGGAAGAGGGTGGAGATCTTTTATGTTCTGTGCTTCAACTGTTCTCCGAGAATAGGTGGGATACAGAACAGGTCATTGAGAAGACCCTTACGAAGATTAAACGACGACAGCGACAATACGGGACATTAGGGCGAAAGACAAAAGTAGCCATTCTTGGCGGAGCATTTGATCCTCCCCATTTGGGTCACATACAGGTAGCGCAGGCGGTATTGAATTACAGTAGAGCTTTTGATGAAATTTGGTTAACCCCATGTTTCCGCCATCTTTACGGAAAGAGAATGGCCGCTCCTGAGCATCGTTTAGAGATGTGTCGTCTTGCTGCTCAGATGGATGGCAGGATCAAAGTTTTTGATTATGAGATTAAGAAGAAGATGAGAGGAGAGACATATCATTTTATGAAGTCTCTTCTTGAAGAAGATTTTGCTAAGGATCAATATGATTTTTCTTTAACCATTGGTCAAGATAATGCAGAGAGTTTTGATCATTGGTTGAACTATGAATTTCTCGAAAGAATGTGTCGATTTATTGTTGTGCCTCGACAGGGAGTGAAAATTCCGAATGGGAATGCTTGGTATCTTAAATCACCCCATATTTATTTGGCTCCCGACAAGCCTATCATGAGAATATCTTCTACTGAGATTAGAGAGGCATTTCAGAATAAGAACAACCTGGTTAAATTTCTTGGATCTTTGGACCCCAAAGTTGTTGCTTATATCCACGAACATAAACTCTATGGAAGTGAACAATGAATTGGGAATTAGTAAAGGATCAAATAGTCAGGGCTTCGGTAAAGGACAATGATACGCGGATGTATTACGCGGGAGGAACTTTTTGCATAGATTTTCCTGGAGGAGTTTATTGTCTGAATTTGGATGGCCAGGGATTTTCCAGTTTTGGAGGAAAAGAAGAGCAGTTAGTTCAACCGGAGGATGTAAAGAAATTAGTGAGAGAAACATATCTTAGAGTCAAAGGTGATACGGATTTTTACAAGAGTCAGGTTGCAGAGTGAATAGAGCAATTTTAGCAGCTTCCATGGATCCGATAACCAATGGACATTTAAATGTCATTGAACGGGCCCTCCAGATTTTTGATGAGATAATTCTGGGTATAGGAATCAATCCAGACAAGAAGTACACTTTCACGTTAGAAGAACGTCAACTTCTGGCTAAATCAGCCGTGAATAAATTCAAAGACAGGGTCATTGTTAAATCCTTCTCAGGCCTGCTCTCTGATTTCGCCTATGAAAATGGAATCAAGACCATAATTCGAGGAGCCAGAAATTCAGCAGATTTTGATTTTGAGCATCTCCTGAAGGATATAGATAGAGAAATGTCAGTGAAAAAACCGGGAACTCGATATATCGTGGATGGTGTAAGCATGATGAGTGCGTATGAATAAGAGAACGAAAAAACTATTGCTTGACGCGATTCAACATTGGCATGAGAATCTTGACATGTTGATTCTGAATCACCTTTCTGGCGAGAAAGATTTGAGCACCGACATTTATATGAATTCTGAGGCATGTCCTCTGTGTGTTGAATACCTTAGAGGTACCAAGGAAACTTTCTGCGCATTATGTCCAATTTTTGCTAAAACCGAATGTTTGTACTGTGAAGACACCCCTTTTGATGGGGCAGGTGTTTGGATGGATGAAACACCATCAGATTATGAAGTTGGGTACAAAGTGATTTCTGCTGAATTAGAATTTTTATATAGCTTATTGTCAACTACCCACGACTAAAGTCATGGGCTTGCCTTGAGTCAGGGCTAATGCCAAGCCCAAAGGGCTCCGCAAGAGCAAAATGGAGACTAGAGTGGTCAAGATCAATACCATGGATCCTACCCATACAAAGCCCGTAAGGGCAGGTATTGGTCGTTTGAAGACAATTGAACCTACTGCTCGTGGCAGGGTACTGTACGTTGCGAGTGCTGCCCAAGCTTGCAACCGCTACGTAGGTCAGTCTCGAAGGGCGAAATTACCTGTCTTGCTCGCAAGAGCAGGACAGAGTCCGAGACCTGCTTCCCCTGTATGGGTCCCGGTTATTAGTTCCACAGGGACTCCGCTTATGCCTTGCCGTCCGGCATATGCACGAGCGTTGGTCAAGTCAGGATGGGCAGTGAAAAGATGGTTCCGTGGGATCTTCTGTGTCAAGATGTTAGACCGTGCCGAAGGCATTGTCCAACAAGTAGTGGTGGGAGTGGATCCTGGAAGTAAGCGTGAGGCTATGACAGTTCAGTCAAAGCAACACACGTACTTGAATGTCTTATCTGACGCTGTTACGTGGGTAGGAGACCGAGTAGAGGTTAGGCGGAATATGCGCCGGGCACGGCGATTTAGAAAAACGCCATGCCGAGCACCAAGAGCCAATCGGAATATTAATAGCAAAAGACTTCCGCCTTCGACTAAGAGTCGGTGGCAGATTAAACTTAACATCCTAAAATTCCAGTTTTGTTACGGGGAAGAGCATTGTTGATAATAGGGAGCTTTTTCGGGTAATACCTGTGCAGTTGCACCGGAGGCAATTGCATAGGTATGAGCCAGAGAGGGGCGGGGTTAGAAAACTGTATGGAGGGACACGATCGATGGGAATGAGGCGGGGATCGGTAGTGAATCATATTGAATTGGGAATGGTTTATATAGGAGGGGCATCGAAGAGGGGGGTTTCATTGCATGATATAGAATCAGGCAGGAGACTGACTCAAGGTGGATTATGTAAGGATGTTAAAGTTTTGTATGTTAGTTCGTGGAGGACTCAATTCCTCCCACGGCTAAAGCCGTGGGTTTCCTCTCGTGGAGGATCATGAGCAAATCTTTAAAAGTAAAAACTAAAGGAGGTCTTGTAACCCTCACCGATAAGGACTACAAAGCGGCGGGAGGTCAGGGTGTGGTCTATTGCAAGGGTGGCCTCGCCTATAAGATCTACCATGACCCCGCCACAATGATCCCTGTTGCTAAAATCCACGAACTGAGTGTCCTAAAAAGTCCTAACATTCTCGGCCCAATCGAACCTATTTTCAATCCAGTAGACAACATGCCTATTGGATTCACCATGCGTTTCATCGAAGATACCGAATTTCTCTGTAAGATTTTCACCCGTAATTTCAGAACCGACAAGAATGTCTCCGTCCAAGATATTGTGGATCTGGTTGTGGATATGCAAAAGACCCTTGAGTATATTCACAAAGAACATATCCTTGTGGTAGATTACAATGAACTAAATTTCCTTCTCAGCAAAGATATTAAAATTGTCTACTGCATTGATGTGGATTCATGGCAGACCCCTCATTATCATGCCGCAGCCCTTATGGAATCGGTGAGAGATCATAGAGCTTCACCTGGAAAATTCACCGAACTTACGGATTGGTTCAGTTGGGCCATAGTGACATTTCAAATGTATACCGGGGCCCATCCCTACAAGGGATTTCATCCCAAGTACCGACCCAATGAGTGGGGTAAGAGGATGGAGGAAGGGGCCTCTGTGTTCGATAAGGGGGTTATGTTACCTCCAGCCTGCCAAGACTTCTCCGTTATCCCCAAGAAGCATCTGGAGTGGTATAAAGCGGTTTTTATGAAGAATGAGCGATCGATCCCTCCATATCCTGATGCAGTGATGGTATCAATGGTCAGTCAGACATCTTCCAGTAGAGGTCAGTTTGTGGTAGATCTGATTATGGATTACCCGTCTACTGTGCGAAGAGTCTATTTCTTCAATGGGAAGAGATACGCTATCACGAATGATGGCGTCTATTGTGATACCGATAGGGTTTTTGAGTTCAAGAAATCTACGGACAAGGTCAATATTGAATTATGTCAGGTCCTCAATGAGGATTCTTTGGTTTGTTATCAGATGGGAAATAGGACACAGTTTTTTAATCTCTCGAAGATCTCTGTAGCGGAATTGCCTTCTGAGGCGATGATGGCGGCTAATGGTTTGATCTATTCCGTTAGCTCAGGGGAGTTGGTGGAACATAGTTTTGAGAGATTGGGGAAGCTCATTCATCAAACCAAGGTTGTTTGCAGTTTGTGCCCTTCGTACAAGATATTCCCCGGGATTATTGCTCAGGATGATTTCATGAAGTGCCATCTTGCGATTCCGTATGAAGCAGGGATGTGTGTTAATATTCATGTGCCGGAGTTGGACGGATTCAGAATTATTGATGCCCGGAGTGAGGGTCATGCTGCGGTGTTACTCGCGGAAAAAACAGGGATCTATTGGAAATATGTTCTCTGTTTCGACCATTATTTTTCCAAGTATACTCTGATTAAACAGGAAGTAGATCTTCATTCCATCAATTTCGTAGCCCTCCCCAGTGGTATCTATGTGATGGCAGACGATGAGGTAGTGACTTTGTTTAATGGGGGTGGGATGAGTAAGGAGATGAAAAACGCTCCGATAAATGCTACGACCAAATTGTATCATGAAGAGATGTCGGTTTTTTTCACAAGTGACGAGCACTTTTATAGGGTTAAGATGTCCTGAAAAGGAGAAATTATGAATTTTTCTGTTATCCCCGCTATTTTATTAATAGCATTGTTAATAATAGTCATTGTGACATCAATACGGTTGAAATTATACTGTTGGCATCTGTGGCAAGAGGCCCCTTGTGGCAGTACTGATGTGGTGACATTGAGGCAAGAAGTTAGAGACAAATATGAAGGAAAATATGCAAGAAACCTTCAGATCACTTATATGGGTGTTAGAGCACAATGTGTCAAGTGCAAAAAAGTGAAATGGGTAAAACGCGAAGAGCGTAAATATTTGACAATATGATAGTCAAATGCCTGACTAATGCTCAGCGTAGATTAATAAAAGCTGCAAAAGAATATAACAGAAAAGGGAATAAAATGCGGATAGAAAATCGACTGGCCGGTTCTGAACCTCATTCTATTCATGCTACTGAATCTCCACCGAAAGACGCAGTAAAAATGGGATCGCATCCTATAACGGAATTGATTATCAAGAACTTTCCCAATCCCCTTCAAGTAATGGGATACAGCCCGCAAGATTATGAAATCAACCTTTATGTAAGAATGCGGAGTGTTCTTATCAGGATGGGTCTTAGCGATAAGCTAATCATTATGGATAATCCATTTAGTCATAGGGCACATAAATGGATGACTGATAATAGCAAATTTGATTCGTTCAATTCTTTTTCAACTGCGCATTCTAATATTACATATAAAAAAGTACCTGAGGGAATTCAGGGTCAGATTGAACTCGATCTTTTTCCTCGGCCTTCTATTGTTAAACTTGAAGATGGAATCTATTTCTTTGCCTGGGTAGAAGATTTCATTGATCACGGCTCCAAGAGCAATTGGATCGTATTCGACATGCATACTATAAAAACGCATACCCAGGAAGAGGCCAGAATTGTTGTTGAAAAATTCATAATGAGCTTCTCAGAGAAGCTCAGATGGATAAAGACCGATGAAGAGATTGCACGTAAAGAGAACACATTTGATTCAATATTTCTTCCAGAAAACATTCTTACTGATATTCGAGAGGACATTGAGTCGTTTCTCAAAAGCCGAAAAATATACAAAGAAGAATTGGAGCTGGCCTGGAAACGCGGATATATGCTTGTTGGCCCTCCGGGGAATGGGAAGTCTCTTCTCATCCGTAAACTTGGGGAATATTATGGACTCAATCATTTTGACATCAGACAAGTGATAGATAATGGTGGAAATATTAATATGGATAGTGCAGCAGTGAGCGGGATAGATTATCTTCTTTTCCCGGATGAACAGAAGCCTCAAATATGTATCCTCGAGGATATAGATAAATTCACCGCGTTTCAAAGTGGGGATGCGGAGAAAGATTTTGGCGCTATTAGTTTACATTCGCTACTTAAAGGGATTGACGGAGTAGACCAATATGATGGTATCATATTGATTGCCACGACAAATTTTCCTGATATTCTTCATGAAGCTATTGCAGGTCGTCCCGGAAGATTTGATAAAATCTATAACATCGATCTTCCTACCCCCGAGAATATTGGGAAGCTCCTTAGGTATTACAAGATCAAGATGGCTGATGAGGAAATGGCCGAGGTTGTGAAGAGCCTCAAAGGTCTCAGCATGGCCTTTGTTACGGAATTTGTTAAATCCGTGAAGATGAAATTCAAGAGGAATGATATTACCATGGAAGAGGCCAAGGTGGTATTGAAGGCAATCAATGATCATCGAGAATTGTGCAGGAAGCATTTCAAGGACGTTAAGGATATAGGATTCAAGAAGAATTGATTTTTTCAAAGGAGACGCACGTTATGGAGACTCTTCCTATTTCAAAAGAAGATGGAATGATCCTTTTGAGGATGATTCAGATTAGAGCACTCTGTTCGGACCTGCACTCAAACGCATTCACATTGAGGAGACTGCTACAGTTGTCTATTAAATTGGGTTTAACTGATTCCAAAGTTGTACGATTGAATAAAGAGGAAGCTGAGATTGCGATTGAAACTCATGTAGATCTATGTGCTGCTAATATAGATACAGGTTCTGAAAGTTCTATGGAAAAAGAGTTAGATGTAATTAAGAAATTATTCAAATTAACAGGGGATACACTTAATAGTTCGTTACAAAAAACGGAAAAGAAAAAGAGGAAACTTGCAAAAAGAGGGAAAAAATGATATATTGAATGATAGGTAAGTGAAGCTGCGAGGTGCAGAGTTCACGTTTCTTTTCACTTTTCTTTTCGAGGAGGCCGGTTGTGAAGAAGCTCTATGTGGGAAATCTTCCGTTCACAGCTACGGAAGATCAGATAAGGACTGCATTCGCAGCTTATACGGTGAATTCGGTGGCGGTTATTTCCGATCGTGAGACAGGTAGGTCCCGTGGTTTTGCTTTCGTTGAAGTTGAAGACGGAGACGGGGCAATTGCTGCAATGCACGGGAAGGATATGAATGGTCGGCAGTTGGTTGTGAATGAAGCCCGTGAACGCGAAAATCGTCCTCGCCAGGGTGGATATCAGGGCGGTGGTGGAGGCGGGTATGATCGGGATAATCGAGGAGGTGGAGGATACGACCGGGGAAGTAACCGCCGCGATCAATATTGAGGAATTCCTGGGGCCACAGCGAGAGTGCAGCATCGCTGATGGTAGGGGACCGGATATCGCAACTATTCGGTCCTTTTTTTAGTTGTGATTCTAATAATCTTCTATTTCATGCCTCAACAGGCATGAAACGGTGTATTTCTGCAGTCCTCACCCAAATATCCGCGTATGTCTGCCCCTTTTGGTCAGATAGAATTCAGGAAGTATTCGGGATCAAATGCCTTCCCAGAGAACCTGAAACTCCGTTGGACCCAATCATCCTGAGACAGGTCTACCAGATTTTTAGTATGATGCCTGTTCAATTAGTGAAAGATTGTGGGGTCACGGATCTTTACATAAGCGAAAAAATGGGTCCTAGTAAATCCTATTATCCGAACCATGGTTATTATGATCCCGCAACTAAATCGGTGACTCTGAATGCAGATATCTTTGAGAATCCAGATACCCCAGATGATTTCTATGATGAAAATTATCATTTTGTCAGTCGCCCTTGTCAAACGCTGCTGCACGAGTTTGGACATTCGCTCGATGCAGAATGTGGTGAATTGTCAATGAAAGAGGATTGGTTGAAGTTGTCCGGGTGGAGTAAAGATGCGAAGCCCGGATTGAAGCAATTGATCATTGATGAGCCTGGGATGCCCCGTGTTGTGGGCGAGATGTTTTACAATTCCAAAGCAAAATTCACAAGATTCTACGCTCGGAGAAATCCGTGGGATGACTGGGCCGACAGCTTCGGATTCTACTTCTCCGGATTGAGAGACAAGGTCCCTCAGACCAAAAGAGCCTATTTCGATTCACTCCTAAAAAAATACTCCTCAAAATAAATATTTTCTACTGCCATTTAAGTCCTACACTCTGAGTCAGTTAGACTCAGAGCCTTTTGTTTAATTTCTTTCTTAATATCCCCTATCATAAGATAGATCGAAAGGAATTCTATGGAAAATGTTAAATTCATCGGAACTTTTCAAGGCCATCCTGAAGAGAATGCCCCTTCTATTTTTCTGGTCGTTTCTGTCGGGGTGGATGAAGATCTCAACTATAAAGACAAACGATGTTGGGGATGGTATTCTACGGAAGAGGCTGCTCGGGAAGCAGTGAAAAGAAATGCAGCGGACATGCATGAGACGATCTATGCATACGCTGTAATTGAGAGAGTTTCATCTGGAATTCCTCCCGATACAGAAGACATTCAATGGTTTCAATGGACGGATGATCCAGAAAGTGTGTCGCCCTACGGACCTTATAATTGGAAGGAATGTGATGCTCCTGAATGGTCCATGGGAATTATAGGATGGGGGATCGGATGATAATATTCCTTTATATAGCGTTATTGGTTCTTACCGGGTACGTTTTTTTTCTCTCCTGGCGGATAGGCATACTATCCAGGAAACTTAACCAGCATTGTAATTCTTTGTATCCGTTGAAATTTCCCCCAAAATACCCCTTGATTTCTGCTGCTTTCAATCAGATTCTGAATGTTCATAGAGTAGAGAGACCTTTGCCTCCGGAACTTACAACAATTTCCCCGGAGCATCTCCTTTTCATGAAAAAGGAGTAATGATTAGGAAAAAGAAGTAATCAAACATTTAAGATAATAATCTCTTACACAAGAATATTCAATGATGGCCTGTGGCACGAATGAAAATTCTGAAATTAGAGTATTGGTTGCTTGCGAAGAGTCTCAAGCAGTCTGCATCGAATTTCGCAGCCTTGGCTTTGAAGCTTATTCGTGTGATGTTTTATCATGTAGTGGTGGACATCCAGAGTGGCATATTCAAGGGGATGTAATTCCGTTGCTGGATAAGAAATGGGGTGCTATCATAGCTTTCCCGCCATGCACATACCTATGTTCATCTGGTATGCACTGGACTACCAGGGGGCTGCGTGATCCAAAGTTGACAGAAGATGCAAAGACTTTCGTTTTACGGTTGTGGGAAGCAGATTGCGATTACATTGCCATAGAGAATCCAATAGGCGTGTTAAGCAAGACCATTCGTAAGCCGGATCAAATCATCCAGCCGTGGATGTTTGGATCTAACGCCAGCAAGCAAACGTGCCTATGGTTGAAAAATCTACCTGTTTTAAAGTCAACACATGTGATACCACCAAAGAACTTTCAGCCGGTTGTACACGAGGATCATTACGCCAATTGTGGATGTTATGGACCAACGCAGGATGGGTTGCGATACATGAAAATCAACGGATACGAATTCGCCTGCGACGAGTCGTTTAAAGGGAAGCCGGTGTGGGACAACCAGACGCCTAGTGGGCAGAACAAGCTCGGCCCCAGTGATGACCGTGCTATACTTAGGGCAAAAACCTATCCAGGAATTGCAAAAGCAATGGCGGAACAATGGGGATCGCACATCGCACATGATTTTGAAGGAGTGATGACCCAAAAATATATTCGTAGTGGAAAAATAGGGAGTTTAATGTGAAAGGATGGGAAGTAGAAGAAGAATACGGGATGGCTCTCTCTAATCCTCGTCCTGTAACACGGATAATCCTTCCTGAAGAATGGTCAATAGAGCAGAGAGAAGCGTTCTTAGAAGGAATTAAAATCTTATATCCGGAAGAGGCTGATATAGATGAAACATGAGTTACAAAAAGTAAAGGAGCGGGCACAAAGTGATATGAAAGTTATTCGAAAGAGGAGATTGAATGAATTGAAAAAGAATAGAGATTTGGATGCTAAGACACAATTGAGAAGTAAAGCGTTTGATTTCTGGAAATCTCCTGACGAAGACTAATAATCTTTTATGGCCAGAGATTACGAATACTTCAAAGATGTCCAAAATGTCGTCACGGTTCTTCTGCGGGATAAGTTCTGGTCTAAGATTCGTGGGGACCTTTATAAAAAAATGATGAAAAATCCGGAAGGATGGCTGCAGTGGCAATATTTTTCGGGAGTTCGGTCTAGGGATAGGGAAGGAAAAAGGATCAGGTTAGCAGAGAAAAATAGGAAATATTTGGAAGGAATAGTTCATTATTTGAATAGCAGTGACGGTAAAGAAAATCTCCTGCAGGTGGGGATTCTTGAGCCCCCGGAAGACACAGACTGCTTGGTAGATATTCTTCAGGGGGCTAAATCCGATCGACAGATCAAGAAAGAAGAACTTCAATTGTTCCTTAAATACAAGAGCAAGATTCTTAGATTCTTGGCTGAGTCACTTTAACAGGAGTGTTCAAAATGTCTGACCTAAACTGCGATGTTCTTCTGTGTTCCGAGAATGAGAATGGCGAATGTTCATGTGAGACGGGGGAATTCAAGACCAATGATCTCGCATGTCCTTCGTTACACCTAACAATTAAACCCCTTGAATGTTCAAATATGGAAGAGGTGGATAGAGTCCTTGAGATCGTTGATACTTATGAGTTACTTTTCGTGGTTATTGATGAAGATTCGTTATCTTTTAATGTGATAAGTCTTCCGGATGGGCAGTTCATTCTCGTACAAGGAACCGTTGACAAGGTGAACAATTTCAGGTTCTACAAATGCGTGGATGGGACGGCGGATTGTATTAGCAGACATCAAACGGAATTGGCACTGTGAATCGATTTGACATAATTCTGGGGAAGGAACCGATCCTTCCTCCTCCAATACAGGAATCCCCTCCGGTGCCTCTGAATAAGGATGGGATTGTTACACTTAGCACTGATGCGCCTTTCAAAAATTTAGAATATCCAGAGATTTTTAACAATAATTTTGTGTATGAAAGATTCCTCAGAAAAATTGGAAGAACAATTATTGGGGGAATAGCGGAATCGGATCCAAATAAAATAGTTCAGGAATGCTTGAGGGAGATGAGTCAGGAGGTAGTGGAAATAATATCTGCTCCAAATTTATTCGTGACAGGATCTACAGAAGGACATGTTGCAAATTTTGGATCCATTCCCATTGTTGTTTGCTCAAAAATACCTGCGGGAATTATCCTTCTAATGCCCGGCAAAGAATCGAGTTCTGCGGGAATGTTAATATGTATGAAGGGCAATGAGGAAAAAGACTACCTCGAAAGTCTCTATGAAGAAGGGATGTCAGAAGAGGAGAGGGCGGATGAGCGCCAATCTGAAGATCTCAACATTACTACGTGTGATTCAGAAGCTTTGGAGAGATTCGGACATATGTATGGGGTAATAAGATGGGATGGCCAAACAGATGATGAATTTCGGGAAAGACTCATAGCTAGAATAAGAGGAGATAATGGCTAAGAAAGGTAGTTTAGGAGTTCGAGTCACGGGGGAATGGGGACGGCATTTGAAGAAGGAGAATAAACGGTTGGCTCATAGAAAAGAACGAACAATAGCGAAGAGAATTACAAAAAAAGAAATACAGAATCAATAATTCTACTAACAGTCAATTTCTTCAACACCCTATCAGATTAAAATGAATAAATTTACAACTTCTTATTTTATTAAAAAAGCCGTATCTATACATGGCGAGAACTATGATTATTCTAAAGTATTTTACGTAAATAGTCAGGATGTTGTAACAATTATTTGTAAAAAACATGGAGAATTTCGTCAAAGAGCAAATAGCCATTTGAGGGGAGCTGGATGTAAATTTTGTGGATTAGAAAAACAGAGAAGACCCCTGGGATCAAAATTATTTATTGAAAAGGCAAGGAAAATTCATGGGGATGAGTATGATTATCCTAATATTTTATATTCTAATAATGTAATCAAAATAGAAATTATGTGTCATATACATGGTGCATTTTTTCAAAGGCCAGCGAATCATCTAAAAGGGGCCGGATGTCAAAAATGTGCAAGAGAAAAATTGACATCTAATCAAGTTTGCAGCACGGAAGAATTTATTATAAAAGCAAAGAAAAGACACGGAAATTGCTATGATTATTCTGCAGTGACCTATGTTAATAATCATTCAAAAATAACAATATTATGTAAAAAACATGGAGCATTTTTACAAATACCTAGCAATCATTTGTCGGGGAGTGGCTGTCACTTGTGTGGACTTGAAAAGATGAATCGATCCTCAAATACAGAAGATTTCATAAAAAAAGCACATGGAGTACATGGGAATAGATATGATTACTCAAAAGTTTTGTACATAAATAATACTTCTAAAATAACAATAATTTGCAGGAAGCATGGTGAGTTTGAACAGAGACCTCATAATCATTTAATGGGCAAGGGGTGTAAACTGTGCAAAAACGAGAAACTATCTTACGATAGATCCATTACTACTGAAGAATTTATTGAGAAGGCAGAAAGAATTCATCATCATAAATATGAGTATCATTTGGTTGATTATGTTAATGCCCAGACTTTTGTAACTATAGTCTGTCCTTATCACGGCCTTTTTGACCAACTTCCTTTTGCTCATCTGCAAGGACATGGATGCTCAAAGTGTTCACACAAGGAATTAAGTAGAATTTTTTCTGGGAGCATTCAAAAATTTATAAAAAAAGCAAATCAGATACATAATAATGAGTATGAATATAATGTAGTGACTTACATAAATGCACGCACCAAAGTTAAGATAATATGTAAAAAACACGGAGAATTTGAACAAACTCCTAATAAGCATTTGATGGGTCAGGGATGCCCTCATTGTTCAGAATCAGCGGGAGAGAAAGCAGTAAGACGCTATTTAGATTCATGCAGTATTCTTTTCATTCCCCAAAAAACTTTCGCTGATTGTAGAAACATTCATCCGCTTGAGTTTGACTTTTTCCTACCGGAATATAATACCCTTATAGAATTTGATGGTATTCAGCATTTCATCCCTGTTAGATTTCACAAAAGTGTAACAAATGAGAAGCTTGCTCATTCTTTTGAACAAATTAAAAGATGTGATAGTAAAAAGAATTTTTACTGTAAAGAAAATGGGAAAAGATTATTAAGAATCTCATATAAAGAAATTCACAAAATTCCAGAACTTATTAATAATTTCTTACATCAATCAAAGGAGGTTTGCGATGCCCCAGTATGTTCCAATTAGTGATAGTCTAAATCTTGTGGAACAGGAGGTCAAAGTAAACAAAACGGTATTAAAGAAGGAATGCATTAATTATTTGTGGATTTATGATCGTTCCGGATCCATGCATGGGCTCCTCCCAGAACTTACACAACAGTTGGTTTCCCTTTCCAAGCTGCTTGGCAAGGGAAATTCTCTTAGTTTGGGCTGGTTCTCTGGAGAGGGATCTTTTAGTTGGGTTTTTAAGGGTTTCAGAATTGTGGATAACACTGACTATAAAATTCTGGAAAAGTCTATTAAAGATCACTCTTCATCTTTAGGTACAACTTGTTTTTCTGAGATTCTCAATGATGTAGATGTAGTGATTAACGATCT
>OFOV01000003.1_pt1 | contig 37180 bp, 44 predicted proteins | sample 1542391 | NCBI WGS metagenome assembly OFOV01 (sample SAMN04958492, study PRJEB24370) | sediment metagenome | isolation source: lake sediment | place: USA: Lake Hill lake, St. Paul Island, Alaska | collected 2013
CTGAAGCCTGAAATTCCAGAATACCCAGATTCTCCGGAATATCCACTGAAGCCTGAAATTCCAGAATACCCAGATTCTCCGGAATATCCACTGAAGCCTGAAATTCCAGAATACCCACTGAATCCTGAAACTCCCGAATATCCCGAAATTCCGATCCCAGAATAGCCTGAAATTCCTGAGTACCCGCTGAATCCTGAAACTCCTGAATACCCACTTTGTCCAATTCCTGAATACCCAGAAATACCCACTCCTGAATAACCGCTGTATCCTGAGGAACCGGAAATACCTGAGTATCCCGAAATCCCACTGTATCCACTGAATCCTGAAATACCTGAATATCCACTATCTCCAGTCCCACTATAACCGCTTATTCCTGAATAGCCTGATGCTGCTGTTCCTCCATCTCTTCCTGAATAACCACTTTGTCCAGAATATCCAGATAGCCCTGAATATCCACTGAAACCCGAAGTTCCCGAATACCCAGATTCTCCTGAATACCCACTGAATCCTGAAATTCCTGAGTATCCACTATTGCCCGTTCCTGAGTATCCAGACGTTCCACTATATCCCGAAGTACCCACTCCTGAGTATCCTGAAATTCCTGAGTACCCTGAAATACCAGAATAACCACTCTGCCCTAATTCCCCACTATATCCTGATGCGCCTTCCAATCCTGAATAACCAGAAATCCCTACACCAGAATATCCGGATAGCCCTATTCCACTATATCCACTCAAACCAGTAATTCCAGAATAACCAGATTCTCCCAATCCACTATACCCAGAAATTCCAATTAATCCCGAATATCCGCTCGCCCCTATTTGTCCAGAATATCCTGATTCGCCCACACCTGAATAGCCACTAAATCCAATATTCCCAGAATATCCAGATTGCCCATTTCCAGAATAACCACTCTGTCCTAACTCACCGCTGTATCCTGAAACTCCTGAATACCCTGAATACCCATAACCAGAGTACCCACTTGTTCCCATCCCTGAATAACCTGAATATCCATTAAATCCTGAATACCCAGATCCCCCAATTTCTCCTGAATACCCAGAAATTCCTACTCCAGAATAACCACTAAAACCTAACTCCCCACTATAGCCACTCTGACCAAAACCACTGTATCCTGATCCGCCTATTTCTCCTGAATACCCAGAATATCCTGATGTTCCAATGCCTGAATATCCACTAGTTCCAATGCCTGAATATCCACTAGTTCCAATACCTGAATATCCACTAGTTCCAATGCCTGAATACCCAGAACCACCTATTTCCCCTGAATAGCCTGACTCTCCTCGCCCAGAATAACCACTTTGCCCAGAATAACCTGAAATACCTACTCCACCGGAATACCCTGAAATACCCACCCCAGAATAACCACTAAAACCCAACTCTCCGCTATACCCACTAAATCCAGAATAACCACTTTGCCCAACAACACCACTATACCCTGACCCACCCATCTCCCCTGAATACCCAGATTCCCCTTGTCCTGAATATCCACTCTGTCCAGAATACCCCGAAATTCCTACTCCAGAATACCCGGAATACCCACTAAATCCAGAAATCCCAGAGTAACCTGATCCACCCCCAGTACCACTGTATCCAGAGCCACCTACCTGTCCAGAATACCCAGACTCCCCCTTACCTGAATAACCACTTTGTCCAGAATACCCTGAAGTTCCTATTCCTGAATACCCCGACCCACCACTATATCCACTTATTCCAGAATATCCGCTGAATCCTGAAATCCCAGAATACCCAGAAATACCACTATACCCACTGAACCCAGAAATTCCTGAGTATCCCGATTCACCTTTACCAGAATACCCACTTTGTCCAGAGTATCCTGATGTTCCTACTCCCGAATACCCACTCTGTCCTGAATACCCAGAAGTTCCTATTCCAGAATAACCACTGTGACCTGAAATCCCACTATATCCTGACCCGCCTATTTGTCCAGAATATCCTGATGTCCCTATCCCCGAATATCCACTCTGTCCCGAATAACCCGATGCACCTATTCCCGAATATCCTGATTTACCACTGTAACCACTTTGTCCAGAATACCCACTGAATCCTGAAATCCCACTGTACCCTGAATGTCCACTTTGTCCAGAATATCCTGAAATTCCTGAATAACCAGATAACCCAAACCCTGATTGTCCTGAATATCCTGAAATTCCTACTCCTGAATACCCTGAAATTCCTTCTCCTGAATAGCCTGAACTTCCACTATAACCAGAAAATCCACTCATCCCCGAATATCCGGAATCTCCACTATAACCTGATGCCGAAAATGCCCCATCCCTTCCACTATAACCAGAAAATCCAATTGGCCCTATCTGCCCAGAATATCCCGAAACCCCACTACCAGACATCCCAGAATAACCACTCTGTCCAGGAGTTCCAGAATACCCACTGATTCCAGCTGTCCCACTCAAATTGTCTATAATCGTTCGAATCTGACTAAGCAAAGCCTCAAGATCTACTCCGGCATTCAATTCCGAATAGACCTGACGACTTACCGTGAAATTCAAATCAAGATTGGTAGAATCTTCAGTAATTATCGCGTAAGAATCATTGGTAGGCTGATCAGTAGGATCTTTCCAGTCATTCCATGTAACCGTACCATCAATAGTATTCGCATCAACTACATTCAATCCCGAAAGCTTATATCTCCATACCGCCCCCGGAACCTCCGTTGCCATGACCGGATCATATGCCGGAATAATTACACTGAAACCATTCCTAAGATCATATGCTCCACTACCTGTAATATCACTCTGATTATTATATGTAGCACCTGTAAATGAATACGAAGTACCATCAATTGGTACATATTCATTTACAAAAAGAGTTCCTGCAATAAGTCGTGCCATTTATTAAATCCTTCTCACCAGGTGAGCGCAATCATCTGACCCACAGTTGGTGAACTCATAGCCCCCAATTTGAACTTGCTGAAATTCCCACCTACGTTCTTACTCATCGTCGCTGCTACACCCGACATAGAATTCCCGTCCTGACGTACCGACCATAAAGGCCAATACACGTCATCATTCCCAGTATTATCCCCCGCCCCATTCAGAGCAGAATTGGGAACCGTAATATCAAAAGTGTTTGAGGATCTCGTCAATGACGCAAGATGAAGTCTTGCGGAAAGAAGTACAATATTGGCATTCGCCGGGGCAGTAACTACTACCCCAATCAGACTTCCGACAGAACCCGTATACGATGTGGTGAATCCAACAGAGTACGATGCCGCTAACCCAGCAAGAACTCCCGAATTAGGACATGTGACAGAAAAACTATTTGTAGAAGCTGAGATGATAAGCCCATTGATATAATCAACATTCACACCCCTCACAAGAACCCTGTCCCCAACAGTCCTTCCATGTGAAGTATGAGCAATATTCAAAGTCATTCCAGAACGATTCCAAGCAAGATTAGGATATTCTGTAGAAGAACTCGTCAACCATACTGAAGCATTCGTTGTACCATCCGCAGCATACCTAGACATCTGATTATAGACCGTTACAGGACTCCCAGGCCCAGTAGGCCCTGTAGCCCCAGTATTTCCACCAGAAGGCCCTGTAATTCCAGTAGGACCAGTAGGACCTGTCGGAGCACCTGAAGGCCCTGTAGGTCCTGTAGGCCCTGTAGCTCCACCACCAAAACTTGGATCCGGTAAAGGATTGGTCCCATCACTCAATCTCAAAAATCCAAGCTGATCAAAAACCATCCCAGAAATACCAGGATTCGTAGCATCAAAATTGGCCTTGTCCAAATAAATGGCCCGAGCAGAATAATAATGAGTATTGTCCGTAACAAAATGAACCGCCGTCATGTCCGCTACAGTATAAAAATTCCCTGTATTATCAATTCTCCAATTGATCGCACTCGCATCCAACCCCAAACTCGTATTAGTCAGCTGAATTGCCGGAGCTGTACTCTGAGTATTATCCTGTACAATCTGAAGAGCCTGGCTGTATCCTCGGTTCCATAGATATATGCCCTGACCCACATCATTGGTACTGTCCCCATTATCCTTAGTAATCCTTAAAGCTGGTCCATATTCCTGCCCGGCAACATAAATATCCACACCAGGAGCAGTTGAATCCCCCACATGAGACACATGAAGCCCAATACCCCTACCATCAGAATTGATCTGAACCGCAGGATCTAGACCATACTGATTCACCTCAATAACACTACCATTCCCCGTAGAATCCTTGGTGAGTGTTAAAGCATTATTATTCGCGTGTTGAACAAGATATCCTATGGAACCCTTCAGATTATTAACATTGAATACCAAGTCCCCACTACTGGTAGCATCAAAAACTATTCCCCCATTAGTCCCATCATGAACTACCTTCAAATCTGTCCCAAAACCATAAGAATGAAGATTAATTCCCGACGCATTCCCTGCAGCCGTTATCTGAGCTACCGTTCCCCCTGTTTGATCTATCTTCACCGATACAGGAGACCCATAAGGAGCACTATTCACAAGGTCAATAATAGGTCCCAAAGTATTACTATTAATCTTGAAAACTGAACCCAATGCCCCCAAATAATCCTTCGTAATCATGAAGGTATTACCACTGGCATCATCAAGGGCCCTGAAAACCCCACCAGAAGAACCTAAATGCGTTACACAGAAATCATAACCGTTCCCCTCTGATACAATGTTGAACACGCAGTATGTCGAATCATTCAGTTTCTGAATGTTAAATACTACCCCGGAACCATCCTGAGTAACATTGAAAACTGGGGCATTCAACGTGGAAGCATCAGAATGCAGATCATATGCAGCAACACTACTATCATTATTCTGAATGACATTCCCGTTTATGACAACTGTATCTTCAAAAGGACTTGAAGAATCACCCAAGATTGTGGAACCGGATACGGTGAGATTATCCGTTATAGTACTGGTCCGAAAGTCTTGGACATGAACAACACCCTCTACCAAAAGATCTCCACCAACCGTCATGTCCCCACTTACCTGAACACTCCCAAACGTGTAATCCGCCCCTGAAACCAACTTGTCAGGAGTAATCGATCCCGGAGCAATAGACGAATTATCCACCCCACCGTTCTTCAGTGCATAATCCAACTCTGAAACAGTTCTTACCGTTCTGCGAATATCCGTGATATCAGATTGACCAATAGTAGTTTGTCCCACATATCTCTGCATCGTTGCCAGAGACATCGTGTAGTGCTGGACAGGAGTGCTATCCGAGGAAGTATAATCCGAAGGGGTAGGCCATCCTTCGGAGACCCTCACATCCTGAACGATACGAAGTCTATTGGCATTCGGAGGACCCACAACAAGATCTTCCAGACCAGTGTCTTGATATTCAGAACTTGAATCAGCTGAAACTTCTCCAAGATGGAAATCCACGTACACGTAATCGGTACGATATCGTTCCCATCGTGTAGCATCGAGGGTACGATACATCACGCCATTGTCACCGACAATAAATCCTGTAGTATCTGAGAAGAAAACAGACCTGAAAGTTTGGGCAGGATCTATGACTGTGGCATCCCAATTCTCTCCACTATCGAGGGAACGAGTAACAATTCCATTTGCACCTACAGCCCATCCTGAAGTATTTCCGTTGAAATAAATGCCGTATAAATTCTCTGTCGTGTCAGAATTCTTAAGTGACCAATTCAATCCACCATTTATGGTCTTTTCAAGCACCCCATTGTTTCCACAAGCAATCAGTATTGAAGAGTTTACATAGTCTATTCCATTAAGCTGTAAATATGTCGCCCCTGATTGATCCGCCCATCCTGCTCCACCATCATGAACTATTCTTCCATTTGCCCCCACAGCCCATATAGCTGTAGAATTTACTGCCACTACGGATTTCAAATTGTTTGTTGTACTCGTAGCCGGTGCGGTAAATCCATACCCGCCATTATCTGTTCGAACAATTGCTCCACCATCACCTACAATGAAACCTAAATTCTGATCTACAAATGACACCCCATAAAAATCCGTATACTCATATTCGGTAACATCACCCGCAATAGTTAAATGAAGATCTTGCCACGTCTCACCCGCATCACTGCTCCTGATAACCGTCCCATTTGAACCCACCGCAAAAATTCTGGTGTTTCCAAAAGAAATACCATTTAATCTTTCAGATACTCCCGAAGTCTTAGAAACTAAATTTCTGCCCCAATCTGAAGACTTCAATACCGTCCCATCAACACCCACAGTAATAATCTTCGATGCATCTCCATCAATTCCATACAAATTTCCAAAAGTTCCTGTAGGTACTGTTAAAGCCGGAAGATTCGTCTCAGTATAAGCATCATCCGTAATCAATCCCGTGTCAGTCTGATCTTTATAGGTTATCGAATTCCTCAGTGATAAACGATACCCCTTGAGATACGCCGTCCCCGCATGATCTAATGTCCCATCCCCACCTGTGATCAAGAAATTGTTGGTAGAATCAGAAAGATTCGCAGCTATCTTGAATCCATTATCAATAGCACAATCACCTAATTGACCCTGCACAACACGCCGGGTATAGGTGCTGGCCATCGAATGAAGATCACGAAGTTCTGCATCAGTCAGGGAGGCCAATTCCTGAGCCTGAAGCTGAAAATAACGCTTCTCTTCGTTAAACAACTCCGGGGCGTAATCCCCTTTGTAACCTTCTGATGACATTTATTACCGTCCTGTCATTGTGGGAACACCACCGTATCGCATATGTCTCGACGCTGAAAGTTCTGCCAAAGTTCCCGTAGAGGGTCTATGGGTAAAAAGAGCAATTCTCTTAGCTTTTCTTGCATACTGCTTATACGTTGGACCTAATACACTTCCAGCCGACTGAACCGAATGTTGCCGAATCACCCCGCCCCCAGAAGACATATATTCAGTCGCCAAATATACCGATCGGGCAAACGCATCCGACATATCATCATGTAAACCTTTTACCTGGGGAGCCTCAACAGATACCAAATATTTAGAATGTATAGTAGCCTGAAGCTTTAACATCTCCGATATCAAAGGTAAATCCTTAACTTTAACTCCCTCCTCTACTCTCTCATCTCCTTCAGGTATCCGTAATCCTGCCCCCAACATCTTTGACATCAAATTCTGGTACACCTTAGAGTTATAGTCCCGAGTGCATTGAACCATCTGAATCTGTTTGATACCCTTCTCATGTAGTCTAGGAACTATTGATAACCCGTAATGCTGGTCCATGACACCACTAACGACAAAAAACTTAGTGGTAAAAGTAGCTATCCAATCCGCCATATCTTCAGGAGGGAAAAACTCCACCCCCTCTTCCTTCGCATATCGCACCTCAACACAATCCAACTCAATAAAATCCTTCAGAATTCCCTCAGACTCCTTACGTACTATATGCGTGATAGCTAACGCTGTACCGTCATTCTGAAGCCCAATATCAATCCCCATAAAATGTGGAACACGATCGTAACTCAATTCCTTAAGCTTCAGATTAGGAACGATATTAACCTTCAAAACCTGCTCGTTCTCAATCCACGCCATTATCCGATCACTAAACTGGGCCCCGAATTCCGCCTTGAAAGTAAGAGGATTCTCTGAGTATTTTGACCTGAGATACTTCGGCGAAAGAGTAGAGTCAACTTCCCAGGTAGGGGCCTGAATCATCAATAGATCATTACAGTCTTTCTCGAAAGCCCTTTGATACAACTCATGAAACTTCCCCGACCTCGTATTAGGAGACGAAATGGAAATGATCCGGCCCTGAGGCTCCCCAGATGGTGAATTGAACCTCGCCACAGAAGGCGTCACCGCATCATAAATGGTCTTATCAGACCTATCTTCCGAATTCTCCGTCTCAAAGAAATAGGCCATCTCATCCATGACAGCAATGATATTATTGTGGCCTCGCAACCCCCTACCGCTACAAGGAGAAGCTACAAGCCGTATTGACGGTCTCTGTCCTGCCCCATAGGTCTCGATATCCCGCTCAGTACTCAGCTGCATATACCCAAGAGTAGGCTTATTACGATACCGTTTGAAGTATTCAGACCTCTCAAGATGCCCGGTAATCCGTCTAAATAATTCCGATGCCTGCTCCTGATTCGTAGCAATGCAGGAGATACGAATCTCATCATCAGGCATGATATGGTAGTACTGCTGAGGACTGATCTTCTTCAGAAGCTTATAGGTCTCGTAAGCCACCAGAACAGCGATACTGGATGTCTTGAGACCACGACGACCTATCACAAGGAGAAGATTAGGACGAATATCATTAGAATCCCCAGTGATCTCTTTAACATTTATTCGTCCCTCATCATGCAAAAATTCGAGATACTCCGTTTCATTAAATCTGAAACGTTCCTTTTCATTAAATTTGTCTTTGATAATAATGTTGCGTTCATCCCCCTTGGATAAAGGAATGTTGTAGCAACATTTGAAGATGAATTTCTGGACTGGGAAGAGAGGGGGAACGTCTAATGTAGCACCAAGACCCAAACCCCACGGAGCCTCAGCGAACTCTATTATGTTTCGCTCCGTGTCATCCTTGAGTTTTGCCGTCGTGATGTAGTTGGTGCAGAGATCGGAAAGCGCCATTGCATGGCCTTTATCCTATCAGTGAATCGTGCGAACAATTTTCTCAGCTTTATTTTCCCAACCGTCAAGATTGTGAGCTAAAGCCTGAAAGAAAAGATCTTTGTATTCCGAGGGTATTTTAACTTCATCAAATGTATCGGAAATTGTATTAAGGAACATCTTGAAAATTTCTCTGAACTTGGGGCCCTTCAGATCTATCTCTCCTCCACCCCCCACCAGAGCCTGCCTCTGGATCAAGGTTTCGGACATGTATTTGAGAAGGGTACCCCTCTTGATCGAGATATGATCTATATCTTTATTCTCGCCCTCTTTCTTAAATCTCAATCTCCTCAATGCCATCTGTTCTTCTGCAAGACCCAGAAGAACCGCTTTCAATACCGCATCAGGAAGCTCATCATCTTTTATTGATAATGTGATGATGTCATCATTAAGATCCTGAGGCGGTACCACCACCGTATCTTCATAATGGATCGGCTCAGGAGTATTCGCCGGTTGCTCAATGACATCACCTAAATTCAGATCAGAAACCATCAGATCTGTCGTTGGCATATGTGATCCTATGTGTTAAGACGAGATTACAGAGTCTCGTCAATTCCCGCGTGCCCACTCAAGCCTTCGATCTCCATTGTACTGAAAGTCTTGGGGGAATCTATGTCTACAATCATCTCAGCCCCGTCAAAGTACGACAGAATCTCTTGCGTCTGAGGAATGATCGTATCCGGAGAAGGAAGAGTCTGTTTGGCCTCCGGTTCCTCATAAACAATAGCAGTCTTCACCTTGACCGGCTTATTCGCAACCACCCCGGAAGGAAGAGCATTGAAACGTGATACCGCTTCTACCACTATCTGTCCAGCCACTTCAGGAGAAAGCTTCTTCGCCAATTTCTCCTGAATACTATCAGGATCAAAACCCTTCTTCAAAGCCTCTATAGAAGCAGTTCTATACGTCTCATACTTATCAGAAGCCTTCCTACCATCAAGAACATGGAAATATCCCACCTGACCCACAAGCCTCTCTGCCCTCTCAGGCTCGGCATACATAGCTTGCCGGATAGGGAACCTCTTCCCTATATGTTTCAGCTCCTGAGCAAGAACAGCAGTAATCTTACCTTCTTTGAGCAAACCATCTATATGACTATCCGTTAAACCGTCCTTGGTTAATGCCACCGAAAGAGCTTCCGAAGCAACTTTAATATCACAGGCCACGAACTTCTTACGGAGCATCTCTTTCAATGCGGAAGCATCCTTACCTTTTGCCAAATTCTCCTGAACAAAAGACACGATCGGACGTATCTTGGAAATATTCATCGAATCTTCAAGCTCCGCAGCCTTCACCTCCCGCTCTTCAGCAATTTGAGCTATCCCCGCTTTTAACTGCTCCGCAGTGAACTTCTTCTCTTCCTTCTGTGCAACTACTTCTTTCTGTACCGGCTTCTGATACAGAAAAGCTGCCCGCAAGGTTTCTTTTGAATCAATCACGAAATCCGAAGGGATCTGTTTTGCCGTAACCAAATGATCCTTGTATTTCTGGAACGTAGCCTCATTGTAATCCACACTAGCCACCACATTCTTATGAAACGAGTGGGCCAACATGGAGATCACATTGGGACTCAAACTCTCGGTATTAAGGAGAATATCCCGGGCAAGACGAGTCTGATGCTGACGAACAAATTGTTCCGCTTCCTCATACGTATTAAACGCCGAAGCATCAATGTACACATTACCCAAAAGACCAATTTCCTCGGAAACCTTCTTGAGTTCTTCAGCCGCCATCGTCAAATGCTTGGCAGCAAATCGGCAACGAAGATGTGATGAAAGCTCTTTCCCTCTGAGACCAGCCATAATAGCCTTCTTGGCCTCTTTAATGACCTGCTGAACAGCTTTAGCATCTTCCTCACTGCTACGGATACCCAGGGGCATTACCGTAGAATTGGGAATCAAATTCAGGGTATTAGCCTGGTTCTGACCATGACCCCAGAGGTCTGAAAGCTTGGGGACTATCCTAACCGGATTGTTATCCGAAGGAAAGTTATCATACTTGGTCAAATCCACATTCAACCAGTCATGATTCACAATCGAAGGAAGTTTAGGGGCCGCAGTGGTTCCCATGATGTCTGAAGAGAGGTCGCCAAGCATATTAAAACTCCTTGAGTTTAGGATTTATTTCCTACGGAATGGAATCGAACCAAATTCCCTTTTACAGCCTCTTTGAAAATTGATGCCATCTTTCCATCAAGAACATCAGCACTGGTAGTTATTTCTTGAGGATCCACAGTCTCGTCTTCTTCCGGGGTGGCTTCCTCTGCCTCTTCTACCAACTCCTCAGCTTCTTCCTTCTCCTTGATAAGCTTCTTAACTTCCTTGTCCTCTTCCGCATTCCAATTAGGATTGGTCATCTCATCAGCCAGACTGTCCGCCACATCACTCAAATTCTTAATTCCTGTATTCAAAACTTCTTTGACCTCTTTGATCGGCATGATATAGCCCAATCCCCCCAGCATTCCATCAGGACTTATATCCGGGCCCTTAATCCTTGAGAACTCATGCAGGGCCGAAGAAAGAGTACCCAAAGCTACCGTCACGTTATGGAGGATGTGTTTCAGATGTTTCAGCTTCTTTTTGTCATACTTGAAATCATCTGAAATCTCCCTACGTAGACCGGAAGCAGACTGCTTACCTATTCGATCGGTTAACCGTGTACGCATTTTTGCTGTCTCCTGGGACTATATTCGAAGGGGTTGCTTAGTATCCGGGTCAAAAAGTCTCTCAATAATTACTTCCCCATTTGCCTCACTTACTTTCCACAAATCCTTCTCGGCCTTATGGATCAAAGTATCAGTCCCCACCCTATGAAAATTGAAAAAATCGTCAATGGAAGATGCAACAACTCTATTTTCCCCACCAGATAGAAAGGCATCTATTCCACTGGTCTCTTCTTCCGCATCCTTTAACGAACCTGCATTCTTCATGAGTTCTTCATAAATATCCATGATAACCCGTTCTCCTTCAAAGAGTTAAATGCCGCCGGTCTCTCCACCAGTAGGCGGTTCACATGTTTCCATACCCTCAGGATCGGGACCATCCCCCCGTTCTTTAACGATATGGGGTTCAAACGGAGCATCCTTGGGACTTAGATAATCCCCATCCATTATGTCCTTCACGGGTCGTTCGCCCTGACGATTATAATCGAATCGGATATCGTCGTAGTTATCACGAACTCCCTGCTGATGCTCCTCCCAAATATCGATGTCCCCCTGAGTTCTTTCAATGTCCTGGTAGTAAGGGATATTAAGAGACGGGTAGGGAACTTCGGCGATACGCAAAAAATTGGCGGCAACCTTCCGAGCTATTCTCCAAGGATACCCCGGATAGGTGTAGATCCGTTCATATTGCTTCAGAGCACTGAGCATTTTTGCCTTCTCTTCTTCATCCTGCTCCTTCGGAATCATATCACGTAGGTCCTTGGGAGGGTAAAAAATATAGGGATTGGGGTCGCGGGTTCCCGGCAGGGAAGAGCCCGATGGGGGATGCAGAGCATAATCAGATTTTCGTAGAGCATTTTGCATAAATTTGGGCATAACAAAAACGATTAATCTCACAGTAGTTCAATACTATGAGATTAACCTTCGGGTATTAGAAGATTATTTAGCGGGAACTTAAATGAGAGTAGGCTCTAAACTGAGGTTCTGGAGAATTACCGCTATTTCAGGATCTCTCGTGTTCACAATCGTTTTTTATTGTTTTTTTAGCCCTCTTTTATCTAACTCGTATTTATCGATTAAACTGTTTGAGAAAGCTCTCCCATATACCATAGCAGCAGAATTTAAAGCTGCACATACGGCGTTGTAGTTAGAAAGTTTATTAGACTCGGGATTCACATGTTGCCTGATAATTCGATCGTAATCTTCTTTTTTGTACATAACTGCTCCCTTCCGTTGGCTTTGTCAATAAATTCTATAGAGGCATTGTGCATATTTAACTATTTAATGAGAAAATCGCTTTACTTCCGCGATCAAAATGTGGAAGGATCACTTCATGGAGTTTGTAAAGGTTTTTCTTGATCATCACCAACAGATCATAGAACCTGCGGTAATTGGGGTCCTTCTGAAGCTTCTCAAGCTCCATCAGACACTTCTCAAACCGATGACGCACCTTCACCTGAGTCATTCGATGCTTTTCATCAATGAGATTGAAACGTTCATTAACCATAGTTGCCGTCTTGCTCTGACATGTAGTCTCTTTCATCAACTTAATTATCTCCACTTCAATGGGAGTAAAAAGATCTTTCAAATTCAAATCAATCTCTTCATCTGAAATCTTCGGCAGATCCCGTATAAACGCCAGCCTCGACAATGCCCTCTTCAGCCTGCTCGACACTGCCCCCTGTGTCACCGAAAAAATTCTCGCTATGTCCTTTTGATTCTTGCCCTTTTTAAGATAGAAAGTCAGAAGATCAATCTCTTTGAGAGGTAGCTTATGAAGAAATGGTTTGATGTCATCAAATTTGATGTCCGCCAACTTGAACTCACCATACTGAATCCCATCCCGATTTGAATACATGTTTTCAAACTTGATGTTGTCTGTCCTACAAAGCCTGGCAGTTGTAGTCCTCATTCATCATCTCCTTCGAAGAGTGACGTGGTCTTAAAAGCCGGGCCCCTACGAGCCAGAAAAACGGTCTCCTTCTCAAAAAGATCCACATAGTCCACCGCAGAAATGGCTTTTATTTCGTATTTATCCAACAAAAGCTGAAGCCCAAAGGAATTTGAACTGCCTTTCAAATACTCGCAATCCAAATCTGTCCTCAATTTAGTTAATTCAAAATTCACCAACAACTGCTGCTCTGAAGACTGAATGTTCCTTCTCTGAAAATCCGTCAATTTCTCTTCACCCAGATCCCGTAGAATCCCCTCCACGGTATGATACTTACTCACCAGAGCCGCAATAAGCTTGGAAGGTACGGTTGTTCCCGGAATATTATCTACACTGTCACCCTTCAGGGATAGATACGTCGCGAAATCCTCTGGTGTTACCCCAAATTCACTCTTCACCGCTTCCTCGTCATAGATCCTCTCCGCAGTCTTCCCTACCTTGGGCCTTATCAAAACTGCTTTCCCGTCCTTCACCATCTGCAGGAGATCTTTATCGGAACTGTAGATATATGTCAGAGTCTCACTCTTGTCCACAAAAGTGCTCATAACATCGTCCGCTTCTTCCCCTATGCATTCAATCTGGGTAACATTAATATTTTTCAGAGCCTCTTTCAAGTCCTGAATAAGTGGCCCAATCTGGAACTCTGGCCGATTCGCTTTGTATTCTGGGAAAGCTACCTTTTTTCTCTGTGATGCATTATCCCAAGCCACATAGAATTTACAATCTAATCTCTTGGTTTTCAGGGACTTAAGTGTCGTTAAAAATCCGTAGAACCCCCCAGAATGGACCCCCTTTGAGGTCGTGAGATCTTTGAATGCAAAATGGGCTCGAAAAGCTAAATTGAACCCATCGATTAAAAAATTATTCATCTTTGGTGACGATCTCTTCCAGCAGACAGGTGGTGGGAATTGGGGCTATAATTTCTCGGGAAAGACACTTAATCCGAACATTAGTAATTTTACCGTCGTCTTCCATAGACAGAACTTCTCCGGTAAGATTTTCAAAAATTCCTTCTTTCACTTTCACGGTCACACCAGGACGAATTTTCTTTTTCAAAGAATTCTTGAGCTTCTTCCGAAGACCCAATATTTCCTTAGAGTTAACCGTTTCAAATTTTTTATCGTTTTTGAGAACCCTATAGAAGAATCGATTGTCCCTGATATTTGAAAGATTATCTTTTACTCGTCCGGAATCTTTTACAAAAACATATCCTGGGAATAATGTATTTGTGGTTACATAAGACCCTAATTTCTCATGATGAACCGGAATGAAAAATTCCGTATCAGAACCAAAAACGGTCTTAATAGCGGAAGTTATCTCTGGATATTCCGCTACTTCACCCTGTTCACTGAGTTCAAGAATGAACCATTCAGCCATTTCTGCCGCCTACCAAACGTGTAGAGAATTCAAGAGGTGACAGTTCAACATCATTGTCAAAACTGTTCGCTTCAAGTCTCTCTGTTTTTGGTAGAGGCCATTCGGTAGGAATTTTTGGGGGATCCTTCTCTTCATCACTAACAGGAACATTCCGATGTTGTTCCCGAAGGATCGCTGCACGATCCTTCACACTCATTTTTGAAAGTAGAGCGTGAGTAATAGTAGGAGGATTTACTGAAGGAATTAACGGTGCTACAGTCCCAACAATTTCTGGAGATTTTGGAACTTGTTGGGGCTTAAAACTCTCAGCGCAGAACTTATAATGCAGAAGAATTATGTCGCTCTGAAGCCCCACCCGATCCACAAACTTGTCCCTCGAAATAAGATAATTCAAGAACTCCAAAAAACTATAGCCATAAACATCTTTCAATCTACTAAGATAGGCTTTTCTATTGGGAAGGAAATCCTCAAACCCATAGATCAATTTTACCGTATCATTCACCATGGATAACATCTGATCATACACTTCCCGGACTGAGAGACTGGTCGTTAGCTTCGTGCAGATTTCAAGGGCAGTGGGAAGGGAACTCTGAAGATTTAGGAGGATATTAAAAATGTCGTTGTCGTGGTCCACTACTATCTTGGAAACATTCTCGGTATTAATTGGTCCTAAATAGGATATTTCCTCAAGAGATTTTAGGGAATCACGCACATGCCCATTCGACTTCTCAGCTATAATCTTCAGGGCATCTTCCTCAAAAACTATGTTCTCTGCTGTGCATACATACTTCAGGCGTTCAAAAATGCTGTGGGCGGCTACCCGGGAGAGATTGAACTGGGTGCATCGTTTACGGAGGGTAGGTTTAATTTTCTCTTTTTCTGTCGTACAGAAGATATAGATCAGATGATCGGGGCATTGTTCTACCTGTTTTAACAGTGCATCCTGGCCTTGTTTGCTGATATCGTGACACTCATCAATAAGAAGAATTTTCTTTCCCCCTACAGACTGGAAAGCCGCTTCATCCCTCAGCTTCACCATGTCATCCTTCCCCCCAACCGAAGCGGCATCCAGCTCCATGTACCCGAAATGCTGTTCCTGCTGAAACAAGAGACACGACTCACATTTGCAGCAGGGATTCCCTTCTTGAGGATTTGAGCACAAAATGGCCTTGGCGAAGATCCGACCCAACGTGGTCTTCCCTACGCCGGTCGGCCCAGAGAGGAGATAGGCGGCACTGTATCTTTTGGTAAGGACAATAGACTTGAGGAGCGTTATTGGGACATCTTGACCAATAACGTCACCAAAAATTTGTGGACGATACTTGAGATCAAATTTCATGGGGATACTATAATAATACTGCTACCGAAACGTGTATCCACGTTTCAAGTTAATACGCTCTCCGAGTGACAGTGCAGTCTACGAACACGCACTCTGTAAAAAGTGTGTGTCCTCCTGCTCCTGTATCTGGAGTACTGGTTGGACAGTCTCAACCGTCCCACCACTCTCGTGGCGGGCCTCAAAACGTTCCACCAAGATCTTCCTTACCTCCCGGTAAGGAGTATAACGACCAATGTCTGGATCATCCAATCTTGATAGAATGTTAAGAGAAGCGAAGTAATCTGCGTCTCCTTCCCTGCCACAATTCAAACAGTGAAACGTGCCCCCCTTACGGTTGTCTGAATGAACAAAACCGCAGAAAGGGCACGTTTGTGAAGTATACGCAGCATTTACCTCTGCTAGCAGAACACCGTTCTGCTGACATTTAAACTCTATTCTCCGTCTCAGATATCCCTTGAGCCACTCAGAAAAATGACGCTTTTGTACCCTGGACAGTCTCTTGGTCCGTGATTTGAACTTTAAATCTTCTACTATCAACGTATGAGGATTATCTAAAGCAAAAAATTCATTGAGGGCTTGATTTATTTGGCGTTCCAATTCTTTACGTTCTACTTCTTTTACTCTATTATATTTTTGAATGCCAAGATTATACTTGAGGACGTTGCTGGCTTTTTTAAAGAATTTTTTATCAACAAACTTCTTATAGAGAGCCCTAAGTTTATTTCTATTAGCATTTTTCTTAGTCTTTCTATCAGAAAACACAGTAAAGGTCTTTCCAAAACCCACACCATATTTGTTATCAGAACTAACATTTAGTAAATTTTTGAGCCCCTTATCTATGCCTATTATACTCTCACTTTTGTTTTCTGCCAATTTTTTACAGGGTACAATCTCAGTCTCAATAATCTCTATTCTATCTTTCATCATTTTTACTTTAAGACTTCCCCTTATAGGATTCTTGTCAGTAAGCATTATTTTTATCATATCTCTCGGTACAAGACTTGAGATGGCTATCCAATTCCTACCCTTTTCATCCATTTCTACGTTGTACATATCTTGATCTATAGTGAAACTCAAAGATCTACTTATAGGCTTTCCTCCACACCTCTTCCTCATTCTACTATGAAGATATCTTTGTAGATAGAATTTTCTTTCTGTAGAAATATTGAACTTTTTTTCTGTCTCCATGCTACGTCCGTTACAGATATTGTAGAGGAGTTCATTAAAACATAAGAGATACATTAGATAATGATGCTCTTCATTGGAAAACTTTTTGTTCTTACTAATATCAATACGGACGGTCTTTTTTATTTGTTCAATTTTAGCAGAGAGGGTATTGAAAACTTCATCTACTACGACTTTCCATTGTCTTCCTTGGAGACCATATTTTTTACATAAGCCGTCTTCTGCCCACTTCTTTGACAAAGTAAACCTGTGTTTATTTATATGCGGTAGACCTTCTAGTCCACCATATTTTTTAAAGAGTTCATTTCTGAAGGCACGATACTTTTTAGCCACGGCTTTTAGCCGCCATTCTTTGGTTTTAGTATATCCGTAAGAATAATGTCTCACTGATCTTTTCAGGATGGATTCTTTCATCTCTCTTAATAATAATCTATTGATAGAAAAAAGTCAAGCCTTGGCTTTTTTCACCCAATCCCCAGTCTCCTAATAGGCCACTTTCCAGTCTGAATCATCTTCGTCCGACATGACCTATTCAGTGACCGCAGATAGAGATGTTTCAGATACGCTTCCCGGAAAGGTAGGTGTTCTTCTTTGAATGCAACCCTCTTGATCGGCAACCTGTCCGGATGACCCATGAAATAGAAACCATGTTCCCCTGAATTTATTTCTTTCAGTTTACTTTTCAAATCAGAAGTAATTCCCGAGAAATAGCTTCCATCGGCACATTCCAAGATAAATACCGTGTGCCCCTTGAAGACCAATATGGGAGGCTTTCTAGGCATTAATTCTTCTCAAAAAGGAGTCCCAACATAGAACCTGCTGCCCGTTCGATCTTCAATCGGTGATCCACATCAAAATCCTTGGCAACGATCGACATCTTATTCACGAAATCCCATCGGGTCTTGATCCCTCCGTCCTTCTCCATCTCCTGGAACATAAGGACATGGAATTTTTCGTTGAGATTCTTGTTCAATCTCAACTGCATCAAAAGTTCCTGAACATTCTCCTTTTTAAGGGGAATCTCCTTCGCCGCCTGAATCTTACACTTGATCTCGCCCAATTTTTCTCCAATGTGGACCATCAATGATGGGAAAAGATTCTGCAGATCCGACTTCTGAATCTTCTCATACTCAAAAGAAAAGAAAGACTCGGTCGCGTAGGTAGCCAAAAAAGCTGCCTTAGAACTGCATCTGTAGAGGAAAGTTTCTACCTTCAGGGGTGAAGCTCCGAGTTCGCTGGCCACCACAGAGAATCCTGCGGCACATTTCTCTCCACAGATATCGAACTCGTCTTTGGAGACGAATCGCACATGCAGGATAAGATCATCGCGTTCTTCCCCAATAATAAAATCTAACTTGTACTGATCGCCGACTTCTTTGGCCAAGGCTTCAATCACTTCGGAATTGGTGATGTTGGTGAATTCTACGGGAAGGATTGCCCGAATGATGGAGCCTTCTTTATCGCCACATACCCGGAGTTTGGCAAGAACGGAGGATTTTTCGGGTTTCAGAGTAGGGAGCCAACATTCGGTCATGTTCTTCTTCATATACTCGGGATTTTTTGAGAAGAACGAATACGGGACCCTGATGGCTTTACAGAACTGCTTGACTGCATGGACTATCTTAGGATCTTTGGGGTTCTTTGGGTCAATCTTGAAGTAATAGACCTGGAAGGGATTGAAGAGACGCATCTCTCCTTCCTGTACATCAAATTTTAATGTCTTAAGATCCAAGCATTTATCTTCACAACCCTGTTCGAGACTTTTAAGTCTGCTGATGAGAGATTCGATTTCGGTCATGGTCTGGTTCCTTTGGAAAAATGTGAAAGACGGATTCTAATTCCACCGGGTTTGATTTGCATTTATCAATCCATTTCTGAGTATGGTCATCCAGACATCCTGGACACCATAGATCATCCCCATATCCTGCCCAATGGTGTTTGGGGCAGTAAATCATTTTTTGGGCTTCCGGATCAATGTTCCTGGAATCTTCCTCTTATCCGTATTCTTCACAAAACCAAATCTATTGTAGAATTTATATAACCTCTCAAGGTCACTATCTTCATGCTGGGGAACCATGGTCATAGGATACCCACGACCATCAGCAAATGCACACAGAGACTGCATCACTTTACTACCAACACCTTCTTCTCTCTTTCTTTTTGGGACTTCTAGATAAGCAAGATAAATATACGGTACATTAATACGTTTTAGGCTCATTTCTAACTCAACACCGTATTTCTTTTTCAGGGCCTTTACGCCCCACTGCAAGAAATCCGACCAAAATGTGAACGGATCCAATGTTACATTTTTTCTCATCTTGCAAATCCAACCATCTCGCACATAGATAGAATCCCAGCCCCCTTACATAACTCACACGTTCCATTGGACTCAAATCCGGAAGAATATCCAGTCCCCCTGCATTCCCAGCAATTAATTCCACCACTCTCTAAAACTCCCTTATACCACGCCGTGAAACAAACAAGATCACAAAAATGAAAAATAATGTAAGAATCTCTGGCATTGTGACAATGGTTGCAACAAACTACCCGAGCTGTGAACTCAAACTCTATTGGAAGATGCTCCTGCTTCCCACATTGTGAACAACCTATAATTGTCATCATAATAAATCCTTTCTATTCGCAAATCATTTCTCACAAGATTCCTCTCCGGGACAATATTCTTTGGCCTCACATGACCTAGGGAATCTATTTAAATTACATGTCGCTGAATCCCTATCTACATTACAGCCCTCCGGTACCATATACCACCCACAATCTGAACACTGCCCTCTACCAGTTAGCAAAATTTCCATTTTTCTGTCCTTCTAAAAAAGTACCACCCCACCCACCCTCGTCTTAACATACTTCTCAAACCCACCCTGCAAAACCTCCCGACACTTGTCCGGATCATGATACCCCAAATTTACCGAAACCACATTCGGCCACCGCTCCTTGGCCTCCTCCGTCGCAAACTGCCCCGGCTTATCAGAATCAAAAACTGTAATAATCGTCTTTGAGAAAAACTGCAACAACATATACTGACTATCCGAGAGCCCCGCCGTCAAAGCCGCCACCGAGTTCTTATAGACCTTCCGAAAAGCCATCAAATCAAAAGGGCCCTCTACAACAAACACTTTCCCGGTCTCATAAATATACGGCAACGCCTGATAAAATCCTAATAGTACCCCAGTGAACTTCCCCTCGGCTGTCAGTATGAACTTAAATTCTTTCGTCTCTATCGACCGCCCAAACAGTCCTACTACCCTCCCTATCATGTCATAGATAGGGAAAATAACTTTGTTCTCTAACTTCCTTCCCCGGGCCGTCTCCTTCTGGAAATTTTCACAATCTTGCGATCCATCCTTGGGTATAATTACCACCCGAGATGCCCCTATATGATACTCCTTGATCTCCTCCTCAGTCACCCCTCTCGATCGCAAATACTGGAGAGCCTCAGGATGCCGCCAAATAGATTCATGGAGTTTATTGACCAGAACTTCTAGGAACATCTTTTTTCTTCTTGGCCATAGCGGCTATGGGGGTAGGCAGAACAAAAAACTGCTCACACTTTTTCATTATCTCCCTAAATACCCAATCCGGTACAGGCACGAAGAAGGGTTCTCCTGTCTTAGGGTCCTTACTGAACATAGGTTGCCCCCGTTCCACCGTTCCTTTCTCCCCATTCCTCCCAGGAACATCATGGTAATAAACGGAAAAGATGTACCTGTTATCTTCAAGAGGTAATCCTTCCCACTTCCCACTATCTATCCGGGCTTGTTTGATCTTTTGGCCTTTTTCACTTCTCCAATCAATGATCTCCTCCAGCTTAGCCAAACGATTCACAAGGCGTAATTTGAACTCAGGATTACGATCATGAACATATTTCTCGTAGGCTTCCGTGAGGAAAAACAACTCACCGGGTTTCATGATTGATCCGATCGAGAATTTTGTAGATAATTAGCCCCTTTATACCAGAGACATCTACGCCATAAATTCTCTTAATTTTCTTAAGACACTTCTCTGTCTCATGTTGAACTTTTTTTGCATCAAAATCCAATGTGAAATCAAAATCGTATACACTCGATTCATCCGTTAAAAGTGCCCCCTTCACCCCAAATATTTTTTGACAAAATTCATAGGCAAAATTTCCATGCTTATGAATATTCTTGTCTGGGGCCAGTTCAAATTTTTTAATCTTAAACTTCTTTTTTCCTATAGTAAACTCTAAAGGCTTTTTCAGGATTTTTCCAGACATTTTTATCCTTTCACGAAATTTTCTATGATCACTTTGGCTGGGATATTTTGAATAAACACAGAAACACAACTATTCAAAGGTAAAGCTATATCAATAGACTTAACGGGCAAATCTGTCATCCCGCCCACCACGTAGGGAATATCCGGGTCCTGAACTAAATGCACGACAGAACAGAGGCAACCTACTTTAATAAAATAGTCTCTTATTTGACAGTGTTTTATGGCCTGAATAAAAATCTCGTGACCTTCTCTGACAGCTAAAGAACGCAGTTCTTCATGAGTCATAAAAACTCTTTCACGATAGAGGAACCTCTCCCCCTATCTTATGATATACCAAATTGAGGAAAAATTAAATTTTGGAGAGGAACTCGTCCACATTCTTGCTGGTCTCAAGAACAATCTTGAGATCCGTCACGTCATCAAGACTGATGACCCTTTGAGCCTGGCTAGCAGATCCTATCTCAATCTGCCCACAAGAGGTAAGCCGCTTCTGTTTGAGGAGCTTTCTGAGGAGCTTATCCGAGATAATATCAATCTTATCACTGTAGTGAACTACATTGCTCTGGCATTTCGGACATATATAAATCAAAAATTCATGGTGACTCTTTTTGATCTTTGCCTCAATCGGCAACTTACACTTTGGACATTCCAACTTCACCGATTGTTCTTTAACCAACTTTTACCCCCAAATGATTTGCCATTATGGATATTGCCGCTGTATGCATATACTCGTCCCTGGAAGCCACCAGGGGCTCTATCACCGTGACATCTATCCCACGGTTCCTCAACTCCTCTGCGGTGAATAGAACAGATGTATGGGTCTCAAGACCCACAATGGTTACCTCAGCCACCTTCTCCTTTTTAAGTAAAATCTCAAACCCCGTCTCAAAAAAACCACTGTGCCGGGTTTTGTCATAATAAATATCTGCGTACTTCTTAAGACTGTCTTCCACTGAAAAATCGTAGGTATTCACCACAGAATGAGTCTTATCATTCACAAAAAATGCGTCCCGTTCCGCATGCTTCTCCCTGAAAAATACTCTTCTTCCAACAAAAGTCGAAAAATAATCGATCAGCCGTACCTTCAGGATCTCTGCTTTATTTCCCAAATAGACAGACCCCTTGGGATCCAAATAGCTATTCTGCGGGCACATTACTATGAGCATTTTAAATTCTCCATCCTCCCTAATAATGATATGAGTTTTGAGCCATAAATTCAATTTGTTTTTTAACAGTGATGGTCACCTACCATCCAAGCGCCCTTCTGAAGGATCTTATAGAATAATTCTGGTGAAAGAGTGCGGTTGATTGATTCTGCTACCAAAAACATAGACAAAGATAGTCACATGCTCTCAGTTAATACGCTCTCCGAGTGACATGGTAGTCCACGAGCAACGCCTATTGGCGACACCCTTCTACCTTGTATCTGGAGTCCTGGTTGGGCAGTCTCAACCGTCCCACCACTCTCATGGCGGGTCTCAAAACGTTCCACCAAGATCTCCCTCACCTCTCGGTAAGGAGTATAGCGACCAATGTCAGGATCGTCCAATCTTGATAAAATGTTAAGAGAAGCGAAATAATCTGCGTCTCCTTCCCTGCCACAGTTCAGGCAGTGAAATTTATCCCCCTTACGGTTGCCCGGATGGACAAAACCGCAGAAAAGACAAGTCTGCGAAGTATACGCAGCATTTACCTCTGCTAGCAGAACACCGTTCTGCTGACATTTAAACTCTATTCTCTGTCTCAAATATCCCTTGAGCCATTCAGAAAAATGCTATCTGAGGACACATTAATAGTAACATTCAAGCTTCCAATGAAATTTTTGATCCATAGAAAATCTTCCCTCACCAAAACTTTCCTAGAGGGATCCCTCAGAAGAGCACTGGGGTGGTAGGTAACCATCACCGGCGTTCCCTCATAGGATAAAGTTCCCACCTTGCCCCTCAAAACCTCGATCGGCGTTTTTGCGTGATCCGGAAGGATTGCCTTCACCGCTGTCCTACCTAATAATGCTATCAATTTTGGACCAATAAATTCAATTTGTTTCTTCAAAAACTTCGAACACTGCTCGATCTCTTCCGGTTCCGGAGGCCTGTTATTCGGTGGACGGCATTTACAAACGTTCGCAATGTACACCTGATCTATTAGATTTAGCCCAATAGCTTCCGAAAGATTCCTGAGCAACTTCCCGGAACGTCCAACGAAAGGCCGACCCGACAGGTCTTCATCCATTCCTGGGCCCTCTCCGATGTAAAGTAATTGGGCATCCGGACTTCCTTCCCCAAAAACCATGTGCTTCCGAGTCTTCCCAAGCTCACAATTACAGCATTGGTTACAGATTTCCCTTAACGTGTATAACCGGTCGAGCTTACTCATTCCTTCTTCTCGCCCTTCCTCGCCTTGCAGTCAGCACTACAGTACACCGCGTATTTCCCCTTGTGAGTAAATATTTTTCCGCAGGTCTTGCACAGCTTCATATCCGACATGCCAAACGCCTTGATGTAGAGAAACAGATTGTAACAAACAAATCCCTGGATCCATGTAGACTGGGGGTCCTTAATGATGACAAATTGCGACTTGTTCTCTCCCAAAGAAGTTTCTATGGTAGTCACTTCTTCTGAAATAGAAGGCTGCATGTAGTGATTTACGAAATCTCTGAAATCATCATCTATCCCCTTAGAAATAATATCTCGGACTGCCCCCTCAAGCTCCTCCCTGAAGGATTCCAAATCGGGTGGATTCTTGGCCGCTTCTTCTGCGGTCTTAGCTGTAAAAGGATGATGTGATCGAGAAAATGAAGCCAACAAATCCCTCACGCCCGATTCTCGATTAATGAATCTCAAGAACATCGGGTTCTTGTGCCCAATCGAATTCTCTTTGTTTACTTTAATCATAGCATTATCTCCAGACCAATCCACCTGTACTATAAATCCTATTTACCTTCTTAACTGGAATCAATTTCTTCTCCAAACCATCAAAATAGTAAACTTGATACCCTCTACAAGCTGTTCCTCCACACAAGTACTTTTTCCTGCCTATCCATATAAAATCTCTGCTCTGTATGGGGTATCTTTTCTTCCTAATAGAGGGAATAAATCCTTTCCTGTTAGTCTGTAGGGTCCTGTTGTTCCTTCTCTTCTGCTCTATAACCCCTGAGGTACATCTCTCTTGAGTAGTCCCTCCTGCAATAACAAAAGCATCATTCACATGACTCTTCTCTAATCCCAACATGTCCCTCTTTGTCTTCGTCTCATACCCATAAATAATCTCGCAACCAAGAATCCCTTGGAACATTCCACCTACGATAGACATAAACGTCTCTGCCTTATACTGTCGAGCCCTTTTTAAGTTATCAAATAATCTCTCTTCATGTAATTTATCGTGACACTTCTTATGTAATAGAGCCATATTATTCGGCCTATCGGTTCCTCCCTGGCTCCTGAGTATTACATGGTGTGTATGTGTATGAGATCCATTTCCTTTAATAAACCCCTTTCCACATAATTGGCACTTCCCATGTTCTCGCTCCATCAAAAAAGCCTTAAGATTATTGTACCCAAACAAATCCCCTTGCTGATACCCCTTCCCTGAAACCTCTGGGTTCATCAACTTCTGTATATCAAAATTCCCTATCTCTGTTATTATTTTTTCTATGGGTAACAGTTTCTTAAGAGTATTTACCAGCGTAACATGGGCATCAAATTTTCTCTGTGTAGATGGGGGTAACCAGCCCGCAGATATTTTTCTATTATCAAATCGGGGTTCTCTGTATCTTAACCTACCCCTTTTCTTTCTCCTGTACATTTTCTTTTCAATTAATCTTTTAGAAGTATTCTGATCAAGATTAAAGTCTCCAGCAAAAACTTCTCTTTTATCAATAATAGCCGAAAAACCCACAGTTTTATAACCAGCATCTACTCCTAATCTCATTTTCTGAACCTTATTCTCACACTCAAACTTCAGCCGAATAACAAACGGATTCAGCTTTACTACTTTTGCTTTCCCTCCTTCTAAAAGATGACGTGCCTTAGCGTACGTGCAGGGCATCAAAGGACTCCCATCGATTGAGAGTACGAACACAATGCCTTTAAGGCCGGGTGTTCGTGCCCGTTGATTCACTTCGGGATTGTTACAGTCCAGTACTTTCTCTGCCACACTGGTCCTTTCGTCCCTGTTTAATGGTAGAGTTGTAGAGCTACAGGCTAGTGAAGTACCTGTAGGTACGTTCTTGAACTTTAACTGTAACGTCTGCATAGACATTTCTGCCTAAGCTCCCTATGCTCCCACAACGTCACTTTTACGTGACACTGTAGGGCTATTTACGGGAATCACTATAATGCCCCCAAGAGGTGATTCAGCGTGGCTTGTTTGGATTTGGGAAACATTCGGGCCATAACCTTTCTCTGACGTAGGTCCACTTCTATAAGGAGCCCAGGGAATTTTCTGCTATGTAAATTTAATTGAACTGGAATAGTTACCCTATTACTATTCAAATAGGGATCTATCTTAGCGACGAATTGTTCCTCCGTAAGATCAAATTCCGTCTGAAGATAATCTCTGGAAATCCTATAAGCCTCCAGGAGAATCGTTTTGATCCTGTCTCGGTCTAAATCAATTACCGTTCTCTGTTCGTCAATCATTGATCTCAAGAAGTTCAAAGGAAATCTTTTCGGGTTCGTGGCAGTTCACTTTTTCCCAACATTCAAATGAGCAGGTCCCTGAATCTTCTTGTTCATTTGCTACATCGTATGCTATTCCACAGCTTGGATTCTCACAACGCTTCGTCATACCATTAACTCCTGAAGGTTAAAGGTTAACAAGCCGACCAGCCACAAGATTTACATATCATGCATCCATTCTCCATATAGATTTGGGATTTACACTCTGGACATTCCTTATTTATCTTCGTTCCATCTTCCAATGTCTTTGACAAAAACTTCCGTACTGCGGTGAGTAACGTAGACACGTTATCACCCTCAAGATTGGTCAAGGCCAGGAGGATATCCTCCCGTTTCACTCCATGCCGTAGACACAGACTGATCATTCTACCGAGCCTATTATGAGGATAGTCTTCATTGGCTTTTTCTAAAGTCCCCTGGATGAATTTCTTATTGATTCCGGAAACTTGAGCCAGTTTTTGAAGGCTCTGCGCAGCCCTATTACAAACCTTCAATTCACTAGGTCCGTATTTGTGATTCGTCTGTATCCAAATGCAGATAGGATATTTCTTCTTAACATCATCAGGAAGATACGAAAAATGAAGGTAGAACTTCTTCCCCTCTTTTTTGATTATGTGCTCCGGCCCATTTTCAAAAACACTTGGTAGTTTTATATCTTTGGCAATAATTTCTCCACTTTCAAAATCCTTGACCGTTACCGTGCCCTCTTTTGTTCCTTCAGAAGACCCTACTGTTAGAACCTGTCCTGCACGGGACCCATCACGATATACCGTTACTCCCTTACATCCGGTCTTATAGGCCATCATGTACACGTCTTCGACATCTTTTTTGGTAGCATCATGTCGGAAGTTCACGGTCTTTGATACTGCGTTGTCGGTGTATCTCTGGAAAGCTGCTTGGATGGAGATGTGATCTATCGGGGTAACATCGTGGGCGGTAACGAAGAGCTTTTTAATATCCTCAGGTACATCAGCATTCTGTACATTGCCCACTTTATGGATGGTCTTAATGAGGTCTTCAGAATAAAACCCTCGTTCTTTGGCTATCCGGATGAATTCCGGATGGGCCTCCATAAACTTCTTCCCATCCAGCACATTCTTCTCATATACGATAGCAAACAAGGGTTCCACACCTGAGGAGCAGCTGGCGATCATACTGAGGGTCCCGGTAGGAGCTATGGTAGTTACCGTAGCATTCCTGATTCCAGATACTCCCCAACCACCCACTCTTGCACTATCATAGATGGACCCCCTGAAATTAGGAAAAGATCCACGCTCTGTAGCCAGGTTCATACTGGCCATTCTACCTTCTGCCTGTATGAACTTCATCACTTGTTCCGCAATAGAGATTGCCTCTGGTGAATTGTAGGGAATTCCGAGCTTAATAAGCATATCCGCAAAACCCATGACTCCAAGACCTATCTTCCGATTGCTTTTAGTCATTTTTTCAATTTGTGGCAAAGGATATTTATTTAGATCTATCACGTTGTCAAGGAATCGGACTGCGGTATAGACTATTTTCTTCAGTTTGTCATAATCAATTTTTGATCCACTTAACATACGAGAAAGATTAATTGATCCAAGGACGCAGCTCTCGTTTGTCAATAATGGTTGCTCACCACAATTTTTCCCATTTGTAAATATAATCCTTTCCTTTCCACTCACAATTGATTTAAACCCCCCAAAATAAAAATTATGGTAAATATCAACTGTTCCATTATAAACAGGCTCATTCTCATTTAGTTTTGTTACAGATACTACTTTATAAGGCCCCCCTTTTTCTTCTATAATCAGTAGCCCCTTCCTCAATTCCCCCTTATGAAGACTATCCCCACATTCTAAATCAAATACTTTTTTAAGTTTCCCGTTTGATAGAAAAATTTTGTGGTTTGCTGTTGCCTTTATTTCATTTCCATCACTCAAAATTATTTTATATATTTCAGCTGCCTTTGAAGTCATTCTAGGACGACGCATCATACTTATTACAATTTTATTATCAAGGTCTTTGCAATAAACAGGGATATCCTTCTCCTCTTCTGCCAGCTGTTTTATGGACACAACTATTCTACCATCCGCCACTGCTACAAGAGTGTCTCCCGTAAGGCACGGATTTGTTGCCTCAATTGTTCCTATATGGGGAGTGGGATTGTGAGCATTTATCTCATCAAGAAATATTACACCGGGTTCACCATTTCTCCAGGCTGAATCCACTATTTTATCAAATACCTCTCTTGCTCTAAGATGATTGACTATCTCCTTTGATCGTGGATTAATGAGAGAATACTCTGTATCATTCTTTACTGCTTCCATGAACTCTTTTGTGATCCCAACAGAAATGTTAAAATTTGAAAGTACCCCATCTTTCTCCTTTACAGATATAAAATCCAAAATGTCCGGGTGATGACACATCAGTAAACCCATGTTTGCGCCCCGTCGGGTGCCACCTTGACAAATGGCACCAGTCGCGGAATCAAAAACTTTCATGAATGATATGGGCCCTGAAGATACTCCTTTGGTAGACTTTACAAGATCCCCCGCAGGACGTAAATTACTAAATGTAAAGCCAGTACCGCCTCCGGACTGATGGATTAACGCTGTCCATTTGATAGCATCAAAAATCTCCGTAATGGAATCACCAACAGGAAGAACGAAACATGCGGAGAGCTGCTGCAAATCTCTTCCAGCGTTCATGAGGGTAGGGGAGTTGGGCAGGAACTCAAGATTGGCCATCATCTCATAGAAGCGACGGGTCCATATCATCTCAGTACCTGACTTCTCCATGGAGGCAATATTTTCCGCCACCCGGAAAAACATTTCCTCAGGGGTCTCTATCACTTCCCCGGTATCATCCTTCCTGAGATATCTCTTGGCCAAAACCACCCGGGCATTTTCCGTCAGATCTGCTTTTTGAGATACAAGCTCGGTTTTCAGTGACATGGCGTTGGCCATTTCCTATTCTATTTTTTGAATTATTCTATCGTGGGAAGAAAAAAAGATGGGAGATTAAACGAGGGAGAAACATACGTGTTATTTTATATCCCAAAATGCAAAATTCCACCCGTCATTGTAGAAATCTCAGTCTCATTTCGCCAATGCAAATCTAGCACATTTTGAAGTATTAGGAGATAATTAGGAAGCGACAAAATCTTCTCCTTTACATTGTCTATTTTGCTCTCCGTTTCCCTCTCATAAGTTCTTCGGATTGAAGAGCTAACGTCTTCATTGGCAATCCCTTTGATCTCCGAAAAATCCGATTCTGACAAGCTGAAATACTCAAAACCGAAGAACGGTATCCTAAATGCCTCAAACGTAAGTACTTTCTTCTTCTGAACCAACTCTTTTACCTGTTCCGGAGTCAAATCCATCCACTGTTTTTCGATCTGTTGCGTCGTTAAAGGTGCCGCAAAATATCCATCCATACCCATTGGATATCGAAATACCCCCAATAATCGCTCACCTTCCCCATAACTGATAATCCCATATTCAAGCTTACCCTCCTCCCCAATCCCCTTGAAAAATTCCACACGGGCAGGAAGAATGAACTTGAATTGATAATCGCAAATCTTAAACTGATAAGTTAAGTCGTTGGGGCCCAACGACAAAGACACTGTTTTTTTAAATGTCTTGGTTCGATACCACCCCCGAAACCGGTATCCCCACTCAAGCTCCATGTGGTCTGAACCCTTTACGTCTTCCAGAACTTCGATGGCCATAGAACAATCCCTCTACTATATGCTATCACTTTCCGAATGAAAAAATAAAGTTCTCAATCAAAATTCTTGGTTCAGACTGGAATGTTCGAAGGCTAACTTCTACAGCGCAAAGACTTTCCATGGCTTCAACTATTTTTGATTTTCCTATACCAATACACCTCGGAAGGTATCTCGTCTTGATTAAAAAAACCGGTAGATGCAGAATATCAGCCATGCTCTCTGGAAGAATTTTCTTCTCATTCATCAAAAGAATTCGATACATCTTCTCCAGATAATGTCCCAGAAACCACACCAGTTCCCCGAAAGAATCATTGTCCTGGGCATAGGAATCAAAACAAATCAATGCCTTCTTAACATCCTTGCGTAAGAGATTATCAAGAAGATCATATGTGGAATAAGAAGCCGCCCGGCCTACCACCTTCTCCACATCCTCTGGGGCGATCGTCTTGGTGGCATCCTTATAGAGCATGAGCTTATGAATCTCTTGGGAAAGATCAAACATATCCGGGCCAACCAATTTATAGAGTAGATCTTCGGCCCCATCTAGGAAAAGGTACTTCTTCTCTTCAGCCTTGGAGACTATCCAGGTAGGGTAGTCTCTACCGAATTCCCCCATTTTGGAGCATTGGGCATGGGTACAGCAGGAAATGATTTTGGTGGCCTTGGCAAGCTTCAGGTTGGCTTCGTCAGAGAGAACTACAATAAGCAAGCCCTCAACCTTCTTCACCAGCTCTGAGAGATCTTTCATCTCGTCATAATTGCGGAGTATGATGAGGCGGTCCCCAAAGAGGGATGAAGAGGAGAGGATGTCTTTGATTTCTTCTTCATCTCCTGGGAAGAAACAGAAGTGGTCTATGTCTGGATGTTTTTGTTTTGCGGCATTGATGAAATGTTCCTTCAAATAGGACTCTTCGCCGGAAAGGACAAACTTCTGGCTTCGATCGAACTGCAGATCTTTGAGGGCGTCACGGTATTTCATTTTCGAGATTTTGACATTAATTGAATACTAACGGCAAGAGCATTTGCGTCATCACAGAATTTTTGTAATTCCTCTGGGGAGGCTTTCTTTTCCCACTCTCTATAAATCTTAGTGATTGATGCTTTAGGCTTCCAAATATCATTTTTCATAGCATTTCAACTCCTTAACATTTGTTACAATCAGGGCACTCTTCGTTTATATGCGTAACAGGATTTATTAAATATTTCCTGCCCTTACAACGACGACAAGGTTTTGATTGTGAGCCCCGTATCAAATCAATGATACCCCGTGCGGCTGGCAACCAATTAATCAAACTCTTGTTCACATAGGCTTGTCTCGTTAGTACACATTTCTTGGGATTTCTCCAACCCGCAAAATATTGGGTTGCAAGTATTTTGGCTATCTGCTGTTCAAGTTTGAATTGACTTTTCATTCAGTACTTCCTCTTAAACGTCGCACAAACGCATTCTCTTCGTTACATATAAAAGGAGGAAAGTCTGACGAAACTAATTTTCTACCAATTCTTCTTTCTAAACAGTGAAAACACAAAAACACGACACACAATCTTATAGGAACAAAACCCAAATTTTCAATTTCTCGTAATTCTGCCCTAATAGCAAATATCCATAAAGAGTCATCGACCATGTAGTAATCGTTAAGGACAGTGTTTCGTCTGCAATCAAAACAAGGAAAATATGGTAAATGTCTCAATTTGAATTACTCCTTAACATAGGAAAAATCTTAATCAATACCGTCTTGAATATCATCCCAAGATTCACATTTAATTGTGCATCCCTCTTCACTTGACTCAGGAAACTCAAAGATAAAATCAACCCTTTCTCTGAAAATATCTTGGACATCTTTGTCACGTCATCCCTACGATCTGAATTTACAATTTCTTCAACATTCTTCTTCAATAATAGAACATCAGTCATGGTCATTATCAGTACGTCCACAAAAATTGGCAGCTCTTTCTTCTCAATTTTATCCATAAAATCCAGAGCATCAAGAAGATCAGAAAGTCCAAGGAAATCAAAAGAAAAATCCCGGTGTTTCAAATACAAACCAGCATTGGAGAAAATATCCACCGAAGATCCAGCTCCGAGCCATCCGATAACACGGGCCTTGGGAAGATCAAAACCAAACTTCTTCCACAAAACATTGGCCAACTCCTCCTGGGATAGAGGACCAAATTTCACTTTTAGACATCTTCCAATAACAGTGGGTAGGATAGAATAATTGTCGGAGGAGATCAAGAAAAACGTGTAGGAGGATTCTTCGAGAATTTTCAGGAGACGATTGGCCGCTTCCGGCGAGGCTTTGTCTACATTATCTATGATTATGACTTTGGTTTTTGAAACCAAGGGAGAATAGCTGGAGAATTCAATGACTCGATCTACATCACCCACCTTGATCTTTCCCTCTTGCCCTACACATAAAAAATCTGGGTGCCCCGATGAAACGCTATGGCAGGAACCGCAAGAGCATCCTTCATCCTTTTTCTCTTTGCAGAGGAAATAGGTGGCCAGCTCCTGGGCAATGGTTCGTTTACCTACACTTGGAGGGCCATAGAATAAATAGACCCCTTGTTTATCAATTAGGGATGCAAGGTGGGATCGGAGAGGATCATGACCTATTAGAGTAGAGAACATTTCTTTGTCTTAATGTGATCTGAAAAATGTTCATCTATTGCCTTGTCCACTGCATTATCAACAGGAATGACCGGTACTTCAAGAACATTTAACTTTCGCTTGGCTCTCCGGGCCATAACAAAATCTATGCATTCCTCAAAACTATGGGAATTGCAACAAAAAACTGTCTCCCCACAAAATCTGTTCTTGGGATTGGTACAACACATTAAATGCAAATTTGCATGCTCTTCAAAAGATAGGGGCTTACCACAAATGTCACAAAAAACCGGGGTATAGGCTTTCTTAGCCTCTCCCATAATTCTTTCTCTATCCTCAGAACTGATTATGTAATCTTTGATATTCATTTCTTTTTGGGCTTCTTTTTCTGATAAAACACTCCCAGATGCTCAGAGATCTCCTTCATGAAATCTGTGGAATACTCCAAAATATCCTCTTCTCCAAAATTTGTGCAGTCATCACAAACTCCAAGATTTTTGTTGACATTTCCTACAAGACATATAGAAACTGGCTGCTCTCCTTTTTTAAAACCATCCATTTCCTCACGCACTTTCAGCAACATTCCCGGGAGGATCTCAGTCACTAAGGGATCAAACTTCTTCCAATCAAGTTTTCTTTTTTGGTCCTGTTTTAACATAAATTATTTCCTTTTGTATTCATACTCGCATGATTTCTTCTCAAAATCATAGGGCATCCTTTCAATATAGGACTGGAACCTATCTGGGGTTGCCTTATAACGATAGCATGTATCTCGAATAGGGCATTTTGAAATGTCATTCTTTCCCCGGCACATCGAAATGTCAGGCATTTTTCACTCCTTTCTCCCTATAAACCACAGGCTGAATTGTTGGCACCATTTCAGGAAAAACAGAGAACATTTTTTCCAACCTATAAATCCGCATACCAACCTTTTCATCTATACACCTTTTCTTGGCCTCATTTACTGCGTCGCTCAAGGTCCTAATTTCGTTGACCGGCATGGCACGTAAATCGGAGATTACCAGAAATTCCCCACTCTTTTCGGACAACAAATATTCCGTTTTTTCTGTCATGGTGTTGGTTCCTTGGCTGGGGATTCAACAACGACGGCTGAAACCTTCTCAACACACTTTACCGCACTGGGACCATTTCGAAGACACGTTGGGTTGTCACAAGCACTGGTATGCTTGTGTTCCATAGCATGCTCACAAGAAGACAATGCCATTTCCTTTTCTTTTCCCTTCTCCTTATCCTTTTCCTTGGAAACGGAAACAACAACCCCACAGGTCTTTACATGATCACAGATTACACTTGACATCTCTTGCATCCTTTCTTGGATATAGCTATCGCACCTGGTCTTTTGTGATTATTATCTCAATTTTTAAGACAACAATCACCCTGAATCATCCCACATAAATGGGACAAAAAAACCCTTGACACATTCTGGTGAATGATAAAACTTTCTCTCATCATCTTCTTTTCCAACACTCGATCAGGCTCGGAGATTATTTATTTGTCCGCACCTTGACCACTGATTAGAACTTCAGATGAAATAGAGAAATTACGGAGAGATTCTATTTAATATCTTATTTAACCCCCTCAGAAATAAAGACTTAACTGACTTGGTAACCGGAAGTTGGTTTAAAACCAACTTAAATCATTGGAACCATTGGAGTTAACTACTACATTACTGGAACTTTCATTATCTCTGTCTTTTTTGATGGTTTTTTCGCCCACCTTTTATGATCCATTAAGGCAGACCTTCTGTGTCTTCACTTACATCGCCAGGGACATTCTGGCGAGTTAAAGCATGTGACATTTCGCCCCAATCTGCGAAAGGGGGCCGGAATCCTAATCCCAGCTTGAAATCAACGGCATGATACTCTTGGACGGCTTGCCACGGGTAGGGCCATCCCTACACACTCAATCCCTCACAGAACCACTAACCTCAGAACATGGATCTTAGTGGTGGAGGCCACGACACCTCTGTCTGCCAGGCTATTAAGTGGCTTTCTATCCCCCATTTTCAGATTTCCCCACGCGGTACCTACCTCGGTAGGACTCATTGAGGTAATTCACTGTTGGGTTTAGCCCCAATATCCTTCATGCGATTGGTGCTACAAACCTCCTTCCATCTTTTGCAGGTTTCGGGTCCATCTGTCAATATAACCCACGGAAACACTGTCCAAATCCTTAATCACCCGCCACTCCATAGAATATAGGTCCATCCAAACCAAGAGGCTGGAGACCTCCTGAAGCTTTGCAGGAATAGCTATAAGAGGGTCCACATTGACCTTTCCCTTAGCATAGTGGCTGAAAATGATCTTGTCATTCTTCTCCATGAACCCATCTACGTATAAAGAAATATCATTCTCGGTCATGAGGGAATGCAACCCCCCTATGACGTAATCTCTTCCCAGGCAGGATCTCATAAACGATAAAAATCCTGAGATGGATAGCTTATCCGGACTTGCTACTGTAACAATGTGCATGATTTCCCCCTTCTTTTAATGATACTCGTTCCTCTGAAAAAGATAAACTAAAATTTCCCCTATGAAATTTCATTTTTCTTTTCCTGACCTCTTCCCTCTGACCTCTTCCCTCTGACCTCTTCCCTCTGACCTCTTCCCTCTGACCTCTTCCACTACTATTGGAGTTAACTACTACATTACTTGAACTTTCATGATCTCTGTCCTTCCTCAAGGAGGAAGGAAGAAATAGAAACAAATATATTTAATAATGTTTCTGGAAGGAGTATCATAAGTAGGAAGTCTTAAAAAGGAGAATGACGATGGGTGATCATGAATTTGAAAAATATCTGGGTGATGATAGTGATGGTCATGAGGAAGAAGGAAGTGAAGGGGGTTTTAATGGATTCTGTCATAGAAGGCTTATGTTGGAGACCATTCAGCAGAAGATAAATTTCATATCCAATCTGTATGGTACTACAGCAAATATATGTTCGGAGATGAGGAAGGATGCAGCCAAGCCAGAAGGAGAGAGGATGGTCCCCTCTAAATCTTATGAAAAAATGCTTGGGACACTCTACAAGCTGGCTGATTCCGGAAAAGATACCCTCGATCAGATAGATTTCTTTTTTGCTTCCCTTATAGGTGATCTGGAAGGACCCGAGACAGATGAACCAAAAAAATCTTAACGACATTGCAGCCAAAATAGCTGCTGCCGATCATGCTTATCATTCCTCCGGACATCCTATCATGTTCGATCAGGAGTATGATGGCTTAAGAGCCCTTCTGAAGACCCATGATCCTACCCACCCTTATTTTTCAAAAGTAGGGGACGCCCCTTCTGACCTTTGGGTGAAGGCAAAACACGAAATGCCCATGGGAAGTCTTGAAAAATTGAATACCCTCGATGAATTTCTCTCCTGGACCTCTAAATTTCCTGATCAAAGCCTTATAATGGAGCCCAAGATGGATGGACTGAGTCTATCCATCATCTACGAAAAGAATCAATTTAAAAGGGCTATAACGCGGGGTGATGGCCTTGAAGGTGAGGACATTTCCGCCAATGTTCGAAAAATGAAGAATTTCAGGGAGTCTATCTACCGAGGGTCTGGAATTTTTGAAGACTTCAGCCGGGCGGTTCGCTGTGAGATCATTCTCCCTCCTCAAGACCTGGAACGAATCAACAGTGTCCTTCCCGAAAAAGATCAATATGAGAATTGCAGAAATGCTGCGGCAGGGATTGCCCGGCGACTTGATGGCCAATTTTGCCAATATCTGACCCTCTATTACTACGATGTAGTCCCTCAGGTCCACAATCTTGAAAGTCTTCAGATGGATTTTTTGAAGGTTCTGGGGTTTAACACCGTCAGATATTGGGGAGGAAATGCGCAAGATCTGATAGCGGTTTATGATGAAATGAAGAAGGAAAGAGATTCTCTTGAGTATAAAATTGATGGCATGGTGATCAAACTTTCATCCATTGAACTGCAGGATCAGTTGGGCTCCGTTAATAACCGGCCTAAAGGCCAAGTAGCTTGGAAATTTGATCCTCCTGGAGCCGCCACATATCTTAAAGAGGTGACATGGGAAGTAGGTCGTACAGGGGTAGTGACCCCTCTGGGACATGTGGAACCGGTCTGGATTGATGGCTCCACCATAAGCAGGGTAACGCTTCACAACATCGCGGAGATTAAGAGATTGGGAATTGGTATAGGTGATTTGGTGATGCTTGTCAAGGCAAACGATGTTATTCCACAAATAACCTCAGTCATTGAGCACAAAAATAATCCAATTGAGATTCCTACCATATGTCCCTGCTGCAAAACTAAATTAGTTGGCGTGCGTTGGCAAAGCACCAATGCTCCTTACAATGGGGCTCAACTTTTCTGTCCTTCTGAAATCTGCCCAGCAAGAAATCATTTGAGGATTCTCAACTGGATCAAGGTGGTAGTGATCGACCATTTTGGCGAGGCACTGTTGGAGACCTTGGAAGATCGAGGATTGGTACGAATGATTGAGCATATTTATAGGATTTCTGAAGAAGATATTGCGGTTTGTGTTGGGGAGAAGGTGGCCAAGAAAGTGATGGCCAACATTAACAAAACCAGAACTCTCCCTCTTGAGAAGCTCATTTCTGGGATGGGCATCACCGGACTTTCTACCAAAACAGCGATTGATCTGGTGAATAATTTTGGTGACATTGAGAAGATATTGAAGATCAGTGTGGATGATTTGAAGAAGGTTCGCGGGTATTCTGACATATCGGCGACGGAGATTGTGGGGGGTCTACAGAAATTTGAGGAGGAGATTAGGT
>OFOV01000004.1_pt1 | contig 36465 bp, 45 predicted proteins | sample 1542391 | NCBI WGS metagenome assembly OFOV01 (sample SAMN04958492, study PRJEB24370) | sediment metagenome | isolation source: lake sediment | place: USA: Lake Hill lake, St. Paul Island, Alaska | collected 2013
TAGCCTTGTCAAATTTTTATATTTGACAACAAAGATAATAAAAAATAGCACTATACAATAAGGCCTATTTTAGAGATGGAGAGAGTTGGAAACACATAAAATAAGAGGATATATGGTTTTAGTACCTACTACATACCATGAAGGTTATAAAACTTTAGAGTTGGAATATCCGTGGCTCACATTGGATGCCATCACCTGGCTGGATAGATACATCAAACCTACTATGTCCGCTCTGGACATCGGCACTGGTGGTAGTACGATATTTTTTGCACGACGGTGCCATGAGGTCATCGCTGTCAACAACAATCCTGAATGGAACCGCATGACGCGTACTGCGCTGGCTGAGAAGAAGATCACAAACGCAGTAGTATATGATGTGACATGCCTGGATGAGATCAAATCACTCATTAATAGACGTTTTGACATCGTACTGGTCGATTGTTGCGACATATCACGCCACGAATGCGCCAAATGGTCACGTAATTTCGCTGATGTGGTCGTGATCGACAACTTTTCTGCTCCATATGTCGGAGATATCGATCCATTATTCAATCCTGGCTGGAACGCGTATAGGCACTGTGACCTCCACTGGGTAGGCAGTGGCACTGTGATCTACGAACGGATAAACAAATGCTGAGCGACCTCCAGTATCTCACATTCGAACTGAGGCCTGAATGTAATCTCATGGACCGTCATCCTTTTTGTCCTGCGTCCTCACGCCAGCTATTCGATCATCCGCTGATCACCGACAAAAATATTGAGGATTTCGTGCGAATTTGCCAACGGCGAGGCTTCCACGGCCTCGTCGGCTGGCACGGCTACAGCGAGCCGTGCATGGATATCTATCGTATACTCTATCTGATGTCTCGTATCACGTCAGACTGCGTACTGTGGACCAACGGCTCACTGCTCACCGAGGCCACCAGAGACTGGCTCCCTAGGTTCAAGAGAGTATCTATCAGTCTATACACGCCTACAGAGGCCATCCGCATACGAGAGCTAGTAAGAGGTCTGCCTAACTGTTATCCAGAAGAGGTACGACCAGATCGGCGCATAGATATGTACAATACTCATACTATCGACGTAGGATCGTGCTATCGTCCATCTCGTATAGAACTGCCAGTAAATTGTTACGGCTACGTGGTCATGTGTTGCGCAGACTACAATGTCACGATGCGTGGTCTAAATATCATGGATGATGACATGGATGCTGCTATCAATACGCATGAGTTGTACGCTCGTGAGTGCGAGCTCGGTAACATACCTCTGTGTCATAAATGCAGATCTATACACTCACCACAGGTACGCACATGAAAATCGGACTCTGTTTATTGTGTCGTAATGAGGCGGACATCATTGTACAATGGATGGAGTATCATATGCGCCAAGGATATGATATCATCCACGTAGCCGACAACGGCTCCAGTGATGGCACCTGGGAGTATTTGTTGAGTCTACGACCACGAGTCAGTCTCAGTCAGATAGCTGATATGAGCTTCAAACAGTCGGACTGGGTATATGCTATCGATGACTCACTGCGTAAAAATGGCTGTGATTGGATCGTCAATCTCGATGCGGATGAGTTTATCATCGGTGATGTGCGTGCTGCATGCGAGATAGCCGATAAAAATAGCATCGAGCAGCTCTATCCTCACGGTACGTTTATGCGATGTACTCCTGAGGATCCAAACATAGAGGATCCTATACGTCGGATGACGTGGCATGATACATGGTCTGTCAAATACTCTAACGACAAAGCGATCCTACACTCGGCTGGATTGACAGGAGTATGCCAAGGAAATCACTGCGGATACTGGAATCATACCGCTATCGAGAGTGCGGCTAAAAATCTATATCTATATCACTACGAGCAGAGGTCTGCGGCGCAGCTCATTAAAAAGTACGGTGGACACCACTCAGCCGATAAACTGAGCCACATGGGAGAGGGCTGGCGTGCTCTAAACCAACTCTGGATAGATGGCGGTGATCAGGCTTTGATACAGTACTGGAATACTCATTGCATCTACGATACTAAAAATCTCGAACAGGATATGACCAGTACTTGGTCATAGGAGGCACCATGTCAGAAGAAAACCGTCGCATCGGTCTCGATTGGTGGCAGGAAGAGCTCGAACAGATGAAGTCAAGTACTCTCGATCGTCTTGATAAACTAGTAGCAAAAAATTATATAGAGCGTCTGCTACGCACTCTCACGATAGATGAGCTCAAAAAGCTTATGATAATGATCAAACGTACTCGTATCCGCCGACAAAAGACGGCTTAGTCAATGTTGGGTTGCCATTCATTCGCTTGGAGGTTATAGGCACATGGCTATTCACGAAGATCCAATATGTGGCGGATGTGATCTACAGTCAGATTGTGCCAGTGAGATAGGTTGGAATCACGGGCGACCGCCATGTGCAATACTGGCGGATGCTCATTCCACGTCATCAACATCGCAAGAGACCACAGCGATCGGTCCAGTGGTCGACGCTGCTCTGGAGTTGGTGAAGCGGTGCACGGAGTTGGGGATTTCTCACGCGGTACAGTTGAATATATCTGGGACAAAACTAACCATTGAGAGAGGTTGACAATGAGAATAGTAATCAGGGACAAAAAGTTTTACGTTGTCATAAATAATGTAGAGAAGATAGAAAATCCAGAAGGTGTGGACTACACTTTTCAGGTGAAAGATCTGCGACACACTATATCCAGTACGAACTCAGCGTTAAAAACCTCCTATACTCCAGGGTTAGTTATGAGGTGGATAATCAAGATCCTAAGCACCAGCACGGATATAGAGTGCGTTAGGATATCTGTGAAACACTATTTAGAGTTGATGTCAGAACAGTCTGAAGAAATAAAACTTGATGACGATGAGTACAGCAAGGCGGGGTTTATAAACAGAGTAGTTTTTGGTGTGCCTATAATATCAGGTGATTTAGAAGATACAGATCCGCATCTGGTAACGATAGGCGGGTCACCGTGCGATATTTTTTACAAGTCTACTACATCCACGCCCGAGGAAGTTAAATCCGCAATAAAAGCAAGGAGCAAACAATGACCGACATCGACAAACGCTAAAAGATCATTGACGCAGGATACAAAACACATGAAATAACCCGGTCAATGTGGTATATGAGCCGCTCGATTATCACGGTCTATCCAGATATCGTATCCAGCATTTTTTGCTGCTATACAAAATCCCCAATCCTCCGTGACCTCGTTTGCTGATTCCCCATTGTCAATTACAGTATGCCGAAAATAAGGGTGCTCCATTTTTTCGAGCACCTCTTTTTTTAGCAGGCAGGCTCCCATGCCTACCCAATCGCATTTTTTGATCCCATGAGCATAAACCGGTAACCAGCATGACATACTGCTTATGCCTGGTTTTATTCCCCAATCCCCCGCCATTAATAGATTGCATGTTTTTTCTGTGCGCCCTGTGTATGCCATCGATATGATATCGACATTAGCTGCTACCAATCGCTCCAGATTTTTTACATCAAATGCTATGTCCGCATCCATTGACAAAAAATAATCAAAATTATATTTCTGTTTTTTGAGGTGACACTCGTCTAGTGTAATACACGCATTGCGAGCGTGCGCCGGATATGTACCAGATGCTACACGTAAATCTATAGTCCACAATTTTTTTTCTTCTTTTATTGCTGCGAGAGTGTGCTGAGTTTCCTCACACAGCACTCCATCATATGAGGGTATACCAATGCGCAGAATCATACGGTACCATCCGTGATCAGACCGAGATTAGCCAGTGCAGTAGTAAGATTTACTATGCCGGTGTAACCGCCTTTAGCTCCTACTACTGTTTGTAAAGCTGTAGTCGCATGAGAATAAAATCCTATTTTACCTCCACTGCCTCCACCGGCAGGCTCGCCCTTTATAATAGCAAATTGACATCCTGCGTCATCGATGTCGAGTGAAGCAGTTGTTTTGGCTTTTAGAGATGCCGTCGTATTAGCGCTGATTAGTATGGCATCAGTAGTGTTGGAGATGTTTAATATATTAGTGCCTCTGTATATAGCAGACTTAGGAGCAGCGTTAGAATTGCTAAAATTTATCCGTGATAAATCCGGTACATATATGTCAACATCTGCTGCTATTTCCAATCGGTCGCTATACAATGTCTCTACAGTTGCGCTTATTCCTCCAGCTCTCAAAATCATCTGATTTGTAGAGTTGGCGTATGCGATAGATCCATTGTATTCTGAACCTGTAACTCCAAAAAATATTGTTTGGTTAGCTCCGAGTGTGTCAGCTAAAAAATGTACATCAGCGGTGGAATCTGTTTTTATCACCATACGTGTAGATGCATCAGATGATCCAGGTATCACAGAGCTGGATAATATTACCAATTTTTTGTCAGCTATCACAGTATCAGTAGTATTCTCATACACTACTGAGTTTATTAATTTGCCGTCAGATGCAGCCTTTGCCAAATAATTGGTTTGTAGTCCTGTGGCTCCAGGTAGACCTGTCACTCCTTGTAGACCAGTGAAACCTTGTAGTCCAGTGAAACCTTGGATACCTGTGGCTCCTGCTGCACCCACTGAGCCTGTCACAGAGGATATTCCAGTCACAGATACCTGCAGAGCATCCAACATCTCAGCCACGTTACCTACAGCTGGATAGGCTGTGTTTATATAGTTGATACCAGTGGCCTGCACCTGTCCATCAGGAGTCCAATAGCGCATGGTACCGACAGAATCTTTATGTCCCATGCGCATGGTACCAGCCTTTTCATGGCCAGTTTGCTTATTACGCAGGATACCAGACAGCCCAGTCTCTCCAGCGATACCTGATACTTCTACTCTAAGAACATCGCGAAAGTCGTTCAAAATTCCTCCTATGTCAATGGTATCTGCTGAGGCTCCGAGAAAGTATCTGGTTGTACTATGCCTTCGGTATATGTATCTATGTTCAGGTAAATGCCACGCTCAATAATCACCGCGTCAAACGCTAACTCTGCGGGATTGAGTGTCACTTCCAACATGATCTGGTCGTTTTTGATATCTACTTCTATGTACGTGATCCATCCTGGACGCGCTGTATTAGACGTGTAGATCGCGTCTGAGAACGTCAAATGATCTACTAACTCCAACACGAGATTCGCTGCCGATAATGGAAGTTTGTAGGTCACAATCTCTTTCTGGCGCGTGCACCACTCAGCCATACCATTTAGAAATTTCCACGGTGAGTCGTCTACGCTACATCCTACACTCGGTCCTGTAGTGATAGCCGCAGAGTCCGTGTACCATGAGAGTTTACCGAGCGCATCTGATATCTTCTGGATAGCTTTAGATTTCAGATACGCTCGGTGACAGAGTCCCCACAGTATCTGAGCATCAGCATACGATGTAGGATTCACTCCATTCACGTAGTCGGTCCATATAGCAGCTGGAGCTACCGCGGTGATATCTGGAAACGTAGCCTGGTCAGCATTTCGTACAGCAAGAGATCGCTCGAATTTTTTGGTCCCAGGATTATAGGCGTATTCCAACACGAAATCATTGAATAGATCTTTTAGATCAGTCCGAATAAACGAGCTGATCGAATCGCGTACAATGGTTGCCTCTGTATGAGCAGCTACTACAGTTTCATTTTCGCGCCATGCTGAGAGTTTACGTTTACCTGTGCGTGTAGGAAACACAGTGACAAACGACTGCTCAGCGAGTTCGCGTATATAATCATATGAATTCTTCTTCTCAGTCATCTGTCTCGATACAGGCCAGTCAGACCGTGTCGTAGCCAGGTTACCGTAGTCTATCTGCGTAGGAGATATACCATCATAGGTCTCCATCATGAGTCGCATAGCGCCGTATACGTTGCCTGTAGTAGCTCCATCGGAATTGGACTCACCAGCTACTGCTCCGTAGAGGTCACCTTGCACGGTGTCTATAAATTTGGTCGTGAACAGTCCTATTTCAAAGAGATCAAAATCGAATCCTGTCATACTAATACCATGACCAGTCTGAATTATCTGGAATCCAAACGATATCGCTATACGAGAAATTTTTCTATTTTTCAAAGCTTCCAGCATGTCCGTGTTCATTTTGCATATATCTCCGAGCCGACCTACATCTCCTGATGAAGTAACGCCGTATTTTCCCCACTCAGGCTGTAAACCTAATGTTTGGTTACGTGTTCGATAATAATCTGGTGGTACAAATAAATAATAGTTTTTAGATCCTCCTACATAACCTCTACGAGCATCTACGAATAGATCCACATCATTGCACAGATATGTCATTTTCTTCCCATATACATCATAAGCTTCGTATCTCATCCGCATGTTGAACGCTTGGTTTGGACTCACACCAGCCTTGTAGACCGAAAAATCAGGACAGCAATAGATAGCTGAGCAGTTCGAGTAATCATATCCATCTGGAATACGTAAAGGAATCTCTGCTCCATATGTCCATGGTATATCAAGATTTCTCAGAGTATGTGTGTATGTAGATTGATTATAATCGTATAACTCCGAGTGAATACTTGTGAATGGTATAGGAGAGATTATCTCTATCTGACCATCTTCATTTATTGAATTTGCATATAATGATATTGATGTGGTTCTATCACACAATTCTATTCGAGCATACATGACATCTTGGAATTCACTAAAAGATCCTGATGTTTCGTCATATTTATAGATTTTGATTTTGTTAGTCACAGGATCTCGTACGAATCCTGCTACAGAGTTAGTAGACGCACTCACAGTAGTAGTGAAATCGACTATTTGGAACCACCATGTATCAGCAGTGGTTCCAGCATCTGTATATTTATATATGCTGGAATTGTTGAACTCATATGGTATGACATTGGCTAAAGGCTCGGAAAGACCGAGCATTAAATGTTTATCTGCACTACCAGGTACTGTTGTAGTAGTATGCGCTATTATTTTTATTCCTCTACTGGTATCTGCATGGATACCTGATACAACGAATAAATATTTTCCTACCAATTCATTTGGTCTGAATGTTACTCCTCTTATTAATAATACTACCTGAGTATAATAATGCCAGTCTCCACCTATATTAATATCATATGAAATAGCCTGAGCACTATCATATGAATCATATACCTGAGGCGCTCCTCCAGATACTAAACCTATTTTAGTTTTAGTATTACTCAACTTAACCAATTTTGCATACTGTACATTTCCAAACGTGATAGGCACTACGGATCCTAGTGATTCACGATCAGCATCAGGATTATTGGTCTCATTTACTGTAGTAGGTGGCATCTCTTTGTGTACCGTCTTGAACTTATCCACGCACACGAACTGGTAATCTGTCTCTGAGTATGGTTGGTTGGAGATCACTCCATCCCAGATCTGATAGAATTTATCATCGATTACCGTGTATAGTTTCACTGATCTGTTGCACAGGAATATGTCGTTGTCCTCGATAAACTCCCAAAACTTCGTGTCGTTTCTGATCTTGAAGTTGAATCCTGACAGTGTACCATAGTCACCAGTCTGAGAGATGTCTACGCGTCGGTTAGGATTATCGAGTCCGTCTTTGAGTAGCCATCCTTCGTACCATGTATATGTGTTATTGGAATTATCTTCGTTTTTAGGATATACAGGAGCACCATCATAGCCAGGCCTGTCCGTTATGAAGCGAAATACGCCTCCTACGAGTCCGTAGGCGACGTCGGTGCCTGTGATATCTGTGGTAATTTCTACTGCGTAGTGTATGGTTGACATTAGAATGTAGCTCCATGCCAGATCTTGGATCTCAGCGCTATTTGAAAATAGAGATCGTTAACGTCAGTCTGAGTCAGCGTACTGTCGTAAAAATTCAGGTTGTCCATGCCACCGAAGAAGTATTTCACCAGTTCGCCATCGTTTGGAGGACTGGCAGGAGGCCATAGTTCGCTCGCCTCAGCTCCCAGCATGAAATATGCGGAGTTACTTAAATCCAGAGTAGGCCCAAACAGTCCTGGAGTACCATCAGTATAGGCTATATCAGCCTGATTAACGGTTTTATTGAGATCCAGGTAGTAGTCCCATTTAGTATTAGCTCTATCCATACTCCAGGTATACATGTGCCATTCACCATCGCCTATTAAACCAGTAGGAGCATAACAATCAGCTACTCCTGACCTACGTAAACGGAGTGCCATGGTGCCGGTGTTCTGCACCCAAATCTGGAAGCCTCCTCCATAGATCTTCCATACGGGAGTCTGTGTCCTATATGCTCCATCGTACTTCATCCACACGCTGATCGAAAAGTTACCGGTACCTACATTGAATAGACCATTGTTGGTGCACTGCGCCTTGGTACCACCGTAGTAATCTACGCCACCGGTAAAATTAGCGGCTGAGTTGGTCTCATCCTCTATACCAAATGTATATGGAAACGCTATCACTCCAGGTACATATGGCTGAGATGTATAGTTTGTGAGATTCCTACCGTTTCCGGACGTGTCATTCAGGTTACCGGTGAATTCGTATTTTGCGTAAAGCGACATAATAAATCCTTAGGCTATTTTGAAGTTCTTAGGTACCTGGGCAAAATGCTTAGTACCATCCGTAAACCCTGTTATTATGTCGAAGACACCAGTCTGTCCTGTGAGCGTGGGCTTATTGCCTGCTGGCCAATATAATCCAGTCATACCAGGAGCCTGGTTGGTATCATACGATATCAACAGAGTTGTATTCCAACCTGCTACTCCATTTGAATATGCTATATTATATGAGCTGGATGATGTTCCGTTTACCAGTAGTTTTTGTTTTGCTGATTGACTCCAATCTATTACTTTGTGTGCATTCCCCATTGACCCTGCGTCATATATAGTCAAGTATGCTACTCCGGTTACTCCTGTGTTACCTTGAGTTCCTGTAGCACCCTGTAGTCCAGTAGCTCCCTGTAGTCCTGTAGCACCCTGTAGTCCAGTAACTCCAGCAGGACCACCAAACGCCCCTGTAGCACCTTGAAATCCAGTAGCTCCTATCCCAGTTATTCCTTGTGCTCCTGTATTACCCTGTATACCAGTAGCGTTTTGCAAACCCGTAGGTCCTTGAAGACCAGTGCTGCCTAACCCTCCTGTTTGACCAATCGATCCGCCAGCGTCCAACGCTATCAACGTAATTTTCCCGTCGTCAATGAATCCGGTAAAAGCATAATTCCACGCGTTAACCTCATAACTGGTGAGAGCATACCCCGTATACGATCCAGCAGGTAACATAGGACTCACGTACGTTTCATTCTTCTCCGCTATATTGCCCCCCGAAACCAAACCCGTTACTCCATTAAACATGTAACATATCACAGCAGGAGCAGGAGCGTGTAAAAACTCTTGGTCACACTGGAACACACTCATCACTCGTGACGGTTTTGTAAGTGTTATTACAGTAGCAGATCCTGGTAGCATCTGTAAACCAGTCCACGCCACTATGCCAGTGAACCCGTGCTGGACTACCAACATATCACTCAGGTTCAGTCCTGTCACTCCCTGGATACCTTGTACCCCAGTGCTGCCCTGCAGACCAGTGTACCCTAAGCCAGTCTCACCTTTACCCTGCGCTCCTGTATTTCCAATAGCTCCCTGTATACCCGTAGGTCCAGGTAACCCTGTGTCACCCTGCGGCGTCGGAGTCTCCCAGGATAACATCCCTGTCTCACCTAGCGTCGTGAGTACAGTACCCGGTCCTGCTATGCCTGTAGGAAACGAGTTACCATTCAGATCCATATAATCACTATGGAACTCAGCACGCACATTCTTATTGTACGCGTTTTGGACGCGGTCGGTCACCATCAAAATATCGGTGAAGAGTTTGTTGCTCATTTATATCTCAGTAGTTCGTGCCGAGCTGTAGTGCAGAGGCGTATTTCTAATAATTCAATCCTAAAATCATACTTGCTGATGTTGTGATGAATGCTGTCGCCGTTTTAGTATCTGATCCAGCTGAGTTTGTGGCTATTAAAACTACAGTAAATTTACCAGTTTTTGTGTATATATGCGTAGGATTTTGTGTTGTACTATGAGTAGATCCATCACCAAAATCCCAGTCCCATGATGTCGGTGTATTTGTACTTGTATCTGTGAATGTTACTTTATTTGGATAGGTGAATTTCACTGGAGTACCAGTAAAATTGGCTACAGGAGCAACAACCTCATCATATGCTGAAACTATTAATTGCCTGCTATATGTTGTATATTGTGAAATTGTGGACGGCCAACTCGGAAAACTTTCGGTACATTCTATTAGGGTGCCCGCAGAATTGGCAGCTTGTGGATAAGCAGTGGCTGAACCTGCAGAACAAATCCAGTATGAAGTCCCATTTACTATAGATACTCCACTTCTTAATGTAAGTACTATTTCTTCTATAGCGTTATGTGCTGTAGTATTTACCCCATTACAGTATTCTATCAGTGAATGAGGAGAGGAACCTGTATATATGGCTGCGTGTGCTGTGCCTTGAGACGCCATAACATACCATTTTCCTTTCATCTTTGTCGCAGTAAATGATGTAGAAGCAGTCTCAACCCGAGCGTTGGGGTACGCAATCGCACACGAAAACCAAGGTGTACCATCGTAACCTATAGAGCTCATATTGCATCCTTACGTATTAGCAAAGCCCAGCGACGCTGTGGCAAAATATGTTGAACCGTTACAATATACAGTTATAATGTCCTGGTATCCTGTATAACCACTCATAGTAGGAGCAGTAGCTGCAGGCCATTGTATTCCAGTCCATCCAGGAGCTTCATTAGCTGTATAGGACACACGGAGTATTCCATTTAACCCAGTGACATTGCCCGCAAACCCAATTTTATACATACTTCCTGTGAATCCTACAGCAAGAGATTGTTTTATTCCATTCGTCCATGTTATTATTTTACCAGCATTAGTCATTGCAATATTCACATATTCACTATATGTGAATCCTGTTACTCCTTGAGATCCCGTGACTCCCTGAGCTCCTGTGAGTCCAACTAGACCGGTGACTCCGGTGATACCTGTTACTCCTTGTAAACCTGTAGCTCCTGACGTGGCACCTGTTATACCGACGGATCCTGTAATTCCCTGCAAGCCAGTAATAGCCTGAGATCCAGTGATGCCCTGAGAGCCTTGTGTGCCTGTGATGCCTTGTAAGCCTGTTACGCCTTGCACTCCACCAGCACCCGTGACTCCTTGTACTCCATTTTGTCCAGTCACTCCCTGGATTCCATTTGAGCCTGTGACGCCCTGAATACCATCGATGCCTGTTATACCACGTATGCCAGTAATTCCCTGTACTCCAGCTAGGCCTGTCTCGCCTTGAGATCCTTGAGCTCCAGTGACCGCCTGAGCTCCGTCTGTGCCAGTTATTCCCTGTACTCCATCACTACCTGTTTCGCCCTGTATTCCATCGAGTCCAGTCGCGCCCTGCAGACCGTCTATTCCAGTCAAACCTTGTAGACCATCTACTCCAGTATCTCCCTGAGATCCTTGTTCTCCTGTGATCCCTTGCAGACCGTCTAGACCCGTTATACCAGATAGTCCTGTTATTCCAGATAGTCCAGTAGTACCCTGTACTCCATTCAGTCCAGTCACTCCGATAACACCGTCTAGTCCAGTGAGCCCTATACCAGTAGGCATCTGGTAACCCAGTATGTTTACCAGGCGATCTTCACACGTGAAATCAGCCCCTGTATATGACGTGCTGATAGACACATGACCCTTGCGCATCCTGATGTTCGTACGTCGAGCGTCAGGACACTCTATTCTATCACCCAGCTGGAGTTTCGACGTATACTGCTTCAGGTTCATTAGAGCCTCTTAAAAAGATGAGTGCCTACTCACAGACACACGGAGTTAACGAGATGTACTATTTTCGGCACTCACACTACCACAGTTGTTACGGTCTCTGCCGTGTTCTGCCCTGCGTTCACCTGTTCATCCCCAAACAGCTCAGAGCCTATTGAGTTTATCTGCATGGTTTGTCCAGAGGCAGTAGCGCTCAGATCGTCGAGGTCATATGCGAGCGTGTATGTCAACGTAGTGTTGGTGATGTAGCAATCGAGGTAGATTTCTACAGGGCCAGTTTCGAGCGGCGTGAATGTAATGGTGAGAGTCTGCGGCCCGCTGCCGCTGGACTGTGAGTACAGGTCGTAGCTCACGCCTGCAATCGTGTTGCCGAGAATCTTGAGTTGTGCCACGAGGTTGGTATTCGTGGGGTTGACAATCAGCGATACAGTGTAAGGCACGTTGGCGACACGGCACGAGATCACACCCACCTTATGCCTCAGCGGAATCCTCGCCGTAGCGTTGACTGAGTTGACCGCTATGGTCCACACATGCGTTGTGCTGTTGTAGGTGGCTTGGCCCATGTTGCAGTAGTAAACTCGGTTGTCGCCAATCACACCACCGAAGTTCTGGATCTTCACCCCGTCACCATAGTGCGCCGTAGTCTCTCCAAGGCGTCCGATTACAATAGTTGACTCTCCATATGATCCATTTTTTATACGTCCAACACTCTTGTTCCATGCGGTCAATGATGCGACTGCATTATACGAAGATCGATAATTCACCATGATAACATTCGATGCGTATGCTCCATAGCCAGCACCATTGTATGCACACCAATCAACCACAGTTCCCTCATTCTCAAAAACTATTGGTGCGTATGGGGATAATGACCCAATGCTGCGGAACCCGAATGTATTCCGATAAGTGGTTATGGAACAGACAATTGAAGCAGAGCCAGTATTTATCACCGAACACCATTGCATAATTATCAGCGCTTGTGCTGTGGCTGAAATATTGATTCCATACGTTGTCGGACTCACAACAATTACACCTTTCACAGAATACCATGAAAAAACCGCTGCTGGTCCGATTAACCCATACCCATGACGAACAAACCCCAACCCTCCAGTAATTTTAACTTTGGTTTTGCTGTTGAGTGACAACCCATACCCCAACCCATTCCTCCCAGAAATGAACGTCACACCCACGACCACATCCGAGGTGTTGTATCCACCGCTGATTGTTCTCGGTACTGCGTCGGTGCCACTCGCTCCCACAGAGTCCATCACAGTAGTAGCTGCCGCAGCCATCGGGTATAGGTATGGCGTGAGGTACGACATAGCCACAGTCTCGTCGGTGCCGTAATAGCCACGTCCAGCGTTGCCCACGTTGCCGCAGTGGTTGTCGATTTCGATTCTGCCCTTGCCAGCGCCGTACGTGAAGTCAAGGCTCTTGATAGCCCAGAAGTAGTATGCTTCGTCATCGCCTAACACCTCCCAGATCACGTCATTATCAGTCACACGTTGCGCTGCGAAGTCGCCCATCACTGGGAGAATAGCTTTGTCCCAAATTGGTTTGCTATCACCATCAGCATCGGTGAAATACTCGGTTGCTCCAGTGGTGCCAGCGAATGCGCACTTGTAAACGAGAGGTGATCGTGCACCGAATGTGGGCACTCGGATTTCGTTGAGCGCTATCACCGTGTTGGGTGCCCATGCTGCGCCACGATAGTTGAAGGACTTGTGCAGCACTGAGTTGAGATCGAAGCCTGCGATGGTTGCGTAGAAGGTGTCAAATGCCCACACACTCGATGCGGCAGGGGCGACTGCGCCCGTGTAGATCGCGATTGAGTTGATGCCGTTGGCGAGTGCCGCACCGTTGTTGAGGCACACCGGCGTGTTGACAGACAGTGCCGCCATTGCCTCAGCCCATGTCATAGTTGCCACAACACCCGTCGCCCCGTCATTGCCAGTGCAGAGTTTGATAACGAGAGAATTGGCAGGGCATGTCCCCACGTAGTCCTGCATCCACGAGCACACGTTTTGAAACGCAGCCAACGACAGATTGGCAACGGGGCAATACGCCTGCATGGTGTTGGCCTGTGGCGTGCCGTCGAACGTCAACTTCATTTTGTTGCCGGTGCCGTTTTTGGTCATCGTGGCGACGAGGTAGGAAAGCCCCACATCGCCCGCACCATTGGCAACCCATCCACTCGTTGACAGACAGTCAGCAATCAACGCCCCAAAGCTGCTCAGCGCACCCGTAGCCACGTTCAGGTATCGGTTGGGCGTCGCAGCCGTACCCTTGGCGCATGCGAACGTCAAGCCGGTGAACGCGGTGTCTGGGCTGGCGAGGAGGTACGTGTCGGTAGCCGCTGCGGATGCCTCGTTGATCGTGCCGCAAGCGTTGGCCGCGTAGTCGGCACCGCTGCCACCTGTCGCCACGCCTGTCGGTAGGACTCGTCGGATTGCCATTTATCCCACCTTCACAATGTCGATCGGTTTCTCAACCACGCCACCAGTGTCGATGGGCTCGGCGTCAATCTCGGTAGCAGCAATCGCAACCGCAGCGTCGAGGTACATTTTCTTACGCTCGACAGGCAACCGACTCAGCACTTTGGTCGCCACGTCCTCGACGGTCGTACTCGTCAATGCGATGTACTCCGTTATAGCTGCGTCAAGACGCTCGTCGGGCGTCGGCTCTATGATAATCGGCGGGAGCTCTGCGACAATCTCTGTGAGACGTTTAGCCTCAGCGAGTACATCATACTCCGAGGCCTCTTCCGGCATGTTGAGTATAGAACCATTTTCCATTTGCCAGCCTCGCAGTTCCTTTATAAAGCCGTTAGTTTTCATTATCACGTCCTGTTATAGTTTAGAGCAAGATAAACAGATGAGGTATTCCCTGATATAGAGTCTACGCTTACCAGTATGATATCTCCTTGAGCTCCTGTAGGAGTGCCCCAACCGGCTGTAGTACCTGTGTTCTTTATGCCAGCCACTATATAAGGACCAGTAGCTCCCGAACTCATGCTATTAGATGCCGTGGGAGGATATCCTGCATAGGTAGATTTCCAGAGGCTCACCAGCATAGAACCTGTAGAGCCCATAAACGCTGACCAGTTATAAATATTTATACCACATGGTAATGTGATATTAGACTTTACTCCTGTAGTTATATTCACTGTGTTTTCTATGGAGACATTAATAGTACCTGTGACTCCATATGATTGCCCAGGAAGTCCCGTAACTCCATACGCGAACCCTGCTGGACCTGTAGCTCCGTGTAAGCCAGTTGGGCCTTGCAGTCCGGTATACCCAATGTCACCTTGAGGACCCTGATAAACATTTGCGGTCACCGTGCCAGTGATACCGTAATCACCAAGTTGATCACGGATCTCTACTATAATATCAGGCTGACCCTTCTCTACCGTCAAATCTGAGGCATCCGAGAACTCAAACTCTATGCCGTAGTTCTGACCGTGCTGAGCTCCTAACGCTGTAGGGTCAAACGTATATGAGATGGTAGACTGTAACCCCGTGTATCCTAAGACCATACCAGTAGCGTGATCACCACTTACTATGATCCACGGATCATTCAGACCTGTAGGTGCTACTACTTCGTACACATGTCCTGATAGACCGGTGATACCGAGTAGATCTGTATTTATCACACCATCGATGGTAGATCCGCTCTTGCAGATAGCTATTGGTAAAGGATCTCTTGTGGATTTACCGTAGATGTTGTGTCTGTACTCTTGTCGAATAGCCATGTTATACCTCGAGGTTCGCTGTCATTTTTATCACGATATCCACTGTGGATTTTCCTCCAAATATTCCAGTCTCAGACGCTATAAACTTCACATCATAGTACTCACCATCTATAGCACCTGTCGGAGAATTCACTGCTGCTGGATTAAATGTAAAATCCAAACTGCTATCCATGCCAGTAAAACCAAGGATAGTAACTGTATAAAGATCTGGTCCGTCCGCTTCATATTTGGACACGCCTGTTGGTGATGATGTCTTGTAGACCTTGGCAGAGAAGGTATCCGCCGCATGATCCAGGTATATCTGACCATTACATGTAGCATCCGGTTTACACTCAGCCACCACCGGCCTATCTGTGACAGTCTTACCATAGATCGTATATTTGATCTCTTCATGGATCATACTACCTCCGCCAGTCTCAGCGTAGCATACCAATTACCGATACCTCGTAGAGTTTCATTCCTGAGCTCCAGGATCTTCACATTTACAGGATATCCACCGCGGATCACTCCAAACGGATACGTCACTCCATATATTTCAACTATAGCAGCAGTAGTACCACGATTTACAGCCATATACCGTCTCAAGCCTATCAGCTCAGCGTCCGTGAACTGAAACGTACCTTCGAATATTCCAGAGTCGGCTACATGATCCTGATACGTGTATGAGCTCGTATACGTGTCAATTTTGTTGATGGTGTACTCATCCACGTTCGCATTGTATCCATGATTCAGATATTTTAACGTCGGTACAGTAGCACTACCAGTAAACGTAGGCGCTATGGCTCTGAACGTGGCCTCTACCTCAAAAACTTTTAGCGCTATCTGAGTTATCTTTGGAGTACCGAGTAGCGTTGCTGCTACGTTGGTATGTACAACATCCACACCAAAAATTTTTTCGTTGGCATTGAATTCACTCAGAGTCACTACATTAGAGCCTGCTGCACGGTTCGCATATAGCTCGGACACCAATTGTTCTATGCGACCTCGGATACCATGTAGGCGTACTGTAGTCTCGTATGTATCTACTGTAGAGCCTCTATCTACTGATCTCCAGCTGCCAGATGTGACCTCAAACCACTTGATAGCCAGAGTCGTATTGATCTGGTAATCAGGCTGTATCCTAGCCTGGAAACTGGTGATACCTGTACCTGATATCCTCATGCTACTTGTATCCTAGCTACACCAGTGTACTGCATCTCTCTCAGCAACATCTTCATATCCTGCATCTGACTCTGTCGTGACCTACGTAGAGCTGTATTCAGGATAGCTTCGTCAGCGTTACCTTGTATCGTCACATACGTATCTCCACCTCTTATAGATGACGCTTGAGCAGGATTATTGGCCAGTCTCATTAATAGGTTGCCTTGTTGACGATCATTCAATACTACCTCACCGGCGGTCAGCATTGCGCTCTGTGCATCACCGAGTGCCTTGTTACCTTGGACTACTCCACCTTTTGCGAAATTCTGAGACGATATACTACCGACTTCAGCTATGGTGAGCCCCGTAATGAGTCCAGAGCTAATGATACCAGCGATGATATTTGCAGGAGGGCCGAGCTTCATAGCATTTTCCCAGGCTCCCATCACTGCCACACCACCACTGATAATGGCGCTGGCTATAGCCCACTTCTGTTGCTTCTTTTTCTCTTCGCGTACCTTCTGGTCATACTCAGCGTTGATCTCTTCACGTTTACGAGCAGAATACTCAGCACTATATCCCTGAGCCTCCAGAGCCTTGATATCAGAGTCACGTCTACGTTCTATCTGATTAATCTCTACAGTAGCTACATCCGTGCCTATCTGAGTGACTTGTTGCCCCCAGGTAGACATCATGTCTACCGAGGTCTTGAGCTCCTGCATTCTCAAATCAGATCTCTTCTGAGCATAGTATAGCGTAGTATCAGTCATCATCTTCTCATACTCATCATATGAGATTATGTTACGATCGTAGCTAGCTTTCAGATCAGCCTCTACTGTGGACTCTTGAGAATTCAGCGCGTCTATCTCTGTTTTATATCCAGTCTTTGCTATGGCCGCACTGACCTTCTTGAAGTTCTCTATTAAATCTATGCGGTCCTTGAGCTTCTCTTCATATATCTTTTTCTTTGATTCCTCACTATCTTTCTCAGCTCCTACAGATAGCACGTAGAAAGCACTGAGCACCTTAGATGTTTGAGCCACATCTTTTACTGCCCAATCCGACATGTTCTGAGTAGGTCTGAACTGAAACTGCATGGTCACGGCAGGACCTGCTGCTACTGCGGCACCTGTAGTTTTACCTTTAGCTTTAGGTTTGCCTGGTACAGATGGAGCGAAGGAATCTATGCGAGATAGAGCCTTTTCATATTCTACCGTGGCTGCTGCTATGTTATTGATACCGTTCTCAGTGATCTTACCTATGGCGTCCCAGTCAGCCCCTGAGTGTAGTCTCACTTTATCTAACTGAGTTATATACCTGTCTGTGTACTTATAGTATAGGTTGAAATATTTCTGTACAGGCATCCAATTAGCATCGAGAGCCTCTGGATGTGGCAGTGCTACACCAGCAGACTTCACTATATCCGACGATATTTCTTGAAATTTTTTCTGGTAGGCTGCGAGGTTATCAGGTAGAGTTTTTCCAGCTACACGATACTCATTTATCTTCTGAAAATATGCATCGAATGCTCCAGTATTTCCAAATTCTTTATTAAGATTTACTACAGCTACTCTCAATTTGCTATCTACTATGTCCGCTACCTCATCTAATTTCTTTCTTACTGCGTCATCAGCCATTAAATCGGCTGCATTCTTAATGCCATAGTAGGCATCATTGGTAAACGCTACATATGAATCCCAAAGAGTCCTGATATTGGCTACAGCATCCTGTAGTAGACCGCCGAGTCCAGCCAGAGATACCTTAGTTGTCTCATACATTATCTTGAAGGACTCACCTAAAGATATGATTACTTTAGCCAGGTTCTTGAATCCTTCTGTCCAATTTATGAACGGTACATTCTCATTGTCTTTAGATACCGTGTTGAACACTTTACTGGCTTCTACCACTCCTTCGGTGATACTCTGAAATACACCATCCAATTTTGTGAATACGTCATTGTTATCTATGAACTTCGCCACTAATCCTACGAAACTGGACTGAGCTTTAATAAAACTCTCACGCAATCCTACTGCAGAAGACATTAATTTATCACTGAATATTACTCCAAGTTTATCAGCCTCCTCTGCCTGTGCTCGTATGGCTTCTGATCCCTGATTAATCAACGGCAATAATTCTGCACCCGATTTACCAAATAATTTCTGAGCAGCAGCAACTTTCTCCGTTTCAGATGACATGGAAGATAAAGCATCAGCGGTATCTAAGAATAAATTAAAGGCGCTTTTTGTTTTTCCGGTAGCATCTCTTACGGATATGCCGTATAATTCAAAATCTTTGGCATTTGTTATAGCATTTTTTGACATCTTCTGCAAATTTTTAGCAAAAGATTCTACATTTACATCGGACATTTTAGCAGCAAAACCTAACTCCTGCAAGTCTTTAGCGTTTATACCTGTACTCTCACTCAATCGTTCCATCTCAAAAGCGGTCTTAGCTATATTTGTACCTATAGCGATCATTGCACCAGCAGCCGCAGTAGCGGCTACTTCTATAGCCGCGAATCCCGCCGTAGCTATTTTACCAAGACCTTTAGCTGCTGTATTTAGATTAGATAAATCGGAGCCTATGCCTTTGATCTCTTTTGAGGCTTCGTTCTTAGCCTTGAGTATTATCTGTACAGTCTTATCCATTGTCGTCGCCTCGATTATGAGCGTCTCTTAAAGAGTCCAGACTTTTACCAGTTACATCCTCTTTCGAATGAGACTCTTTCAAAAATTTTCCATAGTAAGATGAGTATATAGACCACGCATCCAGCCACAGTGCTGATTGTTTGTCATGAGGAGGAGCTCCACCAAACTCTTTGTAATATATCTGCTCACTATACCAGGACCAGATCGCGTCTGAGATGAATGATACTGGACACGAGTAAAACGCATCATCTTCAGTCTCCCAGACCACCACCTGCGCCGGTGTTTCACAACCCATCGCCGCTGGCACGGATGGATCAGCCTGGCACGCCTCACATGAAAACTCAGCAGTGCCAGCCTGGATGGCAGCCAGGATCATAAACCCAGTTTATCAATATCTATCAGACCAGAGATCTTACTCAGGTAAAAGCATATGTCTGTCACGATACTCATCGGTAGATTACCAAACGCGTCCTGTGCACACCCACCAGACACGTCCTCTACATATGGATAGAGTTCTGTAGTACCTGCATCATAGAGCTTGTCCCATCCAAGTACGCACTTTCGACACACGTCCTTTATGGTATCCTGATTAGCCTCTACGGATGTAAGAGCCTTACGAAGCTTTTCACGCTCGTCCCTACGTAGAGATCTGAGTTTGAATACAGGAATGAACTCATCTGGCAAAATTTTCTTGCCATCTTGCTCTTTTTGGAACGCTCCAGGCGTATACTCCACTACAGTCGACGACGAAAACGGTACTCTGGACGTCAGAAATGCCTTGATCTCTGGCGTCATCTTCACATCGCTCATTCAAAACCTCCAGGATTTTGTGAATGGATTCATAACACTAGCTCTATATGACAGAGGCACAGGTATTATCCTGTGCCTCTATGCTGCTTTGTAAATGCGATTACTACGAACGAGCTCCCTGGAGCAGCTCGAAGGTCACCTCAGGCTCCAGATCACCAGATGCCACAGCACCCGTGTAACCGTTGGCTAAACATTTGATATTGAGGTCCCAACCTACCAAGCCCTCACGGTTAGCCACTCCAGCACTGATGATCTGACCTACTGGCACATGTAATGAGACGTGCCCTGCGATACCTGTAGTACCTACCATGCACGCATAGGTAGACGGACATCCTGTCACTCCATTGGCTACATCTGCGTATACGTCATGTGTAGAATCCATGAGAGGATTCATGGTAAGACGCGGCTTACGAGACGTGATACCATAGTGACTGTATCCTGTGGCATCCTTCTGATCGATCACAGGTTGTATCTCATTACCAGCATCCAACTGGAACTGAGAAACTTTCTCAGCGTGTGAGCCGATATACACGTCACTGTTAAGGAACTTCTCAGAGCACGTAGATTCGGCTATGATCATCTGTAGGATGGCTCCATTAGCCACGTTCATATCGATCGCGCTGAGCTTACCAATGAACGTGAAATTCACCATCCAAGGCTTTCCTACACCAGCCGCGGCTACAGTCATATTGCCCATGCAGCCAGCAAACTTGTAACAGACCGCCGTAGGAGTAGCACCACGTTTGATGTCATACACATACAGCGTCATGGTCTTCTCGTCATACTGACGACGAGGCTGCAGACCATAACCTTTTCCAGAGTACAGCACAGGTAGCATACCGCATCCTGATGCGAACTTGAACCAGGATGGCTGCGTAATAACCGATGTGCCGCGTGTGAGCCTGGTAGAGAACGTGATGGTACCAGACTGGCTACCAGTCACGACCGAATCCTCAGCATGATCGCCACGCGCCCACTTTGAAGCCTCATCATCGACCTCTACGGTCGTGGTGACTTCTGGATTGCGGACGCGTACATCGAAATCTGCACTGGTCAGTGTCTCCAGAGTACCCGGCGTGCCTTCCAGCTTTCCAACCAGGATCCTCATAGGATATAGAAAGTAGCTAATGATACACCTCCTTGTTAACTATTTATTCGGCGTTTATATGCGGATCCTGTCGATCCATGGTGTAGCGTACTCTGAACCGCACATCCATGTGTGCTGGTCTGAATATGTCGCTACGAGCATCCGGTACTCGTGTAGCTCCCATATACATTACCAAGTCACATGAGTTACTGGCGTGATAGTTGATACCAAAACATTTCTTTAGATCATCCAGAGCCAGACTCAACTCTGAGTTGATCTCATATGCTGGTCTCTCTGTCTCATTACTCAGCTGAGCTCTCACGCGTATGATATAGATACTCTCCAACTCATACGCATCAGACCAGATACCACCAGCATCATCGAGACAGTTTTCTACCTCTAGCGCTATCTCCGCACTCGGAAACGTCTGTAGAGCCTCATCAGGCTGATTGACTGTACCCCAATCGAAATTGTATCCATCACCCTGAGTCATAGATCCTATAGACTCAGCGAGACCTCTCTCTATCGATGATAGTATAGTATCACTCATGGTGTACAGTTTGACATTTATCTATGACGTTCTTCAGATCTATATAGGCAGCCGTATTCTTCTCCAGTAGATCTAGTAACTTCTTCTGGAGTACGAATACATCATATATCAATACTGCCAGTACACATCCCATCAATCCAAACTGACCAAAAATAGCGAGTAAATGTTCCATATCATCCTCTATAAAGATTGTACACGGCTGTCCTACCGAGCATACTGTTCACAGATCCCGTCATCATCTCATACGTGATCTGTGGCTTCAGATCTCTGAGTTCAGCCTTATAAAGGTCATACAGATCTCTATACTTTTCCATGGCGACATCCTGTGTCACCGTACCGATTTTGTCTTGTGCCAGACGCATCAGTACGAACACTACAGCGTATCTCTTAATTTTGTATGCGAGAGGAGTCTCGATCAGAGTGGTATCGCGGACGCCTAAAATTTCAGCGAGGTCTACGATTTCGGCATCAGCTTCAGTGAGGTACTGAGATATGTCGAATCCCTGAGATAGATTCGATTTGATATCGGCTGCTGTCAGATAACTCATAGACCTGCCTTAGTGATTGCGTTGTCCAAGGCTCGATCTACAGCGACATCTAGATCACGCTGCTTTGATTCGTAGGCAGACTGTACGAAAGGATCTGCAGACCATCTACGTGTACCATCGTGGATGTATTTACCATATGGCGCTGATGCATCATCTATGTAGATAGATCCACCATCATTGTCCGCAGAAATCTTTACCGACCTCGTCAGTTTGCCAGTACGTGCGTGAAATCTATGGTGCCGTTTCGATTCTACCTGGACTGATTTTAGGAACGGTTCGATACCATCGTTTACGACTGTTGATTCTAAGGTAGCAGCGAGCGTGTTAAAGTCCGCTGCTACCTCATCAGCATTCGTCTCGATCGATATCATTACATCAACTCTACCGCGCCAATCGTCCCGGTAAATCCTGTACCGAGATATATGGTACCATCAGCATTCACGAACCGTGCACCTTCGAGAGGACCGATAGTCCTTGTGACATTGATACCTACAGGACTGACCAGGTTTCCCTGTCCTGCCGCGGACATACTGTCAGATGCATAGACCGTGAGTAGACCAGTCGCAGCACCGTTATTGTTCACGATGAATATGAGACGGTCATCTTTTTCAGTATCAGCCAGGCTATGTCCATCTGTGCCTGTCGCACCAGCACAATTGCTGAGAGTGACAGTCACGCCATCATTAGTGAGAGCCGAGGCTTTGGTAATCGCTGTACGAGACATGTTTGCTCCTTCGTTGATTATCTTTAGTTCAGTTTACCTCTACCTATCTTACGCAGCCGCATACGACACTGTCGCGCACGCGAGAGCCTCAGGATAGATCACCTTTGCACCATAGAGCATCAGACCGCGGATAGCGTTCTCAAACGCACCTTCTCTACGGATCGCTTCGACCTTATTGAGCTGCTCGGCATAGCTGATAGGAAGCGTGCCTGCACCGGCGAGCACTCTGTTGATCGTTGTCGTGGTCGTCTTCGTCAGGTTGTTCGACATACGAATGTCGAATCCAAGAGCCTTCGCCACGCGACCATTGACCATCGCGCTCATATCAGTTTGACTGATCGTGAACACAGAGGCCATGATGAGCTTCTGGACGAGCCACGGAGGAAGCACGATCCAACGCCCCTGTGTAGGACAGTTGCTCTCATCGAGTTTCTGATTGACAGTCGCCAGGAGTTCTATCACACTGATGTCTGAGCCTGTGGTGGCCTTTGCAGTGATCGTCAGAGGTACTGCTGTAGTACCGAGTCCACTGGTCACGCCAGCCTGAGTGTACAGACCGAGGATGTAGCTATCGACCGCGTCATTCAGAGCATACGCGGCTTTACGAGTCGCTTCGGTCATGATATCGATATTCATCTGTGCAGCGTCGACATCATCTACACCAAACGCGAAATACTTAGACTTTTCGATCATCAACCACATCGCGGCATCAGTCAGGTCCTGATAGGACAAAGACGTGGAATTCTTCGTGTAATCGGCTACCGTGATGGCACCGATCTGATTGATCTTGACTCTATCTCCCATACCGCGGATCTTACCCTCGTAGTTACGATTGCACAGGTCAGCGGCGACATGCACTTTATCCAGCGTACTGATGACGTTCGCAGCCCAAAGTTGAGGAATGAAATTATCGAGTGCCATGAGCAAACTCCTTTGTTATTTCGCGGCGTCTGATATTTGCCGCATTGATTCGTTTACATCTGCTATGTTCGCCTGCATCGTCTTCGGATCCATCGCTTTAATCTGGTCGATCGTAAACTTCGGCCTATTAGGCTGCACTGATGCAGACGATCCAGCGCCGCCAGTCTGCTTGTTCCTCCGAGCGTCCGCGTTACTCTCAGCGATTTGCTTCAAGCCATCTGTCAGAGATACTACGGAGTCGCCTTTCTTAAACACTACCTCGCCAGCATCATCCAGGTCGACCGCTCCATCAGCCAGCAGCGCCTTAATCATGTACTCTGCTCCGTAGAAGTCTTCCTTCAGTTTCGGTAGCAGTTTAGATTCTATAGTCTTGGCTCTGTTGACCTTCTCGAGAGTCGATCTTTGTTCACGCTCAGCTTTTAGTTCATCCTGAGTAGTCGTGAAATCCTTGGTCAGTTTATTCAGCTTCTTTTGGAGCTCACCGATCTCGCCTGTCGCTTTATTGGTTGTTTCGGTGACTTTCCCTAGCAGCCCGTCAGCGAACTCGTCGATATCGATTTTTGATTCAGGATCGTATCCCAGTTTCTCGAAAGCGAGCTTAAACTTTCTGAGTCCCTGAGCTTCTTTGTTGGCTTCCTTGTGCTTCGATATGCCGAGATTCTTCTCAGCCGATACCGAAGATGCATGAAACTCCAACAGATCCTCACCATTCTCCAGCTTTGAAAGAGCCTCTTTAAACTGTTCCATTGATACTGGCATCGCGTCCTCCAGGGATATGGCGTCCGTCCAGCGGCGCTCGTTGATATATACTGTGATGTGTTATATTTATAACACATCACGTCAGGTGGCCTTTCTAACTCTTTATTTCACCATAGATTACAGTCACTCCAGATTTCAGTTTAGATGTCCTGAATGTACCTGCTACAAAATCTTCCGGCGGTCTCTGTCGGAATCTATATGAACTATCTGTCTCACGACTCGTATAGATCTTAGAAGCTACACGCTTTGCTATCCGTGTAGCTTCTTCCAAAGAGCCTGCTAAAGATTTTGGTACTATGACCGTCTGCATCTCCCATGGCATAATCATACCTTCGCGAGTTCATGAGATTTACTGGCTACGTATGCCTCCATGGACTTCTTATCCGTATGACCTGCTGCTCTAGCCTCACTCATGAGAGTCGCCACTCCCTGCATTCTGGCTTTCTTCTCAGCATCGGATCCTAAAAAACAGAAACCAGCGTCACCAAATTTGTATCCATTCTTACCGTCTCTGGTACAACTCTTGATAGGCATTATTTCACCTCTTTCTTTTGTTTCATAGTCCACGGCCACGCGATAGGACCGTGAGTGAGTGCGTTATACACACCTGCCATCACTCCTGTTAATACGACTACCATAGCGGTAGACACATTTGCAGGCACGTCAACGATATACTTATTTACTAACCATGTCATGACTACAGACATAGCGGATAGTATCGTCACCTCTGTAGTCTTTTCGATATTCTTACTAATTTTGTTTGCCACTGTTCACCTCCGGTGGTAATACTATTCCATTAGAATCAGGCTCTACAGGTCCTGGAGTAGGAGTCTCAGGCGTTTTAGTCTCTTTGATAGAGGCTTCCTCAGGCTCTACATTACCAGGTGCCTCTTGTGCTACTACTGCTCCAGCTTCTATGGCGTCCACGATCTCCTGGATCGTTTTGTCATCCTCGTCCCTTAACAGCAACCGAGCCAATTTCTCCTGGATTTTGGCTGCGAATACACTATTGAGACCAGGCAACTTTAGAAGCTTCTCATAACGATCTACTTCATCATCTAGGCCTGTAGGAGCGAAGTCGCTCACATACACTACCGTATACACAAACTTTTCGTTAGTGTACTGCTGGAACAACTCAGATAGTTTGTTCTCCAAGTCTGTAGCCATCCTGGCTGTCCATTTCAGTACAGATTCTCTGGCCTCAAAGTCAAATGCTTTGGCTATACCAGATGTCTCAGATTCAATTCCTACTACTCCATTTTGCTCAGCTATCTGATAGAGATCTTTCTTAATCTGTTCTTGATTGGCTACTAGACCAGTGACGATATTCCAGTCAGGAGATGCATATCCTGGAGGTATCGTCGCTGACTCAGGTAGATTGATATACGTGTTATTGGATATTACCAGGTCAGCTGGCGGTACTCCCTGACAGTAGAATATGCTGAACGCTTGAGCCCTCTCCTGATCTCTGATCTCAGCGCTCTGATTGAATATCACGTAGTTCAGCTTGGCGATATCATAGAGTGGAGGATCTACCATGACTTTTGTGTTACAGTCACGTGCATCACTGAATACCATGACCACAGGTACCACGCCGAGATTATGCGTGGCTCTCGATACCTCTACGAACTCTTTGGAATTAGACTTATTTTTGGAGAGTACTATAGACTCAGTCTGAGTCCACCGACGCCATCGTTTCTCAGTGATCGTGCTACCATTGTAGTTCACCTTCACAGATGCATCCGTGAACGTAATCTCTACCAGGTTACCAAACGGATCTACCTCGTAGTCCTCTACTTCATTGGCGCGTTTGGCGTATACATACGGATAGATACGTCCATCGAGTGCCTCAGATACTGTAGACGGCTGAGCAGTCGTAGGATAGTTGTCCATGACTGCGAATGCTACTCCATGTCTTCTTGCTAGAGCCACTACCTGGTGACTGAAATCCTGTATGAACGTCTCGGCTGAATCGCAGTCCTCCAAAAACTCGGTAAACAATGAGTTCTCTATAGGCTGTCCAGCGTCATCCTTAACAGTACGCACAGCTGTCTGAGTGAACACAGGTTCTACCATGGCTCTCAGTATAGGCTTCAGATAATTCTTGAAATGAGCCAACTGCTTACGCTGTAGAAATGAAGACTCACGACTGAACGGTATCAGATACGATCCGTCTCGGTAGCCTCCTGATCCGTGGAATGTATCATCCATAAAGCAGTATGGATTGACTGAGTTGATATTTATCGAATACTGCATCTGCAGTATGTTTCGATCCTGGCCTGTAGCCGGTAGCAGTGAGTCGAGATTATTCTCGTTCACGTACTGTCCTTGAGAATTCTGAGCCATGACATCTCCTATGATGATATTTTCTCTAACCAGCCTTTTTGTTCTTCGTTATATCTATTTATTTCATCTCTGAACTTTTCTGCTGCTATAGCTAACTCAAATGGATCTATTGAGGTCTGTGATGTTATCACGAACCATCCAATGTCAGTACCTATGATGCCATGATTCTTTCCGTTTATCAGGATATCCTCCGTAGTAACTACATATTGTCTAAGCGTAGTACCTGGAGCAATATCCATAAGATATCTAGACTTGGCATCAGATTCTACGTACATTATTTTCCTCGCTTCGTTATCACTCGGTTAGTCGTAGGTACAGTGATCGTATGAGTAGCCTCTGGATCCTCATCACCAAATGCCATGTCTATGATATCTGGTAATGGCGGCTTCTTAACCGTAGTCACGTAAAGATCACAATCCTTAGACGTACGCTGGCACCTGCATTCGCGATCGTTAAATGTGCAGATCATAGTTCACTCCTCAGTAAAGTTTGACCTTAGCTGACGATCCTACAGGCTTAGTCAGAGCTTTATATGCCATCGAGACGGCGTCTATCATGTCATCGTGCTCATGACTCATGTCTGCCGAGAACGAATCGCACTCATCAAAAAACGCTCTATTCCATGGTGCCTCACATACAGAGATGCCTCCGAGTTCGGCTCGTGATATCCACGGTAGAGCCCGTGCAAGTTTATCTGACCGCGGTTTAAGAGCCTTGATGACATATCCTTTTAGTTCAGAGATCTGCTTCAGATCATCTATATATCCACGCTGCTGTCCTGCGTCCTCTATCACGATATGTATATCTCTACCATCTGCTTGAGCAGTCTCTATGATTTTTTGTCGGAGAGCAGGATATTCGAACTTTCCGTGTATCATAGAACCTATGCACATACTATGACCACTATTAAATAGTAGAGCTCCAGCCGCATAGTCAGCCGCGGTCTTGATAGAGACTGCGAGGTCCCAGGCTCTTATACCACTCATCGGCTTGATGTACGGTATCAGCACGAACCATTTAGACTGTATCACTCCAGCATTAAACTCTATGATCTCCGCGTCTAATTCCTGAGCCGCATACTGCGATGTGTATCTACGTCTCAGGTCGACCTTGTACTCTTTACTCAGGAATGGATTCTCGTAGGTCTTCTGAGTTATCAGGTCTACGTTCTCGGTGTCCTGGCTGAGTTTCCAGACCCAGTCTTTGCCCTTTGGAGATGAACATATGAAACACTGTCCATCGTCTGAATTCCTCATACGTCCTATGAGTATGAGAAAAAGTTTGTCATCCTTGATGTTTCTGGCCTCATCGATCAGCACATCGTGACAATTAATACCTCTAAGCTTTTCGTCTTGCTCTGCTGATCTCAGATGGATATAGGTACCGCGAATGATGATATCCATGTCGGATTTATTTACTATGTAATCCGTGAATTCCTTTATATCAAAGAGCGGCAGTACTTCTATGAACGTAGCCAGTACTACATCACGGAGCTGAGTAAACGTATTGGCTACTACGAGTTCCTTGCGACCACTGAGAGCATTGAGTATTGCACGGTAGCAAAGTATCCTCGTTTTCCCTGATCCTATTCCCCCTCTGTAAACTACATATCTCTTTACAGATGAAAGAAACTGACGCTGTTTATGACTGACTTTTATTCGTGACATCTGCCACTTCTTCAAATACTATGTGTACTTTTTGATCAGTCACATTACCAGTGATCTCTTGTTTGGTCTCCGTGTGAGGTATGTATTTATCTTGGTACCGACAGTTAAGAAAAAACTTCACGAAACCTGGATGGAGTTTCTCGGTCGCTGCGCCTACTAGTAATTTTGCTTCTTGAGTCGCTCGTATCTGCTCCAGCACATACTGGAGGATAGGATACTTGACTCGCATTTTCTCGATCTGACCTTCGACGATTCCCTGTTCCGCCCAGTATGTTTGCTGGAATAAATGCTCAGGATCTGCTCTCATCCATTGGAGACATGCCATGAACGCTGCATAGGCTTTACGTTGAGTCCACTTCTTTTTGGCGCGTGGTTTGAACGTGCGTGTATGTGTGACTCTCGGAGCGGTTTGTTTCTGATAAACGTCAGGCACGGCCTGTACGGCAGGAAACTCATCCAGCGATGTGAGCTCTTTGAGATTCAAAAATTCTGACGTAGGATCTTCGGTACCGGCTACTGAGTCTGGAGTCTCGAGAGTCTGACTAGGATTGAACTTTTTTACCTGGTTCTGTAGATACCTGTCATGATCTGCGGTATCAAGATCACCTAAAATATCCTTGATATCGATATCTGTGCTACTCATGTGGTGCTCCAGGCTATGGTCACGCATCCAGTGCGATCAGCGACGACGTCCTGCGCCGTCGTACATATACTGCAATGTGACATAATTATGTCACATAAAAAGGACTGGATCTTTAGGATCCAGTCCTCACAAACTATCGACAGATATATGCTGTGTTACTTCACGCAGTTTTCTTCCTGTAAGGCATCCATGGATACAGCGTGCATAACGGCACCTCACAGTCCTTCTTACCGTCTACGTACTGTCCGCAGCAATCGAAACATTTAGCCAGCATAGCCTCAGTTCTGTTCAGATTTTCTCCAGATAGGTATCTTTTCGAGGCTTCACGACCTCCGGACTGCGGAGCCGTGCTCAGACTGGTCTGGAGATCAGCCTTCTGTTTTTCCCATGTTTCTCCGAGATCTACAGGCAACTTTCTCGGCTTCTTCTCATGCGACTGCACATTTCCAAACGGCATAGTAGCCTCCTTTTGTGTTATTATACATGAAAATTAGATTATTTGCCAGGAAAAATGAGTTATTATGACATTTATTCACGATCAATCCATGAACTCGGTAGGTATATACCTTTCTTTTTCAGAGCCTCACGGACACGGTAGAGCGTGGTACAAACGTAGCGAGGACCTATGCCAAGCCTATCTGCTATGATCTCTATCGAACATCCATCCTCGTACCTCAATTTCGTGACCTCATGGTAATAATGGTGATGCGGTATGTAGTCGTAGTAATCTGGTATGAACGTATTCCTCATCGCCAGCCATTTCACATACTGCTTTCGTATCTGATAGGCGCATACACATGCCAGGTTAGTCGAGATATTTAGAACCTCAGCTATCTCCGTCATCTTCTTGCCTTCACACCTCAACCGCCACACGCGCCGACGGCGCAATGTCAAAAAGTTCACGAAGTCAGGATTCAGATCTTTGAAATTGACATTGTCACGCGTGTAGTATCCATCGGCTGAGCGCTCAGGTAATAGTCTCTGCTGGCACTGAGCTCCAGCCAACTCTGTACCTCGTTTGAACATGATGTGCTGCCTTTGATCAGACGTCAGTCCTGTATAACCAGCCTCTAAAATGGACAACATTCCGAGACTGTGACAATCAAACGCTAGTTCTGGACTGTACATGCTTGGAAACCTGGCTCTCAACCAACGCTTGATTATTGGCGCATACTCCATCAAATCCTCTGTCATCGTCTGCTCAAAACTTTTTTCCGGCTGCTGCATGCCAGTCATACCGACCATAGAACCTCCTTAATGTTTTACTTTAGTATATTGTCATACTACTTTCATACTACATAGACATAACATATATTAACAGAGTATCACTGATAGTGTATCAACTTGCTATACAAGGAGGCTCTATGTGGATGCATGCGATAAAGCACAAAGACGCTTTGAGCATAACCAAAAACGTGTCCTCGGACTGTTTTGAGTTCGGAAGCAAGTACGAACATCTCGTGATCCAGGATCCGTACGCCGACATGCCTCGTTTAAGCGATTTGGAATCGACGATCTCGAGTTTGGAGTGTCTGAGTAAGGCTGAGAAGTCGCTCGTGAGCCTGAGAGCTTCTGGCGCGTCGCAGCAGGAATTGGCTAAAAAGTTTGGCGTGACACAGGGCGCGATTTCTCACCGGCTACGTAGGATTGCCTGGAAAATTCGATTCCAGGCTGATAACGGCGCTCCGCCGTCGGCGGATGAGATAACGGCTGCCGTTAGCGGATTCGATGCGTGGTTACAGTCACGACCGTATAACCATTATCGCATCTCGGATGCATACTCGTCCGACGTATTATACCGTTGGAGTACAGGTGTCACGCAGACACGACTCGGAAGAAGTCAGACTAAAATGAGATATTTGATAAAAACGGTACTGCAGTACTTGCAGGTAACTCAGTCTCCGCTATTCAGCCATTTGAACGCTCACTGGCTCGTAGCAAGTAAACAGCCGATAGGATACTTGAGAAAATCTCAAAGGCCTCCAAATAAGTTCAATGGCCGTTAAACCAAGACTCCGATAAAACCAATTTAACTCGTTAAGTGGCTGCCTGAGATCCGAATCCTGCCTGATAAGCTGAGTTTGAGCTCGGATTCCGAGTAAATAGTCCTAAATCTGTAAGAACTCAAGCTACATGAAGGACTTAGGTCCCACAAAGTACACTTGACAAGCGGCAGCGTCCCACAAAGTACTTAGTGCTATCACCAGTTACGAGTGCTTTGACCTAAATAACGCCTTACCTCCCCCCAAGAAACAAATTAGTTCAACACAAGCAACACTTGATTCCGCTCTACCTACACGGCGATTTGACAATTTATCTGGATTGTTGTATATTAACCTACCAAGGAGGTGACCATGAAAGAGTGCATGACTATCAGCGTGGATCCTGAGTTGGAGAAAACGATCAACGACGCAGCTTGGAGGATGAGGATGAGCAGGAGCGCGTTTGTTCGAAAGCTGGTTGTAGAAGGTATGGAGAAACTGGAAGAAAAAGAAAAAGCCGATCAAGCTGTAGCGGCTTAATCGGCTTCACATCTAACACCAGGAGTGTGCCTGGAACTTACGTATAATATACGTCACGGCACCTCCATTTACTGGAGGCTCTTATGGAGGGTCATCGCAGGTACTGCCTCGCCGACATCATATCGCTGGGATTCAGAACTCGAAAAGCAGCAAGTAAAACAGGTAAATCGATAAAGGACTGGTATATTGCCCTGCTCTGGGGATGGTACGAGAAAGGCAAAGCGCACTCCAAAGTTCAGTCTATGCCTATTACTCTGCCGTTTGAGGTAGAGGACAGACGGTACAACACCAACACGCAGTTCCAACGAATCTTCAGGATCTTTAACGGCGATAAGATCGTTGAAGGTCCTCTTGAATACCAGAAATTTACTCTGGCTACACGAGAGTTCCTGCACACGAATCCTGTGAATTTCCTGATCTCCTGGATGATAAAAGATGACAAGCACACCATACGCTGGATTACCCTGTGTGAACGCTGTGAATACATGCCTGTCGCGTTTAGCTGGCCCCCTAACTGGCTCAACAAAGCTGTCGAGAACAACCCCAAAGCTGTTACCTCCGTTAAAGAGACTCCCACCAACCGCAACATTCGTGCAGGGATATTCTCTACGCCTTCTGTGGCAGGTAAAAAGATACCGGCTAACATAGAGGTTAAAACCGATACAGAGGTACAAAAGATAGACCCTGTCACACAAAAAATGATGGAAGAAGAGTGGGCGTATATACAAAAGAAAGAGGAGGAGAGATATAGGGAACTTCCCGCTCTACAAAACTTACTCAAAGTGACTCAAATAAGTTTTGCCCAAACAGAACTACCTGTTTGATTTAATTCGTCCACACTCTCCTTTTGAGAAAGTGTGCCAGTTACTTTCACCCTAAATGATATAGGATTCCAGTAAACAGTGTACATGAATCAGAGAGACTCTAATCCACGTAGTCTGAGCTAGACAAGTTTGATTTTTTATGTGCTTTCACACATAACTGCTTTGTTCGTTTAGGATTAGCTCTTACGACTAGACCTGTACGCTCTAGTCAGCCCCCTAAAGCTAATGTCAAAGAGCAAATGCAGAAAGGATGAAGAACTCATCCCATGAGACAATATACCACATTCCAAACTGAGAGTCAATAAGAAAAAATTATATTTTTCGAGGAGGTATGCGTAATCTTGTATCATTTTTCATTAACAGTTCGGAGCCCCGACGCGTGGCGGGATGAAGTCCGTACCTGTAAATGGTGCGGGCAGAAGTTTTTGCCTAAAGAGAGACATCAGGTATGCTGTGAGCATTCCTGCCAGGTCGCCTACAGTGGTGGATCCTGTGACTGTGAAGAGTGTCATGTAGATGATGAGTCCAGCAACCAAGCCACGGAACTGAGTGGCGAATACCACGGGGAGTAATCAATGACAAAGAAACAGTTAATGAAGATAGGAAACCCAGGAGTAGGCAAGTCTCTATTGAGTGAGAAAATTCTCGCTAAAATGGCTGCGAAAACTGCAAAAACTCTAAAGAAAGGATAAATATGTCACACACGCTAGAGTTCGAGACCACAATCACCAATCAAGACGCCCTCGTCCGTGCTCTCAAGCGCATGGGTGTGCCTGAGAACTGCATAGAGATCCACGAGACAGCCACTCGTCTCAATACGTACCACACGAAGGAACATAAGTTCGCACACGTCATAGTGCGCCGTAGGGTGTTCAACGATCGTCACTCCAGTGATATTGGATGGGAGCTAGTCGATGGTGTGTTTAAGGCACACGTCGATGACTTCGAGTATGGTGAAAGCTCTATCCATTTCAACAAAGAGTGGCAACAGAAACTCTATACCTACTGCAATGTCGAGACTATGAAAGCGGAGTTCGGCAAGCAGCACATGGAGTGCACGGAAACGGTAGACAAACAAGGCCGTATCCAACTCCGTGCCAAGTTCGCTAAGGCACAGGAGAACAAGAACCGCGCCAAGACCTACACCAAAATCCAGGTATAAGGAGTCACACATGGAAGACACACGTGAGGTCGTCGTGACATTCGATTGGGACGGCAAGGGCGTCCATAAAGAAACTTTCGGATTCGTCGGTAAGGCCTGCACCGATGAGACGAAGTTCGTGGAAGAAGCTCTCAAGGGTAGCACACAAAAGCGTAGGTTCAAGGCTGAATATCTGAACGCTAAACAGCATACGGTTGCTCAGCACGTCCACGCATAAACTAAGGAGAGTGTATCATGGGTTTCCTTTCCGATGTCCAGTCTGGGTTCCCGCTGATCTGGATCAAAAGCTACGAAGATCAGCGCGTACTCACGGAGTGCACAAAGGTACTCCGTGATGCCAAGACAACGGACACCGAGGGCAATGACTCCTCTTACCGGGTGTTCCTGTGGGACATCACCGATGGTCTCCGCCCACTCGTCTATCGCAATAACGAGCTGGTGTATGGTCCGCAGATTACCGAGAGCGACTCAGAGAATGCTCTGAACAATCTCGATGTGCTGGACTGGATGCACAAGGTCGCTGAGGACAATACGATTCTGTTCCTCGTAGACTATCATCCTTTCCTGGCGAAAGAGCACCCCGACTACAACATGATCGTCTCACAGCTCAAGAAAGCGTGCTCCAAGTTCAAGGAGTCCGGTAAGAGTATCGTCGTTCTCTCAGCGGCATGTACTATACCTATGGAGCTAGATAAGCTCATCCGCAGAATCGAGTATCCGCTCCCCACACGGGATGATCTGAAAACCGTGCTGCGGGAACTGTGCGATGCCATCAGCGCACCATATCCTCGGCATGACGAAGACGTGATCACGTCCTCACTGGGCATGACGACGATCGAAGCAGAGAATATCTACTCTCTCGTCTATCAGGATCTCGGTAGGTTCGAGCCCTCTATCATCATGAAAGAGAAGGTATCCCTCGTTAAGAAGTCAGGGCTCCTCGAAATCGTGGAGACTACTGAGACGATCAATGACATCGGTGGACTGGAGATCATGAAAGGATGGTTCACGGCACGCGCTGAATGCTTCACGGATAGAGCACGCCGATTCGGGATCAGACCTCCGAAGGGCGTCATACTCGGCGGCACTGCCGGGTGCGGTAAGTCTCTAGCGATTAAGACGATCGCCTCCATCTGGAATCGTCCATGTCTCCGTCTGGATTTCGGTCGGGTGTTTGGAGGGATCGTGGGTGAGTCTGAAGCGAACATGTTCAAGATCTGGGAGATCGTTAAGGTCTTGTCCCCGTGCATTTTATGGATAGATGAGATAGACAAGGCCATGGCAGGTAGCAAGTCTACTCAGGGGTCTCATGAGGTGACTCAGCACGTCCTGCAGATCATGCTCACCAACATGCAAGAGAGCACAGAGGATGTGTTCATAGCAGCGACCGCAAACGAGGTGGAGAATCTACCCGCTCCACTACTGCGTGCAGGACGTATCGACGCCAAGTTCTGGGTCGATATCCCCGACGCGGTACAGCGTGAGGAGATCCTGAAGATCCATCTGCGTAAGCGTGGGCGTGACATCGCTACCTACCAGAGTGATGTCGCTAGCCTGATCGCAGCCTGTGATAACTACACAGGAGCTGAGATTGAGTCCTGGGTCAATGAGTCTCTGGTGCGAGCGTTTCACATGAAACATGATGATCTGACCACAGAAGATCTCATGGCGACAGTGGGGAGCATCGTACCAGTCTCCAAGCTAGACTCCGAAGGTATCGCACGGTCCCGTCAGTGGGCGCTCTCGCATGGGATGATCCCGGCGTCTGCGACTCATACGACAGCAGTCCTGACTGCTGAGCCTGTGCGGCGATCTCGGAAGATTGTTTCGTCCGTCAGCTAACTCTAACTGAAGGAGTATCGCTATGGCTATCAAGCGTAAGATCGTACGTGGGAACAAGCCCGTAGCCTCTGAGGTTCCCGTCACTACTCCCGCGACGACGCCAGCTCCCGTGAGGACGCCCGCGGCAGCAATAAGCAACACGCCCACAGTCCCCGCTCCCGTGACTACTGTGGTCGATGGGGGTGGGAAGTTTCGTCGTCTCAAGGATAATGGGGTGGCGAAGGTGAAGAGGTTCGAGCGGGAACTCGAATGCCTCGACCGTGACATCATCATCCGCTGGTGGAACAACAACCAGCGCCTGGTGCCCGCTGATGATCCCGTCTGCGTAACCCTTGCCAACGAGATCAATAGCACTGGTACGACAGTTAAACTCAGCTCCATGCAAGTAGCTGGATATCTCTCGCATCTTTGTCGTCTTGGTAAGCTGACCCATATCGATAGACAGGTACGGATCTCCCGCACCGTAAAGCGTGGAGATATCTCGGTGATCCCTGAGTACTCCCGACCACTCCTCAATGCAATCGTGGAGAACTGGGAGCATGAGCGTCAGGATGAAGCGCTCCGTGCTCAGGCTCACGCTCAGATGCGTGCGGCACGGGCGGAAGGGCGTCGGCTACGGATACGCTCTGGAGATGGTGTGCGTGTAGTGATGCAGCCCGTGCAGTCTCCGATGAGAGCTACTGCGGTACCCGCGGAGCCAACCGAAGAGACGTTTGATATCAAGTGGATGGAGCCATCC
>OFOV01000005.1_pt1 | contig 35547 bp, 52 predicted proteins | sample 1542391 | NCBI WGS metagenome assembly OFOV01 (sample SAMN04958492, study PRJEB24370) | sediment metagenome | isolation source: lake sediment | place: USA: Lake Hill lake, St. Paul Island, Alaska | collected 2013
TCCTTAGTGTCCCGCGTTTCTGGCATCCCTTGCTGTGTTGTAAGATGTTCGCCCCGCCTCTTTAGTGTCCTGCGAGCGCGTCTTAATTTTCTGTATTAATCCTATTAAGATATTTGTTTATGCCGGAATCATCACTAATTGTATACCAACCTTCTTTGGACTCATATAGTGCGAATGGCTCTTTAAGTTTATGCACGATTAGATCAAGTGGGGTTTGTTTAACAAAAGTAAGTGCTCCAACAGAAAATTCTCCGTCTTTTGTACAATTAAAAACGACTCCCACAGCGGACCTTGGTTCGGACTTGGAGACAACTTTTTCAGTTTGTTTCGTTTGAGAGCAATGAGTAACATCTACGCCGCATCCTATCCTATCACAAAAATCAAAGAACCAATTGTTCAAATCAGTCTCGCACATCTCTCCTTTTAGCAAACTCTTTTGAATTTTAATAAATTCTTCAACTATAGCGTTGAAACGCGGGGGTAGATAGGTCTGAGACATAAAATCTCCTTTTGATTTTCGCGCTCGCCTAAATATTCTCAGAGCGGGGCGAATTTCTTACAACGGGTTGCTAAACGGCTGATAGTTGCCGCATCTTAGCTATTAAAGAGAAAACTTTATCGCCGCTGGGAATACAGCCCAAACACGATTCGATCTCCGTAGCAAGAGCGGCAATTTCAGCCTTTAGCTGTTGTACGCTGTGACAATTTTCTTCCACTGCTATGCAATGGACACCACCCCAATACTGGAGACTGCTCTCCAAAACCTTTACATTACCCCCGCACTTGGGACATTTGTCCATTGCTATAACCTCCAGAGAAAATTGGCATTGCGTACAACGTTGACAAACTTACGATGCCTTGCCCGATAGCTGACACGGCAAATCACCACAGTAATACTTACCCGCCCCAGACAAGCGGCACAATAATTTTTGTGCATAGAAAGGGCAAGGTTTCGTAATTTGTTTGTTGGCAGATGCGGAGCGACCGGATTCCACAAGTAAGGTACGCCACGCCTCGCCCGCGAGTTCGCCGCCACAATCCTCTACCAATGCCCCAATGATCTCAAGTGCTGTTTTGTAATCCACGGCGTACCTCACAATTCGTTTTTGAGGGAGCGGAGTTTCTGCCAACGTCTGGCAACGCGTGCCGTTTTATATAATACACTCAAACGTCAACGTCATAAAATGGCATGCTTGCCTTGTTGGGCGATGTGCCCGTTTTGTTCAGCGGTTTTCAGCGCGGCAACTGCTGCCTGCAAAGTGACAATGTTCTGTGCGGCATCTTTGGCTGAATACTCGGTAATAGCCTGATTACGCGGATTAGCCTCGTACAGTTCAACCATGCTCCGATACGACCGTATGTGCTGCTCAAGAATCTCAATCGCTTTTTTCATGCCGCGCTCCTATAATAAATGGTTTTCAAAACGGGCATTTCGCACAACTAAGTTATGATGAATCTCAGTCAAATAAGTAATTGGTTTTGCATTCCATCACAGCATTCGGCATAGTGGCAATTTGCGCATAATGGCTAGTCGCCAAAATGCTTGAATGACCAAGAAGGACTTGGATGTATCGAATGTCTATTCCGTCCTCTATAAGATGCGTCGCTATGCTATGACGAAGAAGATGAGGATATGCGCGTTTCATTATTCCCGCCTTACGAGCACAGTTTTCTACAATTTTTCCTATTGTTCTTGAACACATTACTCTACCGCTGTGATCAAGAGGACCTCGCCGAAGGGTGGTGCAAAGATAATCCTTGTGGCTAAGATCGAAGATGGTACTCTTGATTAACGACGCCACATTGTCTCCGATAGGAACAAACCTATCCCTTCTTCCTTTCCCATGAATTAAGATATTTTTCCTATCGAAGTCGATATCTCCAATTTTGATCGACAGCAACTCCTCACACCTTACACCGCAAGAATACATGACCGTTAATATCATTTTATGAGTAGTATTCAATGCTGAACCGATCATTCTCTTAACTTCTTCTTTAGATAACACAACAGGCAGTTTTGACACCTGTTTCACTGTAGGCATTGAAGATACTAGGTCTGGACGATTAAGTACAGATTTAAGAAAATAACGGATAGCACATGCATGAAGTTTAATTGTTGATGTTTGATATTTTTTCTTTTTTAAAACCGCATGATATTCATAGAGACTTTCTCGGTCTATCTGTTTTCCTGTCTTTTGTATCCAAGAAAGAAACTTAGAAACAGGAAAGACATAGTTTTCTATAGTTTTTTCGGAAAAGTTGTTTGCAAGACAATGAGTTCGCAGAGCTTCTATTTGTTTCATCATACCTTCAATATACGTAATAGCTATGCAAAAATCAAGTGCTGTAACCCACCTTAATTGCCATGTGATCACAGGCAGAAGCCAGTAATGGTTCAAGAAATATCTTGTAATCTCGTCGCAAAACAGTGGAAAAATTAGGTTTCTTTTTCATTTGTCCATAAGTTGATCGTTCGAAATCAATTTCTTCCGAAGATCAAACAGCTCCCTCGTGAGACTCACCTTCATCAAATGAGGGTTTTTCAATCGTTTGTATGTCCAATGTAACATGTCCCTCTCAGCCTTCACATGGGCCCGAACTCTGTGAACATCTGTATCCCTGAATTCCCTTGTAATCGCCCCATCCTGAAAAGCTATCAACTGCCGCGATACGAAACGAACATCCTTCATATGCTGAAAAATCAACTTCTTGGATTCATCATCAGAATCATACGCCGCAGTACATTTTGAAAGGTCCGCATCCCTACCGTGAATAAGACAATCAATTATCTCTCCATTACTACCAACCAGGGAGGATCTGTTCGATCCTGGAATCGATGTCTTGATGGGATTATCATGGGCAATTTTGATCACCGCCGCAATCTTGTTCCAATGCTCAATGGATGTGAGCTTCGCTACCCCACCAATACTAGGCTGATCCGAACAAGTCCCAGGCTGAGTCCCACAAGCCCACACAATCCTACTAATGACCGAAACAGGATTGAGCCCCGCTTGAGCCGAATTCGTGAAAATCTGTTGCCGCAAATCCTCAATAATAAACTCATCCAAATCATTTGTTTCAAAAATCAGCACATTGTCCAAGCCCACCTTATCCAGGGCAATTCGCTCTTCAATCGTAATGTATGCCAGATCCCCTGAATCATTCCGAATGCCTGGGACACCTTTAGCCTCTTTTATTCGGTCCCAATGCTTCTGGAATGCTCTAATAGCGTTAGGAAGACCGGATTTTAGAGTATCAATAGTATCAACAAGTAGGACCGGTCGATCCGGATTTATTTCAAGCCACTTATCGAAGGCCTCATACTCATCCCCAAAACTTTGCACCCATTCATGGCCCATTGTCCCTTTTGTCAAGCAATCAATGCCCTTCCGAAGATCTGAATTGCTGGTAATGTTCACTCCAGCCAGAAATGCATAGAGAGAAGTACGAAGAGGATCCTGGGCCCTTCGTCGGGCAAACTCCATGGTACTTCCCTTATCCGCAGCTTGAACTACCCGAGCCCATTTTGTCATCGCCAGGGAAGGATAATTCACACTGGAAAGGAGCATACCTTCTGCGATTCGAACATCTAACAATGATCCCTCCAGAATGATACACGGTTCATTAGGGAAGAAAATAGAACCTTCCGGTGGGGCAAAAACTGTCAAACTCAGCTTTTTGTGTTCCTCGAAGAGATATTTTGTGAATTCTTTTCTGTAACCCTGATCATGAAGGGCTGCAAAGACATCAGGATTATCGAACGTGTAGTCCTCCAGAATTCTCAAGAAAGCTGTGAGTCCCCCCAAATGAGCAAACGATCCCCCAAAAGGGGCTTTCCGGATGAAATAGGTTTTGGAGGCTTTGAGGTTATGACGACCCAGGAGAAAATCCGTCTGGGCCATTCGCATGTAATAGTCATCCCAGGGGCAGGTTTCCAGGGGGAAAAGATTCCGAATTCCTTCAAGCAGATTCGTGGATGGGTTGTACATGATCGGGATCTCCTTCCTCTAATTATACATCAATTGAGGGCAGTTTATAAAGACCCATGATAATTTTCTTCTAATTTATATTTTCTACTATGATCTCCACAAAAAATATCATTGCCAGTTTCAGGGCCCTCATAGCCCACGATTTCAGCTCTGTTCAATTGAATATGCCCCAAGATGTTTCGAATGAAATTTATCAATGGGGACTGAAAAACATTCCGGACGATATTTTAGCAGGGGATGGTAGGGAAACAGAGATTCATATCACCGTAAAATATGGGCTTCTCAATCATGATCCAGTGGCGATGAAAAGCCTGATCGTTACCGTTGATTCAATAAAAATAATTCTGGGCCGGATGTCCCTGTTTGAAAATGAGGAAGATGTCCTGAAGATCGATGTTGATTCGCCAGATTTGATCCGGCTGAACAAGCTCATCTGCGATAGGTTCAAATACGAAGATTCGTATCCCGTCTACGTTCCTCATCTGACAATTTCATATCTCAGAAAAGGAACAGGAAATCCTTACATAGGCCGGAAGGATTTTGTCGGTAGAGAGATTATTTTGCCTTCAGTGATCTTTTCAGGGAACGACAATCGGAAAACGGAAATCCCGTTCAGGATCAAATAGGCGCACCAGGAGCAGCCGGAACAGCAGGGGCCCCCGGTACGGCAGGAGTACTATAAGGCCACCAAAGATAGAGCATCATAGCCTTGGCAGACCATTTGAGAGAATCAAAAAAATCTTCGTTCCTCTTTAGGCGATTAAGTATGTCTGGGGTAATTTCCGTACCCCTTCGCAAATAAACACAATAGAGACTATTTTTACCCTTCGTTTGCCCAGTCATGAGAGTTGTCTTTGAAGCATCCGCTAATGCCCCCAACGCCAATTTATTCAAAAGGGGTCGAATCTGTTTAAATAATTCCTGAGGATCTTGATTCACATCAGGCTCAGGAGGTGCAGCTATCAAATTCCTTGCCGCGATCCTGAGAGCATCTGTAATGAGTTTCATATTGCTAGTCCTTTTCTTTGTCTTTAACCAGAGATATCCATTCTGATATTTTACGAAAGTGAAAATTCCCTTGAGTTTATCCCCATGGAACTCAATTGTGTACTTCTTATCCCCTTCGACATCCAGTAATTCATAGGTCCCATGATCCCATTTTTCAACGGTTCCTTTACCGTAACCTTCAGTGATCTCGCCGGAAAAAGAAAAATATGAACTAGGATGGTCCTCTGTTTCGACAATGAATAATTTTTCGGATCCACTCGGAATTTTATGTTTCCTTACAGCAAATGATCTTAGAACCGTCCCAGGTTTATCAGGATACTTCTGCATTGGTTCAGAAGTTCCTGGCAGTCTCTTCCCCTCATATTGCCCCAGACTCTCATGTAGGTTGACAACAGGAAATTCCAAGCGAAGATCAAAATGGGTACCCGCCTTGTCAGCCTTGTGAAGCTGAATAAGGAACTTGCCCTTATAGCCGGGGACAAGTTTTTCACGATCGTATCCTGCAATTTTCAGCATGAACTTTTTCGAATCTCCTCAAGTTTAGTGGACCATGGAATCTGAATCCATTCGCCTTTATCGTTCATAATCCAAACTTTTTCTCCTGTTTTGGCAAATGGTTCACTTGGGTCTGCGGGTTTTGTAGGCTTTATGGGCTTAGGCTGGATCAACATCTGTCGTTCCCGGGTCCTAAAAGCTTCGGAAACTTCGGGATAAGTTCCTGCTTCACGATCAAGATAGGAATTCACTATACGATTTACAGATTTCTTGGTTTTCATAGGAACAAAAACCTTTCCGGTAAGAAGTTTATATGTTTTTTCGAATGATGCATCTTCTTTTTTGAATGCTGCTAATTGTGCCCGTGGAACTTCAACACAGCACAGTCCGGTGACTCTTAGAGACCACAAAGCCACCTGACCCCCATTAAGCTTCATAGGAGATACGCCAAGAGCCCCTTTGGTACCTTTAGGACTCTCCCCTATTACAAGGTCCTTACGCTCCCCAAACGTGTTCCTGAGATGCTCCTTAAGATCTTCGCGGGCCTGGGCAACAGGTTTGGGTTTCTTAAGCCATCCTAATGTATGAAATCCTCTTTTCCCTGAAAATCTTATCTCAACATTTTTAACTTCAGGAAGTTTCTCAAGCATGTCAGCTATTTCAGTTGTAATCTTTTTCGTTGTGGGCCAATCTTCTACTGCATCAAAATCGACTACATAATATGGAGCCGTGGCAGGCATAGTCACATGGATTTCTAGTACTCGTCCTCCATTATATTTATCGAAATCTTCTATGCTATTGATGTGAATATAATCCGTCTTTTTGTCGTAGGGGTGTCGCACATAGACCGGCTTCTGACCTACTTTGTATCCTTTGGGAACGATCCCTACAAATATCTCTCTGCCTTTAAGTTCAGAGAGCATTTTACCTTTCACGCCCTCATAATAGCTGAAGACATCTTTCTCTGTTATTCCCGGGATAACTGTTTCATCAGGATGATCGGGATAATCCGCTGTTAGGAATTTAGAAACTATTTTGGAAACCATTTTGTCTTCTTTCCCGAAATCCCCAATAATCACATCCATTTTCTTTTGTGTCTCTTCAATTTCATCAGTTATCTTGACCATTTCTTCATTATTTTCATTCCGTTCCGAATCATTTCTGGTATGATTCCTATCAATATAACGCTGCAGATTATCACGCTTCTTGGCCAGATCATACATTTTCAGCGATAGGTCGAGGAAGTCAGTAGCTTGGATGTTCATGATTTGTAAATCTTCTTTTCTTCTTCAGAGAGAGGACAGACACATTTTGAACCTTGTCTCATAACTCCTAACTCATGAGACTCCCCAATGAATACTCTATTGTGTACACCACAGGTGTGCCATCCATGTTTATCTTCACAAGTTTTGTTCCCTAAACGACACCTACAAGTGGTTTTGTAATGTTTGCCGCATACCGGACAATGAGTATGATCTGCAATATATTCAGGATGGAGTAGTGGATCTTTGATGTCAAAACCACCGTTCTCTAATGATGCTGTTTTTACTTTTTCATACATGAATTCGCCGCATCGAGGACATTTGATAAGATTCTTGGTTGGATCCATCCTTTTGGTGTTATCAAGATTATAACCGCAGTCTGGACAAGTTAAAATATCAGGGGCATTTCCTGCCAGATATTTTGAAATAACATTACGAGCCATCTTTCTTTTTCTGTTCCTCCACATATTTAAACACTGTGCTAGGCCCTGCCCACGGGGCTTTTTCTCCTTATGTAGGGTAGTATGCATGCATTCTTGCATGAACTCTTTTTCGTCCTTGAACAAATTAGGATTGGGCATGAAAAACTCCTACTCTGCAAGCAATTCTGAAGGCCATCCTCTTCATCTTATCCCAATTAGGAATTTGAGTCAGTCTAAGATCACTTGGATTCACTTTTTTATCCTTTCGATACCGAATAAACCGGGGCTTCACTATTGTTCCTACCGGAAGCCTACCTACCTTTTCGTAGTTGCCTTTGTCGAATTTATAGGCCGGATTTTCCTTCAGATTACTTCTCTCCCACTCAACTTGCATTATCCTCTCTGGCTTCACCCAAACATACGTATCATCCTCATCAACCTTGTTCTTCTGGGCCCAAGAATACAATTCTCTACTTTCTTCATGTGACCACCCGGTCCCTATCTCTCCCGCAACTCTGAAAATTTTGTTCTCATCCATGAAGGCCATGAGAGTCGTACCTATCATCTTTTTCGGCCAATTCTTTCCTTTTTTACTACCCACCGCGATGATCACTAAATCGTAAGAATAACTTGGCTTCGCTTTAAACACTTTCCCATCTTCGGTTCTTACCACTAAGCCCTCATTCCCCTCCTTCTCCACAACTCTTTTCCAAACCTTATCGAGATCAGTAACGAAATCTTCTACCGGATGCACATGTGCCATCCCAGTGAAAAGTTTCTTCAGTTTCTTCCACCCCTCCATGTAGATATTAAAACCTTCACCGAACTTCTCACCATTAAGTTCCAATATCTGATAGGGAAACCAATGCAGATTACTCTTTTCTTTTGCTGGATTTTTAATCAATGATTCTGTATCATCAAACTTCATCATCTTGCCGTTTTCCATTCCGGCAAGTTCCCCTACCATCACAGCCTGAGAGATTTTATTCTTCTTGAGATGATTCTCAATCTCGGTCAAAACCGGAAGATCCTCAATGATAACCCCGCTTAACGACCCGAAACTTCCCCTCCCATTCCGGTAATCCAAGAGGGCAGACTGCCCATCCACCTTTTGTTCTGCAATGAATTTTCCTTTAACCTTTTCTTTCAGCTCATCGAAAGTCAAGGAAATGATTCCCTGATCTTTTTTCCATTGCTGTAAACGTTTGGTAAGAGGATTATCCGAGGCCATCATTCAGTTGTTTTCCCGTCGAAATGCTCGTCATCCTTCTCAGCCTCTTCTTTGGTTGCATGTACGACATCAAAACGATGATGAGGGGGACTGTAGATGCTATAGAGCTTCAGAGGCTTCTTCCCGGTATTAATCACGTTGTGTTTAGCCCCTTGGGGCACAACAACAGCGAATCCATCCTTGATGGCACTTTCCATCCCGTTAATAACTACTTTTCCTTCTCCTGAATCAATTCTGAAGAATTGATCGGTATCTTTGTGGATTTCTTCCCCAATATCCTCACCGGGCTTCAATGCCATAAGAACAAGTTGACTGTTCTTTCCGGTATAGAGAACTTTCCGGAAATTGTTATTCTCGGTAGTATCCTTCTCAATATCAACTACAATTCCGGTTAAGTCTTCAGCTTTGGTCGCGAGAATATGTAGGAGGGATGATACTGATTTTAACATAGATAACCTCTTATTTGTCATCTTCAGTATTGTACATGGGATTATGGCATTTGGGGCACTTGGGGACATGTCCCAAAGATGGAGGCTTAGGAGTTCCGGGGATGTCTTCGTACTTTGCGGAATAATCACACTTGGTGCATTTGAAAGTATCTGTGGGTTTTAGAGTGCCATCAGATTCTCTCAATTCAGCCTTCTCAATAGCATCCGCAATGGCATCAATTCGCCTGGCCAGTCGTGGATTGATATGGTCCAGCTTATCTGCGATCATATCCAATCTCAGGGCACAAACGAATTGAAAGGTCTGCCGGATCCTCTTATCGATGTCCGACAGAGTCCTATCGATGTCTTTCTTCTGCTTCTTCAGATCATCCTGCTGCTTCTTTAGATCCTTCTTCTGCTTCTCAGGATCTTGCTGTTCGGTAGGCTTCTTGGTAGGATCAACAGGAATATTCGCGGGATTGTTGTATGTAATAGCCATACAGGAACCTCTTCTCTATTAGAGTTAAAGAAGAGATGCCCATATTTGAAGATTATTAAATAACTATAAGTGATTCAGTCTGTAGGACTTAGTAAGGTTTTCTTCCTACGATGATTCCTACACGCGTAGCAGGGTCGAATTTGGAATAGAGGACCACGTAGGATCTTCCCAAGTCCCTTTTCAAATCCAGGAAGATTTGTTCATTACAGTCAATTTTGTATGAAATAAAGTATCCACCGGGGCGGACGAATTCTTTGGAATTGCTATAGACTGAACCATTTTGCATTCCGAAATTATTCATGAATAATACGAATGGATATTTAGCTCGATCGAAATTATGATTCAGATCAGTGATGTCCGCCCCCACAAATTTATTAATGTCTACCCGGATCATGTTGTCGTGCTTGAAATAACCTCCGAAGAAACATAATCCCTTATCCACGCTCAGGAGATATTTCTCAATTTCGGATAGATCCGGATCTTTCAATACCGGGGCCATGTAATTGAAATTCCCTCCCCCGAACTTTTTCCGGAGATAATTGGCCGCTTCCAGAATATCTTCAGGATTCACCAATGAAAAACAGGGACTGGGGAATCCTTTGATACAGGATCTGAAATCATGCTTATAACAGGGACTGCAGACCACCTTGGGTTCGAGTCCAATTGCGTTCTTGAAATACTTCATTCGTACTTCGCTAGAAAAAGGGCCATAGATGCCTATCAGGGGCTTATCTAAGGCTCCTGCAGCTTGAACCATGAAGCTGTCGGGAGAAATAACCAGATTGTAACGGTTGACCAGAACAATGGATTTTCGTACGTCATAATTGGTCGCTATGATCACATTGGAGGCATTGCCCTTCAGATAACCGGCCACCGTATTCTGTTGGGGGCTTCCGATCAGGAAAATTTTCACGTTGGATTCTTTGGACATGACATCAATGATTATCTTAAATTTCTCCTTGGGGTAATTTCTCAAAGGGGCCGAAGTCTCCATCTGAATTCCTACTACATAGTCTTCAGGAGCGACAGATAATTTTTTACATTCTTCATCCAGCCATTTCATTTCTGTTTCGGAAAAGACTGTTTTTGGCTTTTTGTCTTCTGGGGGAAGATGGGTAGAATCAATGTTGAAATAGCTGAAGAACATGTCGGCTGCATGGGTATTTTTGGACTTTTCACTCGATGACTCGATAATACCCTGGAACATCAGATGATAGTCGGAATCTTCAAGTAGTTTGGCATCGAAGGGCATGCTCAGCAGTTGATCTATTTCAGGGAGGTTCTCCAGAGGTTCTCTACAGCCAGTAGCTACTCGAAGAGTACATGTGGGATATCTTCTTTTAATATAGCACAATGCACTTGACAAGAAATAAATGTCGCCCACACCTCCTTGACGCCACACGATCAATTTTTTTCCACTCAGATCCTCCCCATTATATTTTTTGTAAACTGGTTCTATAGGATGGGACATTCCCATGCAATCCCCGGCAACACTTCTGAATTGGCTCTCGATGTCCTCAGGCATGACAAAAGATTTTCCAGCCTCGTAATTTGTTCCCGCTCGATTGAATGTTTTTGTTATGTCTACGATTCTCATTGTTGATTCCCCTTTTCTCCGTAAAAAGTCACCTTAATATTTCCAGACATAACCCCATTCTGGTCAATGACTCCTATATCGTTCTTCAGGTACAGGGGCCATCTTTTATCAAGTTCACTCACAGCGAAAATTCCCTTTTCTTCCATCATTTTGATAAGCAAATTGGTCTTCAATTCCAGATTGTAAATATTAACTCTATATTGATCGATAATCTGCTGCTGTTGATTTATTCCCAACATAAGCATCTCAATGGACTGCTTCTGCTGTTGAACAATTTGATCAGTTTTATCTGACATTTTAAAGGAATCCTTTCTGAAATTTCAGGAGTTGTGTATAGAGGTCTTTTTCTTGTTCTGAGATCTCTTTTGGAATCTCTATCTCAACTTTGAGAATCAAGGACCCTCGATATCCATCTTTTTCTATACCAGAATTTTCTCTTCTGATTGTGTCTCCGTATTGGGTCCCCGCAGGAATAGGAACTTTAACTGCATCCCCGAAGACTTCTATGAATATAATATCTCCCAAAACCGCCTGGGCAGGGGAGATTGAAATTTTCCCTTTAACATCTCTTCCTTCTATTTGGAAAAGACTATCTTTCTCGATGTTAATTTCTACCAAGAGATTGCCGGGATTCTTCCCCCCCAGCATGTAATTCCCTGATCCTTGAAGGACAATGGTATAAGGAATTTTCGCTTCTCGGGAGAGTTTTATCTCTCGGATGATCTTTTCGGGTTTTACGCCCTGTCCTCCGCAATTCTTACAAGGATGGCCTTGAGGGATATTTCCATAGCCCTTGCACAATGAACAAAATCTTTTGGGGCCCATGACTGAAGATACTACATCGATACCTGAACCATTGCATTTGGGGCATTTTGAGAGGATTCTGGCTTCGGTTCCTGTTCCATTACATGAAAGGCACAGGCCGTTTCTGATTGTACTGATATGTTTGAGAGATTCAATGATGATGTCATCGGCCCGGACAGTGAGATGTACTTGGACATCTGAGCCCCTTCTTTTCCGGGCTGAGACCTTCACTGTGTTGTGGAGGTCTCTATCGTGTTTTTCTTTCTTGATAGGATCCCTGAGAATTTTGTAGGCCTCTATGACATCCCTGAACTTTCCTGTAGCTGAGGGATCAATGTCACGATGTTTTTTGGGGTCCTTATCGGGATGCATTGTTCGGGCTAATTTTCGATAAGCGGCTTGTATGTCCTCCTCTGAGGCATCTTCCGGGAGTTCTAATATTGAATAGTAATTAATCATGAATTGGACTGAATCCAAAATGTTCTTATCTTATGATACGAGAAAATTAGGAAAAATTAAATTAAATCTTTTTTTCGCTATGAATAAGCGAGGCGAGCCAGGCATCGGTGATGAGTTCTTCATCAAGACGCTCGGCACAGGAGGGGCAGGAAAGCAGGTGGGTCCCAATCTCTTTTTTCTGTTCTTCAGTGAGAACATCCTGCCAATTATAGGAGGGATCGTTCACATCACCCGTAAAAACAAAAGAATTGATGTGGCCGTCAGAGTCAAAAAAATCATAGTGGAGGATGAAAGGGGTATCACACTTCTTGCACCGGCACTGCTCATCCTTTTGAGAAGCGGTATTGGTGGTCACATGGTCATAGATAAAACTACCCAATTCTCCCAAATCACTCCCACATTGGGAGCATAGAGCGGAATCATCTGTGATGTTTATTACTTGCATGATTTTGCAGCACTTATCATGAAATTATAGACTTCTTTGGCATAATACTCAACCGGATTACATAGAAGGACCTCGACGGGAGGAACCGGCAACTGACACAAATGGTTCCATACCTCTTCCCATTTTGGTGGTTCTTCGTTGCCTAACTTCTCGATCGCTTCCGCCACCTGTTCAGGATAGGCCTTGCATATTTCAAGCAGGGTCATGCCCCGAAGGTCAAGTGACAAGCCAATTTTTCCACTCATTGTTGTCTCCCCTATTTAATGTTTAGACATCCAACCTAGAAAACTCTCTAGGTTGGATGTCTAAAGTGAAAAGTTTATGCAAGTTCCTTTTGCGTCCGATACGCCGCTGAATATACTCGATTGCTCTTAAGACAGGGGTCACATAGGGCTGTACTTTTCTTGCTGATCGGTCGCTCCCCACACTTCCCACACAGACCTTTCACATAACGTCTCCGATGCGTGGCAGACAAACAAAACTTGCAGGATTTGTGCCCGGGAATAAGCGGGTGTTCCCCACAATATCCACAGAGTTTCCTCTTAATATTGCCTAGCCACTTCTTGTGCTTGTACGCGGAGTTCTCTTCCCGGCAATTCTTGCAGCGAGGAAAAGTGACCTTCAATTGCTCAAAAAGGTCCCGTTTGGACAGCTTTTTCCCGCACTGATGGCACCGTTGCTGAAGTTTTTTCTTGGTGATTCTGAGAAGATTGTAGACCTTGGTCCTAGGCACATCAAGGTGAAGGCGAGCGATGATTTGATCTACTGATTCACCCCCCAATCGCAGGGTGTAGACCGCATGAACTTCCTGTGAGGTCCAAGAATGAAACTCTTTGGGCTTGATCTGATTCGGATTGACATACCATTTCGGTCTTGTATCGCCGGTCATTTTTCCCTCCCCTTTTATGTGTGGGATGCGATCAGCTCTTCTTTTGATGAATACCATACTTCGCCATCAAAACTGAAGACTGTATGGTAGAGCTTTGCCCCTATTTTTGGATGGGGCATTCTAATCGGAAAATTGATTCTAATTTCATCTTCACTATCAGATGATTTTCCTACTACGACATAGGACTCCTCCTTGTTGTCTGGAAGGATGACTTTTGTGGCTATAATCTGAATGACTTTTTCCTGAACTTTTTTTCCTTCTTCATACATTTTTTTGCAGTTGGCCAGGAACATTTCGATTAGAGCAATGAACCGATCTTGATACTTAGTAGGGAGATTTAAAAACTCTTTCACCAGGAAAGTATTGAACCATTTCCTGTAAAGATCAAACCGTTCTCTAATGCCATCTGGGGTCATTCTTGATAATCCTCTCTAATCTAATTATACATCAAATCGAGAGGGATTTATCAAAAGAAGATTATTTTTTGGGCCGGTGTTGTCGCGCGTGAGGGAAATGTTTTGGCACAACTACCTTGAATTTCTTCACCTTATGATGGGCGGGCTTGGGAGGCTTTTTATACCAAATAGGCTTGTATCGTTGAAACATTTTACGATGTTTCAAGATTGTTTTGTGGCTCCTAAGATATTTCCTTCTCTGTAGCCGAATCCTGCTTCGATTCTTTCTATAGTAGAGACGTGTCTTCAAACGCTGCAGAGCAGAACGTCTCTTAGGAGGACGAATACGTAGGCGGACAGCAATTTTGATGACCATGTCCCTAAATCCCGTATCAAAAGATTATTCGCATTTTAGGAATATTTATTAGTAGTGGTTGTGCTCCAATCTGACGCAGCCCATTGTAGGCCGATTCATCATACCCCGGACAAATGGTGATGATTTTCACTTCGTCCCAGAACTTGAGGATAAGTTTCAGGCACAACCCAATGTAGTATTTCATAACTTGACCCACAATGGAATGGTCCGCTTGATCAGTTTTCACCTCAATTACATAGGCACATCGTCGGTTAGATATTGCCATAAGATCCAAACTTCCGAATATGATCGGGAATTCATCAGAAATCATTTCTATAGGGCCTGTGAACGGTTCTAAGAGGGTCTTTTGATTACGGTAGATATCCATCACCAGGCCTTTATGCGGCTTACTGCTCTTTTCTAAAGAGGGTAGGATGGCATCTGAGAAGGAATCTATTGGGGACCCAGTAAAAAGTTCTATGATTCCTGATTTATAAGAATCCTGCATTTGTTTGATGCGTAGGACATCGTGCCGGTTGAATTGTTCGAATGAAGAAGGATGTTCAGAGAATTGATCCCTGAGCATTTCAAAGTTTTCCTTGAATTCTGGCTTCTGAAGGAGAAAGGAATGATAGGCCCTGTAGTAGAGGGCTTCGGTAGTGGCGTTCAAAAAATCTTCATGCCTCTTTTCTTCTTGAAGGCATAGAGTCGGTATTCGTGGGTATCCTTCATTTCTTTCTCAAGAGCATCATATTCATTCAGGAGTTCATCAACTTTCCCTTTGGTGAGATGACCCTTCTCAAGTTTCTCCTCAATTTCTCTCAATCGTTTCAGGGGTTTCACGACCTTTTTGTAGACGGTGTTATTTGCTCTCATCACAGATTCATTATGGAGGCCATGGCATTCTTTGCACAGATAGAGGTGGGTGTAATTTGGGACACCTTCAGGAGGGAGGAAGAGTTTGGAGCAGCGGGACTTGCATTTATCGCAGAGAAAGAACCAGCGGTAGCCACCGAGGCGATTAGGTAGATGGGTGTATTCGAATTTTTGGTTATTGACGGTGAATTTATCGAGTTCTTCTTTGGTGTATTGGAAGACTTCTTCCGAGGTAGCCCCGGAATGGTCTTTATCGATGAGTTTTCTAATGGCAGTTTGAAGGGCATTAACATTCAATGCAGAGCATTGTTCGGAGAGGAGACGCATATTTATCCTTTTGAAGTAGATTAGATCGTCTACTTCAATGTAGAATATATCAATAGATTATCAAAAGACGGGTAGGGGAACTATTCAGAGGTTTTGTTTCAGGAGAAGATCGTAGCGGTTGAAGAGTAGAGGGGGATTTTTTAGGGGATCTTTTTCAAAATTCTTTCCGGATCTAAGCCATTCACAGAAGGCGTCATAAATTTGGCGACCTTCTGAAACCTGTTCACCTTTTACGAAGAAACCTTCTTGGGTTATTTGTAAAACAGGTGTTGTAGAATCCACCATATGAAAAGTGATATTAGAATTTATGGGAGGAGCGGTGGATAAATAGTAACTGTCAATTATAGGATTCATATATCCGGTGGAGTCATAAGGGATAGGAGCACTTGAATCATTACCATAAATTGATATAACATTGCTACTATCCGGAGTATGTAGACTGGGTTCCCAGCTTGAGACAACTCCAATAGTAGTCTCATCAACTGAAACCACAGATCCTATGACGGATGACCTGTTTTCATCTCCGAAATCCCATGACCAAGGGGTGGGCGGCGGCATAGTTGTAGGAGGGGCAGCTTCGTGTCTTTCTATGATAATATTTCCATTGGGCATTTCAAGAGGATCCGTTATAGTGGATTCTATCGTTTGTTCACTAGGAGAAATGAGCTGTTGAATATCTAAATTTTCTTCACCCATAGATTCGTACACCAGTGACATCATAAACCATAAATGAGAAGGATGGTTCCATACAGTTTTCTTTTAGGACACTGCTGAACAGTCCTACGCTCATCTCATAGTCTTTCTTGGTATCCAACTGTTTATATTTGATGTTGGATACATGAGAAGAGAAATTCTCAGCAACCTCAATATTTTTCTGAAGTTTATTGTCCCAGGCGGTGGGCTTTTGAGGCTGGCCAATTTCGATGTCTGCGAGTTTTAACATTTTATTCTCCTATCAGGCTGCGGTCATGATCTTCCCTTGTGGGATTATCTCGGGTCGAGGAACTTTTGAATCTTTCATTCCTGCCACTTTAGCATCAAAAATAACTTGGGCTTCATGAGAAAACTTGAAACAAGGAGCTGTCCAGGCCGGAATATTCACTATTTCTCCGGTACGGGGATTCCTTCCCACCCTACCTTTTCTCACAATAGGCCTGAAAGATCCAAAACCACGTAGTTCAATACGATACCCCTCGGCCATGACCGTGAGAATTTCCTCAAGAATGCTTTCAATAACCGGTTTGAGTTCCACGGCTGAAGGTCTATTCAGCTTTTTGGCTACCCGTGTACATAATTCAGCTTTTGTCACATTCATAGGAAAATTTCCTCAAAGAATTTTGTTGTTGAGGATCAATTTTTTGATTCTGAAATAGGCTGCCTGAATCCAACTGACTGGGGGCATCCCCACAGCAGATCTCTCCAGAACCCATTCTAATGCACAGATGTCAGGATATTTTGATTCCTTGATTTTCTTCACACTCAATTCATCCTCGATCATTTTTTTAATATCTTCTCGGGAATATTTCAGGATAAACGCATTACATCCCACACAATCTTCAGTCGCCTGACAGACATCAACCAAATGGGTCTGAATCCCTTCTTTATCTTGATGCAGCATACACAATCGTATCTCGTGAGATTTCCCGTCCCCGCCCTGAAAAGTGTAGAGACTGTTATAGGTACAATTTTCAGGAGTCCTCTTAAGAAACTTCTTGTAAAGCACCACTAAATGGTGGAACTTAACTTCCTTGAGTTTTCTGTACACCGCTCCAGAACTTCTCATCGAAATGCCCCCTGAAAAGCGGTGGAATCCAAAACACCATCAAATGTATTCATCCCGAATACGCTGATATTAGATCGTTTCAGGCAGAACTGATCGTCCAAAAAATGCATCTTATCTGCATTCAATTCAAGGACTGGATCATAGCTCTCTTTGAACGACCAAATCTCAACTTTTTTGCCTATGTCCCTGAGATATTTACACAGGTCAGAAAAGTTACCGCTGTTGGTCATGAGAATTAACTTGTCAAATCGTTCTATCTTGGATAAACAATCTACGGTGATACAGACTTCATGATTCAGGGGGGTAGCTACCGGTTTAGATTTCCGATTAGGCTTCTGGATGTTTTTGAGACACAATTCATAACCGATCGATTTAAGTTTAGTCTCAAACCGGCTGGAATCAAAATCCGGACTACGCACAGTATAAACTATGGCCCCAGTTAAAAATTCCGTTTCACGGCCATTGAAATGTTCCCAGATCTTCTCAAAATCTAATTTCTGGCCGTGTGTAACAGTCAGAAAGAGATTCTGTAAATCAACCTGGAGTAGTGTCGCTGTGCTTTCCATCGTTTAAACAGTCCTTTCAAGAATCAATCCATCAGGGGTCTTCTTGGCCTTATAGACTCGATTCGCATAATTTGTGAAATCCGGATTCTGGGTCACCAGTAGAATATCTAATCCCAGCTTCTTACAGAGTTCATTTACAAGTTTACTCGTATTCTGAATATACTCCTCGCTCACCGCCGCAAAACATTCATCTAGCAAGATCACCCGGGCCAGGTCCAACTTCAGCATGCAGATTATGCGAAGAAGAAAGCTTTCGAGTACCGCTACACTCCCCCCAAAAGATCCAAATTCTCCTTCAAGACCATCATTCAATGTTAGGAGCTGGACGTGGACCTTATCATTCTTCCGATCTATGACCGGCTTGAAAGATAGGTTCTGATCATCAAATACCGTCTTTAATCCATAACTCACCAAATTTGCCATAGGCTGTACATCTTCTTTGACCATCGTGTCGAGAAGGTGCTTGAGGACCTGACCTGTTTTGACCAAGAGGTCCATCTCCTCTTTCAGAGATTCAATCTCTTTATTGATGGAATCTTCCTGCCTTTTTAGGGCCTGGTAGAAGCCATCAAGACGGTCAACTTTTGTTTGGAGATCAATCATTCAATCATTCTTCCTCACTACCAAACAATCTGTCTTTTTCAGATTCATCGAGTAGCTTTTTAAGTTCTTTCATAGTTATTTGAGCTGTTCCCTTCGAACGTTCTTTTTCATAAAGCTCGCGAAGATTATCATATCTTTCTATCTGTGCTATCACGTTTTCTTTAGGAGTTCCCAACAAATAAAGACCTCGGGTTGTTATAATACAGGTTCCCTCGTTTTTCTTCTCGACAAATCCCAATATTTCTCCTCTCGCCATAAAATATTCATCAATTATTTCCTCCCCATTTTCCTTAAATTTTATCTTAAAAGTGATTAGGGACTCTCTAAAAAAACTCATGGTTTTCTCACTTTTTAGATTTTGTCAATATTTTCCTTTTGCTAACCTTTTTCTTCAGAAGTTCTTTTAGCTTTTCATCTACTGCAGTCACTTCTTTCACCGTGGGACACTGCCAGGGACCCGCTTTGTTTGCTCCTAATTCTTTGCCTAGTAATCGAGTGTCTTCCATTGTTATGGTCAGAGTTATCGGGGACATTTGGCGGAAATCAACGGCTTTGTAATCAGAATAAACAGTATCAAGATCTCGATGCTCATTAATTGTCAGTCCAAATTGGGAATAATTTTCCTCAGTAATAGTTTCTTCCCAATGTTTTAATGTTGCTATGGCACTTTGGATTGATCCCTTTGCCACTTCCAGATTCTGAAAAAATCTCTCCGCCATAATTGGCTCCTTACTCGGCTACGGGTGAAACTTTCCCTACACACACGATAGACTTCACAACAGTTTTTTCTTGTTCTTCCATTTGTAAATCCCCTCTCCATGAAAACGATAGGTTTCTATCTACGAACATCTTCACCGTACTGCTGGTTAATCCTGGAACCGCAGAGAATGAATCCAGGACCCCCTCAATGACTCTACACTTCACCAGGATATCTTTCTCCTCAGTTCCTATTCTCTTACAGGGCATCGTATCTTTCGATGCCCTGTCGAGTAACGTAGAGATACTGATGTGATCTGACAGACTGATTCGAATGCCCATATCTGCATCCCCGGCAATCTTCAGCCGTCCAAACTTCTTCAGCAGCAATCCCACCTCAATTTCACATCCATTAGTTTCAGGCTCTTTCACATCTATGGGCATCTTAGGAACTTTCACCTTGGGTTTTGAAAATCCAAAAATGAAGGATTGATCACCTACAAGAACAAATTCACTTGTAGTCGAAATGGTGATATTATCGAGATCCGGCTTCTCAATAAGATTGGCGACCGGGCCCAACATCATTTCAGGAAAAACGAGTTCATCAAGGCCCTCAATCTCAGGGCTGGTAAAAGCCCCAATTTTATCATTCCCGTTGGAACCATAAATGATCCCTTTGGAGATGAACATGTTGGAGAACTTGTTGGTTCCTTTGCTCTTCAGCAGATAATCCTGAATGAATCTGATCCCTACCAGAAGGATTCCGGCATTCATGGTTTTCACTGGGAAAGCTTCATCGAAAGTGTGTCCTACCGCCGGGTAGATGGCAGGATCGAAAGAAGACAAGGACACGAACGAGTCTTTGTCTTCAGAAGAGTACACTTCCAGCGTAGTGGTATCTGGGAAGTACATCAATCGAATAGTATCGGAGGATGTGGTCTTGATGAGACTGAGGATCTTTTTGGGATCGGTTGTGAATGATCCTTCTCCCTCAATGGTAGCATCAATAGTAGCCCGGGCAATTCTCTTGTCTTTATCTGTCCCGGTCATTTGGAGCTTATTGTCTTTGATCTCAAAAAGGCAATGGCTCTCCAATGAATTATCAAGGGATCCTGCCGCCAATGATATGACGGTCATGGCATTTTTCAGCTTTTTGGTATCCAAAATGATATTCAGCATTACTGCCCCACTTCTATGGAATTGAGTTTTTCCTTGATATCCTTCACTTTTGCTTCGAGATCGTCCAGAGACTTTTTAAGCTCTGCGGACATAGAAGATCTGATCTCGGCTAACTTGGTGGGATCATAGCCCTTCTCCGTAATAGTCTTGAGGAGTTTCTCCAATTTCTCCCGGCTGCTTTTGTGGCGTTCCTCAATCCGGATTACGTCTCCCGAGAGTTTGGTGATCTCGGCCTTAACGGTCTCAAATCTTTTGACCTCATCCATTGTTTATGGCCTTTCGTTTATCCTAAATGAATGAAAACTGGATTGCAGTAATCAAGATTCTGATAAAACTTGTCCATAGTAGATTGACTGCTGAATTGTAGACAATCAGTTATGACTATAACTCCGGGCTGAAAAGGTATCCCTTTAGTAGCGCACGAACGAAGAGTGAAAAATCTTAGTGCATTTAACTTTTTCAGGCACGATTTTTTAGGATACAAATCATCAAATCTCCGTAATCCTTCTTCTGTGATATCTTTACTAAGCCCAATATAAATAGATTTTGGATATTTCCTCAGAAGATTAATTGCTAACGTAGTGTTGCCACCTCTTCGTGGAAGTCCAATCCTTAATGAGCAAAATTCCGAATAATAGCTTTCGGGATGGCATTCAGCTTTTTTTTGGGCGAAATAAGTATTATATTTCTGTAATTTTCTGGTTCTCTTAATAAACCTATCTACTAAATTTTCGAGATCACTCAGAAATTTCACATCCGGGATGCATTTCATGCTCAACTCCTCGGGTCACATGCCTATTTCAGTAATACCTTCTTGTTCCACAATGTCCAATTTTGATGGTCTCTTCCGTTTTGCTTTGGATTCCATGCCTTCAATGCAGCTCAAACGGTATTCACAGTATTTACAGGCTTTAGCACTCGGGGTCGCCGTGAACGTAGAATCCGCCACCATCTCTTTGACCCTGAGGGATAACTTGGCCCGGAATTCATTCAGAATACTCAAACTGATCGGCACCGGCTTATACGTATTGAATCTGTAGTAGAAATATCCAATCTCGTCAGCCAGTCTCTTGTAATGGAAATAGTACATCAGAGCATAAAACAGAACTTGGTCGTCCTCCACATTCTTCCCTATGGTCATGGATCCTTTGCCATCAAAAATTGTTAAATGATCCCCTACCGCTTTCTTGTGAACAAAATCTAATCTACAAGTAAGTTGGGCCCCACTCTGAACTGCTACCTCGATGCTTACTTCTGATTTGGTATTGAGAAAATAGTTCTGACTCAGGGAATTCATTATAGCATTCACATCGCCAAACGCCTGATTGAAAATATCCTCCTGAGAGGCCGTTATAAAGGGTGCTGTCCAGTCTACCGTAGAAGTGTCCAACACAATGCGGTAGAGAGAAGTCAGTTTGTATTTGATCTCCTCAACCGGCATGTAAGGCATCGTGAATCGCCACGTATTACAGAAATGCTGAAAAAATCTCTCCACTAGTTTTCCATACAGAGCGTGATAGTCATTCCTCGGTACAGAATAGGGAGCCTTCTTCCTATACTTCAGAAAGTACTTCTTGGGGCATTCCCCATACTCCTTCCATGAATGATAGCTAATGATCACTTGACTGCCGCCTGCAGATAATGCAGGGCCTTCTCCTGCACCGCTCTCGCTAATGACATGCCCATCACGATCGCATTTATATCTCTTTTCGTTTCCGTTTTTACAGAAGAAGCCACTAGGTGGTCCACAAACTTTTGCATTTCAGTAGATTCCTGCTTCTCCTCTTCCCGCTTCTTGAGATCGAAAATTTCCTCTGCAGGTTTCACTCTTAGAAGGACCGGGGTAACTGTAATATTTACCTGATCATCTTCTTTTACGACCTTAAGGATTCCTATTCTGGGTTGATGATTAATATTCTCTTCCGCAATAGTACCCCGAGAAATGGCCCCAAGACTGATGAAATATTTATCATTCACTTTCTGAACATCTTGATCCACATGATAATGCCCAAGATGAAAAACATCCGGACTCAGTTTTGAAAGTTCCTCATACCCATAGAGGCGTTCCTTAAAAAGCATCCCCTCTTTGGGTCCAGCATAGATGTGCATAAGACATATCTGAGCTATGCAGTCCCCCTTGGGAGGAATTACCACAGTATCCAAATCAAGATCTTCGGTATAGGGGATTCCTACTAAGGAGATTTTAACACCCTTTTTATCTAATACTTTATGAGTAAGATTTATGACCGTTTCGCTGGCGAAAAGAACTCCTAACGGCTGGGAATTCAGGCTCTCTAGATTGTTCCCGGTTATGTCGTGGTTCCCGGGGATCATGTAAATAGGACATTTAAATGTCTTGAAAACTTCTATCAGTTCCCGGACCAGGCCGTGACTGTTCTTCGTGGGGGCCTTGAAATTGAATAAATCTCCAGCGATTAACAGGGCGTCTGCTTTCAGCTTGTTGCATGCAACCCGAATCTGCTCTATCTTATCGAGGACGGATTCCTTAAAATTGTCCTTACGTGACCTGGGATTCAGGTCACTGATATGAATATCGTTTGCTGTTATAAAGGTGAATTCAATCATTTCTTTTCTTGATTGCGGTATGCAAGAGCCGGTAACACGAGTCCTGCTACAGCCAATAATTCACGCGCAAGTTCAGTTTGATTTTCAAATTCCTTGATTAGGTCTGCTATTGAATATTTTCTTTTTGTAATGCTATCTATATAACCAATCTTGGATTGATCAGGTTTGGACCTAAGGGCTTTCAAGAGAAATTCAGCCCTGTCTTGTCGATCTCCATAATTCATTTAAGACTCCTTTTATAGTCATTTTTCGTTTACTGGTGGTGCATCTTCAAGCGGACACCAGGATGGAATAATGTGTGAATTTTCAATGACACGATCAGTTAGGATACAGAATGGCATCTCCTTCATAACATCACCGCCAGCACAATTGCAGTCACCACAATTCAGTACGATCGCTCGTTTACAATTCATATGCCACCTCTACTATGAAGGTGAATTCAGTCATCTATTGTTACAGAAATCCCTTCATTTTTGGGAAATATTTTAAAGGAAATATTCTCAAGATTCATTGCTTTTGTTGGGTTTTCAATGTTCCATTTTTCAGTGAATTTTCTAATGCTCTCACTAACGGTTTTTTCTGATGGTTTTTCGTCTGTTTTCACAATGGTTTTCCTTTCACAATGGTTTTCCACAAGTAGGGCAGACCTTGTATTGAGAGAAGGTATCTTGAGCTTTTGTTAATTTCATTTTTGTGTCCGTAAGTTCCGCTGAAATCTCCCTTGTTGTCAATACTTCCCCTGAGAAATCACACATCAGGGAATTCAGTTGGTCCCAAGTATCTACCTGATCCGCTATTTTTTGAATGAATACACCCAGAGCCTCAAGAGATATCTCCGATATTTTAGAAAAGCTTTTTACCTCACTAACGGTCACTTTCATTTTCTCTGATAGATCTGATACCTCTCTAAATCCATCGCATGTTTTCTCTATCTGAGCATACTCGGGAATCTTAATAGTGGTTATAGCTTTGAGATTCTTATAGGCCCGGGATACCGCCTCCATCTCTAATGTTGTTCTCAATACCCACTGATGATCTTCTATGGTTTTCTCAATTCCTTTTGTTTCAGGAATTGTGATTCCACTGACCACCCCTAAATTCCGTACCTCAGCCTGTAGGGTCCCAAGTGATTGCTCTTCTGCACACAATACCTGATACTTCTGCAAATCTTTATCGAACTGACCTACAGAAGGAATTTTGATCTTCGAAACTTTCTCATATCTATTCACTGCTGCCTGGAATTGATTCAGTTCAGCAATGAAAGAATCTATGTCCGATAGGTCCTTCTGAAGGATTTTAATTTTGGAATCAAGAACTTTGATGGCCTCAAATTCCGTTTTATAAACCTCAAAATCCTTGAAAATCTCAAGCTGCTTCTGAACCTTGGTAAGATCCAATTGCCGGGTTTTCAATAGATTCTTTGTGGTTCGTAGATCCTTCTGACAGAGATCATCCGCATCACTCAGAATATTTAGCTGATAGATGACGGAGAGTACATCAGTCACCATCGTATCTTTATCTATGAGGAACAGCTCTTTGAACTGGTGAGCCACAAGGGGACTTAATTTGTCGTCACCTACATCTATTTTCCTGAATCCGGCATCTAAAATAGGTTGGGGAATGACCTTATTCAGTTTGGAGAAATCTTTCCTATTAACACCCCCATCAGAGCTGATTTTGTAGGTGGCCGAGTCTCCCTTCTGCCAATCTATTTCCAGTGCATCTTTCTGAAGCTTCACCTGACATTTCGTTTTTCCCCATCGGATGAACTTGGAACCGGTCCGATTGCTGAGGGCGGCATCGATAGCTCGGATGATGGCGCTTTTACCTATGTTGTTCTTTCCGACAACAACGGTGAAACCGTCTACCTCGAAAGAGGCAGAACCTACACTTTCAAAATTCTTGATGTCAACTTTTAGCATTTAATGTCTAATCTTAGGAATTTCCACCCATTGCACAGGATAATTAGTGACAATAATATAACTTGGATCGGCCAGAGCTTTTTCAACCTGTTTCTTGAGTTCAGAAATTCCAGATTTACTTATGTCCTCAGCCCAAACCATCCTAAATAGAGCATCCCTATCAATTTCTACCTCATTCCATTCAATGGGATAATTTGCAATGAGTACATAGTCAGGATCCTGAATAGCCTTTTCAACCTCTTTCCTGAGATTTTTTATCTCATTCTTGTCTATCCCTGCCCAGACTATACGAATAGTTGCTTTACGAGATTTTTTCATTTCTTTTTTCCTTTCTTCCCTTCAACATACGTTTTTGATGCCTGGTTGAGCAGATCATTCAGATCTTTAGGATCCCTGATATCTTCAACAGAAGGCTCAGCGTCATCCCCTTCTTCTATGGGAATCTCCAACTTGGTCTGCTCATCTTCCTTAAAAACAAGACTCCCAGTCAGTGTCTTCAACATCTCAGGATTCTCTTCAAGCAAATGCCTAAGATTCTCCTTACCATTGGCATTAAACACCGGGGTACCATTCAGATCAAACCTTAAAGCCGCCCCACTTTTCTTGATGACGTTGGTATTGATAGCCAGCTCAACAATTGAAGCGATGTTGTCAAATCCTTCCCCAAATCGGATGTATACCGGCCCCGCAAGATAAGGCTTATCGATTTTATTCTTCACGACGGAAACCTTCACCATCACATTGATAGGCTCTTTTTCTATCTTCCCTGTAATCCTACTCTTGGCCGGTAACTTCTCAACGGTGCTGGTCCTCATCTTCAGACGTAACGATGCGTAATATTTAAGGGCCCGTCCACCTGAGGATTCTTCATCCGGTCCTACATCGTACTGACTCTTCTTAATAACCGATCGGAGTTGGTTGGTGAAAAAGAGACAGGTGTTATTGTCCCCAATATGTTTGGTAAGATAATTCAACGAGATGGACATCAGCTGGGCCTGAAGACCAATACGGGTCATCTCATCAATGGCCCCTTCAAGGAATTGCCTGGGAATCATCGCGGCAACGCTATCCACTACGATAAGCCAGGGTCGCATGGCAAAGGCATCACATAGGAGTCTTACCCCATGTTCGAAATTATCGGGGGTCATGAAAACCAACTTATTAGAGCTGATGTTCAGTCCCAGTTTCTTAGCGTAATCCTTGGAGAAGGTCCTCTCAAAATCTATCCAAATAGGAAGTCCCCCAAGCACCTGAGTTTCTTTACAGGCGCTGATTCCTAGGGTGGTCTTTCCGCAGGATTCATTCCCGAAAACTTCAACAATGTGTCCCCTGGGGAGTCCCCCGGGCTTATAGGTTCCAGAACCATCCCCAATAAGGGAATTCAGGACCCAAGACCCGGTAGGGATGAAGTCTATCTTGTTCTGCTCTGATAGGTCCTTAACTGCCTTCTTGTCCTCTTTGGAGAGCCTTTTGTAAAACTCCTCTGGAGTCATAACTTTATCAGCCATTGTTAATCTCCTCTATTATGTTGGAGGTTTTTCGTTTCTGTTTTGTATAGTCGTAGAATTGATCGTTTTCTCGGTAGATAATTCCATGATACTCAGTAGTGCCTTTTCTGGGTCCCCGTACAAAAGTCTTTTTCCCACAGAACATCCACTGTAAATATTCTGGTAGATCCTCATCCTTGAATTCTTTGAGGAAATACCATTTGTAAAAGTACCATCCAATCTTTCCGGCGAAATAAGCATCGGCCACATGTTCGGCAAATCTCTTCCCATGTTTTCCCAATTCGGTCTTCGCAGCATGGGTCATGTGATGTTTTGTTATTTCACCTGGATCCTTATCTGGATAGACAAATTTCTTAATACTGGTGGGCTGGATGTAAATGACGAAAATGCCAAGATTCAGGAATACTTCATGGATAAACTGATTCAAAGCCCACAGAATTTCGGTGCTATAGCTTTCCCAAATTGGGGCTTCCATAGCAACGAAACTGATCTTGTTATCGACCAGAAACTTCCTGACCCGTTCTCTTTGGGTAATGAGACGTTGGACGTTGAGACCGTCAGAGGGCTCGGTTTTGAACATGTCATGGCCAAGCAGGGCATCTTGACCCTGCTTGGCCTCGTCCAATAATACCCATCCAAAATGAGTCAGGGATGGATCAAAACCAGCAATCATGTTAGATCTTCGAAAGGACCTGGTCGAGGTCCAACTTTGATGTTGGGTCGATCGCGACAGCTCCGGCACTGAGCAGGTCACGAATTTCCTCAACGGACATGTCGCTGGCGATACCCTTCTTCACGTAGTCCCAGATGGGCTTGGCTTCATCAAGAATTCTCTTCTTGAGTTCATCCTTGGCCTGCCAAATGGTCTCATTGCACGGGGTGATATCAAGATGCTGATACTCCTCATTGGAGCAGGAGATCTTGAGATCATGTGTGGCAAGAGGAAACTCATTGTTGATGGCCTTGAGCTTGATGAATGTCGTCTCTGAGAAGATCCACGGATAGAGGTCATAGGAGAAAGGCTGCTTGATGGTTCCCATCTTGTCGGTATTGTACTTCACAATGACTGCACCAACACGCCACTTTGCTGCGCCGAGTTTGTCACAGCAGATGCCCTTCTTGCAAAGGAAATACCTTTCCTTGTAATGGGCCTTGGCTCCGGCAAACATGGCCTTGGGATCGGTGAAGATAATACCGTTGCGGTGGACTTCACCCTTCTTGCCCTTGTACTTGTCATAGATCCCACCCTTGATATCCTCGTTCTCGAAACCAAATAGTTCTACATTCTCTGCCATACCGACTGACTCCTTATGTTGTGAAGTTTATGGATCACTTGTTTCAATCCACGCCCTAATAGGGCGACAGATCACTTGAATTGACTTAACAGAGCATCAATGTCGATATCACCCGCTTTGGCCGCTACAGGTTCTTGATGAGCCTTTTCTGGTATAGGCTCATTCTCTATTTTTGGTTTTTCTAGCGCGGCACCTCCTGGTTGTATGGGTGGAATAACTTCAGGTTGCACAGTCTCTACTACCTTCTCAGGCTCTAACGCTTTGTCAAGATCTACCGCTGATGATTCCGGAGATTCAGTAGTAGAACTTTCCGGCAAGAATTGTTGAATATCATCCTCTGGATCGGTACACTTCTCTTCTGCTGTTTCTTCCTCTTCCTCCTGTGCCGCTTCTTCAACAGCTTCCAGAATGGTCTCTTCATCAGTTCGTAGAAGATTATTAACGTCCAACGGAACAGTAGGATCAGCTACTGTCTCTTCGGTAGCTTGGGTTGTCATGCCCTCAAAAATGTCTCTACCGACCATGCTCTTACTGAATTCTTCTGCAAGACTCTTTGCTGCAGCACTATTAACATTGGGAGTCCCAATCCTCATCTGGGATTCCATCAGGCGCTGTTGGGCTTTGATGTCCTGATTGAGTCTTGATAGATTCTTCAGTTTAAGATTGATAACTTTGAGAAGGTTCTCCAGATCATTGAGTTCATTCTGATAGGATTTAATTTCGTCAAGTTCATTTCGTAAAAGATTATTAGCCTTAGCTTCTTTGTCCTTGATACTGGGAAGAGATTTTATCTCAGAATCATTGGCTATCTTATCGTCACGGGCATGTTCATAGGCTGAAGTAGAATTGTTCAATGACGTTTGAATGACCGAAATTTCTTTGCTGACTTTGATGTAGAAATGCTCGACCTCTTCAATGAAAACATGGCATTGACCAATTTTCTCATTGATATATCTTGGGTCCGGAATATTCGAGCTATCTACTCGCATGCTGATAGCAAGGAGCCGGTCGTAGATTGAGCCTTTTTCCGTCTGGTCCATCTTATTTATCCTTCATATTATGATATGGATATCTTCAAAGATTATTAAATATATTTTTTGCATTCTAACTGTATGATTTCTAATGGGATATGGGCCTCGGTCAAATTATTCATAAATTCTACTGCCTTGGCATCATCGATTTTCCCGTTAAAATAGATGGATTTGATGCCCGTTGCTACGATGAGTTTCAGGTCATCAACCTCTGGAAAATAGCTTAGGAAGATCGCAGTTCCTGACAAATCTTCCTGCCGGGAACCAAAAATAGCATCATAGGCGGCAGAGACTTCCCACTTCTTATCTTTTACGACTCTTCTATTAAATCCATAAGAAAGGATTCTTGTGTCTCTGACAAGGAGGGCTCCTTGTTTTCTCTCACATCCGGAGAATTCGCTGGCTCCCATTGCGGTATGGATAAAGAACGATTTTTCACGGTCTCCAAGCATCTTTCAATCCTTTCCCCCAGAATAGTATTCCTACGAATAACACTGGTATTATTGATTGCCCGCTCAATCGCCGATCCATGCCCTATGACTATCACTTTCTGCTTGGCCCGGGTGAGGGCTGTATAGAGAAGATTTCTCTGAAGAAGGTTCTTTCCATGTTGATTAATGAATAATAATATTACCGTAGGGTATTCTTGTCCCTGCGCACGGTGACAAGTTAAACTGTACGCAAGTTTAATCTTCTCATTTATCTCGTCCACGGGTAATTCTACTACTCTATCGTCAATTTTGATACTTACAAGACCCCCAACTAATGCAATGACTTTTCCTATATCCCCATTGAAAATTTCATTCTCATAATCGTTCTTTTTAACTATGACCCGATCCCCATGCCTCAGTATGAAATTCATGCATTTGATCTCATTGAGATGCGGCTTTGGAGGATTCAAAGCTTCTTGTAGGAGCTGATTCAGAGGGTCTACCCCAAGAGGCCCTGTGTTTCTCGGGGTAATGATCTGAAAAAGCCTTCTCTCATCCTTGAATTTAGCGGACAGAGCAGTCACTACTTTTTCAATTTCTGAAACCTCTTTGATCCTCATGAAAAAAATATCGGATGTAGGGTCATCCCTGAAATAACTCAGGTCCGTATTTCCATGAAGAATTCTATGGGCCGCTTTGATGATTTCACTCGCCTCATCCTGCCGAAAAATCTTATCCAACGTTACTGTAGGAACATGCCCACAAGTTATGAGTTCTCGAAGAACATTCCCCGGTCCTACTGAAGGAAGTTGATTATGATCTCCCACGAAGATCATGTGAATTCTTGTTCTCAGGGCGGATAATAGCCGGAACATCACCTCTTGGTCTAACATACTCGTTTCGTCAACTATTACTACATCCGTGATGAATTGATTGGTTTCATTGTAGACCCATTCATTTCCCCTAAAACCAAGAATCCTGTGTATGGTGAAAGCATCATGTTGAATTGTGGAAGCCATCTTTTTAGCGGAAATACCGGTAGGGGTCATGCAGGTAAGATTCAGACCCATCTTCAGCACAAGTTCTACAATGGCCTTGAGCGTGAGGGTTTTCCCGGTACCTGCTGCTCCGGTGAGACAGAAGATCTTATACTCAGCGAAGAAATAGAGGGCCCTTCGTTGTTCATCACTTAGGGTGATGCCATTTGCCCTCTCAAAATTGCTGATATGGTCTTCTACAGCTTCCTTGGTAAGAAATATGAGATCGGATTTTTCGGTCATTGCTTTGACTAATCGTGTAGCGGATTCAGTTTCGAAAAAGTAACATTTCTTCGAATAAATTCTTGGGTGTTCGTGGATTATTAATCCTTCGGCAGCAAGGTCCCCTACCGCCTGTTCTATGGCAAATTCCTTGAGATCTTCCCCCATAAATTTTGAATTGGTATCGGTGCAGTATTGCTTGGCGGTATCATAGATTTCCGGGATAGTGAGAAACAAATGGCCATTGGAAGGACAAATAATGTTAAGACAGTATTGAATGTAGGCTTTGAGTCTTTTAGGACTTTCTTCCGGGGTACCCAGTGATCGGGCAATAAAATCTACCAAGGTGAATCCAAAACCATCTATGGTGATGAGCTGGTATGGATCCTCTTTGATTTTCTGTTCTGCTTCGAGTTCGTGGCCCCTCCCGAAGAATGAGATAACCTTTTTGATCCTTCGTTCTTTGAGACCTATGGTACCGAGAAATGCTCGTAGAGAATAGACGACCCGTTCATTGTCCCATTTCGTTCTATTCTCTTGCCAAGCTTGGGTGAGACTATTGGCCGATACTTCTCCTATTCCTGGGACCTCTAGGAGGCGTTCTGGGGTCTCATCAAGAACCTTGATGGTATCCATCTTGAAATAGGTTACGATGGCCTCTGATCGTCCCACTCCTATGTTAGGGGCAATAGTATCAAGGAACAGTTGAATGCTGGTTATTTCCTCGGCGTTATGGATTATGGTGTAGCCTTTCACGCGGAATTGGGAACCATATTTGGGATGGGTTTTATAGTCTCCATGAAAATCGGCGATAGATTCGGGGATGATCTCGGGGCCAAATTCACCGGTCAGCATTTGGATTTTATTGGCCAGAGTACGGGCCGAAAGGACTTTATAGCCGCTTTCTGGGCTATGAAAGACTACGCGGGAGATAGTGGCTCGGATGGTTTCCATCTATGCAGATTTCATAACGTATTTGGAAGAGATTTTTTTGTACAAACTTCTTGATATTCCTCTTATTCTTTCTTTAAATAATACTCCATTTATTTCTTGGTTTAAAGTTTTATCAACATTTTTTTCAGCGAAAATAACGAGTTGATCATCTTTAAGATATGCTTCAATGTCTTTCCCCAAATCCAGCGTGGTTCCACCCATTACCTCAACGTATTCTTTATGATATGAGTTCTTTTTAACTTCTTTCTTAAAATCCTCAATGGATTCTTCTCCACCCGACGAAGAACTGCTGAGGTTCCAAAAGTATTGTGTGCCTAATTTTATTGGGTATTGTATCCCAGGTTGTATTCCCAATACTTCTATGGCTGTTTTGGGATCCAATCTATATTTGGTGTGGCCCTCGAAAAAATGATGCTTCCGGATTAAATGTGGGTGTAGTTCAGAACAGAAAATAGAGGTGGAAGTTTTAACATCTGTTATCGTAAAATCTGTATCCGATAAACTTTCTTGGCCCTCACAATCATAGGGACATTCTTGGTAACCACAATAGGAAACCCATTTGATCTTCAAATTATCAACAATTATTCCTTTATCAACATGCTTAAAATAATCTGATTCTGTGTTGTCTTGAGCCCATAGCCATGCTATGTGTTTTGCTCTCTTCGTGACATATGTTAATCGATCCGCTATTTGATTATACGTTATTCCCAAATCTTTTAGAGTTTTTTCATCTTTATCAATAATATCTTGAAGTTTCTCGCCTGTTTTCAGGAAACCTTCATCAGAGTATTTTTTAGGGTACATTCGGGCTTCAAGTTGGTCCATTCCTATAACATCTCTATGAAGAATCTTACATATACTGCATTGAGGATTTGAGGGTTCGTGATAGGTTTTGGGATCAAATTTTTCATCCATGAATAGTTCATTCATGTGTCCCTTGTTCGAGTAAACCTTAATATGGCCAATGCCATTGGTTTCAACTATGGAAGCACCAAATAGGTGATTGTTATCTGCTTCATTTTTCACATGCTCACGTACATCCGGACTTAAAGCAATTTTTGAGACCATAAAATCATGATCTTCAATAGTCCCGAGGGCATTCACAACAAACTTCAAATACTTATTTGTTTTCATTTTTGCTCCCTTCGCAGTCATCACATATGTCATACTGAATATTTTCCGAACATTTCATGCATTTGCAGGTGATGATTATCTTCTCACATTTCCTGCAGATTACTCTACCGTGACCGTGTAGCTTTTCCCGGGCCGATTTGTTTGACATGATTTATTCCTATTTTAGATGCTGCTCACACCATTCTATAATAGTAGAGACTCCATCTGGCTCGTCTATCGTTTTCAAGGTGGCATCAAATTCGTGTAGAACTCGCAGCGCCGCCGCATAGTCACTATTGGTGGATGTAAACTTATTATCCTCACATGAAATAGTGGATTTAACTACATCCCAGGCTTCTTTCTGTCGGGACGTGAACTTAAAACTACTCACCGTATCAAGACATTGTATTGCATATTTCAATTCCATATTTTTTTCTTCTATTTAAAATATTGTATATTGTTGTTCTTCCCACCTCAAATTTTTTACTCAGTTCTTCACAATGAGTTCCTTGGCTTTTTAATTTTCTTATCTCAAATATTTGGGCATTACTAAGAGGCATTATTGAAGTTCTATAATGACGCTTCTTTGCAGCTTTCATAACTATAGATTTTAGGTACTTGTACTTTTTCTTTTTTCTTTTAAGCTTTTGATTGTATGGCCGCTATGGATTTGTGATACTTTTCACTCAGAGTAGATAGTCTTAATTCTTTATTAGGATAATCATTTCTAAATTGATTTAATTCATTTATTGTCCATCTTTTAGCCATAAATTCGCCAACTTTCTCCGTGATCTACGTCACACTCACAAAATTGCTTTCGTAACCAGTTTCAATTCCACAATTTGATCTTTTTCCCAGGGTTGAAACTTAGGGTCTCTTGCTTTCGCAGCCCCATTTAATTCGGCACATAATTCAGTTCTTGAAAGGGTTCTTGAGACGGGACCGTCACAAGAAGATAAAACTGCAGGAAATTCCACACCTAACGGTCCCTGCCTCTTCAACCCGTACCATCTTTCCTGGCTGAAACCATAAACCTTCTTCATACCACTCCTCCTGTGTGTTAGGTTATGTATCGAACCGCCATTCGTGACCCCATTTAACTTTTAATCTCCTCCAAAATCCTTAATAGTTCTTCTTGATTTGCTCTCGTATTGAAAGAATTAACTATGAAAAAATCTTTGTTCGTGATAAATTCCCATAACCCACAGTATTTAAAATCTCGAATAATAGAAAATAGATAGTCCTTATTCCTGATCCACCTTCTTTCCGTTTTTCTATAATCATAATATGAAATTTTTGAGTAGAAATGCTGATCAGGAGCCTGGACCTCCAATGTGTTACTATCCGCGAAAAAGAACAGTTTTATGGATATTTCCCGGTTTTCCAAATATTTTATTATTTCAATAATAGGAAAACAAGCGGACACAATATGCTTCTTTCCTCTGTATTTGTTCCTTAATTTCTGAATACCTTCTTGAATATTATCCGGGAAAGTTATCATGATTGCCCCCCTATCTCACCTCTCGTATCTCAACTACATTCGGATTAGAGCATTCTACATATTGCAGACTTGCCCGCCCAATTTGATTTAACACCTCTATAAAACATTTCAGTAGATTCTTGGACTCTTCTGAGTAATTATCTGATGGAAATGAGAATAACAGGACATACATTTTTAGAGCTAATTTATCTGGCTTTTTGACTTTTGAAAAGAAAGATCCAATTCTTTTATCCTTTTCAAGAATGAATTTTAAAAATCCTTGGTGCTGTACTTTATTTACAAAATCTATTCTCTCCGATAGAGACATTTTTAGCCAGTTATCGGGGAGTAACTTATCATAAGAATCTTCTTTAGTAATTGGTGTTGACAGAACAGGTAATTTGGAGGACCGAACCGCCACGGGCTTGAGTTTGGGCTCTGGGGTCGAGGCCACGGTGTCGGGGGACGCCACACTCTCTGATTTTGCCTGAGAGTGTGGAGGGAGATGAAATGGAATTGAAGGGGGAGTCTCTATACCTAATATAGCATTCTTACCCACAATTTGATCCCAAAGTTCTCTTGATATGTGCTGCTGCTCTCTTATAAATTTTTCATAACAATCACAGCCCTCAGACTTCATATATTCCGCTATTTTTATCTTAAGATTCTTGATGGGAGCCCTATTGAGTGAATACATTCCCAACTCGAAAAGATTGCAATCAATAGTGTGATTTTTCTGATTGCAGAATATTTTGTATAACTCAGCCAGGGTTTTATCTGTAATTTTGTTAGATTTACAGAATGTTTTTAGTTCTTTTAGTAAACTGGAATTCATAGCTTATTACCTTTATAAAAATGAGGCAATTTAATTTCCCTAAGCATATATAGATTTCTTGATAATAACTCAAATAGGGGATAATATGGGAGATCAAATTTTTTCATTACGTTAAGATATTTCCAAAATCTATGTCGTACCTTTATTTGATTCATCCTTTTCTGGTCCTTAAGATTAAATAATGCGTTAAGTACCTCGGCGGTTTCAGACTGACTTGCCGTCTCCAACATTGTTTTCAAAAGTTCAACCTCAAAAGGACTAAATTTTTCACCCAGGGTTTTATCTAAATCTGTTACGCCAGTTTGTTTTCTTAAATCATCCAGATTTTTCATGAATAACAATCTGGCATGGGATCTGCTTAATCGACTAGAAATTGCACCCTGTGAAATTCCAAAAAATCCTGCTATATCTCTTTGAGGAATCCTCTTCATGGATAAATGAAGGATTTCCTGTTCCATTTTAGGCAGTCTATCTTTGTAGGGAGAATTAATCATTTCCTCTAACAATTTATTGTTGAACACTTTAAAACATCCCCAAAAACTGCTCCTCGGTAATAATCTTTGTCCCCTGCTTCTTCGCCTTCTCAGTCTTTGACGAGCCCTGATCAGAATTACACACTAGATAGGTGGTGGTCTTCGTCACTGAAAAATCATTGGTCCCTCCGTTGTCAACCACCAACCCCTGATAGAAACTCCGAGGTTTCTCCATTGCCCCCGTGAAACAGAAAGAGGATCCTGATAACTTCCCAACCTTCTTCTCCTCTATTTGGATAAATCTGAGAAGAGACCTAATCTCCTCCTCAAACTTCTGTAGACCCCCCACAAT
>OFOV01000006.1_pt1 | contig 34419 bp, 76 predicted proteins | sample 1542391 | NCBI WGS metagenome assembly OFOV01 (sample SAMN04958492, study PRJEB24370) | sediment metagenome | isolation source: lake sediment | place: USA: Lake Hill lake, St. Paul Island, Alaska | collected 2013
CGCCATCTATATCTCCCCCTTCATTTTCAACTATTGGTTCTTAACCAAACCGCACTATCATCCCCACCATGATACTCCCACCCGCCACATACCGATACCCTCGCAACCACAAAACTATCCCCACCAAAAATAACACATCCGATACCATCTCCATCCCTAAATGTAAATGAAACATATCCTCCCCTCCACCTAACATCCTCTCCTCCTAAATCCACTTTACTCCACTGGTTGAAAACTCCCAACCATGAGTACACCTATACTTATTAAAAAAATTACACACCCACATATTGTAAAACCAATAAGAGTTTTGTCCCTGCTTGCTTTTTTCTGTTCAGCTTCAGGGCGGTATTTCATGTCTTTAACCCAGGGCTGAGATTTAAAAATTATTGGAAAAGTGGCTTGGGTTAACGTGTCCATTGCGTAGACGTTTAATATGTCTCCCTTTATGGTGATATATGTCTCATCAATAGCGTAAGGAAGATTAAGTGTGGCTGATGAGTAGAAATAATATCTTTGAAAAATAGAGTCGGAATTTGATGCTCTATACTGAAATACCAGAACACCATTTTCTTGAAAAGATTCGGCCTTATCAATGGGGACGGATATCTCTATACTACCATGATCTTTTGATTCTATAGCCCCGTATAACCCAGACGTGTTCGTCCCTGACACAGTAACCCCAAATGCATTTGTGTAATAGGTAGATGTTTCTTCTTCTCTAAAAGTAAGTATTGGGATTACCTCTACAGAGTTATCCTGATAATGCACATTTGCTGTCTGTTTTATTTCCCCATAGAAAACGGAAAGATCTGCATTGTATAAAAGTTTGGGCTTGATAGCTTTGAAAGTAAAGAGCCGGTTTTTGAGGTCTGAGGAAGAATTCCTCAGACGGGCAGCATACATATCCGTTGTCTCAAATTCTTGTTTATTAAAATCACTTGACCCCATCTTATGGACATAGCTATAATAGACGGAGTCTATCCGATCAAATCCTATGGTACTCTGCCCATATGCACTCAATACGCATAAACTCAAAACGATTAGAACAAACTTCATGTGTGCAACCTCATTTGTTGTGAGCCAATGTGCAGCGTAGTGTTTTTTTGCTCTCGCTATCCGCTAACATCCTCTCCGTCTTAGACTTACAGCGCCTCAGATATTGGACTACCAAAAATCAACCCCTTGCCCGTTCACCCCTACAAAGGCAAATCCACTATCCCACGCGGTATCCCAAATGACTCCGTGCTATCACTCCATTGTACATGAACACTATCCCCATCTTCCCAAATCCTCTTCACACCACATACCTCACCAGACTCAAAACTCCTGTCCCAACTCTCCCCCCTTGACCCCTGCACCGGGAACTTACACGATTCCTTAAAACGTATATCCGCCATTCGAGATACCCTCCCCTATATAGGATTATACATGAAAGTAAAATCCAAACCAAAAAGATTCAATTCAGATTTCAATGTATCCCATATTCAGACTCAAGTACCCTCTCAATCTCCACCGTAATCTCATCACACTTCAAATACTCCCCATCCTTCAACGTAGGTAACTCCCGAACAAAAGTCGCCGCATCTACAAAGTCCGTCACATACTGGTCATCACCATGCCGCATGATCCCATTAGTCGTATCCGCATAAAGAGTCGTCGTCATCAAATACCTCCCCTGTTGTTGCATCAATTCAGGTTTCAGAATCCATGTGTCACCCCAAGAGCCACTTAGAGAAAAATTTGCCGGTACTTAGATTCAGGATGAACCACCATCAATTCAGACTTCAGATTCCATGTCATGTGGGGAAAAATCCAACCATAATACACCACAAATGAATCCTGAAGTCTGAATCCATCACAGGTACTAACTAAGTACTTAGTACCTGGAAAGATACTAAGTACTTAGTACTGTTATGTCGTTCGGGCCGTAGGACTTGCAAAGAAATTATTTCGTTGCTGGGGAAGGAGCACCCAGTTCTTTTAACTTCTTAAGGTCTTCAATGAGACCCTTGATGTGCTTTTCCATGCTGATCTCTATTGGGGAAGTGTTCACAGGGAGAGGATGGGCAATGATGTTAGGCTGACCCTTGAGGACATTGAGTCCTGCGATGAAGACTTCTCTCCATGTTGCACCTAGTTTTAATCTCTCCTCATTCACCTCATCAGAGAAACTTAAATTCACAGTCATAACTTCTCCCTATAGTAACGGTTACTACTTAGTTAGTACTCAAAAAAAATTCAGGTACTTAGTTAGTTAGTTAGTACTTAAAAAATAATTCAAGTACTAACTAAGTAGTGGGTCCCTACTCCCTATAGAGGAGAGGGACCCCAATGCCTACCGGCTTACACTCGCAGGGAATCGAGACCGACTGCGGCGGCGAGGACCTGGTTCACGCAGGGAATGGAGACCCGGCACTTCCGGGCAATGAGGGTCTGGGAGAGGGACGTGTTCTTGAGATAGAAGCGGACTTTGGCGGAACGTGAACGGAATCTGATGGCACCCAGTTTGGCTGCACGCATGGATGAACTCCTTTGAATAGGATTCAGGAATTGAGAAACAACTAAAGTTCTTTTCAGGAATTGAGTAAGCTATGGTTTCATGGGAGGTGTATCACCCCTTTCTCTGCGTCTTGAATTTTCTTCAGGTATTCATTGTAGCGGGAGAATGTTAATTTCGCAAATTCCAAGGTACGTTTAGCGGCTGGGAAGTGTTGGTGGAGGATGAGTTCATCCAGTATTTCTGTTAATTGATCTTCTAGGCGTGGGAACTCTGACATTGGGAATTACCTTTCTGGGATGAGAATGTTAAACACAAGAACTTGTATTAAGAGATAACAGTAGGTCCAGCCCCCACGTCTTTTGAGGGATGAAATTGCTTGACAGGGTTTAACGATTGGGATGAGAATGTTAAACACAAGATCGTGTATCAAGAGATAACAGGTGATACAAACTACACGTCTTTTGAGGAATGAAATTGCTTGACAGCTATTTAACGTGGGTTTTGTTGGGCATTGGATTGGACCTTTTAGTATTCGACGTTGATGGGTGTGACGTGGAGAATCTGCCATCCACGGCGCTTGAGTTTCACCAGGATTTGGGACACGTTCCATTCTTCGGGATCTTCTGTTTTGACGGCTTCCTTGATCTCGTCCCATTCACGCTCAAAATCTTCTTTGGATTTCGTGTCATGTTCCACGGCGTAGATATCCTTTGGTCCGTCTTTCTCCCAGGGTTCTGATATGACTATGTGCATGGTAGGAGCCTTCTGTGGGGTGAGGGTAATAAAAAACGGGATAGACTAAGCTTCCATGAGGTAATATATTTGATTTACTGGGCGTATGCTTCGATGTTCACGAAGAATACCCGGCGACCGATCTTGACGGTCTCGGGTACGAATCCTTCGTTGGATTCTATGTATCGGTCGATACGGTTCTGGTAGTTGTCGTTCACTGCGTGTAGCAGCACGTCAATCTGGATTGCCTCTACGTGGTAGGATGTTCCCAGGATGTAGAGGTCCCCCTGGTAGTATCCTTTGTGTATCTGGGTGAGGGTGACGCGGACGTTACGGTCGGGGTCGTCACCGCTTATGGGGATCTGGATGTGCTTCTTAACAAAAGCCGATGACTTTTCGTAGCTACGAGTCATCCCGAACCGTTCGAGTCGTGTCCAGTTGAAATCGTTGGAGACGCGCCAGGTGTAATCTTTCGCATCGAGGCGCAGTTCGAGGTACTGAAATGCTTTCTTCCCCAGGTATGTTTGTACGTCGTTTCGGTAATTTCGTATCCAAGTCCCTCCAACGCCCCGTCCGTTCACTGACCTGTTTATCAGGTAGGTGGTGCGGCGTTTGAGGGATGCCAGGTCGTTGATGGTCACGGAGTGTAAATAGTATAGATTCTTCTCAGTCATGGTAGAGCCTCCTGGTAGGTTACTTGGCGAGTGTCCACTTGGTTTCTTCGATCACTTCACGAGATGGTTTCTTCCAGTTCATGATCTGTCCTGTCTCCAGGTCGATCTGGATGTCCACGTAGTCTCCATAATGTTCTTCGGGCATGAGTGCCGGTACGTAACCATCGTGCTTGGCTACGATTTCACTCTGAGGCCCTATAAGTTCCGCGTAGCACATGTCTGAGCATTTGGCAGTGATGTGGATACATGTAACTTCTACGGTCTTATCCTCAACTTCGATGTGCATAATAGAGCCTCCTATTGTGTGGTTGGTTTAGTCAGTCCAGGGGAGCGGTCTCATAGATCTCTGCGGCCTGCTGCAGGGTGTAGTTGATACCGTAGTCTCGGTAGACGGTCTCGCAGAAATTAATCTGATCGAGTGCTTGTGCTACGACTTCGGCACCCTTCTCTTTAGTGATGCCGCATTCTCTCACGTAGGCATTGAACGTTTTACTACGCATGGGGGGTTCCTTTCTGATTATTTGAGTTGAGATTCGAGCCACTTATCTATGGCAGGATGTAAGCCCATGAGGGTAGGTTTTTGTTTGAGCATGATACGGACTTCAGCTTCTACTGCACCCGGATACATGTTACAGATGTGGGTTAATGAGAAGCAATGTTTGTAGAGAGACCAGGGATATGATCTTGAGGGTTGACGAATGGAAGAGCAACAGGGACAGGATTCTGAGTCTGAAGGATACCAACGGTTCCCTTTCTCTGATCTACCGTCAGGTCTATCACGGCCCAATTTTCTGAGGAGATAAGTTATGACGGCTTGGGTAGTACTGTCTACCATTTCCAGCACCTTCCGCATTCCATACAACCTGAAATGGTATGCCTAACGGCCTGGCAATCCCTGGGATCATTTGGGACCGTGGATCGAACATGGCCTGCATGGTGGCAGGGGAAGATGGTTTTGATTCTTTCGTCTACTGGGACTATATCTTCTGCCATTCTTGGGCCCCAGCACATGGCCCCGGTGTAGTTCCAGACTGATTTGGGACTCGAATTATCTACGGAGAGCAGTAGGTGGAGGTTAGGGAGCTGATTGTTAAGGGCATTGGCGATATCTACCTTGCGTGTCATGCCCCAGAACTGAGTATTGGGGCAATGCTTGGCGAGGGACTTAATTGCGGGGACGTGATTGATGTTTAAGTCTCCTGTACCGGAGAGTCGAACTGCGGTATGGGACTTGCATTCAACAATCAGGTTGGAGAGATTCTTTCCCGTTAAGTAAAGGGAGACCCAGATTTGTTTCTTTTGGGACTGGGGGAGTCTGGTATGACCTGACTTGGCGTAACAGTGTTTGGCGCAGGTCTTAGTGGGGTGGCAATGTCCTTTGATGGGGAGGTTGATGGAGCACCCGGTTTTGGAGTTCTCGGATAGAATGTGTTGAGGGGTGTATGAGGTCATGTTATCTCCCTTTGAGTTTAGGGCTGATGAGTTGATCGAGTTCGGGATGGATACCGATGAGTGTAGGGAGGTCGGCTTTGGTTAAGATGGCATGGACGATGTCTTCCCAGGGCCAGAGTTGGAGGGTATCCAGACTGTCATTACCATCGCCCCAGACTACTTTGATGGCTCCGAGGGATTTGAGATAGGTTGACAAGCAGAACCATTGACTGAGACCGCCGACTTCATACATTTGATAGGATAGGACATTGTCATCGACGTTGAGTAGGTAATCAATGTCGGATTCGACTTGGCCATAATCTAACTTGCGACTGAGATCGGATATTACTGTGAATTTTTCGTCGGGGTATCCTTCTTGGAGGGCTTTCCAGACTTCAGGGAAGTGGAATTTGAATCCTTTGATGGACGGGGAGTCAGATTTCCGGTAGGGTAACTCGTGCCCGAAGCGGTCTTTTCGTTTTGGGAGTTGGGATAGTTGCCCCTGATAGTACTTGTAGGCACGGGCCATCTGAAGCAAGAAGTTAAAGGTTTCTGTTCGGGCGGTATCTGCTGATTCAGGAGTTGGGAATTGAGCTTTGAGGCAGAAGGTAGATTCGCTCATTTAAGAATTACTCCTTCTGTATTGACCACCAGCCGGTGTATTCTTTCTCGGTATCGAGGAAGTAGAGTTCTCCTTCACGATAGCCTTCAACGATTTGGTTTTTGGCATGTTCCTCGGTGTGTGTCTCCATTTCTTTCTTCAGGGTCTCGGAGATTTCAGACTGTCCTTTGAGCCACCAGGAGACGTTGTGGCAGCAGACGTTGACGGTTCCTTCTACGGTGTACATATACTGGTTACTCCTTGATGATGAAGGGAGGGAGGGACGGGGGAACTGGGAGGAGTTTGTTAATCTTTTTCTTCAGGAGTTTCATTAGGGACTTGGGATTCTTGAGACTTTTCTCTATGATGTCTTTGAGACCTTCGACGCCGATGAAGGTGGGTAGGGAGTCTGGATTTTCTATCAGGGAGATGAGCAGGTCACAGACAGGTCGAACTTCATTTGCTCGGACTCGGAGGTCTCCATCGGAGGAGGTTTCCAGACTGACTGATTCTTTCATGCCGGGGACCCAGTATTCTACTGAGGCATCATACTCGTCCTTGGCATCAGAGGACTGATGATAGCTCAGTTTATGTTTCCGGCAGAACTTGGTGAGGGCTGGGCAGAGACCATAGTTACTAGTGCCCTGCCAGTTAAGACAGGTCGTACCCGCTTCAGTCTTCAGGTCCTCAACTGTCAAGGGTCCCTCATTGACATCCGAGATTTCGTCCTTGATGAGGTCAATGAATTCTTCAAGGAGATTGGTGGGGAGGGTGCCACCGATGGAGATTGCCATACCGATAGGTTCGGACATTGGGATATTAACCTTTCTTTTTGGGGAAGATTATCGTGGCCTGTAAGGTAGCTTGATTCTTTCGGTCGCCTTCACGGTCGGCAAACATGGATTCCACTTTCGTGAAGTGTGTAGTGGTTCCAATTGTCAGGATCGTGTAGGTACGGTAGCCGTTTTCACCTTGTTCGGGGAAGGCGTTGACCATTCCGGTTTCGATTGTGAAGACGGGGGATTCGAGGACCGGCTTATTACCTTTGAGGAGTTCATCACGGAGGAGCTTGCTGGAATCATACTTGAGTTCCTCATTGATATGCAGGGCGACACGCTTGCCCCACCGGAGGACCTTCTTGTTCTCTTCGAGGTCTTTGAATTCCAGACTCTCCCACCAGGTCATGACATCCAGGGCTTCGGCATTCTTATATTCGCCGGAGTGGAGGAGGGCTTCGGTGATGGCCCAGGGGATGGTGATGACCGGGGAATTATCTTCACTGGCGTCGCCGAAGATGAAGTCTCCCTTACGAGTGAAGAGGTACTGCCATTCGCCGTTGGAGCGATTGCCCCATTCCGCTTGGGTGTAGGTAGCGTGGGCACCGATGGAATGGCCGGACATGTACTGGAGGTTATTGAGGTAGTGCTGAATGCGATCGAACATGAAGCCATTTGGGAGGGGGGATTTCATTTCTACCCCTCGTATCAGGGATTCGAGACCTTTGAGGGTGGCGATGTAGAACTCGCGACCTTTCCATCTGGGTCCGCCATCCATTTGCATATACTGGGCGTAGATTTTCTTGTTGGATAATTCATAGCCGAGGAAAGAGCGTGTACCCATTGTTACTCCTGATTGAAGTGGAGGGCATGTTCCATGCGTCCGATTTCACATCGGGTGTTTAGGGCAAGGATTTCGTGGCTTTTGAGCCATTCTATGACGGCGTTGTGGGTATCATCATTATCGCTGAAGCCTTCTTTGGGGACGACGATGACGGTGTATCCCGGTTCTTTGTTTTCTGCGTGATGAAGTTTGAAAAGAAGTGTGGTGTTACCTTCGAGGGCGAGTTGTGCCCAGAGTTGGTTGGGGGACATTGGAAGATAAGGGGGCATTGGAAGAAGCTCCTTCGTTTGAGGAGAAGTCTTCTACATAGGCAGCGTATTCAGTTTTCGTGAACCACCTGCCGTTATAGCATCGGGCGGAGCAAGAGGTACACATGTGATTCTGGGTAGGGGAGTGTTTGAACTCCCCCCCAGGTTGGCACATACTGTTTCCACAGTATGTGCAGGTCAATTGAAGTCTTCTTCTTGTGTTCGGAGTTCATCGAGGAAGTCTTTCACATCGTCCTCGCGGTAATCGTCAGCTTTTTGTTCTTGAATTTCACCGGGGAGGAGGTCTTCCTTGTCCATGAATTCGGCATCGGGATCGTAGGGATCGTCGTTATTAAAAATGGCCATTTTCTATAACTCCTTCTTGAAGGTTATCATCGCTTCCAGATGGCTGTTCTCTCCTGTTTGATCCTTTTGATAATCGGGTGGGAACCTACACTCTTCATCTCGGTAACATTGAGATTCCCTTTTGGAGTTCCTGCCATAATCATCATACCCGAGGGCATTTTATCAACCTTCATTGCCAGGGAGAAGTGGATGCTATCCAGGAGGGAGTAGATGTCATTACCTTCTCCGAAGGTTTTCTCATTGGCAACGCTATCTTCTTGGAAGGCATGGAACTTGTCTTTCGGATCAAGTATTCCACATACGAAGCTCTTGACTACTGAGAGTTGATAGGCCAGGTGGAGGTCTTTGTCATGTAGGGCTTTGATGATAGCTTCGACGGCCTGCTTGAGCATGGGGGACATGACGCCTGACTTCAGGATCAATTTCAGAGTGGTGATGGGATTTTTGGTTTTCATGTGTGTGATTTTACTCCTCGTCTGAGCAGTTTTGGTCGGAACACTCTTCAAGTTCTCCATAGGATTCATCGGCACGGTCACCTACTACTTTCTTCAGGATGTAGGAGTGGCAGGTTTCACAGACATCCAGTTCGTCTCCGTCATCGAGGGTAATGAATTCCCGTTCCAGACAGCCGGATGGGATAGGACCTTTGGAGGCTTCGGGAGTGACTTCGCCGGTTTTGGGATCATAGACACAGTTGGTGGTGACGCTTGAGCCGGTATCCCAGACGCTTGTGAATGTACACTTAATTTCTGACATTGGAATTCCTTTGGGAAGTAGTGGGGACAAAGAAGTCACGGACGGCGTCTTCGATTTCTTCACGGTCCATCAGGTCTTCATCCTGTTTGCGGAATTTTTCAGGATGACAAGTGCGACAATCCGAGCAACCGCACATGCAGAGGGTGCTCATGGGAAGACTCCTTTACTTAAAAGGAATAGACACCTTCACGGGGCTTGCGAAATTTTTTCATAAAATTCACATCCTTGATAGCTGTCGTACTGAACACTAACCTGCCGGTGGGGTCCTTCAGGATGATCCCTTCCACGATGGCCCCGTCAGCCTTATTGAACAAGTCCCAGAAGCCTGAAGTATAAATCTTGGAGAGGGTGACATGTTCCCCGTACTTGAATTCTTCGATGATTTTACGGGCGTCGTCCCAGGTCTTACCCAGGAGAGGTGAACCTTGGTAGACGAGGATGGAGTGGACGATGATGAGTTCCTTGATTGTCTTAGTGCGGTAGTTCACGAGTTCTGCATTGATGAGACAGCCCTTGGGGAACTGATCGAGTTCTTTCTTGACTTCAGGAGACGGGAGGTAACGGTGGAGTTCCTTGTGACGATTCCAGAATCTCTGAGAGTCTGTATTGTAAAGGACGTTGTCGCCGTTCCATTTTTGTTCGGCCACGTACTTCCCTGATTTCTCCAGGGTGGTGATGAGTTCCTTGGAGGGGGGCATGAGGGTAGGGCGGTTAGGGTAGAAGAAGATTCCGAAGTTTGAGATGAGGGTCTGGGCCAAATTTACAGGGGGAGAAGTGGGGACAACCTCGGTAGCAACTGCCTGTGGCGGCGGGGCGTAGTTGTCTTTGCCGGGGTTGTCCCAGAGGATTTTTCGTTTCAGGGGTCCGCAGGTGCTCATGGCTACCTCTTATTCCAGGGTGCGTCTTCCAGATCAACTTGGACGGGCTTACCAATCTTGTTGGTCTTCTGATTCACTATGCTTACATCGAACCCGGTGGGGCAATGGAGCTTATCCAATTGAATCTCTCGTGCTTGGTCTGCGGCGTCCAGGGAACTGGTAGCCCAAACATCTATTTCCCAGCGGACTCGGAACTGGTGTTCTTTCATTTCGACTCCTTATTAGATGAAGGGGGTTTCGGAGATTTCCTGAAGTTCGGTCTCACGGATAGTACCGTAGGACGGCGTAGGACAGTGGGTTACTCGAAAGCTGTAATCGCATTCGTTGATGATGTCATCCGGGTCTACGTTCTCGTCGTGGTCGATCCTAACTTTGACCTGCACATAGCGTACTGAGTGTTTCATCGTGGGAGTTCCTTTCAATTGCGGGGAAGAAGTGTCCTTGATAATCGTGACATCTTCATCAGGCAGTTGAAGGAGTGTGTGCTCACCATACTTGACAGTGTACTCAGCGGCACAGATGTCGTACTGGATGACATCAAACTCTTTGTCAAGCATATCCTTGTACCAGTCGCCGTACTTGCGGGCATTTGCTGTGCTGACAATTTTGATGATCCTTTGTCCTGACAGTATCATTTTTAATATCCTTCCCTGAAAATACGTTCCACTTCTTTGACCCCCTCATCACCATCATTGACAATGAGGTATTTGATCTGTGAATACATTCCCTCATTGTTAATAGTTGCGGCCCGAGAATTCGCAACATCATGCACCCTGTCATCAAGGATGCCTGAATCCTTAAGTCCCTTTTCCTCCGCCAGCTTCATAAGTCTTGCCATCTCAGATTCAAACTTCTCCAATTCCTTCTGTGCTTCATATCCAAGATCGTTCACTGTGTTCCTCCTAGGATTTAGTCATCCTCTAACCATAAAAAAGTATGCTTGTTCACCAGTAAACCGTACCTGCCATTCCCACATCCGGGATACTCACTGGAGTAAAAGACCGTCTCCTGCCCCAGTGTGTGAGAGATTGAAATGTCCTTCCCCACATTCTGAGAAGGAGAAGTAGAATAATACTTCTCAGTAAGATTCCAATGAAGACCCTTGGCGAGAGGACTATGGTTATCCCGATACCCAGACTGATCTGTGCTGGTCACCCCTTTGAAGGTCACCAAGAACTGTTTCAAGACTCTCTTGCCTACCGGACCAATAGACCTGAAATCGGAAGGCTTATATTTCCCCCCATGCTGTGAGGATGTCCCGTTCCACAAGTTCTGAATGTACGCTTCGGTTATAAAGTTGAGATCGAACTTGGCCTTGAACTGTTCATACGAGCTGAACTCATCCTTGTTGATGACCGGCTCATACCTGGTAACCAATTCCAGATTGGGGAAGTGTGCCCCATGCCTGCCGGTACGTTTGAACTTGTAGCAGAGCAATCCATGAGGGGTACTGCCCGAGAGGAAGAAGCCGTGGAACACATGGATAGGGCTGCTTCCCACAGATCGGGTTTTGGTCATTGAGACTGTGCCATCTTCTTCTTTCTTCTTGACCCACCGTGGGATGCGGTAGAGTTCAACAGGTTCCTTGAACCAGACCTTCACGTCCCAATGCTCCCCCAGTTCGAGAAGATTGGTTTGGAGGTCTGTACGGCCCTTCAGGATGGCTTCTACCACAGTAGCCGCACTCCCCTGTACCTGTCCAATTAACAGCGGGATGTTTTCAGGAATTGGGATCAATTATGATCTCCTGTGAAGATGTTTAGCACTTGCCCATGTCGATCTCGACCTTGCACGGGCGTTTCGTTTCATTCAATAGTCTACGTCGTGCGAAAGAAGCTGCATGTTTCCAAGAGCGTCCGAATCCTGCCGTGAACCACATGTTCAGTTCCCAACAGCCCCACTTGACGCACTTACCCTCAGCCTTGGTCTTGGGATAGATAGCCTCTACCTTGAACCAGCCATTCGTTTTAGCTCCACCGTCCCAATAACCAAATGTAGGCTTGTCGAATATCAGGTTGAGAGCGGGGAGTTTGTCTCTTTGCTTCAGGCTTATGTAGCTCATGATAGAACCTCCATTACTTTTTGTAGGTTACAGATGTTAATTCCACCCCGCACATGATTGTTGTGGATACCGAAGACCTCATCAAATTCCACATACACGAAATATGGTAGTCCATCCTTGAGTGGTCCCTTGCACATCCTCACCTTTGGGGGGAATGACTTCACAGTTCCTACCATACCCGGCGTGATCGGGCGTCGGGTGTCGTAGGCTTCCTCTTGCTGCTTCACGGTTACTCGATCGCCAACCTTGTAGCCCTTGTAGGATTCTAACATTTGTGTTTTACCCCTTTGGATGTCGTGCAGTGTAGAGAGCATCTTCTTTCGGCTTGCCCTTGAGTCGCTCCATCAAGAATCTCTTGTTGATAGCATGTTTCAGACTCTCGCAATCAATCAGGGGGAGCTGGTCATCAGGGGTATCATACAGCTTGACATACTCCAGATGTTTCGCCCCGAATGTAACGGCCTCATTGAAGGTCTCTCCGAAGTCACCATTCCAGATAAGATCGGCAGCTTCATCTGCTGCTGCGATCATGTCCTCATCCTTGAACAAATCTACTTCCTCTTGTGTAAACTCGTCATGGTTTACAAGATCACCGGGACCGAACCAGATGATAGGGACACTTCCTTCCAGTTTGTAGGTTAGAAGTTTCATACAGGAGTCATTGGAGCAAAGATAAATCTTCCCGTGGGGGAGTCGTCTGAGTTTCACCCCAATCTCATTGGTAGTCCCGCAGATGATGCACTTGGGTTTCATACGTGTCTGGCTCCGTGGATATAATAGGGATGTTTGTTCTTCCTGTCCTTACATGTAATTTCAGCGTATGGATTATCAGTTGATTGAAGCGTATAGGAGGTGTCCCACGGGAAAGCAATGCAACAGTTCAAACTTTGCAGTCTCCTGAGAGTGTACACGAGATTCACGCCGTAGGGATTCATAGCCATGCTAATGGCGAGGGCCACTTTGTTTACAATGTCGGGAAAAGTGGGGACAGTAATGTCCTTGGGGCTCTTGAGACGTTGATCCAGAATCTCCGCAAGATTGATAGTCCCCCGTTGGATAGTAGAAGCTACGTTGTAAGGGTTCTCAACTCCGATAAGTAAAGGGGCATCGCTCTTAGTCATCAGGATTTCGGCCAAGCCCGGAGTGAGCTTGGCGGATAGCTCAGTAAGGAGATCATCCTTGTTCTTCAGGCGAAGTTGCTTGAGGTGCTTTTCGAGACCTGAGAAGGACTTGATCTTCTTGCCCTTGATCTTCTTGAACTCTTCAGGAGTCATCACATAGGCATCGCCGATGTCTACGTAGCCCCACCCGCAATCGTTCTGAGGAGCTTCACAGGATTTCTCAAGGAGGTTTAACGCCTCCTGAAGGGCGGAGTCTTCATCCTCCGCCCAGATTTTGATTACGATTCCGTAATGGGACATTTCAGACTCCTCTACTGCCAGAGTATCTTACGGGTAGGTTTTGCAGCTTCCATTGTTGGCTTGATCTTCTTCTCACTCTTGGCAACAGTAGGTCTCGCTATGGGAGCAGCCTTCGCACCCTGATAGTCGTGACTGCTGGTGCATTCGGAATCCGCAGTACCCATGTCCACTGCACGGGTATGCTTACACGTCCTACTACCGTCTGCGGCTACCCTCCGTGTCCAACCCGGACATCCGCAGCTTGTGCTGCCATCGCTGTACTGGAGGGTCTCATAGGACTTACTGGGATTGGAGCTGGAAGCGAACTGCCAGACCTTCGTGATAGTGCCGGTCATTTCAGATACTCCTTTACTCTATGCTCATGGTTTCAAAGGCCGTGGACTTCCACTGCTTCGATTTGAACTGCCCCTTCTGATCGTTGTAGAAGTAGGGCACCAAGTTATGCTTCTCAGTTCCGAGCGTGATGGACCGGGCAATCGTGAACTTGTCCGCTTCCACCTTGACAAACAGGGGCATCAGTTCGGACACGAGTTGATCGTGCTCTTTGTAAAGCTCTCGTGCCGCCTGAATCTTCTCACGCACTGCCGCTAGCTTTGCAAACTTGGCCTTGACTTCCGCGAGAGGATCAACGATGGGAACGATTTTGACTTTCTTCATTTGGACTTGTCCTCCATGATACTGTTGTAGGTTTCGACTGCCACATTGAAATCTTCCCTGTTCCACACTTTCCGGTTCTCGGAATGCATGTGCCTGTTAGCAGCGTCACGACCTGCTGCCATTGCAAGGTCAGGATGATCCGAAAGTTTCAGTTTTGCCATTGGTCAATGCCCCTTGTGAAGGAGGTGATTCAAAACCCTGACTACTCGTTCCGAATTGTTAAACGTCCCAAACACGAAGTCTACCCCTGTATTCCCCATTCGGAAGCCTCTGCTGTCTCTCCAGTAGGAATACCCGTCACTATCGGGAACCCCGGTCGTGTACTTCCCATCTTTTGTGGTGAAACATGCCGCCTTCGCTTTAGAATATTTCCAGAGGGAAGGAGTAGATACCTTCATTCTGTAATCGTACTCAACTTCCGAAACGACGAGGTCATCCACCGTGTAATCTCTCATCTTCCCTCCCAGGTAATCCCCGCATGGTTTGAATCCAGACTGTGATACTCCACCCAGTACGCTTGGTGCATCAGAGGAGCTTTCAGATTGTTCATCCTCAGCAGCTCATACAGGAAACATCCCGAAATGAATAAGCTGAAGTGAGTAGGGAGCCGACTCTTCTTTGTCAACTCCCTTACAGTGTGCTTGAGAACCTTAGTCATACGCCTCCATCTTCACCTTGAATCCCCAGTCCACCGGAGGCTCCATCCCTTCCGGGGTCACCCATATCACCCGTGCCGCCTTGGGTTGCCGACAAGCACTCGCCTGCCCGTCAGTGAATATCACCACCGACTTGTATCCACGCTCATCCACAAGGGCCATAATAGGATCAAACGATGTACCCCCATTGCCTTTGAACGTGTATTCCTTACGGCAAGACTCATACGGCTCCGGCTCAGATGTTATTCCACAATCACATTGGGCAATATCAATTGGGCATTCGTCAATCATGCTATTGACTAACGATAGGAACCTGCCCAGAAGATTTAACATGAATGTGGACCCGGAGGTATCAATCACTACCAATTGCCGGTCAACCTTCAGTTTCCGATAACCGGGATGGACGAATCCTGTCCGACGATTAACCCGCTTCCTTGTAGCCTCTCTCTCATGCCAGGCATAGGAACCCATGAGCATCATCAGCAGGCCCCGCCAGTCGATACGCTTGGTCTGTGCCGCCATGATAACTGCCTGCTCAGAGGCACTTACATTGCCCCAGAGATCGTTCTTGGCTATGTCCCCTACCTTGGCCTTCACCCTTTCATCAGCCATCTCGTCTTCAGGATTCCACCCGTCATGGGAATCACATACCCCCACAGTTTTCAGACTACCCTTTCCAGCGGATGCCTCTTTGTCCTTCTCCATCAGGAAGTTGTAGTACCACTCTGCCGATTGCATTCTCTTGATACCCTTATACCGGGGCATCTTCTCCAAGTCCTGAACGAACACCCCAACACGCTTCCCATCTCTCATAGGGGGTTCACAGGTCCCGGTAACAACCGGGATTAGCTCATTCACCGCCAGGTCGTGAGCAATGTTTCCCAATTCCTTGTTATCAAACCGACGATGGGTGCAATGCCGGAGAACAATGTGCAATACCTCGTGATAAAGCACATAGGTCAGCCAGCTATCTTTCAACCACATCACAAACTGGGGGTCGTACTCCAGATAAAGCTGCCCACCTTGTACATACACCCCCATAGTCTCCATGCCGGGTTTTGCAGTCCGGTGTAGGATACCAAGAACCTGATAAACGAAGCTGTAGGAAACCGTGAGGAATCCTACAGCCCAGTCCATACGCTTCTTGGCGGTCTCAAGCGTTCGTTCATCAACCGGGGGTTTTGACACTGGTGAATTACTCCTTCAAAGAGTTGAGAAGTTTAGCCACATCCTTCACGGCTGTCTCATATCCAAAAGCGAATGTCTGCAAGTCTCCCGACGTGCTTGCAGGATACCGTCTCTGAAAATTCTCAAGTGCATCCAGAGCCATCTTCTTTACCAGCTCATTCATGTGTGTCACTCCGTTGTTGAAGGAACTACCGTGTATGCTTCCTTGACGTAAGCTATAACCTTGGGTTCGCTGTTGTACCAGGCTACCGCTTCCTTGCGTGATCCGTCAAGGAACTCCCGCCAAAAGCCTACTGCGGTCTCCTTGGGAATCGTGAAGAAGTATTCAGTCAGGTTTTTCCGTTGCTTCTCGGACAATTTCAGACTGTTCTTCGTTATGTACCCTGCGATCTCCTTGTTGTAGAACCCGATGTCGGTGGCTACCATAGCCTGAAACTCAGATTTCAACTTCGGGAAGTCTGTTAAGATTTCCTTGGCTGTGTAGACCTTGTAATCCTTCTTGAAGAAGTCCACAAAGTTGATGGCTACTGTATCTCCGACCCATGCCCTTACCAGGAAGTGCATGTAATCCAGGTCCTGTCGCGGGTCATCGCCTGCGGCTGCAAAGCCCAGGACCTGTTCGCTGAGAGATACCCATGACCGTCTGGAAGGATACCGCTTCATGGGGTCCATGATTTCCGGTGGGTCAAGGTCGGTAGACCCAAACTTCTCAATGTATTTCCTGATTGCGTGCCACACCTTAATCTCTTCTGCGTGGGCCAGCCATTCAGGAACCGGAGGAGCAAAGTCGATCTCGCCCAGACGATCATCCAAGGCTCTATCCATGCTTCTCACATGGTAGTATTCCTTATCGAAGTTCCCTGCTGCGAGTACCATCGCATGCACCGGGAAGTCTACGAAGTTCGCCCGGAAGTCAAGGACCGCCTGCATCGCCCACTGCTGGGTATCGACCGAGCCTCGATTCAGTTCATCAAAGAATATGAATCCATGCCAGTCTGAATTGCGAGGGAACCAAAGGGGCAGGTCATGGACGCAGACATCCTTCGCTACCTCAGTCACCGTTGTCAGAACGCCATTGACAAATACCTTCTTGACAACATCAAATGTATCCCGTACACGTTGGAGGCCAACGAGATCGCCTATCTCATATTGACCGAGGCGAATGTCAATGACCTCGAAGGGCTTCTTCAGGAGTGTTGACAATTGGGCAGCGATCTGGAAGATCACTTGGGACTTACCGAGGCCATGTCGTCCCTTGAGCATGTAGCTTTTGCGGGGGGAATGGCCATGATACGCTGCCAAGTAGGCGTTGATAATTGTCCTCTTGGTAGTTTTGATGTTCATTTACAACTCCTTGTGAGTAGGGCGTGGCGGGCCGTAGTTGTCTTTGACGCCCTCGGGTTAGGCGTGGGACAGTTCAGGATACCGGAGTGTGTCACCTATCTTTTCGTCAAGCAATCTTCGTCTCTCAATCTCAGCTTCCAATTCTGATTGACTGAAGAGACGTTTCTTTCCACCTTCGAGGCCGGTGTAGTATTCGTCAAGTCGATCTCTGAGTTCTTCGATGGGATAGGCACGGATCAACGATGACATTCTCAACTCCTTGTTAGAAAGGGAATTCAGATTTCACATACTCGAACAAGTCGGTCTGAATTGCAGGCTTGGGAGGCAGTGTGGATTTCAGATAAGCCCCCAGGGCTTCCTTCGCCTGCTTCCTGCGGTTCAAGGCCATGAAGAACAGTCGGTCAGCCTTCCGCTTATCCTCAATCAATTCCTGTGCTGTCTTGTCAAGGACTACGGACTTCTTTCCCATTCAATAATCCTCCGGGAAAAGGAAAGTCCCAACAAACCTGTCTCCCATGTCGTCAACCTTCAACCAGAAGGTTTTGATTTCCAGACTGGGAGTCTTGAACACTATGGTCTTCTCATCCCGCTGTTCAGTCTGGAGATGATACCCGGCCAAGCGTACCTGGTAATGAGTCTTATCCGGCATTTCAAACACCAGCATATCAAAGGGATGCTTCTGAAGGAGGGCCAAGCCGGTCATGATGTACAGGGTAGCTTCAAGCCCTCCATACATTTGGTGCCATGCCGCCGAACCCACAAACTGAATGGGCTTATCAAGCAGAGTCGTCATTTCTTGCCCCCGTGAATAGGTCCTGTCTTCAGCATCTTTGCTTTAGGATATTGGGTACGAAGAAAGGGACCCACCTCGTGAGCCTCCTTGAAGTAGAAGGTCTCCGTGAAATTCGTAACACTTCCCCGGTTGGCGTGAAACGCTCCGCTCAGAGTCACGAAGTACCGATACCCCTTCTTGTACATCGCTTCCGATTCCGTAATGAACTCAGCAGTCTTGGACATTTACCACCTCTTTCTTGGTAGAGGAGCGAACAGAGGCTTCACCCACACGTCGATCTTCTTGGACACCTTATGAATCATCGGCTTCCCCTGAATGTTCTCCGCCACATTAGCGTGACGCACTTTCATATACTCAGGGTTGTTCCACCGTGCCCACAAGGCTCCGTTCTTCTTCTCTATCCAGCTTGTGTAGCTTAAGACATCCTTCAACCAGATCTTACCCTCTGCCACTTCTGCATGCAGCAGGGACGCAAATCCGGTGATCTGAAAGATAGTGACCTCAGGAGGGAAGCACTCCGTCCTGAATTCTACACAATCCTTATCCTCGATGATTCCGTTCTTTAGCAGGAACCACTTCCGAATTTTCGTTCGTTCCTCATCAGTCAAGGAGCGGGTCTTCGATGCGGAATGCCCATTCCCTACTCGCTGTTTGTAAACTCGGGTGGACTTTGCTTGAATGATAACCGCTTGCTGTCCGGAAGCGGGAACGATTGAGGCATCAGGCTGTTCACCTATCCCTACTACCTCGGGACCGGGTAGAGAAGCCTGGAATTGTTCGAGAGTAAGGGGAAGAGCCCCTGTGACAGGGCTCTCCTCGATGATAAGCTCGGAAGGGTCACAAACGATCTTCCGCTTATATTCTCCAATCAGATTAGACATTCACAGTCCTTCCTAGTTGGCTGAAGGATTGGCAGAGAGCCCCACAATCTTTCTGGTTTTCTTGGGCTCTTCAACCACCGCTACCGCATGCTCAATAGAGGCGGGCTTCGCACCATGCGACTTGGCCCATTCCCGAGCATTCTTGATGTCTGTCGCCATGAGCTTGATGATCGGAGTGATCTCGGTCACCGTCTCCTTCAGGTCCGCCAAGGTTATGTCCTTGTGTCCTGCTGCGAAGGCAGTCACCAGAGAATCCTTCACCCAGACTTCAATCTCAGCCCCTGTGAAGTTATTGCACAACCCCATCAGCTCCTTCATCTCCGTATCGAACATGTCCGGCTTCCGTCCTGCTTTCTTCAGGTGTATCCTGAAGATTTCCGCACGCTGAATCTCATCGGGCAGGTCCACGAAGAACATCTTGTCGATACGTCCCGGACGAATCAGCTCCGGGGGCAATGATTCCACACTGTTGGCGGTGGCAACCAGCAGGCAGTCTGCTTTCTTCTCCTGCATCCAGGTCAGGAACTCTTGGAACACTCGACGGGTCGTCTCGTGTCCCTCATGCCCCGCCTTGTTACCGGACATGGACTTCTCAAGCTCATCTAGCCACACCACCGCAGGACTAACGGCTTCCAGCATAGCCAGAACCTTCCGCATGTTGGATTCCGATTCGCCAACATAGCTGCCGAAGATTCTTCCCATGTCAAGTCTCACAAGGACTTGACCACGGACGACTGCGACCACCTTGGCAAAGAGGGACTTGCCGCAACCGGGGACACCCACCAGGAGTAATCCCTTGGCCGGGGTGATCCCGAACTCTCGGGCCTTGGTAGATGAGCAGTCCTTCCGAAGCAGTGTCCAATTCTTGACATTCTCCATGCCACCGATGTCATCGAGGGAGAAGTCAGACGTGTCTACGATCTCCAGGAGACCGGACTTCTTGACGATCTGAGCCTTCTCTCTGCGGATAACGGCGGGGTCAAATTTCTTGGCCTCAATCCGGGAGATACTGAAGGCATTTTCCGCTTCAAAAACGGTCATGCCTAACGCGGAGTCAATGATGGCGTCTGTCTCCTTGGGCATTTCAACCCCGCAGGCTTCACAGACACTCTTGAGAACGATCTTCAGCTCTTCCCGGGTGGGGAGCTTGAAGTCTATGACACTGATCTCCTTCTCCAGCTCGTGCGGAATTGACACACTTGGGGAGAGGATCACAATGACCTTACCTTGAGCCGAGAACTTATTGAGCAGATTGCGGATCTTCCTCGACAGGAGTACTGAGTCCTTGAAGGACTTATCGAGGAATGGATTGTAATCCTTGAGGAACAGAATCGTATTGTCCTTGGCTTCCTCATCCAGCCATCGCAGGGGAATGAGAGGATCCATGTTGGTATCAATTTTCTCGGTCTCACCATTGGCATTGGTGATCGTCATCTTGATGGACTCATGGCTATACTTCAGGGTCCCATTCTCAATGGTGGCGGTTCGGATGCCGTCTACCACATCCCAGGTGAAGGTTTCATACTTTTCCTTTGCCTTGGCTATGTCAACAACGTAGCTGGTCAGGACCCGGTATTCCTCATAGGAAGTGACCCAGAGAAGCGGGTAGCCTGCACAGACATAGTTCGAGAATTCCATAAAAAAGATTACTCCCTGAGAAAGGTTTACCCGCAGTAGGGATTCACATTGACACAGATCGGCTTGTTCAATTCCTTGCAGCGTTTCCCACAGACAGAGCAGACGAAGTCAGCGAGGTCTGGATGATACCAGACCCCTGAGATTGTCTTCCCCTCGAAGGTCAGATCAAGTTCCAGAGTGGCATCAGTAGCGGAGTCTGGATTCGTGAGCTTGTTCGGGCTCGTTGTATTCTCGCTTGAAGGTTCGCTTGAGATTCTTTCCATGCAATGCCTCCTCAATGAACTTCGTGGTCTCGGTACACTTCTTCCCTGAGAAGCCGGTGGTCTCTTTCACCACTGTACCGTCCCAATTGAACGTGAGAATGAGTTCGGGCTGTTTCTGTTGTGTCATTATGATTATCTCCCTACCTTGACGCCAACACGAGTGGCATCTTCGGTGACTTTGAACTTCGCCCGCAACTGAATTCTTCCCTTGTCGTCAATCTTCTCGGTGTACTTGATACCCCGGGCATCCATCTCCATCTTGGACTTCTCCACGTTGTAGTACGTGTACAACTTGGAGTTCCATTCCGTGTTGTAATAGGACTTGTCGAACTCGGAGATGATAGCCTCAAACTTGCCGTCCTTGTTCCTAACCCAGCCGATGTCGTTGGAGGAACTTCCCACATGACGTTGACGGATAATAACGTGGGCAGTTTCAGGGCGGGTGTCACCATGATAGCCGATCAGGTGGGACGGCTTGGTAAGGGACTCGATCTGAGTCTTTACGAATTCCTTGCTGTGCATGCGGCTCTGGCACCGGCACAGGGCACGGACCAGGGCTTCCTGATCGGTGATCTGCGTTTCGAAGTTCAGATAATGTGACATTCAGTTTATCCTTTCGTTGAGAAAAGAATCTTCAGGGTCTCTTCACTGAACCATGGCCTGTGTTCCTTCTTGGGCAGGGGCTTAGGTTCAACAAGTAGCACGAACTCCTTCTTCAAGCCAAGGACTTCAAACTTCCTCACTACAAGTTTCCTTTCAGTAGAAGGAAAAGGGGGCAGGGCCATTTTGTGACCCCGCTCCCCCCCATAAGAGACTGATTACTCCCAGACAATCTTCCGCTTGTACTCGCCGGTAACCGAGTTGATGTCGGTCTTGCTGACCACGTCATTGATCTCGGTAAGCTTCCGGGTCAGCTCTTCCTGGAGCGATTTATCCTCGGCGAACTGCGTTGCCGGATAGGCGTTGAGCAGCTCGTCATTCAGGGCCTTGAGCTGGGACTCCACATCCTGGTCTCCCACAAAGTTCAAGTCCTGGAACTTCTCAATGAAGCTCTGAAGAGACTTGATTGTGGAAGACTTGATGATCTTTCCTTCCTTGATGTTCTTGACTACCCGGGAACAGATCTCAGTAGTCTCCTGGCGAAGGACGCCAACCACTTCGGATATGAACCCACTGATCTTGTTATGGATCTGGGTCTCATATTCCTTCTGGGCGATCCCTCGTGCCGTTTCCTGTTCGATCAGGGAATCGGCATCGGTCTTGTGCATTCTCGGCATTGCAATCTCATACACGTCCCAGGTCAGACCGAACCGATCGGGGAAGGAGGTGACCGGAGGATAGCTGGAATCAATACGGGCCATGAATTTCTCGACGTAGGCCTTCTTCTCTGCCTCACGATCGTAGTCAAGCCCGAAGGTCATGGTATCAGGGGTCGAGCGAACGAAGGCTTCCTCAGCGGCCTGGAGATACTCAGGACGCATTGCAGTCTTGTAGCTCTCATAGTTATCGATCAGTTTCTGGACCACTGTCTTGTAACGTGTCTGGCAGGTTTTGAGTTTCTCTACCACGACTTCAAACCTTCGCTTGGTGATGAAGTGGGCATTGCCGATGGGGAAGTGGAGGGAATTGGATTCCACGATGTAACGGGCTTCGCCTTCGATCTTCCTATACTCCTTCACCATCTCCTCGGGAATCAGATACTTGCGACCGAGTTTGTAGGCATCGGAGACCTTATCGATCCCGAGATCCTCTTGGGTAAGGTTGATTGCACCGGACCAGAAGCGGACATCGAGGTCGAGGAGCCATCCATCTTTGAAGATGTTCGTTGTTGACATGTTAGGAACCTTTCATTGTGGTGATGATGTCATACCCGTAAATATTCTTCAGAACTGCAATCAGTTCTGCACGGGCACGGGGTTCAGTTCGGTTTGCTTCAACATCTTTCCAGTCCATCCCGTCTTTCCAATGGGAGACGGCCACAAGGGTCTTGAGTTCGGTAATGGACATTTCCTCTGCTGCCAAGCGACCCGAGACCAAGTACTTGTCAAGGAGTCCCTGGGCTTCGGTCTCGATCTCCTTCTGAACCTTCCGCAGGTCAGTTTCCGTGAGGATCTCTCGATACAATTCAATGTGCTCCGGATGTTCGAACCGGAGGACGTGTTCATTGATTATGGTCCTGGGTTCGGGGAGCAGTAGGGATCGAATGAGAGCTTCGCGGAGGGCCGGATAGGAGATGATACCGAAGACTATACCGGAATGGTAATCCTGGGGCTCATCAGAATATCTGGCTATGATAGTTGGCTCGGAAGCACAGAAGTAAAGGTCATAGATCCCTTCTTTGTGCTGGAAGTCCCCCAGCCATGTACACTGTCTGCAATCATGCTGATAGTGAGGGAAAGGGCGGGCAGGCGTAGTTGTCTTTGACATGGGGGAGGGCTCCTTAAGATAAAGGATTTCTATCAAGGTTTATGATTACTTTTCCTGTGGTTCTGTTTTTGTGGAATGTGCAGATCCATCCAGGCAATGACGACAGATGCCGACGCAGTCTCTTTTTCCATACCCGTCTCTTGACTCCCACAACTTTCATTGCGATAGCAACATCCTTCGTCCCTTGCTTATAGACAGGGATGGACCTCATATGTTTCAGGGGTCGTAAGGTCTTTGACATGGGGGTGACTCCTTTGGTTTAGAGGACGGTCAGATAATTTGTGGCGAATTCAACCCGATCGTTCCAAGGATTAAGATCTTCAATGTTCACCATCAGGATAGGTCCCTGCGAGCAGCAATCATTGTTCTGCCGCCAGGAGATCTCTAATCTCATATCACGGGTAAGTTTCTTCTGGACATCCTGGGGCTTGATTGACTGTGGCAGGTGGTCGAACACGAATCGCATGAGAGCAATCAGGAAAGAGGACTTAGCTTTCATTATGACAACATTGAACTTAATCATTCATCTTCTATCTTCTTAATCATGCTATCTAAAATACCGCGAGTTGTCCAACCGACAAGCCAACCGACAAGAACTGCAATAACGTAATGCCAAAACGATTGATACTCAACGAAAAAGTGAAACATCAGATATCTCCTTTGTGATACATGTTAAAGACGTAGTCCTCGAATTCTGTTTTCTTTTTCTCTCCACTGTGTCGAGTGCATCGTGATTAGCTACAAAACCTGCTTCACGGGGTCCACACATATGTTTTCCCGGACTTAAAGGTTCACCACACAGACACTGGGCCTGCACAAGGGGCAGGATGGTTCACCAGTGACTTCATCTTGTTTCACGTCGTCAATGTGTGTCCATGATCCACAGTTTGGGCAGCAGATGTCTCCATCGGGCTGGAGAGTAGAAGCCGTGAAGATATCCGTATAGATAGTCTTAGGCATGGGTAAGCTCCTTCATGTTCCAAAACTTTCGGTGACGATTCTTGATCGCAGTCGGAATCTTCCGGGTCCACCTAATGTAAGCCCCCTGATAACAAAGCGTCTCAAACTTCTCCAGATTATACTTCATCTCGAACTTGTTCTCTGGTTTCATTCCCTCGAAGTCAAGGACCGGGACTGCGTATCCTTCCCCATAGACCTGACTCACAACGAGTCCGGTATCGGTGTCAATCCCGTAGTGAACGCGTCTCATGTCAACCCCTTTGATGAATTTTTAGATTAACTACATCAGCCGACCTATATCGAACCGCTACGGGAGACCCATCAAGGAACTTGACCAGACACATCACTGTATGATTCTGTGAAGTGGCTGGCTGAGTTGCAAGAGGATCTGAAGCAAGAGCGAAGACCTCAGAGACAGTCTCAATTGGTCCCCGATTGATGGCGTACATTTTCGGGAACTCTTGAATCAACTGGTCCGCGTTCTCCCACAGTGTATAGACATCACAGAGAATGCCTGCTGTGGGAGTTCCAGCGAGAGGGTGGGGGGTCATTAATAGGGTCTCCTTTAAAGGTTCAGTTCATCTTCCATTGGTGACCGACAGATCTCACAATCGCATGAGAAGTTGTGATAGGACACCATACATGAATGACCACAGCAATCCTGATAACGTTCTTGCGGGAAGAACTTCTGTCCGCATTCGTTGCAGTTCCGAAGCTCATCTTTCCAGGCATCAGGACATCCAGTCTCATGGGTTACTGTCCCGTTGATCCGGAGCATCTCACAAGAGTGACAAGGTTCCCAGGTCTCAAGGGCATCGGTCGGAAGCCACATCGAATCACCACTCCCTAACTCCACTAAGGTCTTGGATGGGTAGGGAAAGTCTTGATGAGAGTCTATGACCTTGCCCCTCAGGCCCATGCTGACTCGGGTACCCTTCTCAGTACGGAAATCGTACTTGACCCGAACGTATTCAACCTCGGTGTTCTTCATACAACCCCCTTTAATGTGATGGCCTCATAACGCTTGGCCCACTCCGCTTTGCATTCTTCACGGGTATGATTGGCATACCAGCCATCATCTTCCAGACTCGCAACAACTTTAGCATACTTGGTGGCTGCCTGCGGGTCATAGTCCGGATTGAATGGAGCAGGAGGATGCTCGTGTAGATCCTTCATGCGACTTCATCCTCCCGGTCTTCGTAGACTGTGACGTAGTAGAAATCATCTACGTAGACTTCGATGGGAGAAGTCAGTGTATCACACGTAGAATGCTTCCTAACTTTGTTCAGAAGCTCATAGAACACCGACTCACACACATCAGGAACATCCGTATACCCCAGGACATCCTTGACCATATCCTTGAAGTACTGAGGATTCAACTTGGCCTCACTGATAAGCGCCTGAAGCACACACCGAGGACGCTGAGAAACTGGGTAGGATGCAAACAAGCTATCGCTACCCAGCTCAATGTCAGGAGTCCCCGTGAAGAAATCCTCCTCGGTAAAACAAAGCTCGTACATAAGAACTCCTTGTGTGTGGGAACTGTTATCCTCTGCGGTTATAGACACCGTGCCGGTGATTCCGGCGATGGGCCGCCTCGATCTCGGAGAAATTAAAGCTCTCATAGGACATTGACGAGCGGGAATTGAACAGGCTGCTCCGGGAAGGAATCACAGGAGTGGAAGAAATCTGATGAACATTTGCAGCATGCAGACCGAAGAGACCAGCGATGGCGGAGAAGAATTGACGAATCATGATACCTGAACCTCCTCTGTTGAGAGTTCCTTCCAAATCACCCACTCGGAACCAAAGGCCATCCGGTATTCACCTACCAGATAATTTGCTTCTGCTTCTCCGGTGGCAGTGTCTAACTGTTCAGTCTTGCCCCGATACTTCCCCATGATCAGATAAGTCTTGTTGTTCATCGAGTTCCTCTTTTCAGACAATTTTTCATGAATGCCTTAACCTCAGAAGTTGAGGCATGAAATTCCGGTAAACCATTCACCAGAAGTACCGAGTCGGTTGCATGACGACCATAGTACTTCCGAGCAGAGACTCTCTCATAGAAGTGTTTCACTCGATCCTCACCTTCCCCACACTATTCCCATTGATGTCCACGATGGTGCTGATCTCCTCTTCGTTCTCAATCTTCTGAGCTACTGCCCGAAGGAGTCTGGGAAGTTCCTGCATCCAGATCTGTCCCTCGAAAGCTGCGTTGCTCAGATCAATCGTGAGCTTGAAAGTCTTCATGCTAACCCTTTCTGTTATGCGGTGGCCGATACTTCTGTCTCCATCGGAACACTATATCCTCGGATGATGTCCGACAAGGGAGTTGTCAAGACATTACCCTTGGACTCCTTGTCGATTCGACTGAAGGACATGTCACACTCGCTGACCACGTTCCCGTTAGCCGAAACATAAACCATGCCTTCATAGATATTGAGTTCATCATCAATCACCCAAGGCTTCTGTTGGACTGGATCTTTCCATCCCATTCCTGAAGCTGCTCGACCTTCCTTCAGAACGTTGTACACTTCCTTGTGACCATCACGATGAAAATACGGAAGGTCGTCACCCCATTCCGTTTGAAATTTCCACAGATGGATATCATGCATCTCCCGATGAAACTGATCCTGCGAACAAGACAAAGAGCAGGCGTCCTTCTCATCGGCCAACTCGTACAACTCACCACAAAGATCCAGGAACTTTTTCCAACCATTTCGGGTCTTTCCATTGGTCACGATATAAAAGTAATTGAATGTTATCCTGTGCCACCGGATGAAGGTCACCAGTTCTTCTATTACATCAGTGGCCAGGGAAGGTTCCCCTCCGGTCAATGTCAGGCAACCAATGTGACTGACATGAGTCAGAGTATTATACATCACTTCCCGGGACATCTTCAGTCTCTGGGCACCACCCCGCAGGCAGTGCCGACACTTCAGATTGCATTGCCGAGTAAGCTCTAAGACCAAATTGTCAATATACATTTAACATCCTCCGGCTGAGGTAGTTAGAGGCAGAAAGAACTGGGCACAAGTGTCAACCTGCACCCAGTCAACATCCTCCGGCTGAGGTAGTTAGGCGGGAGTGAACGAAAAATAGAACCTGGGACGGTGCTGGAACATCATCGAACCTTTCACCCCATCCGACTTCCTCACGACCACCACGAAGGGGGCCATGAACCCCGTGACATTGAAGTCCTGGGAGAGTTGGTTCGTGTCCCAGACCTGCCCATACTCCTTCTCCAGAGCTTCCCGACCATCCGGATCCGCATTGATTTCCTGAACTAATGTGCGTCGAACGGTCTCTGTCTCGTCATGCATAATAAATAATCCTCCACATGGTTTAGAGTGAAGCGATGAACTCATCAACCGACTGAGTGTTCAGACTGATCGACAGATTCAGGATCTCATCCTGACTGATAATTGTCTGTCGAGTTCCCTGATGCTCCGAACGAAGTCGCTCAATCTCAGCATCGTACTCAACCATTACCTTGCCATTCACCTTGATGGTCCAGGAGGTAAGGAACCCATCCGCCTGAAGAAGCTTCGAGACCCGGTCCCAGATCTCATCGTTCTGGATCTCAGTATTCCCAATCAACTCATAATCAAGGTGCCTGTTGTCAACCTTCCCCGAAATACTTCTCAAGCCCATCTGACTGAGCATCAACCCTATGGCCTGACAAGTCCCGGCTTTCAATCCTTCCAACCACTTGATCTGAATGGAGGAAGGAATTTCCGATCTCAACCGATCCTGCACCGCCCGTTCGGGTATCTTCGGGCAGATAAAGAGAACCCTGTCCGCTTCTGGGACAAGCTCTATGTTCCGTTCCCGACAGAACTCAATAACCATCACAGGCAAATGTCCAATCCATTCAGGTAGCATAGATTTTATTCCTTTCCCTTCGTCCCAAGCACTACCGTGGGCTTCAGGACATTGTTCAGATAGACTGAGGTGAAAGCCTGGGTCTCCTCACTATGACCCTTCCTTGTCTCATTGAGTACATTGAGATACCCTTCCTGGGGAACCAATGCCTCTTGACTGATCACACTGTCCTTGTACTGGGCTATGATGCCATCCATGCCCTTCTTGACCCCGAAGGTCAGATAATCCCCGGGGTTCTTCCCTTCAGATTTCAGCTTGGCAATCAGGGCGTCTGGATTGGTGATGGCTGTGACGATCGTCTCCCGGCCCCAAAGTAAAGGTCGAGAAGCTCCAAACATCCGATCGAGTTCAGGTTCCTGGCTGAGATCCAGAGCAGCCTTTCCCTTGTCGGTCTTGAACTCTACACGGATGGGAGGGAAGTCTTTCGACGTGATGTTGATCTTCCCGATGTAGTTTTTGGCTTCCTCTTGCTCCCGGATCTGGATTGCTTCGGTCTCAATGTTCTCTTTTGCGTCCTTCTCGTCGGTGGTATACCGAGCCACCTGGGTACGGGCATCAATGGCCTTCTTCGCATAGTCAACGATGTCCCCCGTGGAAACTGTGTGTTCCGGGAGACCGGGTTTCTTTGTTGCTGCCATAACAGACAGACTCCTTATGAGTTAGAGTGACTTGAGAAGATTACTCGATCGAGCATCAGCCCTTGATCTCCGCCAACATCTCCTCGGGAAACACCGACCACTGATACGGCCCGGTGCAGGACACGGCATCGATGTGGTTCATGTAATACCAGCCCGCATATTCAACCTGGGCTTCGTAGGAGAAGTGGGTCGCAAGCATGGCATCGGGAACCACAAACCTGCGGAGGGAATGTTTCTTGTGCGATCCCTCAATGTGAATGACAAACTTGGCCATGACGGATCCCCCGTCTACTTGGGTTAGAGTTCCATAGCTACTTGACTCTTTCTAAAAGTTCTTCCTGCCTGAAGCTATCGAATACTGTAGCGCCTCGGACTTCTACTTCCAATACGTCAGCGTTCATGATACCAAGTTCTCGCTTGAGTTCTATCCATTTCTCAGGTGTAAGATGTTTTGCACAAAGCTTGATCACTCAATCACCTCCCCTACTTGGGTTCGATGTAGATTGTCTGCCCGGTCTTCAGGAGCCCCACGAAGAACCGTTCCTGTCTTCGGGTTTCATTCACCCTCCGCTCGTGACTTCGACTCCGAAGGTTCCGAATGGTCGCAGAAGTTCTCATACCGATACCGATGAGTTCGAACGTGGGAAGGTTCTGATATGTCGCGATGTTGATCATGGTACATGCCTTCCTTGTCTATCGAAGAAGTTGCTTGATATGATCGACCGTTAACACTCTCTGCTGTCCTTGCTTGCCCAGGAACAACAGGGTCATCCGCCCGCTGAGAGTCAGGAACTTATATCCCGTGTATTCAATCTGGTCCTGTTGCGAGATATAATTCCTGACCTTTTCCGCATCGCTCCCGCTGATTGGGTTGGGGTTAGGCATAGACCGTGACTTCTTCAAGCTCGATCAGTTCCACCAGGTCCAGCGCCTTCCCGAGAGTCTTCTTGCATTCCACGACCAGGCCCAGGGCATTGCAGTCCACAATCTCACCACCGGCATCGAGGACCAGGTTCTTCTTGAGATCCTGGGACGCCTTCAGCTCTTCGTTGTGGGACACGTCGATGATGATAAACTTTGCCATACTGACTGACTCCTTGTGAAGGTGAAGAAAGAAGAAAGGGGGGAGTCTCGGTGGTCACCTGCCCAATCTCCGGAGCAGGCAATGCGCCGTGCCATTTAAAGCAGAGACTCACTCCCCCTTTGATTACTGACCAGACTACGCAACCACTGCTACCGTCTTGGGCAGGAACCGGCCATGGGCATCCCTTGCCTTCTTGGGCGTCGGCTTCGCCTGCACGAACACTTCTCCCACGATGCTCAGCATCGAGATGAGCTTCTCCGCCCGGGAGGCGGGAACCGTTACCACCATCTCCGGAATCTCAACTTCCCGGTTCTCCTTGGCATACTTCACCGGGTCGGCGAGCCACATCTTGAACTCCTGGGACGCTGCCGGATCCAAGAGCATGAACTTGATGCACTGACAGATCTCCTCGGTCACGGAATCGGAATCCGCTGCCACGAACGTGGGCAGCTTGGAAGCCGCCTTGTACAGGTCCCAGCCCCACTGCCTGGAGTAACCACGGGGGAGCTTCTCGACCAAGGTCTCGTGCAAGAGACTCTTGATCTGCTTCACCCGCTCGTCCCATGCCGCCGCTTTCGCCTGCCGCTCAGCTTCCGCCTTGGCCCGTGCCTCTTCCTTCGCCTGACGTTCGGCTTCGGCTTTCGCCTTGGCCTCGACGGAGAACGTCTCCGCCTGGACGACAATCGCCTTGCCGTTATTGGTCGCACACAAAGCATCACGCAGTGAGAGAGACATACAAACCTCCAGGATAGATTGTCCTTGACTCCCCGTTACTCTGAACCATTCAGAGCCCCATGACTTGTCCCATGAGTGTAGGGTTAAGGACTGAATAAGTATGGCGGGTTTGCAGTCCCCGCCTATTTTTGGCATAGTCCCCGCTTGCGGTATGTTTCGAGACACTGTCTCAGAAACCCGCAAGCGTTCGTTATTAGGTTATGAGCGCCACGGTGAACCGTCCTTCCCTCGGGCGGAAGAACTAATCCCCCTATGGACGACCCATCATGATATACCTCCCGCTTGGGTGATTGCTTCCAATCACGTTGCTTCCCGGGTTATTACCGAGGAGTCCGTTCATTGTTATAATGGGTCGGACTCAATTGCTGGGCGGAGTCATCTTCTCAAAAGAGAAAATGTCGGTCGCTTAACAGCACCCAGAATGGTTATGCTACCATTCCAAAGCCTGTATGAATTCGTGCATACAGACGCGGGGGCTTTTTACAGGTCTGCCCTAACGACCCCGGGAGTTAAGGTTCCCGGTTTTCCTTTGTCAGTCGGCATCGCACATTATTATTCAGCAGGTTACTGGTCTGTGCGTTTCTGGACTGACCCGGCAATGTCGTTGGAGTACTTAAAACATTGCGAAGCGCATTCCTGCGACCTCCTTCACGGCATATTGGTTGAGGGTGACAGGACCCGGTAGATACCGGAGGGTCCTTTAGGCAAGAGCCTTCCGATTCTTGGCGAGGAAGGCTAGCCATCGGTCTTCGACTGTCCGGGTCGGCACCGGATTCAGCCGCTTGCTCTTGATCCATTCAGCCCGATTGTCGAGCGTGACAACAGCGGGAACAGGGACGATCTCCTTGCTCACCGGGGAGATAACATTCCCCGGCACCCTGGGCATGACTCCTGCAATCGCCAGCTCACGGGCGAGCTTCCGGTTGCGGAGGGTGATTTCACCCATCCGCTTCCGGGCTGCTTCGGCAACCTTGGGCTGTACAAACAATTCGCGGCCACCTATCACGATACGTTCTAACATGGTTAAACTCTTTCTGTTAATGATGAGATGCGATGGATGCAATGACAATAGCCAGCATGATAGGAAGAATGGTTGAGAAAAGAGCTATACCGGTTATTCTGGTTTTTACTGGAACTCCATCACACAAACCCACAGAGTCCGCAGAGGAATGAACCTGGTACATGACGTTAGCTACAGCGTTCCCATAATTCTGTATACTCTGAGAAAGTTCTTGCTGTCGTACTTTAGACTCTCTGTTAAGTCTTTCCTGATTGAGTTCTGTTAGCTGTCGCTGACAAGTTTCAACCTTTGTCGTGATCTCACGAAGCTGCCAGTCGATGTTCTGTTGAGCAAAAGACACTGAGACAAGAAACAGAATACCGAGAATGATACGCATCAGGTTTCCTTTGTTGATGTTTGACCTTTCACCCATAACGACGAAAAGGGGAGAAGCACCTTTCGGTACTCCTCCCCTGACTACTCAACGCTAGACCTCGACCGCAGGTGCCTTGACATCTCGCGAATCCTGAATCACCGCATGACGGATTGCCCCTGCCGCGTGAATCTCCGACCAGAACTGACAGGACATCGCCGGGCCATTGTCCGACAGAAGCGCAGGAAGCCCGGGGCGCTGGAGAATGGCCCCGCTTGCTCCGAGATACAGCCCGTAATGTGAAGCGCCACTATTCCGCATAGACAACCTCCTCGGTTAAAGTGAATCATCCTCGACCAGTGAGACAAACTCTTCGCCGACTTCCTCATGTAACACTATGCCGCGTTCTACTTCGGCATGCGTGACAGGTATTCTCTTCGCTTCCACAATGAGACAATGATTATGGCATGCCGCGAGAACGTCCCATTTAGGAACCCTTGCCTTGCGATCATACACAACACCTTCCCCGTCAAGGCTATTAAACACCGTGACAATCACCACAAGGACAAGAACCAGAAGTATGATACCTGTTGTCATTGTTTCCCCCCTGACATAGTAAGTAAAAAATCAGGTCCGTTTTTCCATTCCCTCACTGCTGTATCGTGTATCATCATTGCTTACATGGTAAGTAAAATCGTGTGTCCGTTTTTCCATCCCCTCACTGCTGTATCGTGTATCGTCATTGCTTACATAGTAAGTAAAATCGTGTGTCCGTTTTTCCAATGTTTCCCGGGAAACATTTTTTCTTTTCCCCTCACGTAATAAGTAAAATCTCGTGTCCGTTTTTCCATTCCCCTCGCATTTTCTTTTTTCTTTTTCTTCCTACATAATAAGTAAAATCTCGTGTCCGTTTTTCCAATTGGAAAGAAGCTATTTATATCAAGGTGATATAGGGGCAGAAAATGGCTGTTTGAGGTGCATGGGGTATTGCTCAGAACTGTAATTCCTACTGCTCTTCCTCCTGAATTAAGAGGAGCTACAGAGGATCACATGGGGGGTAATGGGAAACTGAGTTTTCCTACTGCTCTTCCTCCTGAATTAAGAGGAGCTACAGAGGATCACATGGGGTAATGGGAACTGAAATTCCCTACTGCTCGTCCTCCGGGGACTTTGTTTTTACACGAGATATAGGAGAGGGGTGGGGGGGAATTTAATTATCTTCGGATAGTATTTTATGATTGATTCCGAATGGGATTTCAGGGGATGATGGTACCTAAATTCCAATTGGCAATGTGATTTTGAAATACTGTCTTCGAGGTGTAGATATTGGCGTGAAAAACTGTAAAGGTATCCTCTGCCTGAATTAGGTGTCTATCCTGAGATAATAATCTTTATATAATGGGAGTGGTGTGATTAGAAAAAGGAGTAAAAATATGGAAGCAAGCATGAATTTAGTAAGGAAGGTGGTAGGTCGATATATTGGAGCAAAAGTGATAGAGCCTGAGGTTAATTTAGAGGAAGTGATTAATCAAGTGAAGCGAGGGCGGGATAAGTTTTTGAAGGATAATGAGAAGTGGTTGGAGAGGAATGAGAAGACGGGTGAAGTAGCGGGGATAGATGATGTATATGAATCATTGGAGAAGTGTTTTAAGAATGAGGACTTCGTAGTGGAGTGGGAGGATAATCCGAGGGGACTGGGGTATTATGATTCTTACAAGGATAGGATAGTGGTAATATTGAAGAGGGCTAAAAAGTATGATATGAGTGGAATAGATGTGATGAGGGATGAGGGAAAGTGGCATAAATTTTTGAAAGATTTTGAGAGGATAATTTCTCATGAGTTGATACATAAGGAGCAAAGTAGGAGGGATAAATCAGTTGGAGAGAGGAGGGACGTTTATGAGAGATATAAGGAACGGGAGATAAGTGACCAGTTATTAAAAAGGATTCACAAATCAGCTGAGGAATATATAGAGTCGGAAGAATTTTTTGAGATGGTGGGGAAGGTTGGGGAGGACAGGATTATGAAGGAGTTGGGGGAGGTAGTGAATGGGATAGTGAGGGGTCATGGGGGGATGAAGAATTTGGGGGATATTAGGATGCGGGGGGAGATGAAGGGGAATGAGTATTTGGGGGGGATATTGAAGGGGGAGGGTTTTAATCCTGTTATAGTGTCGGAATTTTTTTCTTGGGTTAGGGAGAAGATGGATGGGGGGAGAGGGCAACAGATGCGGGAGTATTTGGGGGATAAGAAGGAGATGATGACGATGGCGCATGATTTTGTAGAGGGGTATAAGAAGAAGGGGTTGGGGTATAAGGAGGTGGAGGGGGATTTGAGGGCTGGGGTAGACAGGAGTGGATTGAAAATTTTAGAGAGGTATAAGAAATATTATGGGAGGGATCGTGGGGTAATGAATAGATTTCGGAAGTATGTCATGGAGTATTGCGTTAAAGGGGTAGCATAATTTTTTTGATTTAATTTGGGGACCCCTTCTCTGATTAAGAGAGGGGGTTTTTTGTATAGAGAGGAAACAAGGATCAGGAGAAAATATGACACGAATAGAGGTAATGCGGAAGGGGTATGGGGTAGTGGAGGGGGTAGTATTTG
>OFOV01000008.1_pt1 | contig 30414 bp, 20 predicted proteins | sample 1542391 | NCBI WGS metagenome assembly OFOV01 (sample SAMN04958492, study PRJEB24370) | sediment metagenome | isolation source: lake sediment | place: USA: Lake Hill lake, St. Paul Island, Alaska | collected 2013
CTAATCTACGCGTCAAATCAGGATTTAAACCGGGTAAGGGCCCATAGCTAAAACTGGCTAAATTGTCTCTTAACAATTCATCTTTAGTATAGATCTTCATGGCACATTCCTTTTATTTATTGGTTTCTTCTGCGTCCTCAAGCAGATCACGGAACAGCCCACCAATCGTATCATCGTCCTCGCTGAACACCAAGGCCCCCTTCGCCGTATCCCCCAAAATCTCATCACTCAAATCTTTCTTGCTCGAAACCTTGTCCATCACCCTCATATCTATGGTATGCTCATTCAGCATGTGAATTAAAAGAACATGTTCCTGCAGACTCCCAATCCTCTGGGCCCTACCGATCGTCTGTACCAAATCCCCATAGGACCACGGAGTGTCGTAAAAGATTACTACCCCAGCAGATTGCAAATTAATAGATGCCGACCCCGCCGTGGTAATGAAAATAATTTTGCACTCAGGATCCTCCTGAAACCTCGTCTGGGCCTTGAACCTCTCCTGGGCGGTGAGAATGTCCCCGGTGATCTTGGTGAACTGAATCCCTTTTCTCTCACAAATAATTTCAAGACGTGGGATTCCGCTTTTAAACCGGGTGAAAACAATGATCTTTTCCCCGGCCAGCTCTTCAGTCACCAACCTCTCAAACTCGATCTCCTTGCTGGATTCTCCCTGCTCTCCCACAAGGGCAGGACCGTTAGAGATCATCTGGCAGTAGGTCAGAGCCGCTAGTTTGCCCCGTTTCTTACCCTCTTCCGTAAGAAACATGTCATACTTCTTCTTCAGCTCATTGTATCTCTCGACCGTCTTATCATCGGTGGTACCGGCCCGAATCTTATCTGAAACCTCGAAGAAATCGTGTTTGACCTTCTCCTCATATAGTATGCCAGAAAGCGCACGTTTATAAATTATCTTTTGCTCTGGCTCCATCTCCAGAATGACTTTCCTGGAGATGAGCGAAGGAAGCTCACTGGCTACATCTTCCTTCTTTCGGGCCAGGATATACGGATCGATGAGCTGCTTGAACTGATGAAGATTCTTATACCCTATGGTCTTGGGAATGTATCGATCCTTCCCATTAATCTTTAATTTCATCAGCTTCTGTTGACAAAATTGTTTGCTGAAACTGGTAATATTACCAAAGAGCCCGGGGACTACAATGCTGTAAATGCTCCACACCTCCTCAAGATTATTTTTAAGAACCGTGGCGGAGAGGCCATAGACTCGGGAGGCCTTGGCAGCTATCTCAGAACAAACGAAATGGGTTTTGGTTTTTCTGCCTTTGAACTGATGTACCTCATCAAACGAAATCATGAAATTAGGACCCATTGTGTCTTTGACTATTTCATACTCATCATACAGAGGGGCATAAGAAATAATCAGGACGTGTTCTTTGAAACTCTTATACTGCAGCATTCGGGCAGCATTGCCGGATAATCCTGCGTATTCGTTCGTTATTACTCTGACAGAAACACCATCAGTAAATTTCTTGAACTCTTCAGCCCACTGAAATAAAGCTGACTTCTGACAGACTACCAGGAGCCTAAGAGTCGGGTCGTGTTCAAGGAGCCACGTATAGGTTGCTATCATTTGTAAAGTTTTCCCAATTCCAGTTCCGTCCGCCAAGACCATCCTATCCAGGAGCATCATATGTAAAGAACCAATGACCTGGTAGTACCGAAGTTTGGTGGTCTCCTTGAGGTACTTGTTGGGCTTGAACTCAGCAGTGAGAGACTTCCGAATCTCAAGCAGCTTGGGGTAAATGGAGGGAACTTTAATGAAGGATTCGGCCATTTTTAATAATTTCGAAGAAATTTAGAGACACAGGATTGAAGCAGAACAATAATACCATGTGATTGAATTTTTTGATTTTAGTTTACAATTTTTATTTGGGCAACATGCCGTTTTGTTTCATACAATTCTGTAAGAGCATTGTAGTCCATCTTCTCTAATTCATTTCTATTCCATCCCCAATCCTCATTCCACTGATTTCCAGTAAAAGGAGTCAAAGTCTTACTAAGACCTCCTGTGGGAATGTGAACTCCCCCAATAATAGCATCAATAATTAATTCTTTTAATCCAGTTATGTCTGCAATTTTCTTTTCCATCATACAGAAAGAATCACTATGATAAACGCAACCAAAATCAGGCGGAGTAATTCCAGGATCATTTAATAGGCCATGAACGTCACCTCGGGTGCATATTCCTGTGCTTTCATTTTTTAATGGTTCCCATTTTTTACATGTAGAACAACAATGATATTCCATTTCCCCCATTGGTTTTACCGACTTACACGTAGGGCAAGTAATAAAATCGTTCGCTGTGGTCATAAAACAGCTCCTTGTTAGGGTGATGATATTCCTATCCTATGATACGCAAAAAGGGCAGGATTCTTAAACGAAATCCTGCCCTCTATGTTCTAACCGGCTGGTACTGAAGGGGTTAAATACGAAATTAAGCTTCGTCTTTCTTGCGGATTTTCTGCTTTTTGTGTTGCTTTTTAAACAACTGCTGCATGATATCAAAACCCCCTGACATGGCAGCATTTTTATCTTCCTCAGATCTCTTCTTCTCCATCGCTATCCGAACTGCTTCTCGAATTGAATCACTCATGGTTTTTCTTCCTTAGGTTTCTGTCCTTTGACCCCAAGCTGTTTTCCAAACGGGTCCACAATCTCCATTCCCTTGGTGATGAGCTTGTAGAACCCGTCCGTCACAAAAATCCTTCTGAATTCCTCCAGATCATAGCTCTTCACTACCCGGGCATTCGCATCCACCCCACTGAGCAACACATAATTCACCCGGGCCTCAGGCTTCAGATTCGGCCCCTTCAATAAATTCGGGAACGCCCCCTCCACCTCTTCAGGATCTATATCTGCAGCTTTCGTCCTGTCCACCTTGAACTTGGTATCCGAAGGATACACCTCCTGACCCCCCAATGGCTTCTTCCCATTAGGTGTCAAAGGTGTCGTATAGGCATACCAATCCATGTCCGAGTCAGTGAAAAGAACCGAGTACCGAAGCCATTGAAAATTGGCCTCAAAGCCCTTGTCCTTGTCAATAGTCAACGTTTCGGTGGATCGTGTTTTGGGATCAGGAGCAAAAAAAGAGATCGTCACCTCATGAAGCTTGTAACCTTCAGCGGCTATTCTAGCCAGATCTCGAATATATTCATGCAGGATTTCCATACAAATTATTCTCTAAATGTTTTGCATCCCATATCAGCCAATAGTGAACAATTCTTATTTATGACTTCTTTTACAATATCTGACATTCCTTCTACTTCTTTTGGAAAAGTAATTGATAGCTCTGCCTCAAGATCTTTACAATTAGCAGTCAGACTCATTTTTTGAACCACCCCGATTTGTTCAAGTTCATTTTTATTCCTAACATAAATTTTGGTAGAAGGACCAAAAATGGTGTCATTCTTAGAGGTTAAAACAATAACAATATCCGCTTTGGTTGTATCTATCACGCGATCCTCCTAGCCAAGATAGGCCGTCCAGAAAGCTCAAAAATATCTACCACATCACGATCGGATGCAGGATTCATAAAGCAGAACGAAGAAGTGTTATCAGTTTCACTTCCCACAACCATGAGATATAATCGTCCTGAATTATCCTTGTTCAGAATGTAACTCTGATATGTCTTCTTATAATAAAGGGATGAAGTATCCGACATGGGCTCAAATTTCAACCCCAAATTTCCTCTTCCAAGTTTCGCAAGATCCGCAGGCAATTGAACTCTCGACCGACCCCTATTCGCTGGATTCTGGCCAATCCACATGGAATTAGCTGGAAGGTCGGCAATGTCCTGGACACGACTAATGATCCGTGTCTCCAAAACTCTTTCTCCCAGTGCATCATACTCTGACGGTTGCCAGAAGAATGCCAACGGATTACTCACCGCCGTCGAATCATTATCACTATGCAGTGTGGGCATAATGTCAATGACATTTGCATTATTAAATGCAGGCTGATCCTTAGCCACGATCGTGTAGTTCTCAAACCCCATAGCTCGATATGACGGTGAGTCCAGAATTATTTGGGTATCACTGTTCACATATTTGATCAGAAATTCTTTCGTTGGATCAGCATCTGGCCTAATCACATACCCAGGTCTCACATATGAAGACCACGCAGTATTGGTCCCATCAATCAGAGTAGTATTGTTAAATTGTGCTTGTCCTCCAATGTATGTAAATTCAGTGATGGCCCCGGAACCCGCAGAAGTAGTGATGGCAGGTCCTACCGCTTCGACATGTCCTGTAATAGAAGTGGTAGCGTCCTTCAATACTCCCTGATAGGGAACTGTCTTATAAAAGAATGAATAGCCTTCTGAAGTATCTATGGCACTCCTGAGCATCACTGGAACATAAACGGGACTCTGAACACTTATCGGAAAAGTAACTGTGGCATAAGTTCCAGTGAGATCAAGAGGGAAACTACTATTGTGATTCTGAAGGGTATAGTAATTTCCTGTTTTATCATAACCAAATCCAAATCCATTATCTGAAATGTAACTACCGATGCGCAGAATTTCTCTATTTCCCCCATCAATATGAAATGTATTTCCTACAGTAGTGGTTTCATCTGAGGTCAACAGAGCCATTTCAAATGTATCCGTAATGGCTCTACCTTGTTTGTTCCCTGTGAAGAATTTCCCACTAGTATAAAGGGTGCATTCTATATTCGCATTTAATGCTACCGCAGGATATACAGTAACATCATAGTTATTAGTGCTCATATTCCAGAAAACTGAAGGGGAAGTACGATCAGTGTTGTTGACCCTGATATCTCCAATGCCGATAATATCATAACCTTCATAGGTCTTGGGTATAGAAAATACAGAACTACCACTTCCAAGAGCATGATACACCATCTGGTGCCCGAAATCCCAATTATCTGTCAGTCGGCCTCCCCTATTCCTCAGCATATTAAAATGGGTACCATCAGATGCAATCACAGGGGGCGAAGTCCTCACCCTGATATCCATATCTGGCATCGCCTGAGGACAGGTGCTGTCATTCCGCATAGATTGCAGGAATGTTATAGGAACTTGACTGAGGCCATGATTACTTGAAGGGATGCTTATCGCACATTTTACAATAATAGATCGGTTACCAGGATTAGTAATTAGAGTAGATCCTGGATTAATCAATTGAAGAGTTAATACTTCAGTAGGAATACTAGACCATGAGAAATCAGATACCAAATTACCGTCTATTTTATTGTAAATGGCTCCGATAGATGTAATTGTACTTCCCGTTGGGTAATATTCCGCAGATAAATTTATCTGGACAGTATTATTATACGCCCAAGGACCACCAGTTTTAGGAACAATGAAGAACGTTTCAGGCTGATCCATTGCAGCATTGGAGAAAATTCTCCGGGTTCCTTTACCTTCTGCGATATGGGTAGCTGCATTTGGGTCAAATCCAGTTTCATTAACCGAATCTATCTGAACTCTTGTCGTTCCATACTCATTCAAACCTGACTTCACCATCACACCACGATTCCTATTACCCACCAGTTCCCTAAAAGTAGACTCACAAATCTCTTTCAAATTCTCCCCAGCACATACCCTGTGACGAAGATCCACGAAATCTTCCGCCACAATCCAATCACTATAATAATTGTCCGGACGATCTGAAGCAATTCCCACTTTATAATCTGCAAGATCATGACCCGCCCCGTTAGTATTCGGACTTGGATTAAATCTGTAAGCAGTACTATTCCTTCTACGAATAGCAAACATCGGAATCGCATACGTGTAACCATCCACCGTATTAATCACATCCTCAGTAAGATCCCCTGCCCCCGCAATCCATAGTCCTACATCTCCTGGAACTGGTGAAAAATAGGCATGGCTACAAAAATTATTTGGTGCGCCTAAGGGACCTTGTACAGCTACAGTAGGAGGAAAGTTCTGATCAAAACCTTCCGGATGCCCCACAATATCAATTCCCGAATTTGCACTTCCCACCACCCGGATCCGATACTGTATCTGTATCCGCAATGAAGTCTCTATCCCCATCGCCGGATCCACAAGATCACTAGGAACAGAACTCAATGCACCTACATTTCCATATTTAGGAATTGTAGAGTCTATAGGATAGATCAACTTCCTCCACACCTCAAGAAATACAAAATCTACCCGAGGTCCTGTGGTAGGAGGAGGATTCAGAATGATCGTATTGTTCTCATCAGCAGTATTGGTCCCCTGAACCAGAATTCTATTCCCATTAACGATCGCCTCATTCCTCTCCGAAACCCGCCCGTAATCCTTGGCAATCAAACGAAACGAATTCGCCACAAGAGAAGAAGAACATACCACATCCCCAGCCTGCAATGTGGCTTCATAAGCTGCAAGAGACATCGTACTTGGTGCATCAAGAATCCTACCTACAACACCAAAACCACTGGGTACATGAAACCTGGTGAGTCCTGATGCCCTATCAGCATCAATCTTCCCACCCAAATCCAATTCAGATGAAAGCGGCGGCTTCCGCTTCTGATACGTAATAGATTCGAAATTTCTGTCTTTCGTTTCAAGAACACGAGTCTGATTAAGACCAAGAGAGTCAGACATGAACTTAAACTCCTGTGCAGATTTTTTCTTTCCACAGATGCAGAGGCTGAATAACCTTTGCTTCTGCCCTACCGGCACTTACCATGTGCTCACACAAATCCTCAAACCTCTCCGTAAACAAATAGAATACCGAAGGATCAAAAAACCACGTTGCCGGATACCCCGTGTATTTCTTAAACATTTGATTCACACTATAAAGCTGATAATTGGCCAACAGATACATCGAAATCAATTTCTTCATCGTGAAAAAATTAGCTTCCGTATGATCCACCGCCGTAGCTATAATCCCTTTCCTCTGCGCATCTAATCCCTTGGTACCCATCAACGCCAGAATCGTCCCTATCTTATGTTCCGTCTGTTCCGCAGCAATCTCAAAAGCTTCCTTCTGACTCAAAATGTCTACTGAATTGGCCCGTATCTTCGAAAGGACCTTCTCTACATCCTTCGCCCCCCACATCGTCTTGGGAAGCTTCGTTCTTAACAATACATCCGATAATGAAAAAGCCTCATCAATAGACTTCGCAAACACTTTCACCTTTTCTCTATAGGAAGATAAAATCCCATGCGTTGGTTCTTCCTTAGGACTATTCTCCTGGGATTCATCCGGTTTGGATTCAAGAACTTCTACTTTGACCTTGTCCGACTTATTGATGGTATCGATGAGCCGCTTTAAGAAATCAGAATTATTCCCTACCACCCGGATACGGGCATTGGGCACCGTACAAGCAGAGATCATTAACATCCCTGCAACCGGGGCCAATTGTGTTTCCATGTCCGTAAGCTTGGTACTCAAAACCGGACAATGGTTGAACAAGCAATAGGCCATCTTCCCAGTCATGATATCAAATTGATCGCCCTCACAATGCACACTGGCGATTTTAGAGCCACTTATGTTCATTATGCTGTTAGCCGTAGGGTGATGGTGTAGGTCATGGAATTCCCTTTATTAATCACTGGGAAGGTACGATAATTAATCATGCTGCCACTATTGATAATGTCCGTGGCATCCCCACCAAATAAAGAGAATTCCACCAATGGTCCTACCGCTTCCGTCTCAGCAAACGTGCAGGTATAGTCCACCACATTTGTCTTTGCTACAGTAGGATCCCCAGAATCAGGATCTATGAAAGTCACATCTTCTGTGGTGAAAGCTTTCCGGGCAATTTCAGTCTGGAGCATGGTCTGAGTATTGGTAGGCTGAGGAGGATTCTGAAGATTCCAGCCAACAGCTCCGGTCCCTACCGCAAGATATGAAATTCCTGCGTCAGGCTCTTTGCTGTCCTTCAGAAGCCGGGCAATAAGAATAGAAGCGGAATTTACGATGATATTGTGGTCATGCCGCTGCTCAAGTATTTCCCCTGTTTTGGCATCCCTCAACGTCATCCAGTATTCACCAGTAAGGGGTGGCTTCTTCAGAGTCTCCTCATGTTTGACCCTGAAACCCCCAAACATACTTTCGGTGGTCTTACGGAGAAATTCTTTGAAAAACATTATCATATCCCCTTTTGAGAATAAACGTCAGGTCCCTAATAAGGCGGTCGTATTAGAAGATCATTGAAATTCTATACCGGCAGGGCTTCTACAATCTTAAATGTTCTGAAAGTCCTATCCGGCATAAGCTCCCGAATAGTCTTCTTCCGAATCCTTACTGCAGGTTCCTCCAAGAACCTATAATCCGTTAGACCATTCAGAGGGTTCCTCAGATCAATTGGACTGCGGATCCGCACCAAAGCCCCAGGGAAGGACTCAAAGGCACTTATCTCGTCCTCTTGAGCCTCATACGTCTCAAATACAGGACCATTGAAGACATGCTCCTCTATCTGCTGGGTATCCTTATTGAAATACTTAAATTTGATTCCCTGGCCATCATCACTGAGGAAATTAATATACTCGTTAACCCGCATATGTACCCGGGCATCATACCCATCAAAACATCCTCCAGGAAGAACCTGGTTGTAATCCAATACCCTGGACCGGTCCTGATCCAACACATCGACAGAATTTATACTGCGGAAATTGTAAATGAACGAAACTGTATCCGTCGCAGAAACTCCTACTGGAGAAACCAGAGTAACTATCCCATTTATTGGATCAAGACTGCTGACTGTTACAGGTGACCCATTCACCAAAACAATAATATCCGCTGCAGTGGCAAGTGTATAATAATCCTTGTAGATCGGTAGGGCCGGAAAATCAATATATTCCCCATTGAGGTTATAGCGAATGGTTTCTGGCATGTAGAAGACAGTCTTACTACTCCCAGCAGGGACAACTTCTGTATAGATATTCTGGGTCACATTCGTGGGAGCTGTTTCCCTTAGAATGAAATTTCGTCGTAATTTCTTCGTAGGAACCCTGAGATTAATTACCCCTGCACGATTGCTGGGTATCGTGATCTGTTCAGAAATATTTGTTGAAGTATCAAATAGTATCCATGATTCACATTCTTTAATCTTCGTCAAATCTTCCTTGAACCGGAACTTGAACGATACGGTACCTTGATCGCAAATGCTACTCAGCGGTACACTTTCCCCGGTTCTGAACTCCTTCAGCAACAAAGCCGAATACATCAGCAGGCTATGATGTTTCCGTATGTCCTGAAGCTTTCTCTGATGTACCAGATGAGGTTGTGAGGAGAATGTCTTCTGGAAAGGGGGTGTACCTTCGTGGAGTTTCAGTATTGGATCATTGGGTTTATCCAAATACTGATCGTCCAGAATGATATTGGAATCGGTATCGTAGAGATGTTCAGGAGAGAAGAAATAGTTAAAATGGTTGAGATTATCTTGACGATTAACAATCGAAGCCCTATTGGCAGGCTTCTGATAATTATTCAATAGCAACGTGTCAGGAGAATTCAAGACCGAGGCATGATGCAGTAAATCTGCCCGATATTTATAACCGATCTCCAACACGGGAATTCTCGCGGCAGGATCACGGGCAATGTCTGTGACTCCTTCAGGTCCATCCAACAGCATGTTATCATCGAGGTTCCTAGCAATATCATCAAAGAGCATTGAGTAGACATTATTGCCACTCTGATAATAGCTGAAAGAGATCTGGTCTCCAATCGTCAGGATTCTTCCCAATGGAGAAAGTATCCAGAAATTATTAGATGACTGAAGAGTGACATGCCCTAAAATGGGATTCAGATCGACTACTGCATTGGGAATATTCGTTCCGTCAACTGAAACGTGAATATCAGAAGGGGCAGCTAAACGGTTGGTTCCATTCCCATCAGAAACAGGAACATTAGGCATCTGCCACTGAGAAATGCCGAAGACGAATTGATCTGAAGCAGCAGTAGAATCATGGTAATAATTGAACTGGAAAGTGGATCCGATGACCGAAGTACCAAAAAGGTTCCAGAAAGCGTCAGTATTAAACAAGCTCACATGTCCGGTAGTGGAATCCAGATTCTCCACTGCATTCGGAATATTGGTTCCATCTCTCAGGAATCCTACATCAGACGGTATCGCTGGGTTACCTGAGCTATCTGTCAGGTTTCCGTAGGACATTGTGAAGCTATAAATGTCCCCAGTGAATTCTCTACCCAAGGATGCACCCTGTAGATTTTCCCAGGCGAATCTGGGATTCCACATGTGCTCCGCAAGTGTGATGGTATAGGTCTTAGAAGTTTCGGGTCTATCAGAACAGTCTTTCCTTAGATCCTCATAGACAGGCTGGAAAAGATCTGTGACCCAACGATCGCAGAGGGTTGTGGGTGTGGTTCTAATCTGAAGAGGGAACCGGCCATGGGAATCCATGACCTTTTTAACAAATTCTTGGAAGGCAGGCTTACGATAGACATCCTTGTAGAATCTAGAATCCCAATTGGTGACCAAGTCTGGGGGCAGATAATAAAACTGAAAGTCCCCGGGGATAGGCAGAGAATCTATGAGGACATAGTCATCAATATGAAGGTCTTGGAAATCAATTCTTTTACCGGTGATACCAAATAGTTTGGTCCCATTGATCCCAGGTTCTATGATGACTTTTGTATCATTATCAAGATAGACTATTAACTGGTCATCATGTATGGACCCTATTCTGTAAGCCCCAGGGGTTGAGGGACTTACCACGATCAATTGTTTAGCGAGGACAGTTTTCTCATCAAAAGGAAGAGTGAGATAAATGGGAACGCAGCCGCCACCGGTATCACCAAAAAGCAGATCATGAGTTCTATTGATATCGAACTGGTCGGTCCAGATGAATTTGGTATCATAGAGGACGTGGGCAGGTTTGACCAGATTGACGAAAAAATTGATTTCTGAGGAGAGGGTTGCTAAATCTTGTCCTGAGGCCAGAACGGAATCGACAAAGACCTCAAGGGCCATCATGTGGGTATCGGTGATATTATATGCTGAATTGGGTTTACGGGCCTCCAAATAGAGTTCTTTGAAGACCACTTGTTGTTTGGTAACTTTGTTGATAATATCTTCTATATTGGGTACGGTGCTACCTTTGAGGTAGGCATCCTTTATAGCAATCAGGTAATTTCTGAAAGCTACGTCATTGTAAGCGGCGGGAGCTATTCGTTCATTGAGGAAGAGGCGTTCACCAAGAATCCTTTGGAGATATTCAATTCGGGTAGTGGTGAAGACTTTATCGTTATTGATATAATCCATCGAAATCTGTTGACGTGTGGCTTCACGTCCCAGAACTCTAAAGAGTTTTTCAATTTCGGTACTTTCAGACTTGGGATAATTACTGGGGAGGAGATCAGAAAGAGCGGATAAAGTAATAGCGGAACGGCCATTGAGGACCGCTCTGAAGTTCTTATTATCAGGGAGTCTTTTTCGCCCTAATTTTTCGGGATCAAAAGATAATTGGCTCATTGCCTCGGAGGGTTTCGTGTTAGATAATTTTTCCCAGCATTTTTACTCCACTTTGGCGGAATTAATGAGATCTATATTGGTGCCATCTGAACTCTTAAAAGTGAACAATCCTATAGAATGCACCGCCGCGTGCTGATTGGTTCCATCATAGGGAAATGTTGGAAATGCAAGACCGTTCAGAGCCGCTATGGGAGAAACCACCTGGGTCATATCAGGAAAAGAATGATAATTATAGAGTATCAGGGCGGAATACTGATAGCCGGTAGCATCATGAGTGAACGTGGTCATTTCCCGGAAGGTTTTGGAACCGCCCTGGTAGGTCATGACTGAATTTCCGACTCGGGCTGTCCCAGCGTTTACGTAGACAGTGCTATCAGAAACACTGAAACCGAGGGCTGAATTCTGATTGGTTTTGATCATAGTTAATTGCTTTCTTTGAGACATGAATCTATTCTTTTTAGGCTCTCTATTGCTCTTTTTGATTCAATGATGCTATCTTCATCCATTTCTCTAAGGAGTTTGACCAGTTCATCATGGTCTTTCACTAATTCAGATATCGTGGATTCTATTTTAGTGATTTCATCATCGAGACAGTCAAATTTGATTGCCTCTTTTGCTTCTTTAACTGTTGCAGATGATTCAGGAGGAATTGATAGTCGGATTTTTGCGACTCTGATTGTATGCTGATACAGTGACAAAAGTTCAGTTTTTTCTTTCTCCCAATCCATCTTCCCAATCAATCTCTTCATATCCTCTTTGCAGAACTTGAATGTCTCGGTTCTTTTTGTTTTCAAATCTATGAAATCAACTTCCCTGTTTTTATCGAAACTAAGGGCCACGGATCTATAGACTTCCTTTTTTGAAAGGAAGTCTTTGATTTCAAAATCAATTTCTCTGTCCGGGCCGTAAACCACTAATTTATATCTCATTTTAGTTCCCGAAAGCTACTCTTTCCATTTTTCATGAGCCTGACCACAAAACCATGCTTTTTTGACCATAAGCTATGCTCGATGATAGCTTTGGATACTAAATCCGCAAGGTTCTTTGGATCTTTGTCACTGACACCCTCTGTGGATATAATCCCATATTCGAGTCTTTTAGCATCCCCAATAAAGTGCTGGGTATTATTTGTAATGAAGATTCGACCGGATAACACCGTTTGTTTAATCCGTTCATCGGACATTCCAGACATGACGTTAATGACTCGTAGGTTTTTATCACTAAGAGCCTGGGCAGCAGCTTCAATATTTTTATCTAAAACGACAATACCTCGTGCCATAGAGAATTTCTCAAGGACATGTTTGGATATTTTGTTCATATTTTTAGAAAATTCTTTGAGTTTTTAGAAAAAGAGCTATGGACAGAAGATCCTCTTCATCCTTGATATGTTTCAGTTTAATTCCTATGTCTTCTAACTTTTTAGTCTCAGTGAAAAAATTAGTCACTCCTTCTACCATAAGACGATAATAAGGTTTGTTTTTGAAATTCCCTATCTTATTAAGGATTTGTTTCTTCACTTGAGGATTCAATTGATTGTCCAGCATCTCTTGAATTTGCTCATTGGAGAACCACAGTTTTTTCTTTCCAGAATTATAAATGTCAATATTTCCGAAAAAAGCTTTCAGTTCCCCTTTCCAGCCGGTTGGGGGTTCAATATTATTGTTCATTAGAATTGCGAAAGGAATCAAGTGTAGGAGAATGGGAATACCCTGAGATTCAATACCGTTTCGCGCTTGTTGACGGCTTCTCGCCATAGCTACAATTGCTCTAAACTCCTTAACCAGGGCATCATCCCCGTTTTTGGTTAGGATATCAAAAATACCGCTGACTTTATTTTGATCTATTAGCATATGTTTTATTTTTGCAGATATCTTCGAGTCTCGTCAGAGTAACGATGTTGTTGAATCTCAGACGGATTCTTGAGTTCTCCCTTGAAATATTTCTCTATAACAATAAGAGCCTTGGCTCTCTCCTCTTCATTGTTATCATACGACTTACTGAATGCTTGACCCTTCCCTGAAAGGTCAATGAAAAACTCTTTCAAGGACAACCATTTAAAAAATGCTCCTATTTTTGAAAACTGAGCCTCGGTAGGTTCCCGAGTAATCTCAACACCCCCGCCCTCAGCTACCAGTCGTATAGCTCCCGCCTCAAGAAATTTCTTTCGGACAAAGTCATTTTCAGGGATATACTGCTCTGGATCTTGCTCTTTAATTTCATCAGGAAAAATCTGTTTTATGTCGGAATGATCCATTCGTCCCTTGCTGTTACCAAAGTCAAGCATGGACCCATCGGGAAGTAACCAGGCACCTCTTCTGAAATCCGTCGTGACTCCAAAATGATCCTTAGCCCGTTCAATAAGGACTCTGGCAATATGCATGGAAGCGATTCTGTGGTTCATCCCCACATGCGTGGGGATAAACGGGCCAAGAATCAGCGGTTCATTCCCATGTATAGGAACCTCTACTGTCTTGACTATTATTTTTTGCATAATATCTTTTTCATTCTGGAAATATCCCCAAAATAGATTCCCGGTGCTGAAGTCCTGAGTGTTTTTCTCCCCCGTAGATCATAGACACATTCAGGAATTGAAAGATTTAAAGCATACTTGGGCATTTCCTTCGTCACTCCTGTAACCAGATACTTCACATGAATTGCGAGCTTCAATGTGTCTGCAATAGAATCAATCGCCGTCCATGTGGTGTCCATGTGGCCATCAATAGGACTCTGTGTCCTGCTCTGAAATACTCTCTGTGTATAAGCCTTCACCGCATACTTCACCGTATCAGTGCCTTCTTTGACCGGGGAAGTCCCATAGATTGAATCCTTCGCCGTGTCCACCGTGATCCATGTGGGCTTGGAGATCAGTTTTCTTGTATATCGAACAGGATTCCCGGGCAACGTGTATTTCACTTTGTAGGAATAGACTGTGCCCCCAACAACTGAATCTATCTTAGGACTCGTGAACTTGGGATGACCAATAATTCTGATTGTATCCCTATAAAACCCTCTCAAATTAATATTCCACATGTATATTCCGATAGCTGCTAATCCACTATCAAGAGAATCTGGAACTGTCCATGTTTGATTGAATGAACCTGAAGTAAAAGTTCCAATAGTATCTTTAATGACGATAAACCTTGACTGTCCCTGTATCCAAGGAGTATTTCCGCATTGAACTGCATATTCTCTCATTGAATTTTGACATTGTCCGGTCCACTGAATTTGATGTGTGGATCCAATTACCCATTCCTCATGAGCCACAGGGGAAACCAGAGTCACAACAGGAGTTGTCTGTCCCCACACCACCGCACACATCACCAGGACTGCCATCAGAACCGACTTCATTTTTGATCCCCTTTCTTGAAGGTTTGAGAGAGACAATGATTTTCCATATTAGATTATACATTGAACCATCTCAAAAGTAAAAGGGAATCAAAAAGAAATTTCAAATCCTACTAGTTGGTCTATTTTTTAGACGGTATACAGAGATTGAACAACTCCCCCCAGAATAATAGCCCGTTTTATTCTCAGTCTCGAACGAAGGTCTCGAAAAGACTACCAGGACATACTCACCGTTCATGAGGATACTATTTGTAGGATCATTCACTCTCATGATAGTGGGTAGGTAAACCTTACGACCTACCGGGAATTGAAGCCCCTCAGTTTCAAAAGTCATCTCTCTGGAACAAGCCCCATAGAAACTTCGTGATTTGGAGTCCACAGCGGATCCAGATAATGTGAATGATTCCCCAGAAAGCTTACCCGGGATAGTAACCTGAAGCTGGGCAAACCCACCAGTGATCGTGCAGCTATTGAACTGAAGAGGTATTTGGTTATTGAGAATAGCGTCACTGATAGCCGTATTATTTATAGGAATCTGCTCTATTGGTTTAGAATATGGTTCCCCAGCAATACCTCCACCATCCCCTAGATCGGAGATATACATAAGAGCAGGACCAGTAACGGCATTCCCAGTTAAAGATACAGGAAGGACTTGTGTCTGTGGAGGAACATAATTGTAAGAGATTAGTAGACCATCATTGGTTGGACTTCCATTAGGATAATCTAACGCGAGTTTTCTAAGGAAAAGCTGCATAGAAACATCATGGGGTCCTGAATCTCCAGTATGAATAGTTATAGCAGTTGTATCAAGACCAGTAAGAGTAGTCAAGGGTTTCATGTTTCCATCGACCCAACACACTGGCTGTTCCAGATTACTTGTGTCTGATGTAGAAACCCCAATAATACGATCCAAATATTTGCTTGAGATAATTATAGGAAAAGAACCAGAGGATGTAACAGTTTCTGAAAAAGTGAATAGATTGATTCCTTTCAGATCCTGACTGAAATTCACAGCCGCACCATTCCGTACCAAAGTATCCCCTATAGCCGCTGTGACTGCAGCAATCACTTCTACAACTAATCCCGCAGTGAACTGATAACCGGATACCGGAGTAATCTTGATGTCTGTTGTTCCCACAAACTCTACGTTCAAAAGACGATGTATGAATCCACCCGTGATGTTCTTCACCCGACGTATAGTAGAAATAGTATAAGGCACATCTCCCAAATTCACAACAATTGACGTAGGTACCACCAAGTTCCCAGAAAGATCCACGTTCCCAGTTCCCGGCGTATCGAGCTGCATGAATATATGCACCTCTACTGACGATGCCCTCTTATGCTGCTCCACATCCGGACCATCTATCGTAGAATACACCAGAGAATAATTGGTGTATCCAGGGACGGCTGAAGCCCATTGCTCCAAGGTCCTATACGGAACATTGTTCAATACGCCCTGATAGAATACCCCTTGATTCCCGGCACCACTAGTGTTTTTCACCAATTTTGGTTCTGAAGGTACTCTGGTCAATCCCTTTGAACTTGGAGCATAATATTCTGCAGAGATAATATAGGTCCCACCTGTTAATGTAGGATCCATATTAGGTCCCGAAGCAGTCAATGTAGTAGAGCTGAAATGAAAAATAATCGATGATGTCCCCTGTCCCGTGAAATATCCTGGAATGGGTTTCAAATGATTTGGATTTGTAGAAGTAGTTGCACTGTAATATGCTCTGTAATGCGCCTTGTTCGGATGAAATACCCCGGTAGTCAAAGTTAGAGTCTGATCAGCAGGAATTGTGCTACCAATAGGAAGACTAACAGGAGGATAAAGAGTTAATACTGAATTTGAAGAAATATTCCCTGGTATCGCATCCGCAATAGTGGCCCCTATCTGCGTCCCTCCATTATCCGTTGTTCCTCCTACACGATCAATCTGAAGAAGCTCAGTCCCAAATCTAACTCCCCCAGCACTATCCTGGAAGAAATTGGTCCTCAACGTGTTTGAAGATAACTGATCAAACCCTTCCACCAAAAATTCACTCACCGAAGAAATAACAATCTGTCTCCGAACATCCAGAATATCCGTGTTCATCACATTAGCAGCAGTCAATAAATCAGGTCGTATTGAGGCTGTCCTGGGTTTGTTTTCTCCATTGATATTAGTCGCCGGATTAAATGCCCCTAAATTTCTTCTGTTAATAAAAAACATGGGAATCGCATAACAATACCCATCCACTGTGTTCAGGCACTTTGCCCTCCAACATCCAAAATCTCCATTGATAAGACCCATATTCTCATAGCCATAAAGGCCCGCTGCGTTGGGCCCTATCGCAAATACACCACTATTAAGTCCAGCCTCAGGGCTACTAGTTGGGTCTACACCATTGAGAACTCTGATCTTGTACTGAACCTGAACCCTTTTTGTCGTCTCAATGTTCGCATCAGGATGTATGGACTCATCATTTAAATACAACAACGTATCTGTGTTTCCCTCATTGAATATCCTCTGAACCTGACGAACAAAAACCGCTGATTGCTGATCCGTCCAATTATCTCCACCATCCTCCGTGTATTTTATGACTCCATTTATTCCTACAGCCCATCCCTTAAACTGGTCAAGAAATTGAACTGCATAAAGCGGGTAGGCTGAAATATTCTGAGGACTCCAAGAATTTCCAATATCAGTAGACTTCAGAACTTTCCCGATCGAAGGAGTTGCAATTCCCCCAACTGTCCATGCATTCCCAGTAAACACCGCACATCCAGCATCATACCAATAGGAAACAAACACATGGGCATTATACGGGGGATAATTGGCCAGGGTAATTACACCATTGGCCCCATCCACCGTATCAATCGGCATGTCCGTCCACGGATCCGTATTCAGAATTCTCATCCGCACCGAGATGTTCCCACTTATAGCATTGTTCACCACCGTACCCTTACCATCCCCTTTAGTTAATGGCTTGTGCATTGTGGTGAAGGTTTTGTTCACCGGACTGACTTGTGAACTTACCTCTTCCTCTGGTATGATCGAAGGCAGGCCAATCCTCTGATCCAACGCAGGTATCATAGATACGTCATAGAGAGGATCCGTAACACCACTGGAACTCAATACCCAGTTTGATCCCCCGGTGGTGGTCTTCAGAATAGTTCCATTATCTCCCACTGCAAAACCATAGTTCAGATCATAGAAGAAAATGGAATGAAGATTCTGCGTCGTTCCACTAACCTGACTCAACCACGATGATCCCCCAGTAACCGTCTTCAGAATAGTTCCATTATCCCCTATCGTCCAGCCTACACTATTGTTGTAAAAGTAAACCTTATTCAAATTGACCGTAGTATTACTAACCTGACTACTGAAGGTAACTCCATTGCTGGTCTTGAGAATGGTCCCACTACTTCCCACGGCCCAAACATTCAGTTGATCTACAGCGAAAACTGAATTGAGATTCTCAGCTGTTATTGGGGTCAGAACAGTCCAACTTTGACCAGCAGAAGCGGTACGGGCTATGGCCCCATTATTCCCTACTACCCACCCAATGTTACCTGTAGCGAATGATATTCCATTCAGATTTCTCTTGGTATTGACCGCCTGAATATTCCAGGTCTGACCCCCATTAGGGGTATTCAAAATCAATCCATTTTCTCCACAGATCCAGCCATTGTTCGAATCATACATGAAAATATCATTGAGGGCATCAATGATTGCTGCCGGATTCGGCTTGTTATCAGAAGTGCTGGAATCTAATAATGCCTGCCACGACTCCAAAATTACACCCTGCACCACATTACCCGTAGAAGGAGGGGCTTTCAAGTTGATTAAATTCGCATCGGGTATCTGAGTTTCCGTGTTAGTTACATGAAGAACATTCCCATTTACCAAGGCATACTCCGGCAATGCCCCGGTAGGATTCTGGGTATAAAAACTATTGACAAGTGACTTATCAGTATACAGAGGATAATATTTGAGCCAGCCTGAAGGCAAACTGCTTGTCTGTCTCCTGGTAATGAGATTCTGAATCTGCTGAACATAGTTCAGCTCAGTGTCTAATGGTGGTTGTCCTTTCTGGAAAACCACCATATCATAGTTGTAACCATTCTCGTCATCAACATACGAAACACCAGTACCCAGATTATCTGACATCGTTCATACTCCTATTAAAAAGCCTGACGAACTTCTGATCGAGGCGTGTCGTAACTTACCGAGAAAGTTCCCACCTTCAAATATTCCAATGAATTCACATTGATATCGCTTGAACCGGTCTCCCCCTCCACATAATACGCTACCTGATACTTTTTCGTCTCCGGTAGATTCCCGTCCTTGGTACTCACAATGATCTTCCCATCCGCCTGTATATAAGCCCTACCGGGTCCCCCTGAAACATCCAATGGATCTGATTGGAGCACCAAAGGTAACGAGTTTTCAAAAACACCCCGGAATAGATTGCTCGGTCCACCTTGGTCCACCGTTTTGTAGGTCAGGATTGACGCGGCGGAGATATATGCGGTACTCATTCCCACTGCGTAGATCTGAAAAGTTGCCGTACCAATATTATCTCTGACGATCAAAGAATTATTGGCCTTCGCCATTTTAATAAACGGCAGAACCACATAATCCACATCAGGAACACCCTGAATGATATGAACTATCTCACCCTGGGTAACCGCTACTCCTACCCCTAGTTGGGTGATATAGTTGGAAACTGCAGTCTGAATTTTCGATGTCAACTGTTCAAAATTCGTTACCCCAGCTTTAGGAACCACCGTCATGATGAAGTCCACAGAATTCTGTACCGCTTTTTTAGCTATGGCATCGGCACAAGCATGTTTCATTTGATTCACTTTGGTCTGCACATCAGTCAAGAGAGAATTGATTGTGTAGGTAATGGTGAAATTTTCTATGGCCACATAGCTTACAAAAACCGTCTGCCCGGTGACAATCTGGCCTGTCTCCATCATGCGTATGATCGTCTTGCCAGTGTCTTCGGTAGACATCGTATAATCAGCGTCACGAACATAGGTGATCGTTTTATCAGTATTGGTTACAGTAACCGATTGAGGATCTATCCCAATAAAATTCAATGTCTCATCTATTCCCTGAATTAAAACATGGGACTCATCTATGATAGACTGGAAATCAGTAACCGGAAGGTTATTGGCAAACTTGATCCTTATCCCGTCCTGGGCAATGGTTGATCCACCTTCATCCACAGGATCCTGAAGTTTCACCAATTCCCAATTATCTGTTCCCAAAGTCCCGGAAAGCTGTCCCACTACAGAGACCACATTCTCTACCGGTTGATTTGCAAGAACGAAAACATCGGAACTTCGATACCGATAGTCTACACGAACAATATCTGTAGAAGCCAACCCAACATTAACATTGGTTACCAATGTTGGATTTAATTCTATCGTATCTCCGTCCCCAATAATTCGGTATCCCGTGATATCATAGTCTTTCCCTCGGGTAGAGTTGGATACCCGATTAACCTCAAATATTGGGGTATGGGCGGTGACATTTGGATTTTCAGATTTGAACTGAAAAGCAGTGGCATTCAGAATCGTGAATTGCTCTCCGGATAATCCACCAATACCGCTGGAGAAAGAGAAGGCGATCTGATCGCTTACCTGCCTGATTTTTACACCCTGAACATAAATATCTACTTTACCCCCAAGATGCTTCTTCAGAGTGGGTTCATAATCCCGCCACATAAGCGGGTCCCCGGCTTTTTCCACTCGGGTGTCTCTTACACCGGGAACTGAAATTGCGGTCTTTGCATAACCTCCTTCGGTACCAGTATCAGCATAAAATGCCAATTGAATTCGTGAGGTTAAATCATGGTTTGTTTCTATGTCAAACCCAAATTCAATCGGGTTAGAATTTTCAACCCGGAAATCTGAATCCGCCCCAGAAGAGATAGTTTTGATCTTATAAGAATCAACATTCCCTGCCGACCCGGCATTCACCGCTATGACTGCAACTTCAAGTTCATATCTCTTGGTCACGGAATTATAGTAGGAATCCTTATACTGTAATTGAATAGCCTTTGTTTCGGTACAGCGGTAAGGCTGGGATGTAACTCCATTATCAAGATCACCTAAAGAGGTTACTATTGCTCCTTCTTGGACCTGCATGTCTCGTACCGGAGCCGTATCGGTGTAAAAGATTACTGACCCCACTGCTGATTGGGCAGTTCTTCGAATAACATTCACATTCGCCGCGAGTTTATCAAACTGATCGTCAATGATTCTTTGTACTTCATTCACGTCTGTTAAATAAAGTGCAACCTGCAGAGCCCTTTTTTGTACGGATTGATCTGGAGGATCGCTTACACCATCTCCATTAGCATCATCGAAAGCTTGTAAAGACGTGACTGAAAGTGATCGGGCCAGGAAATCCTGAATCACATAGGTTCGGGCTTGTTCTTCCGAAACTGGGTTGGCCAGATCTCTCAATACAGCTCCGGGCTTCATGTCAATGCCTGGATTAGCTGCTACCATTTCTGTGGTGTAGGTCAGGATAATATCGTTTTGAGTTCTTGCGGGTAGGTCTCGAATTCCCGTGGTGATGGTAATTGGGGAACCTTCAAGTTCCGCAGAGTAAGTGGATTCGGTAACTTGTCCAAAGACCGGATCAAATACGATTGCGGTGATAACGAAGTAGAAATTGGTTTCTTGATTGAATCCTACATTGGGAAGAGACCCATTCTGAACAAATGCGTTGTACTTGGTGTTATCGAAAAAGGAAGAGAAGTAATAATTTCGTTTGACCTCATCGGTTGTAGTAGTAATTCTTATTTGACCTACGGTATCTACCGTTTGACTGAGCTGTCTCACTGCATCTTCATAAAAGGAAAAATTAGTGACCAGCTGATCGTTGAATTTAACATATTGATTATTCACGCCACCACTGATATAACTCACGTAGAAGTTGTACCCTACGACGTTTGATTCTGTATTCTGAGCACAAATAGCTTCGATCTTGTCTTGGTATCTTTTCAGGCTGACTCCGGTAGGGGCCGAGACGGTGACTGTGAGATCTTGGTTCGTGAGCGTAATATGAATTACCGCAGGGGTGCTGACTGCATGGGTGGTACGTTCTACGGCGACGATTGAATAGGTATTGAGTCCATCAGCTAATGTTCCTGTCCATGCCCAGGCGGTATCTCCAGGGGTATAGGAGACTCCTACCACAGTGTTATTTACTTGGATTTGCTGGGTATTAGCCGATGTGGTACCAGAAATGGTCTGGAGTCTGGCATCCGTGGTATAATCGGCACCACCGGATGGGAGAAGAATAAGAGGGGCTGATATAGACATAATGATAGTACCTTACGATCGTAATTTTAAAAATTGAACGAATTCGCCAGGTTTACCCGATTCTGCCGTAACGGAGACTGCTGCCCTCATGATCGTTGGATCATTGGCATCTTGAGTTACGGAGATGCTATTAACTGTCTGTAGGATCTCTCCAGGAGTCATTGCTCTGCCGGTAATTCGATATTGGGCCTGAAGATTCTGGAACTTCTGAAGCCCCCGGGTAATTTCCGATGTGATCTGAGAGACCATGAAAGAGATATTTGATACTTTGGTTCCAATCAGATTCACTAACGATGTCCCTATGTAGACATGGAATGGATTGCTGTTTATTCTGGTTATCGTGAATTTCTCCACGTTCTGCATCATCGCAGCTTCATCCCGTACCTCCGTCAAGTCCCCAAGAACGTTATAGGAGATGTCATCTAAATACTTGGTACCTGAACACTTAGGGCAATAATTTAACAAAGTCACGTAACTGATTTCGAAATAGTCGGTAGGGGAGCGCCATTTGTCTTTGAGATAGATGATTTTGTCGGTTTGATCTTGGGGATCATCAGTAACCAGATACATGCTAGGGGGAATGAGATTGTCGGTGGCATAGACTTGGACGGTTCCGGCAGAGGCCAATGGTTTATCGGTTCGGAGGATATGGAGGTCTTGATCGACCACCATTAACTCTCTGAAAACAGCATGGTTACACAGGGTAGTGAGATTGAGGTCAAAAGACATGGCTTATACCGGTTCGTATTGGTAGATTATTATTATCCCGAGGGAATAATTTTAAATTCTGGAAGGGTCTGTTTCAGAAGGGCTTCAATTTTTTTGTAATAGGCTTCTCGATCCTCAGTGGTTATACTTCCCAGCAACCATTGTCCATCAATATAATCAATGGCGATTTTTGCCGAACTAGTTACTCTGACTTGACTGTTATAAGTTCCATAATAGTCGTTATTATTGAATTGAAGAAGAAAAGTAAAAGGAATTTCTAGTTGGTTTAAATCAGGTATCTGATATACCATATTTGACAGATCTTGAATGAGATTACCTATGGCAAGAACCACCTGAGTGTTATCCGCCGTTTTTTTGGTTTTTGAGAATTGCGTAGTCAAAGATTGTCCAGCTGTTGCTTCCTGAGCCTTTTGTTGTGCATCAGCCTTAGCTTTATTTGTCTCGTCCGCAGAAGAAGGTACAGGATCACAGAAAGGTTTTCCACCATTTAGTTTACTTACTTTCCTACGAAAATTCTCTTTTGCTCCATCTGTACTCTTTTTAAATGTTGGATCGTAATATAAATAAATACTGTGAGATGCATTATCCGCAGCGAGACCGAAAATCTGATTCTGTTTCTGGTTCAGATTTTCTACAAAATTAGCTGGTTGTTTTGTATGATTAACCAAAGCATTATTCGCATCAGGAACCCTTTTTGCATCAGATTGTCGGCTTACATTCTGGGTAATATAAGAGTCCGACATTTGAGTTTCCAATTGATCGCTATAATTTTTTAGTTCCTTATCAAACGTAGCTCCTTCATTGCCTAAAAGCTGTCTTCTACGGTCCAGAAATTCTTTAAGAATTTTGATATTATTATTTGATCCGGGATCATCCATATCAAGTTTCAAATCTCCACTAAGTACATCCGCAGTCCGTTCTGCATATGCTTCAAACATCTGTTGGTATTTATTGAGTTTTCTTACCAAAGAAGGATCACTAGTAAAAATTCTCTTTGAACTTTTGATAGCTGAAGGATTTTTAATAATATCAGCTGCAGAGATTAATGTGAGAGTCCTATATTGATTTGCCACTTCATAAAGCATATAAAGTTCAGAGTAAGATCTTTTCGCAATATTGTCTTTGAGTAACTGTGTCTGAACATCAGCCCCCATAGAGATCAATAATTTTTCGTTCACCTCAAGAGAATGCTGATATTGAAGAATATCCTGACTGACCCTTTTTACCTCTGCGGAAGCACGATCCAGATCAGCCTGCATAGGAGCCATCCCCTTAGTAAGCTGAGTCTGAGTAATGTTTAACCGATTATCAGGATCTGGGAACGTCCTATCTACAGGTCTAAGAGATTGTACCGGATCATTGGTCTGATATCGATCGGAAGCATACAGATGCTCTATTTGATCCAGCTTGGTATATCGATTCATCTGCTGCAGAGTTAACATTTCTGACGATTTTAGAACCCCCAACTCCTGCTGAAGAGAAATAAGTTTTCTCTTAGCAAAATTGATCTCGGCATAGATTCTATTCAGCCGAACACTCTTAGCCGAATATTCCCGGGCTTTAACTTCACCGATTGTAGTTTGTATGACTGCCATGATTATTTAGACATAAGTTTAGTGAAAAGAGTAAAAGCTTTGGCCACTAAATCCGCTTGTTTTTTTACTTCCTCAGCGTCCTGACCAAAAGCCGGAGCCCCATAGACCATAACAATACCCAATGTGAGTCCACCATTACCCGAAAAACCCCCTTCAGGCTGTGTAGCATTCACTACAGCATCGATAAACTCATCCACCCCATTCTTAGGGGGTACGTTAAGAAACGCCACCTTAGGAGCCATAGAGAAGAAATTCTCTAATACAAGAATCATGGTGACAAGAGCATCCACAATGGCCAGATATTTTTCAAATTTTTCCTTGATACCTTTGAGAAAATCAGAAAAAGCTTTGGTATTAGTGAGCAAAGAACTTTTAAGAGACTTCAGGAAATTATTCAAAATATCTGTCACGGTAGTCATGAACGGTAATATTCCTGCAACCTGAATTGATGACCATTGCCCTAATGAGTCCTCACCTACGGATAACAGTTCTATTCTTCCCCCCTTATGCGTTATAACCGAAGCTTGATTACTACTGATACAGTTTCGAGGATCTACCGGGATTGCCGCTTCAGAAGAAAATGGACCCCATAATCCAGTGTCCCCGGTAACAATATTATTGAGCGAAAAACCAAGTTGAAATCCTGATTGAATGACATAGTAATAGGGAACAATCTTCTTTGGATCAATATCATAGTCTATATAGGATCCACCCCCCGTAACGAGATTTGCGACTACATTTACTGGTTTCCCTTTGTTAAAGGTTGGATCGTTGTATACTATCACAGGCATTGTAGGCCAATCATGAAGAGGACCAAAAAGTTTAAGTTTTATTGCTGTCAGGAGTCCTTCTTCTTCATGCCCCTTGGGACCTATCAATTTTGTAGGCATGGCCGCTTTTGTTATTTGGGATCCTCCGCTAGAAATTGATCGAGAAATCCTGTAATTTTCAAATCCCCGTACTGAAGGGGCATCCCATTCAATCTTCACTCCTCTTTTATCCGTTCCATCTTTTTGTGGGAAATATCCTGATGATCCCCTGATATTCCTGGGAGGAGGGGGAGTAGTATTAAAAGAGAACAAATCCATGAAGCTGAAAAGACCATTGATGAATTCCAAATTCTGATAAAACTGAACCAATGTCTCACTGTCCGCCACTACTACCATACCGCCTATAACTGCATTACCAGTAAACACTGGTCGATTCACGTCGGCGGTATTGTAGAATGATACCCGCATTCTTTCGATGAATCCGGGAAATCCTCCGGTAGTGAGTTTAGTGATATCCGCATTGCCTTTTAGGGTATCAATAAAAGCTGGAGGAATAAAAATATTGAGAAATACCCCAGCACTTCCCAGATCTTTTGTTAAATCCTCTACCATCTTCACCGCAAAGTTAACGAATGTACCCAGGACCGCCGCGAAAGAATTGAATCCGCTTATGAAAAGCTGAAGGAGTTCAAGAATTTTGGTGAGGGCATCTACAGCAGTCTGAAGTCCAGCCAAAGCCTTGTCAAGACCCTGAAGGAGCTGGGTAGGAAAAACATCGGATTTAAGCTGTAACGCCTGCCAGGATTCAGCCATGAAAAACCTTTTCTGCTGCTCTGATCTGTTTCTCTACCATTTTTACTTCTTTTCCTATCATGTGCGATAAAAGAGAAGTCATGTTCTTCAAACTTCGTATCATCTGATTATCAGGTGTAGGACACACCCACGTCAAATTTGTCGAATCTGACGTGGTATCCCCAAAAATGGCTTTATCTATTGCCTCAAGTTGTGCTAAAGAAACATCCGGCTGATTGTTAATGACGAATGATTCATCTCTATTAACTTCTCGATCTGTTTCAGTCTCGCCTCGCATCCTGTGCTCCTATTGAATCTGTTATTTGCCCAGTCATACAAATTTCCGGTAGATCCCGACGCCGATACGAAATATTCCTCATCTAATACATGCTGCCGTATCTGATTCGTACGGTCATGCAAGAAAGCTAATCGATTCTCAACTTCTGTTTTTCGGACATTTGCTGAAGAATCCCTAAGAGTTAATAGCTGTGAATCAGTCGTATAATAATCCGCCCAGCAGGGTCTTAATGCCGGATATATACTGGCATTAGGAGGAATAGTAGTAGATCCTATAATCTTAAATCCAGAATAACTTGCGTCAACTCCTCCGAATGCATCCAGTCCAGGGACATCCGCATTAATTCCTGCTTTTATAGAGCCTACTGTAGGGTAACTCACATAATCATAATACTTAGCAGAACTGTCCCATGCTATATAAAGACTCGTGCTATCAATGAAATAGCTGTGATTATAGGTACCATCAGCTTGAATAGTGAAAGCTGTATTCGAACCCCCGGATGAAGTTACCGGTACCCCAATAAGAGTAACAGGAGTTAAACTTGTTGCATCTATGAGGGAAGAGGAAGATGTATCGTAGCCTCCACTAATGACATTTAGCCCCGCCATATTATTCAATCCCGATATCAAACTCCCTATAGAAGGATAACTCGCATAATAGTAGATCTTGGATTTTATTATATCCCATCTCAGATAAAACGCTGTTGAATCCGTATAAAAATCAAAAGAGCTACCAGGTACGTGATTAATGTTAAACTGTGCCGTTGTATCATTGAGATGAAATGTCAAACTGCTTCCTGGAGGACTAAATTGATTGCCAATAAGAGGTTCCCAAGTTCCATCAGCAGGTAATCCGCTATCCATAAATGTTACCGAAGGATAATATGCTGTGTTATCAATTGTTGTACTCAGGAATCTTCTATCATAAGGAGTATTGGGACTTACTACCACTTTGAAGTAGTTTTGTCCTGTAATCGGTATATTAGGATAGGTGCTGTTATTCACTCCTACCCCAGTTGTGTCTCTTCCATAGACAACTCTTTGGCCTTCTACATCATAGCGAATATTCAGTACCCATCTATAGGGAGTATTCTGTCCTTCATAATTAGTCACAATGCTATTGGAATACGACTTAAAAGTTGAACAATCCGCCATAAACGTAGAGTCGTTATTATGGGCAACTAAAGTTTGAGCATATCCCGAAGGAGTAGGAATATTAGTCTCTTGAATTATTGATCCTGTAGCAGCTATTTCCTGAGCTACCCTGGGCATTTCTCCATTAATTTGTATAATCTCACCTGCGCAGTCCATTGCAATATTCTGAACCAGAAGGATATTTGTAGGACTCGTTCGATCATAAAAAGGCATTCCAATTAGTGTGGACAAATCCCCCGTCTCTGAGATTAAAGTCGAATCCTCCGCAACCAAATAGGGATACTCAGGACCCGCAAGTACATTGTAAGTAGAATCAGAACTGAAATTTCCAAAACTGGAACTATTCACATCAAAGCCCAACTTTTCAATTGCAGTCCCAACAGTCCCATCCCCTAATATTAAACTGTTCCGGGTTCCTGTAGTTCTCAAGATAAGAGATTCCCTGAATCCATACGGAGTTGTGGGATCAGACACCCATTCAAAAGTAGTCCGCACTCCAGTCAAATCAGTATTCATAACTTTAACTATATCTGGGGTAGTATAATTATCAGGATTGAAAATAGAAGGGCGATTAGTAAATGATGCATAATTATAAGTTCCGTCTACCCAGAGATCAAAAATATCTCCGTCTTCAAGATCAAAATCTTCCGATTCAGTTCCAACAAGTTTTGCCCCCATGTGCCCATTATCATCATAAAGGGGGAATTTTGAGGTCATCACAAACGCCTGGGAACGATTTCTCCTGTAATGCCCAAGAAAGGGTGTTGTGAGAATGAGCTTGGTATCAGTTACTATCTGTTTAATCTCATAGTCTCTTGTAGCATCCCATGGTCGAATAAGATCCCCAACAGTTACCTGCTTCGTCCAGAATGTTGGATAACGAGTAGAAGTACAAACTACTGTGGAATCTCCCGTCAAAAATCGAGCAACTGATACCGCACCCTTCTTGGGCTTTGAAGGTCCCATCACCGCATAAGGAGTCGTCTGCCCTGTGAGACATGCAATTTTATAGGGAGGAAAACTGGTGTAGTCCGACCATGGGAACATCCTATTCAAAGGCAAGGCCCCACCACTCTGATCCTCTTCCGATAGTAATCCATCATTATTACACAGCTTCCATCCAAAAGATGCGTAGAGTTCATTAGAAAATGCAGTGAGACGATTGTTAAAATAGTCAAAGATCGTATCAAAAACTCTACACTCTATCGCAGTATCCATCCTACGATATTCATCATTGGTAAGACCCCCTTCTGATTTTCCCTGATCTTCATCATCCGGAAGATCCCCACCCTGTCCAACACTTCCACTCTGCTGTTCAGCTTCAGCTTTCATCCGAGGCTCAGTAACATTCTCAAGAAAACTCCTCTCACTTAAAGCCTGAATGTAGAACTGGTCAATGTTATCATACTTCATTGAAGCACTGATCTTAGATTTCGCCGGTAGCGTCGTGAAATAGCTACCAGAAAAATTCACCACTGTGCTTCCAATAACTCTCTGACCCAAATAATCAAGATTGTATCTCTGACCCCTAACCAAAGAATTTTTAAGTACTACTTCCCCACCAAACGTAGAATAATCCGTAGTATCAACACCAAAAAGCCTCAACCCAGGATAACTACTCACTGCAGTTGTAGAATCTTTCGTAACCGAGGTAGGCAACAATGGAATTATCTTCGAACAGGTCCAATCACTAACATAGGTAGCGTCCACTAAACCTAACCCTTGCAATCCTGTTCTAAGACTCGCTATAGTAGGATAAATATTGTAATCAAAAGTATGGGTAATGGATCCTGTATCCACATGAAATGAAGAGGCATCCGAACTTACCGTCACCAATCCTGCAGGATAATTCAAAGACATGACCACCGCAGAAGGATCATCAATCAAATCTAAGGAAGGTGAAATTTCAGTATCTCCCTCATAGTACATCAATCCATCTGAATACTGAACACTACCCAGAATAGAAGCACTGGTGTAATCCCTATACATCGGCACCGAGGTAGTCAGAATCGTTGTCCCTGAACTATCATACTGAGAACCCATCACATAGTAATAATCCGTGGACAAATTAATAATAGACTTGGGACGAATAGTCTTTGTTAAATTTGGTCCAGGCAAATGAACTTCCATGGCCCCTGCAGGAATCGGCAATGCAGAAACAGGAGCCGAAGTGAATCCCATGGAAGAAGAATCCGATAAGAAAATGGTAGGATTAAAGATATCGCTGGGAATTGTTCCTGCCAACGTAACGACCGTATCTTCACCATCAAATTCAGTATTCGTAATCCTGAAGAAATGATCCCCAGCTGAATCTACATTCGTAAGCCGAATGAATGTCCCTATAGGCATCATCCCAGTCAAATTTTGATTTATGAAGGCTACATAGTTATCACCTTCACGCACAAGAAAATTGATGGTCTCTACCGGAGGATATTCAACACTCCTACTCTGAAACTTATAATTGGTAAGAACTGAATCCGTGTTGATCGTTCCAATAGCGGCGTTTGTGGGATTGTCCTTAAGAAGAATTCTATTGGCCGAAATTGTGTACCCAGTAATATCATACGATTGACTTTTTGTAACGTTTGTGATAGAAAGAATAGTTAGGCTAGCATCACCAATCCGAAGAGGATTGGTAATCGTGAATGATGGAGGGTACCCAACAGAAGAAGGTGTAGGTTCAGAGTAAGATGTACAATACCATGCACCATCTGAATAGGTCAGTCCATTCACATGGCGATTCAGTGGAGAATAATTGACATTGATCACATCACCCTGAGATAAAGGACTAAAGAAAACTATCCTACCTGTAAGATAACTGACCCTGAAATCTGTACCCTCATCGAGGAAAATTCCATTTTTAATGACTATGACCGATAGATATTTGATGGGATAATGAGATACTCTAAACCATTCCATTCCGGCAGAAGTCTTAATATTCTCATTGGTTATGTAGGCATTCTCAGTCAGATAGG
>OFOV01000009.1_pt1 | contig 27119 bp, 42 predicted proteins | sample 1542391 | NCBI WGS metagenome assembly OFOV01 (sample SAMN04958492, study PRJEB24370) | sediment metagenome | isolation source: lake sediment | place: USA: Lake Hill lake, St. Paul Island, Alaska | collected 2013
GATGTAGTGATTAACGATCTTTCAGTTCTGTCTAAGTTATTCTCTTTCAGTTTTTTTACTGACGGTTATCCTGTTGTTAATAATTATCCCAAAGAAATAAACAACATTTTTACAGCAATCAAGAAGATTAAAGGTCGGATATCTACTGCACAATTCATTTCCTATGGAGCATACTATAATAAACAGTTAATGGTTGATATGGCGGAGGGGCTCGGCGGAGCCATGTTGATTCACAGTTCTGAAATCAAGGAATACACCCCCAATATTGTCAAGCTCATCAAACTTACCGATAACTCCGAACCCAAGCAAGAGATCGAGCCTCTCATCACTTCCCCTCTCGCGACTTATACCGTTACCGATCAAGGTGTGGTCATCCTTTCCGTAGATGAAGACGGAAAGATCTATTCCAGTCCTCAGAAGGATAAGAGTTCCTACATCTACTACATCACCAAGGACAAGCCCAATAAAAAGTCCTGGGATAAAATTGATGTCTCTTCCATCAATTTTGGGGACCAGAACGATCGGATGAGCAAGGCCCTCTATGCTGCAGCTCTTGTTTTGACTCAACAGACCAAGACCGATATTTCTCTGGAGATTGTAGGGAAGGTAGGGGATAAGGCCATTGTCGATCAGCTTAATTCGGCCTTCCAGGTTGAAGAATACGGACAGGCTGAAGAAGCTATTAATAAAGCTATTCAGGATGTGAGCCTAAGATTCACATCGGGAAGGGATCCCAATTATCTCCCTGCGGCAGATGCCTTCTGCGTTTTTGATATGTTGAATAAGCTCATTGATGATGATAAGTCAGCATTCTATCCCTATCATCCCAAGTTCCAATACGAGCGTATTGGGGTGGCCTCTAAGTCCAAGGAAGGCTACTCGAAGTTCTCTGCTGATAAGACCAGCAAATGTCCTTTTAATACCTTGACATGGCACGAATCTCGTTTGAATCTTTCGGTGCAGACACGGGTCCCGGGCACGATTGACCTTCATGAAGTGAATGGCAAGAAACCAGCAGACTATGGTTTCGCGAGTCCCTATCCTACGTTCGTGTTCCGGAATTTCTCTTTCGTGAAAGATGGCCATGTCCATATCAAGACCTTCTATATCACTTCCGGGGAAGAGACTTACAAGGAATTTAAGAACAAAGGCATTGTGCTGGATGATACGTTCAAGACCGATGGCATCTATGCGGTAGACATTTCAAAGCTCCCTGCAATCAATAGGAAGATTGCTGAGGGGAAGACTTCGGCTACTGAGTTGTGTAAGCTGGCTCTGCAGGAGCAGAAGCTGAAGGCCCAGATCAAGAGTCTGAAATGGCTTCGCGACGAGGAGTGTGGGGAAGAGTTTGAGAAACTGGCCCATTTGTCGGATGAGCAGGCAATGTTTTTGAAGGAAAATGGAATACAGATCGATAGGGGTGGGGTATTTCAGCCGCCGACTGAGAAGGAAGATCCGGTGGATTTCTATATGGCTAAGAGCTTTGAGATTAAGCTTAGTGGGATTGCTTCTTTGCCCACAGTGAAGAAGGTGATGGAGAAGATAGCTTCCAATAAGGGAAGGACGGCAGTAGAGGCATTGATGGAAGAGGGAATTAATAAGTGGAATTCTGTGAAGACAGGGTTGTCTGATAAGAAGACCAAGAAGGCCTGGTTTGACAAGGCTATTGGAGACATGCAGAAAGAATTGAAGGGAATTCGGCAGACAGTTCAGAAACAGAAGTTTGCCGTCATCTTAGGAAAATTCTGGTTTGAAGAGTTTACAAGGAGAGAAAATTGTGAGTTGACAATTGATAATGTGAAGTGTATTTTTTCACTTGGAGAGGAGAAAGTGCCGGTATGATTTACGTAGAAGCACCTAACAATGGCCCGGCTGGGAAAAACCCCAGTATTTTCCTTGCCGGAGGCATAACCGGATGCCCGGACTGGCAGTCTTTACTTATGGGAGAAATTCAGAATTTAGATTTGGTGGTCTACAATCCACGAAGGAAGAATTTCCCTATTCACGATCCCAGTGCTGCTAATGCCCAGATCAAATGGGAATTTGATAATCTTAGAAAAGCTTCCATGATTTCCTTCTGGTTTTGTAAAGAGACAATGTGCCCCATTGTACTTTACGAATTGGGATTTCACAACAATTCGCCCAAGCCTTTAGTGATAGGCATGGATCCGGAATATCAGCGGAGGCAGGATGTTGAGATCCAGACCAAGTTGATTCGTCCTGAGATCAAGATAGTGTATTCACTGAAAGAGTTGGGAGACCAGATTGCTCTTACTTACAATCAGACTCTCCTTTATTTATGAAGCTGGCTGATACTCTTTTAATAGGGGGACCTGTCTGTTGACCAGGGACCCCTATTTCAGCCAAGATCAAGGAGAACTTTCAACAACCATGAAGACACTCATCATCGGGGCAGGTGCGGTAGCTCATGTGGCAGCACATAAGGTGGCGCAGTACAACGATGCTCTTGGAGACATTATCATAGCATCAAGGAATCAAGCCAAGTGTGATGCCATTATTAAGAGTGTGAAAAAGAAAGATTCTCTTTATGTTGCCTCTCGGAATATTTCATCACGTCAACTTGATGCGATGGATGTCAAAGCTACAATGGCATTGATACGGGAAGAAAAGGTAGTCTGTGTTCTGAATCTTGGATCTCCTTTCATTAACATGTCGGTCCTTGAAGCTTGTATTGAGACGGGCGTGAATTATTTGGACACGGCAATTCATGAAGAACCCGATCGGGTCGCCACAATTTGTGAGCCTCCACCGTGGTATGGAAACTATGAGTGGAAGAGAAAAAATCGTTGTGCTCAGAAAGGGATAAACGCTATTCTGGGGATAGGGTTCGATCCTGGAGTGGTGAATGCCTATGCAGCTTTGGCGGTGAGGGATTATTTCGATACAGTGGATTCTATTGACATTCTTGACGTGAATATTGGAAATCATGGGAAGTATTTCGCGACCAATTTTGACCCGGAGACAAATTTCAGGGAATTCACAGGGAAAGTTTGGCAATGGATCGATTATAAGTGGGTCGAGAAAGAAACCCACAAAGAGAAGATGACTTTTGATTTCCCTGTTGTGGGGGAACAAACAGTCTATATGACTGGGCACGATGAATTGCATTCATTGTCGGAGCATCTTGATGTAAGAACCATTCGATTCTGGATGGGTTTTGGGGATCATTATATCAATGTATTCACTGTGCTGAAGAATCTTGGATTGCTTTCGGAGAAGCCGGTGAAGACTGCGGAAGGACTTGAGGTGGTACCTCTGAAAGTGGTGAAAGCATGTCTTCCGGATCCCATGTCCTTGGCCCCAAATTATACGGGGAAAACCTGTATTGGGAATTTGGTGAAGGGGAAGAAGGGTGGGAAGGAAAAGACGATATTCATATACAATATTTGTGATCATGCGGAGTGTTATAAGGAGGTTGAGGCGCAGGCCATCAGTTATACGGCAGGGGTACCGGTAGTGGCTGCAGCAATTTTATTGGCGAGTGGGACATGGGACCCTAAAACTATGGTTAATGTAGAAGAGTTGGATCCGACCCCGTTAATTGGTTTGATGAACGTCATGGGCTTGAAAACTGAGGAAAATTTATGCGAATAGGATTGTTCTTATTATTGGCTCTGTGTTCGATTGGATATGCTAGTGACATAGATACTCTTTCCAAAGATACTTCAAAAGTTAAAGTTTGGTGGTTAGGTAAACCTGCCATGCTAACGCTCTTTGTCACGGACAAATTGATCAATCTCGATACTGTTGTTCATAATTGGAAAGACACTTGTACGTCTCCTATTGTTTCTATTGGTCCTGGGATACAAACGATTACGATTTCTGTTGGCGATGGGACAATAGGAATTTTTGATGTTTTAACCCCATTGAACGTTACTCTGAATTTGTTGCAGAAAACATTTGTACAGGGCCCGATAAAGATTGATTTCTGTTTTTTTGCTCCTTCGATAGGTTTTTTGGTGTCAAAACCATTGAATGAAACTGGGGCCCTTTTTGGAATGTCTCTTACGCCCTACCAAATTAAGATTAATAAATTCACTTTGGGGATGGGGATTGCTTGGATGAATCATGAGAAGGTTGGGTTTCGTAAGGAAAACTTCTTCGTGACCATTCCATTAACCTACACCGTAGACGTAGGAAATTAACACCATGAACGCTATCGTTACCGCATGGCAGTATGCTGAGTTGGCATCCCACGAGCCGAAAGATTCTTCGAGTCACCCATTATTGGAGGGGAGCATTGTAACTCCTATGGAGAATGATGAGGATTTTGGTTACATTGCGGAATTCCCTGATAGGATTGATATAAGCTATAGGGGATCGAAAAATTTGGCGGCATGGATCAGTGATTTCATGGCTTATCCTTTGGAATGGGAAGGAACGTTAAAAAATACGAAGACAGGGGAGCCCGGAACTATTCATCATGGTTTCTATGAGGCGTGGTCATTTTTCAAGCCGGTGATTCAGAATTATTTGATCACGTATGCTTCAGCCACCAAAGATACCGTGAGCAAGATCTGGAAGGAAGAGAATTTACCGCCTATTTTCGTGTACGGGCATTCTCGGGGAGGGGCGTTGTCGGCTTTGTGTGCCAGGGACATAGCTAAGAATTTGGGGATCCCGTGTTCATGCATCATGTTTGGGGCCCCAATGCAGGGGAACAAGGTTTATCGGGACGAATTTAATATCTTGCCCATCAATTGTACGGATGTGATTCATGGGTACGAGTTCACCTGGAATCTTCCCCCGGATTGGGCAGGGTTCAGAAGAGTGGGAAGGTTTTTGCATTTAGAGGAACCGGCATGGCACAAGGTTTTTAGGAAGATACGGGATCATTTTCCAACGCATACCACGGATGCTTTGATTTCGTATGTGAAAGATGATCCGTTGGCAGTAAGGGCGTTAGAGCAGGTTCGTGAGCAGGCGAGTCCATAGATTATTTATTTTTGTTGGGAAAACGGAGTAGAATAAGATAGAGGAGGTAAAAATGAAAAAGGGTAAAAAGCAAACTAAAAAAATTATTCCTGTGTCGATAGGTGATCGTATCACCTATAATCCAAGTGGCCCATGGTTCTCTACCCTGCCTCCAATGGAAGAATGGGTTGCGTCTTTTGATGAAAATCTGGTGTATACCACTCATGGAATTTTTGTACCTAGGAGTGTAATATTGTCTGCAGAAAAAGAGGATATACCCTACCCAATAAGGTATTAACCATCATGGCCTCTTTAGACGAACATTGCCGGGATTGCGAGAAAATTTTAGGTAAGCCATACCGAGAAGTTCACATTTATTTAGACGAGCTATTTGCTACTATGGGTTTACGTCACCGAGTAGCTCGGCACCACATAGACGGTGTGAAAGAGATAGAGCAGAAATGGGGCAAAGAGGCAGCTCAGGCTGCGGAAATACATATCAGAAAAGACTGTTACGGCCAGGTACCAACTAAAGAGCAAGCTATGCTTTGGGATATTTTAACATGAAACATGCTGTAATTCTTCCCACGGGAAGAACATTATGTGGCCTCGATTCCTTAACCGCTCCTTCCGGGTGGGTTTTTGTTGAAGAAGGAATGAGATTGAAGAAAGGTCAACAATACAGCTTGTTCAGGGAGAGCGTGTCTTGTGAAGAATGCCTAAGGATTACAAAAGACACATTGCTTCTTGAGACCTGCGGGGAATGTGGACAGCCTTTAGAATAGAGGATTATTTATTATGCCTGAAGAAAGATTCACATTTTTCTGGTCCGGTCCTTTTTCAAATTGGCACCCCGCATCGTTTGAGCTTGATGGGGTAACGTATAATTGTAGCGAGCAATTTATGATGGCGGAGAAGGCCCGTATGTTTGGAGATATGAATGCTCTGAATAGAATCATGTCTGCCGTGGAACCTTCTGATCAGAAGAGGTATGGAAGAGAAGTTCAGAATTTCAATCGAGAAAAGTGGGAAGAGAAAGCTCGGGAAATAGTGTATCGAGGATGTTATGCTAAATTTACTCAGAATCAAGGATTGAAACAGCTTCTATTGACTACTGTTGGGACCACTCTGGTAGAGGCTTCTCCAGAGGATTGTATTTGGGGTATTGGACTTCGGAGTCATGATCCCAGGGCTCAGGATAGGAGTCAATGGCGTGGAACGAATTGGCTTGGTAAGGTTTTGAATAAGGTGCGGGATCAGATCCAGAATGAACAATAAAATCTAAAGGTGGTTCTCTTTGAAAAAGCTACAGGGAAATATCAAGGCGATTACTGTCCGGCAATTGATCAAAAAGCTGGAGAAATTTAATCCGGACTCTCTGGCCCTTTATCATTTCTGTGCTGAAATCGGCGATAAGATCGTCACAGGCTATATTCCTTTTATTGGGTTGAAAGCGATAAAAGTAATAAAGAAAAAAGGGAAAGATGATTGGTATGAAGAATCTAATAACCCCAAAGCAACAGAGGTCATAGTAATAAATCAATAATCCCATCCAAATAAAAAGGAGTTCATCCTATGAAGATTGTCCGAGCAATGAAACAGATCAAGAGGCTGCAGGGAGAAATCAAAGAACTGCAGAAGAGAGTGGCTGGTTGCCTGAACACTGTAGAGGGCAACGAGTTCCCTGAGCAGTTTCCTGAAATTCTGTCAGAGCTATGCGCTAAGAGAGCCAAGCTCAGTGCCCTCAAAAACGGTGTGATGAAGGCGAACATCACTGGAGATATGTTCATCAAGATTCTTCAGCTGGGTGAAATGAAAAGCGAGATTGACTTTGTCAGGGAACTTGAGCCGAAGTGTGGAGTCAGCGAGGATCGTTATGGAGATGTCAAAACCAAGTATGTCTCTCAGTGGACGGTTGCCAAGAAGAATTCAGAAGTCCAGCGGCTGCAGAGCGCAATTAATAGTTTGACCGATGAACTTGATGATTTCAATGCCAAGACTGATATCATTCAATAAGTAAAGGGCATGGTTGTCCGAACCGAAGCATACTTAAATTGGATGCCTGGAGAAATCCGGGTTGAAGAGATAAGTAATGCCTCACACCTACGGTATAAAGATATCGATACCTCTTTATGTCCTGGGTTTTCTAGTTTTATGTCGTACGTCACCTATGGCTCCTAGTGAGCTATGGTTTTCAGTTTTAGTGACAACCATGCTTTTTTATTTTCTGAAGGATCATAGATGGCCTGCAAATTAGGTAGTAAGGATGGGGTAACTTTTTTTCAATGCACGATCGATCCTCTTGGGGGCCCGAGTATCGAAGATGGGAAAGCCAAGCCCTATGAGGATTTTGAGTGTATGCACCTCAAGAGATTTGAGAATAGAGGTGTCTGGACATGCAAGGAATGTGGGGCGGTTTACGATGAGCGAACTTTAGAATGGACGGCATCATATGATATTAAATAAAATCTGTGAAGAGATTGATCTTCTGGAGGGGGACTCGAATTTAATAACTGTGGAGTTACAAAAAATTCATCAGAAGCAGTTGGAACTCCATGCAAGTAAAGATGCAATTCAAAAGAAGCTCTATGACAAGAATCTTTTCTTGATTCAGGTCAAAGAAATCTATCGACTTGCGGCAGTTCAGTTTTCAAGACTTCGAAGTAAAACTTCTCAGGATCTTACTGAATCAGATATACAGGAATTGGAAAAATGGATAGGAAGGGCGAAAACGGTTGAAGGCTTGACAGATATTATTAATGCTATTTCAGAATTGAAAAAATATCAGCCCTCAGAAGTCAAGGTTTTATATGCCCTCGTTCAAAAGATTATTATTGGCGGGGCTTATCACCACAAAAAACCATGAGTAATCTACACTGCATCGGAACAAAATTGACGAAAAAATACGCCTGGGAAGCCAATTTTTTCTATCTTGTTAGAGGATTCTCTGACGGCTTAGATGTTTTTGAATTCGCCATTGACTCAAGTTGGTACAAGGGGGACCATAATCCTCAGTATGCAATCAGACTCATAATTCTGAATGTCGTGATTTTCGAATTTCGAATCTATAATATGTTTCATATCGAAGACGAAACATGAAAAATTATTTGAAAATTCTATCTGTTCCAAATTGGGTACGCTATCACGAAGACATCAACGAAGCCTCTCCGGACCTCAGTGAAACCTCTCCAGTATTTAACAGAAATGGATATTATTACGACAGGAAATTGGGGAAAACTTGGATTGAATTTGATCATAAAGCGTGGGATTATTCAACTGCTGAAGCGTTTGATTCAGATCTAAAACATCTCGATCCGGAGATGGAAACGGGTCTTTATCAAGATTTATTATCGATCAGAAAAAGATATAGAATCTCATTCAAGAATTTAGAACACAAATTTTGCAAGGAATATAGAACCCGCGAATTGAGAGATATTGGTCGGGATGCATCTTTGACCTGCTTAAAAGGTCTCAAAGGAACATGATGAAGCAATATAAAGGACTGGTTTGGATTGCTATTCTTGTTGCATCTTGTTTTGGTCAAATTGGAGACCCAGACTACCTGGACGTTCAGAGTTTGATTCAATATGCGAAAACAGAACACAATGTCATAGGACAAATGGTTAATACCAAGAATGAGATCTTTCATTGGGAGTTCATGCCTTTCGCCAAATTTCCCATGTTAGAAGGAAGGCAATGCCCCTATTTTGACGGGGCAGAAAATTATAAAAACGTGGAAGGATTGGGTAATGTAGTTTATAAGGCTGGAGAAAATCTCTACTATGTAGGAACTTTTTACTACTATACTGGGAAGGATACTTCCAAGATAGATACTTGTTTTTACAAAGTTGTGGCCTACCAGGGAATTGAAACAGGCTGGAAACGATGCTATGATGTGATGACTTTGAAATCTTATCACGACAGAGTGCTTCAGGAGATTGGCCGGGTGAATTACAAATGAATCGTTTTGACATCATTCTTGGAAAAGAATCATCCTTTCCATTAACGCCTTTCGTTCCCCCCATTGAAGGATATAAATTCTCAATAATTGGTCCACGAGGATCCGGAAAAACCACGTATCTTTTTAATGACATGATGGCCCATCTTGATTCGAATAATCAAAAAGCTTTGTTTCTTTCTATCTCAAATGAAAATGCCCCCCATACAAGTTTGTCGCTCAGAGGAATGCGTTCCGGGAATTTTGGAGGAAAAGACGTAGGGTTTCCAATAGACCAAGAAAAATTATTGAATTGCGGACTGGATCAAGCTCATAAATACACAGCTAAAGTGAGCTTCCGAAGTTATGAGTCATTTTTTCGTCATACTCATGATGTAAGAAGCAGCCATCATCTGCAATTTGATCTAATTTTTATGGATGATCTAGATTCATTACCTGATGATTTATGGGCTGTTGGAGAACCAATTCTATTGCCCCTCATAGAAAAAGCAAAAAGAGTTTTGTTTTCCTCTTCTGATATAATTCCTCACATCCCCCTTTATGGATTCTCGTCTATTTGTTGGAAATTCTATAACGCTCCTTCTGAGGAGTAAATTTTCTGGTCAGTCCTAATAATGTTTTAATATCCTCTACCTATGTACTATGTTACCCCTATCAATTTTTGGCCTGGGCAAGCTGGGTTGCACTATGCTGGCCTGCTTCGCCCATAAGGGGTGGCAGGTCATAGGTGTCGATATTCTTCAGGATTCCGTAGATAAGATCAACAACGGAATTTCCCCCATCTACGAACCCCAAGTTGATGATCTGATCAAAGCCAATAGATCACGAATCTCCGCCACCACAGATGCCCTCCAAGCCGCAAAAAATACATCCGTAAGCTTTATAATAGTCCCCACCCCATCTACTAAGGATGGATCCTTCAGCCTCGACTACGTCGAAAAGGCGGCGGTCCAGATAGGCACCGCCATCAAGGAGAAGGATTCTTACCATCTGGTGGTGGTGACCAGTACCGTCATGCCGGGCCATACAGTCCGCATCATTCAGACTCTTGAGGCCCTTTCAGGAAAAAAATGTGGGGATGATTTCGGAGTTTGCTATAATCCTGATTTCATTGCCCTGGGCACCGTAGTTCATGATTTTATGAATCCGGATATGGTACTCATTGGGGAATCCGATGTGAATGCCGGTAGAATGTTAGCTGGAATACATTTGAAGTTGGTGGATAATACGCCTGAAATACATAGAATGAGCCTGCACAATGCTGAATTGGCTAAAATAGGTCTCAATGCCTTTCTCACAATGAAGATCACCTATGCCAACATAATAGGTGAGATATGTGAAAACATGCCTACCGGAGATGCAGACCTAGTTTTAGGGGCTATTGGGGCGGATAAACGAGTGGGAAAGAAATTCCTGAAAGCAGGTTTAGCCGCAACAGGACCTTGCCTCCCACGCGACAGTCAAGCATTTAGGCAGGCTGCTGATGCATACAGGGTTACTCATGTGTATTCCACACTGACGGATATAATCAATAGGTATCAGAAGAATAGAATTGCCCAGCTCTTAGTCTATGCTCTTGGGGGGGATACAACCCTTTCAATTTTAGGCTTGACTTATAAGAAAGATGTTAATGTTCTTGATGAGTCGGTCCCTATGGAAGTAATCAGGATACTTTCGAAGATAGGGATTACCATAAAAGTCTATGATCCTGCGGGGATGCCTGCAGCAAAGAAGGAATTCAAGAATTCCTTCACTGTGGTTTTTGCGGAGTCTATTGAGGATTGCCTGAAATCTACGAAGGTATGTTTCATCGCTACTCCTTGGGATCAGTTCAAAGTTTTGACTTTGCAGGATTTCAGGAAAAGTATGATAGAGGATCCTATAATTTTTGATGCTTGGGGAATTTATAGGGGGACCGAGATAGAAGCCGTTTTATCGTATCACCGCGTTGGAAAAGCTGTGAATTAAAATGGTTCGTCCCCCATGGATACCTAAGAAACATTCCTTTAAACCAGTTCTTCCATCTGTTGCTATACCCCCATCTGTTGCTATACCCCCATCTGTTGCTACTACAAAGATCTCGGTAATTGTCACAGGTCGGAATGATAATTATGATGGGAATTTCAATGAGCGTCTCACTATCGCTTTAACTAAAAATATAGCGTCGTTTCCGGAAGCTGAGTTCATTTTTGTTGAATGGAATCCTCATTTAGATCGATCATTGGTATGTGAATATCTTAAGAGGATTTTTGGGGAAAGGGTCAGATACTATGTGGTCCATCCGAAGTTTCATACCACATTCTGTCTTATTGATGAGTTCATAGAATATCCGGCCAAGAATGTAGGAATTCGTAGGGCGAAGAATGAATATGTTCTTTGTACGAATTCAGATGTAATTTTCTCTCCTGAAGTAGTAACGGCAATGAAAGGGAATCTAAAAGGAGATGTTCTATATCGGGCCGTTAGAGTTGATGTCCCTATGGGTTATACCGACATTCAGTTCCCATTACCCGAGGATAAGAGGCTTTCCACGCATACACAGGGATTATGTACTAATGGGGCGGGGGATTTCCTTTTGATGCACAAAGATCTATGGAACAAGGCCACAGGGTATTGTGAGGATTATCCGGCACAGAGGCTTCACAAGGATGCTTTTATCATACACATGCTTATGAAGCAGGGATACACGTTTGAGAGCTTAGGAGAGATAACGCATTGGCGGCATCCCAGTTCGTGGGCAAATGGATATATAAGACCACGAGTGGGGGATGTGAATTGGAAGTTTCAGGATCTTTCCTGGAAGGGGAATAGGGATACCTGGGGATTTGTAGGAGCAAATGAAATTGACAGAGGAGGAATAATATGGATAACATGAAGACTGCTCTTGTGCTCGGCGGACACGGCTTCATTGGACATCATATGGTCCGAAGACTGAAGCAGGAAGGTTATTGGGTAAGAACGGTAGATATTAAGGAGTATTACTATGGGGATTTGAAGTCTGAAGTGGATGATTATGTGATTGGGGATCTCAGGGATTTCAATGTTTGCTGGTCATGTTTTCATGGGCCTTATGGAGGGACGTTTGATGAGGTCTACAATTTTTCTGCAGTTATGGGTGGAGCAGGTTTTTGTTTTTCGGGTGAGAACGATGCCGAAATAATCCATGATTCTTTGCTGATAAATTTGAATGTTGCTGAATCAGCAAAGATATCAAAACCTGGTAAATTGTTCTTTTCGTCAAGTGCATGCGTTTACAATCAGTACAATCAGACCACTACTACAAATCCTATCACCAATGAGGCTTCCGCTTATCCTGCAGATCCGGATTCGGTTTATGGGTGGGAGAAGCTCACATCAGAAAAGCTGTATCACTCATATGTAAGGAATCATGGGTTAGATGTTAGGATAGCTCGATTCCACAATATCTACGGAGAATGTGGCTCATGGAATAACGGGAAAGAGAAAGCCCCCGCCGCTGTATGCCGCAAGATTGCAATGGCCAAGGATGGGGATGAGATAGAGATATGGGGAAGTGGCGAACAGACCCGGTCATTTTTGTATATAGACGAGTGTCTCAACGGAGTTCGACGTTTAATGGATTCTGATTTTGCGGGTCCTGTGAATATAGGTTCGGATGAGATGGTTTCAATCAATCAACTGGTAGAGATCGTGAAAGGCATTGCTGGGAAGCCCAATATCACAATCAAGCATGTGGACGGCCCAATAGGTGTGATGGGACGCACTTCCGATAATGCTCTAATACAAGAGAAACTGGGCTGGGCCCCTAACTATCCTCTGGTGGAGGGCCTGAAGCCCACCTACGAATGGATAGAAGACCAGGTGAATTTTGGAAAAGAAGATTGTCCATGGGGGAGTTAAAAGATGCATCTCAACAAAATAATTGCTAATTTCTTGAAGCTCTCCAAGAAAAAATCCGATATCCTTTCTCTTCGACCTCAGATGGCTCAAGCTGCTCAGAAAGTCTACGATGAGTGGGACCAAAGTGGGGAAGAGGGAGATGTGGAACTTGGTTTTGGAGGAATCTGCCAAGATATCGCCGAGGCGATCGTAGAAGTCCTGGATCATCACGGGATAGAAGCCGGATCGGTATCTCAGAGTATCGGTGAGCAACATGTTTATGCCATAGCCCAGGTAGAGGAAGGTGTATTTGAAGTGGACATCTCTCCTTATACCTACGAACGTGGGGCAGGATATACTTGGAAGAAAAAACCTAATGTTAAATTCGCCCCCGATGATATCGCGGTATCTTTGATAGATAAAGATCCCAAGAAGTTTGAGGAAATGATTGATGAATGATTTGAGCTTCATTACCGCTTTTAAGCGATTTGATAATTTCTATGGCGCTGTCCAACGAAGCGCCCTTTTTTCTTATGGGGTGAATTCCATTCCTGTGTATGTCCCAAATAATGAGCCAGATGTGGTTGAAAATTGTAAGAAGTTTTCTAATGTGACTGTTTTAGAAGGGATTAGGACAGCAAGGAATCTTGGATTCAGTAATCAATCTCCAATACTGAAGGACATGATCAAGGTTGCTTTGGAAAATATCAAGACAGACTATGTAGGATTAATCAATTCAGATATTATAATTCCAGAAGGATTCTCGAATAAAGTGATGGATATATTTAATACTCATGGGTCAAATGCATTTGTTGTAGTGACTCGGTATGATACCGATTTGTTTTTTGAGATAGATTCAGTGGAGAAACTGGTAGAGTTTTTCCAACAAAAAACAACCCCTTATGATGAATCTTGTAGTACCGATCTATTCTTAGCACACAAAAACATTTTTTATACATTTATAGTTCGTATGCCGGATTTAGTTTTAGGTCGATATGCCTGGGATAATTGGCTTCATTATTCCGCTGTAGAGAATGGATTCAATTGTCTCAATGGAACAAGAATTTTGAAGACATATCATTGTAGTCATACTCATTTTCATATTTTATCTCAAGAGGGAGCAGCGGGAAGGGAAGCTCCTTCGTCAGGACATAATACCAAAATGTTTCTGGATATTGGTAATAGAATTGGTTCACCAATACATATTAACTCATGGAAGTATGCGTGATATACGTTATTATGGCTTCATATCTTGGAGAATATCCAGGATGTGCTAAAGACAGAGAAGTTAAATTCCGAAGGGCTGTGGATTCATTTTTAGCCAACACCTATCCAGATAAGTTTTTAGTAATAGTTTCGGATGGATGCAAAAGAACAGTTGAGATATGTGTTGAGGAATATGCTCTGAAAACGAATATTATCTGTATCCAGACAAATAAACAGGTTCCTTTCTCGGGTAGGGTCAGGAATATTGCGATAGAATACGTAAAAGGAGAAGGAGACCCGGAAGACATCATATGCTATTTAGATACAGACGATCGTTTTGGGGAGAATCATCTGAAGAAGATTGTGGACAATTTTGGTGATAATGACTATGTAGTATATAATACCCATCGTGTGACACCTTCCGGATGGATTATTTCGACAGTGGCCATGCAGTCGGCCCATATTGGTACCAGTTCTTTTGCTCATAAGGTCAAATTGGATGCTCATTGGACCGATGGATATGGACATGATTGGAGAATAATTGAGCTGCTGATGTCTAAAGGATATAAGTACACAGTGATTCCAATGCCGGAATATTACATTCACCATGTCCCAAATTTTGATTGTTAAAAAAGATGAGCGATCCCTTTGGTTTTTTTGATGAAATTTATTGTATAAATCTTGATCATCGGACTGATCGATGGGAACATGCCCAGAATGAATTCAGATCGATGGATATTTCGGATAGAGTCAAAAGATTCTCGGCAATAAAAGAAGAAGATGGTCGATTAGGGATAATCAAATCCAATCTCAGTATTTTGAAGACGGCGAAAGAGAAGGGTTTTAAGAATGTTCTGATATTTGAGGATGATGTGAAATTCCTATGCCATGAGAGTCTTTTGCAGGAAGCTCTGGTGGAATTAGTTCGTCAGGGGCCTTGGGGATTGTTTTACTTGGGGGGGAACGTCCCTCAGAAAGTGAAGAGAATTTCCAATCGACTAATAGAAGCACGGAATGTATATGGGGTCCATGCGATGGCGTATCACAGTTGGATTTTTGATTCGGTGATTAAGAAGTATGAGGGGATGAATGCTGTCAGTAGTTGGTATGATATTCTGGATGTTTTTTTTGTGCATGAGATTCAGACCAAGTATCCTTGTTTTTTGATGTTCCCTTTGATGGCCACTCAGATGGAGAGTTATAGTGATATTGAGAAGAGACTTATGAATCAATCCTACATAGAAGAGAGATTCAAAGAAAATGTCCAATGATCTCACCATTATAATTTCTCATCCTGAAGATCATACCTATCTTCATTTTTGTGTGGATATAGTGGAGAAATTAGGACTGAAAGCTCCTATATGGATTGATGGCTTTAGGAGCGTAGCTGAGGAATATCGGAGGAGGCATAAGGTAACCACGCATGATACACATCATGGTTTAAGATGTTTTGACCTTCTTCAGGAAGCAACAACAGACAAAGTCATTATTGTGGATTCTGATTTTTTCTGTACTGATAAATCCTTTTGGGATACAGCTATTGCGAAGTTGGAAACGCATGCCATAGCATCGATAGCATCTTATTGGTATTTGCCGAATGTAGAAGTATCTAGTACTCCTTTCATGGCGTACAATAGAAAAGAGATTCTTAGGATAGCTCCTTTGCGGGATATTTGGGATCATTTCGGATATATTTATCCGACATTACCGGATCCGGTTTTTGACCATACCAAATTCGTTTCTTTGATTGCAGCCAAGGCCAACAAATTGGCTCTCATAGACCATTGGGATAGAACGCGAAGGACACATCATTTTTGTCATCTGTGGGATTCCCGGGAGAGTTATCAAAGCAATTTTGAATTTTTCGAAAAAGGAGAATCTTCGGAGCATAATAGATACACGTATCTATCGCATGGACTGTCAAAATATCTTTTTCATTATGTGGCAGGAATTAGTCCCGATCTTCAGGATAACTATAAGACATATATTGGGCAGTTGAGAGACTATGATGATGGAAAGCTGTACAAGAAATATTTTGAGGATGTCCTGTTAAGTCTGAATAAGGAGATACGTTCCAAGCCGGAATGGATAGCACGAGCAGGTAAATTTAAAGACTTCTATTCATTATAGGAATTTTATGCAGGAAAGACAGATGGTTTCTAATATTCTTACGTCTAAGAGAATTCTTTATAAGGGGCGACCATATTTTAGATTGAATCCCCAAGAACTTTCTGTTTTAATTGGAAAACTCTTTAATAATGACTATGAAGATATAGAATATACTCAAAATAAATCAATTTTTTTAACTACTCCTGCCAGAAGTGGGACACATTGGTTGAAAAAGATTCTTGCTGATGTACTTCTTCTTGAGGTAGAACTCCCCAATCATGAAAAATATGGAGGGGCGCATGAGAATGTGCCTTACATCAATGATGTTTTTGATAAGGAGACCCAAAGTCCTGGAGGATTCATTTATACGGGGCATATATACATTTAGAGCATTTTAAGAAAATAGAGTCTCTTGTGAATGTTATTGTATTAGTTAGGGATCTTCGGGATATATGTGTGTCAGCAGCGTTTTTCCAGCTTAAGGATCAAGATCCTACTCAAGATCAGATCATGGCGAAGATACATGAGCTAATCGAACAGGGCGGGGCACAATTGTATTATAATGAGAGTTACATACAAAACTATTTGAATGTTAAACATCTTCGTGTACGTTTTGAAGATATGATACAAGATACTTTTTCAACAGTGAATAAAGTTCTACTCAATCTAGGTTATATTGCAGATAAAAATATGATTAGACAGGCTATACAACAGAATTCTTTTAATGTGCTCTCAGAAGGTAGAAGCCCAGGGGAAGAGAATAAGACGCATCATTTCAGGAAAGGTATTGTGGGGGATTGGAAGAATTATTTTACTCCAGAGATGAACGAGTATTTCTGTAATAAGCATAAAGAAATAATGAATCTATGGAGTTGTAATGAAGGAGAAAGTCCAAGCCTACTGGAATGCCCGCCCCTGCAATATCCGGCACTCCCCTAAACCTGTAGGTACCAAAGAATATTTCGAGGAAGTCCGAAACAGAAAGTACTTCGTAGAGTCCCATATCCCCAAATTTGCCGACTTCCCCCAATGGTCCGGCAAAAAAGTCCTGGAGATTGGCTGTGGCCTCGGCACCGATACCATCTCCTTCGCCCAGGCTGGAGCTTCTGTCACCGCAGTTGATTTCTCTGAAGCATCGTTATCCATAGCCCGCCAAAGAGCTGAGGTCTACGGCCTTAAAACTATTAATTTCATTCAGGCTGATGCCGAGGAACTATCAAAGTATATCCCGGTCCAGCCCTACGATTTAATTTATTCTTTTGGGGTCCTGCATCATACCCCCAATCCCGAGCGGGCATTTCAGGAGATCACCAAGTACATGTCCTCCAAAACGGTATTCAAGTTTATGGTGTACCATAGGGCTTCCTGGAAAGTATTTTGGATATGGATGAAGTACGGCTGGAAGTTTCTGTGGGATGTCGATAAGCTGATCGCTCAATACTCAGAGGCCCAGATTGGGAGTCCGGTGACCTACGCCTACACGAGGAATTCGATGCGGGAATTCCTACGACCTTATGGGTATGAGATTACGGAGATGTTCGTGGATCATATTTTTCCGTTTAGTATTCCTGCCTATAAGGAGTATCATTATAGGAAGGTCTGGTACTTCAGGTGGATGCCCCCGTGGATGTTTAGGGCTTTGGAGAAGCGATTCGGGTGGCATCTTTGTGTGACTGCTAAAATTTGAGGAGTATAATATTTTTTGGGGGGCCTGACATGGCTAAGATGTCCAAGAAGTGCGTAGTCTGTGGATGTATCTGCTTTCAGAAGTATTGTGGAGAGCATGCACGGGCATTCGACAAAGAGTTAGCCAGGGGGATTCGGGCGTATAGGAAGGTTCTTCGTGAGGATGCTTTACGAATTGTTAAAGCGGCATGGGAAGAGAAAAAAAGGAGATGAAAATGAGCGACCCAAGGTTTCAGAGAGGCTCTTTGGTTAAATTAAAATCAGGTGGCCCGACGATGTGTGTCTTTCATGTTAAAGAAAAGAAAGCTGGAAGGCCAATGCCCTCTGCTCTCAAGAATGAGTATGATGACGACTGTGAAAAAAGAGTCTGTTTCTGGCATGATAAGAATGATGGGCCTGTCATCGTGGAAATTCCGATTGACTGTCTGATCGATGCCGATCATTATGGCCCCGAAGATTTTAAATAGGAGATTGTGATGAGAAGACTCATAGTAGAAGATTGTGTGGACTGTGCGGATTGGGGTCCTGCTGATAGTTATGGTAATGGAACAGTTTGTGGTGCGATGCCCGGATATCCTATTGTGCCTGAGGTTGAAGGAGCTACTCCTATCCCTGAATGGTGCCCACGTTTGGCAAATCAGGCGGTAGAGAAATTTTATTCGTGCGAAACATGGATAAGTGTAAAGGACTCGCTTCCTAAGAAATGTTCTCATGTTCTATTACGTGCCGTCCTTCACGGTGGAAGTATTGAAGATATTGTCGTTCATTATGAAGGATATCTCACCGGCAACAATGAGTGGTCTGATTGGTGTGGAGATACGGATGAGGGTGTTGAAATAACACACTGGATGCCGTTACCGGCTCCACCAGCTACCAAATAGGAGTTAGAAAAAAGATGGCAGGAAATCCAAATATCAGGAATATTGCTCGGCTCCCCCGCAAGAAAAGCTCCGACGAAACATTTTTTTTCCATATAGATGACACAATTCGAGTGACCCGGGATAGCTACAATCTTATCCTTGCAGAGCTTTATACGGCTGAGGGCTCTGGTAGGAAGTATCAGCAGTCAAAAGGTTTCTACACAACTTTGGGCGGAATTTATTTGGCCTTGGAAGCCCTTAAATTAGATCCCCAAGCAATAGAGAAATTCAAAGCCAGGACCAAAGATATAGTTGTTGAGCATAAAAACGGGAAATTGAAGATGGAAATTCCCGCTGATGTGACATTTGATCCCCACGATATTTTGGAAACTGAGGATACGAATGCACCGACATAGTTTTATCCAAAGAGAGCTGGCAGCAATTATTTCGCTGCCGGGAGACATGGCGGAGATAGGCGTCTATAAGGGGGACACCTCTATTGTTCTGCGTAATAGTGCTCCTCCCCAAAGGGTCCTCCATCTTTATGACACGTTCGGCCAAGGAATTGTTAGGGCGGATAGTTCAATAGATGTGCATGGGAATGGGGAATTTTCGGATACGTCTGTTGAGGCCGTTAGAAAAATTCTAGGGGAGAATAACGTGAAGTATCATGTGGGAACGTTTCCTGATACTTTCACTGAGCAGGATGTTCAATTTTGTTTTGTGTATAGTGACACGGACACGTATTTTGGAACCAAGGCTACTTTGGATGTATTTGCTCCCAGGATGGTTATGGGAGGAAAAATTATGTTCGATGACTATGAGTGGCATGGGTGTCCAGGGGTGAAGAAGGCCATTACAGAATTCATGGATTTGCCTTTTAGTTGTAGTCGGGCCACGGCTATGGATGGAACCCAGTTTATGATAACTTTTGGTCAGGTGGTATGACAATGACCAAGATTTTTGCATGGTTCTGTAGGCATAGAGTACTGCGAGCCCTTGGGGTTCCCAAAGAGGCATTGAAGAGGAATAGATATTCTATTTTTGGAGAAATGTTAGAAAGACATAGACAAGCGGAAATGGCTAGGAATAAAGAAGTCTCTGCAATGATCTGGGAATGTTGGGAAAAAGGACACCCAAATAAAATAGGAGGCTAGATGCGTTTCATTAGAGAGGTGACATCTAAGGAAGAAAATTTCAGAGTTGAGCCACTCACAACTACTCCAGAGGTGATTGCAAAAATGGTTCGGCGAGATTTCGTTGAACCAGAGCCGGTAGGGACTATTGTTCTTTTCCCTTTTAGAATTACTGGGTATGGTAGAGATTGTGATGGTTCCGCCTTGGCGAAGGTAGAAGCGTTAGATAATGATTTTCATACTACGGGATGGACAGAAAATTGCATTGGTTTATATCCAAGTGTAGGCCTGGTCGTGACAGAAGAAGAATACAAGAAAATGGTGGATGGAGTAAAGACTAAGAAGATAGCTGATTTTTTAAATTCACCTGAAGGGAAAAACAAGTTATCTAATTCTTTTCATGATATTCTGAAAGATAGTAGAACACGTCATGAGATTCAGCGAGAAAGTAGAACTGACCCCGTGAGTTTAATGCATGATAGTCTCAACGATAGAGATAAATCATGAGTAAGATCTTTTGTTTTAGCCACTATGACAATGATGGCCACGCTAGTGCTGCAGTGGTCCTCAAGAAATATCCTGATGCAATCTGTATTCCTGTAGGATACTCAAAGCCTTTTCCTGTGGAGCATATTACTTCTTCAGATGATCGAGTGATCATTGTTGATTATTCCTTTTCTAATGCGGAAGAACTGGAAGCTATTCTTGCCAAGACCCGGGACATCATTTGGATAGATCATCATGTGACCTCTGTGAATTTGAAGATACCCAAGTATGACGGGGACATTCCGGGATCGATGAGTTTGATCCCAGGGATCCGGGTGAATAAGACTCCGGCAGCATGCCTATTGTGTTGGCAGTATTTCTTCCCTCAGGAGAAGGTTCCTCTTGCTATTTTATTGGTTAGTGATTATGACACCTGGGCCTTTTCTTATGGGGAAATTACCCGGTTATTCAATAAGGGGCTCTCATGTCAGGCGGATCCTTCAAATTCTATTTGGAAAGACCTATTTGGGCCTATAGGGGATTTTACGGCTCTTCCCAGGATTGTGGAACAGGGCGGGATCATTTTGAGGCATGAGGACTATGTGAATCAGAAGATTTTGGAGAATGCTTCGTTTGAGACAATTTTTCATGGTCATTCCGCGATAGTTATTAACAGCATGTGGGGAAACAAGGATATATTCAAAGGTGGGCCAGAAAAGGATGTCTATATTAAGATGTACTTTGATGGGAAATTTTGGAATGTTACTCTATATTCCAGCAAGGTGAATTGTGAGGAATTGGCAAAGAAATATGGTGGAGGAGGGCATGTCGGAAGCGCGGGGATGAAAACCACGGCATTTCCATTCTGGGAGACGAATCCTTTGAACAAGGATGTCATGGATGGCTGAGGCATTTTTTTATTTTCCGTTTTATTTTCCGTCTTTAGAAGTGACGGACAGCGAAATTCAGTCTGTTCTTAGGGATATGGCTGTTGAGAAGATAACAACTGACAGATTTTTGAGATCTATTCTTGATGGATTTGCTGTTATAGAAGGTTTAGAGCTGAGGGTGACGGATATTGTGATGGGTAGTGCAGATTTTTCTTTTTTAAGAAGGCACAATGCAAATAATTTAGAAGTATCTACCCATACATCAGAACTTGAGATAGGATTGATGGGATGGATTTTTGGGGCTCGGATTTGGGTAAGACGACATGTAGATCAGCCAATATGTTTTTCTGGATTAGATCCTGAATTTCGACGGAGATTCCCTGATATTGTGGAATCTTATGAAAGAATGCTCAATGTCGAGAGACAGGCCGACCCGGAAGTTCACAGATACCCCGCTCGTCATGTGATACAGAGAGAGATTAGAGAATTTCACGAAAGAAGAATGCAAGAACAGGAATTAGAAACGGCAAGACCTGCGATCTCTCCCGCTCTTGTTCTGGGACCTGATGTTGCTCCAAAAAAGAACTCTCGATATGATTTACTGAAGAAATCAGAATGATTTAGATCCTGGAGAATTTTGCCTATGCCCCCAGAATATATTTTTTGTATGGTCGGTCTACCAATAATTTAAAAATGACCTTTCATAAATCTCCAACCATAAAGGAGTTTGGAATGAAGTATGTAGCACTTTTGGATAATCGAGAGAAAGACGGAGTATGGGATGCAGATTTTGATTTTGACTGTGATATAAGTGAAAGGGGTTGGATTCTTCTCAGAGCAAATAATAGAGAAGAAGCTATGCAGGAACTGAAGGAAAGATTTATTTCCAATTTTATCATTCATGATGATATTCTAACAAAATTAAGTCTACTTGAGGTTACTGAAGAAATTGAAATTCCTTTGGCATCTTGGTTCACTGAGGTAGAATTTCAAAAAGACCATGAAAAAACCCTTGAAGAAGAAAATGATAGAAAGGAGTATGAAAGGCTAAAGAATAAGTTTGAGTCTTAAAAAAGTTGAAGAACAGAAAAACGCAGATCACAAATAACATTAAAAGGAGTCTGTATGAAACAGTTGACAATTGATAACATGCATCCTGGAGCAATTCCTATTTATAGTTGTAAAGAAAATTCAATTCCTTTAGTTTGCCAAGTTCAATCAAAAAAGGATGGGAGTGTAGAGAGTAAGGCAAAGAAAAGGGATCCTTATAAGTATGTTGCTAAATTATATAAAATTTCTTCGAAAACATTGTTGGGGATAGCTAATATGCTAAAAGGAATGGAACACGATAAAATTGATATGTCCGGCGTTTGTTTATGCATACGCGGGGATGAAGTAGGACTGATTAAATCCTACTAACAAAACATTGTCGGGCATACACGTTGGTTGTTGGGTATGCTAGTACCTCGGGACGGCGTGTATGCTTTGACACAGCAAACTGAAAAGTTATGACCGTCTACATCTTCTGTGGTTTACCTGGATCGGGGAAGTCCACATGGGCTTTGAGAAAGGTCACTTCTGATCCTAACACGGTCATAGTGAACAAAGATGGCATCAGGACGATGCTGCATGGATACTGATAGCAGGTATGAGGTTCTTGTTCATGAGGCTGCTATGAGTATTCTGGAATCTGCGTTGTATAATGGGTTTGATGTGATCATTGATGAGACGAACATTACGGAGAATAATCGCAGGAAGTGGATAGAGACAATTGATTCACTTGAGTTGTCCGAGAAGCCCAAGGTAATCTGTGTGTGGTTCAAAGAGGATCAGAAGAATTTGGAATATCGAATGAAGGATGATCGTGGGACATCTCGGGAAGTTTGGGCCACGGTTATTGAGGGGATGAAGGCTAAGTTTGAGCCGCCCCGAATCACAGAATATTTCGATGAGATTATTGAGGTTTGAAGAAATTCCTATAAATGTCATAAGCCTTCTGCGAATCCTCCGGTAATGGAAACTCTCCGTTAATAAACTTCAGAGTGAATTCATACCCCAGCGTTTCATCTTTCAGATCTTTCATGTTTCGTGAATGAGGCTCATGTCGTTCTTGATAGACTGTGGGTTTATTGAAAAGAACTGAATCAGGGAACTGTTTCTGTAGGATGTATGATGCCCAAATATCATCCATTCTTCCTGCATGAGGAAGGACCATGTAGAAAGGAATAACTTCTCTGGCAAGGAAAGTATTCTGGCTATTAAAGGGGGCTATGTTAACGCTGCAATAGGGTTCTGTAACATTCAGTTTGATTCGTGGATTGTAGATGATTCTATTCATTGCATCCACATCAGGAACTCCATCCCAAAGATCTGCTTGGACTAGGATTTTTCTTTTTACTCTGCCCATGAATTTAATATTGTTTCGTGTAGGTATTAATTCTGAAGGATAACCTCGGTGCCACATGTAGTTTGCATTTGTGACGCTTAGTGGATCAAATACCCCGTTTTCAGACTTCCAGCAGTCTAAAATAACCTCTTTCCCTACGTAGATATTTTTGCCCCATTCATCGTAGGGAATATTGTCATCATCAATGCTTGCAATCAAATCCGCACCTGCTGAGTAGGCATAGCAGAATCCCAGATTTCTCCTCATTATTTTATTCCAGCCTATTGCATCACTTAATTCTTTGCATAGGTCCTCTTGTTCTTCAGGGGGCATGTAATGCAGATTGGGGAAGGTTTTTTCGAGTTCTTTGTACGAAGCATGGGGCGTTTTTAGATCTCCAACTATCACCATGTTCCAGTCATTCTTTTTCAAGAATTTATGGGTAGCTTCGGTAGGAGGATTGATAGTCGTCGTTACGATGAATTTACATGCCATAGAGGAGATCCTTAGCGATATTCCATCGAAAATTTTGGATTTGTTTATTCTGTTCTTCAGGGATTGGAAGATCAATAAGAATTTTGACAAGATCCATGGGAATTTTATGCTTCACAATGAAATACCACCATTTATGTAACCTATTGATCTTTTCCGCATCTTTTATCTTAAGCTGCGTATTTTCATAGAAGTTAACTGCTTGGGTCTGTTCAGTTATCAATCCTTTTTCTATACATTCTTTCCATAGATCTGTTTTGGGAAAGGGTTGAAATATAGCTGCCCAAGAATCAGTAGGATCAATTTTCATGTTGTAGGCCAAAGTATCAAGTGCATCTTTGAGGGGATCATCAACTGGGAGTCCAATCATATTTTGAAGTCTAACTTTTATATCATATTCTTTGCAGTAGTTACAGGCATTTTCTACTTGTTCATTCGTAATGAATCCTCTACGAAGAAATTTCTGAGTTTCTGGATTTGCTGATTCAAGGGCAATATTCATGAAACAGCACCCAGAGTCAGCCAGCATTTTTACTACTCCTTTATCGACGCTGCTAGCTCTCATTGATCCGCAGTAGGGAAGATGCACCCTTTCTTTGTATTTGGCACAGAACTCTTCCAGCCATGTTTTGTTTCTGGGAAAATCATCGTCATTAAAATACACTACCTCTAACCCGTATTTATTTCTCACATCAATTATTTCATCAATTATTTTGTCTGGGGATAAGATTTGGGTCATCTTACGTATGTCGTCTTTAAACAGCTTCTTGTAGAGATGATTAAAACAATATTTACAGGTGTGCAAACAAAATCTGGAAGCAATGAATCGCTTCATCCGTGCTTTCCCGAACTCATCATACTTGTAGAGGATTGATCTATCTGGAGGAAGGGTAGCTTCTATATCGGGCATGATTCCTTTGACTAATTTTTGGGAGATATTTCCATTAACAATATCTAATATTACGTTTTCTCCAGGACCTTGCACAATGTAATTGATGCTAGGATTTTCTATACCCTGTTCTGGAAAAAAGGTAAAGTGAGGTCCTCCCATGACAGAGATGAATTGGTATTTTTTCTTTAGTTGATCGTTCCTTTCTATGAACCAAAGATGTTCCCCGGTCATAACAGAATACAGGATAAAATCAACAGGATTCTTAGAAAGGTATTCTTCGGCATTATCAAAGTCATCTTGGATGAGATCTACTTTATGCCCAGCATTTTTAAGGATAGAGCTGAGATAAAGTATTCCAATTTTGTCTACCCTAAGTTTCTTCTCTATGAAAAGTATTGATTTCATGAGTGTATTATGCTAATGTTATCTGAAATTTGTGTTACGGGATATTTGATAAAACCCCAGTCTTCTCTGTTCTTATATACGATCCCTTCTCTATAGCAGTCTTTAGGATCAGATGGCCTGCTGTGATCTATATGGCCGTATTCTCCTTTCACAAATTTCAACTTCTTTCCAGATCCTAGAAGAGTCCACAATATTTCTCCATCCATCCCCGTTTGTCTTAGATGGGAACGGTGACCATTATCTGTTTCATTGTACCCAATGTCGTTTGATTCATGAAGGACTAAAAAGTCCCCAGAGTATAGGCCACATATGCATTTATCTGAGAAATTGTTGTCATCTAAATCGTATCTATCTTGAAGTAGTAGTGTCCCATTATTGAAAGCATAATTTCTTCTGAATTGACACCGATAAAAATATTCTTTGGTTATTTTCTCATCCTCTGATAGTATTTCTTTTATTCCATCAATTAATGATGGCTCGATGAGAATATCAAAATTAATTGCCATTAGATACTTTTTTGTAATCCTTCTCATTCCAACATTTTTAGCGAAGTACTCGTAGAATTTTTCTGGTACTAATCCTTCATTTATAAGAACGCTTCTATCTATAATGAAGTTCTTTATATGGGGGAAACTGAAAAAAGGTGACAGGGTAGGATTAAGATAAAGATAGCGGCTGGGATCTAAAGGGTTCCAATCAATTATTATATACTCAAAATCTATGTCATTTTTCGTTAGTATGTCGATATTGTATTGAAAAGTGTAGCGAAAACGGTCAATTGTTTGACCCCCATGATTATCATCTCGGTTTGTTGTTATTATTGAAATACCATTCATAGTCCTTCTTTCCATCCTATATAGGTTTGTACAAATTTTTCAATCGTGTAATTTTGAACTCTTGCGTAGGCTGCATCAATGATTGATTGATACAGAGAGTAGTTTTTCAATATGTCAAGAATTCTACTCTGTAGATCTTCATCTTTATCATAGTAAACAAATTCTTTGTTTGGTTCAAACCATTTTTCTATGGTTCCAAATTGGTCTCGTTTGCACAAGATTAATGACTTCATTATTGCTGCTTCAAAGGATCGGGTTTTAAGCTGTGGTTTATCAGGGGTTAAAAGATTGTGGACTACGGCTATTCTGGATTCTCCAATCAGTTCCATCTTGTGCTTAAATGTGACGTTTTTATTGGTTGCAAGTGGATGATCATACGAGACAAATCTGTGATTCATTTTCCGGATAATGCTCATGATGTTTTGAATGAAGGGCGCGTTAACCGAATAGCCAACATAGATTACATCATATCTCTTCTCATTGATTTTTGGAATATGCTCAGGAGCGGGTAAAGGGTAATAGACATATTCCCTTTTAGGGCGACCTTGAATTATAGGGCAAATGGTAAATATCTTATCAACAAAGGGTTCGTATTTATAAGTGGTGTCTCTGGGGTCTGGCTGTTCCTCAGTTGAAAAGAAGTATTTTGGTTTTGTTGAGGAATTTTTAATAGATGAATGGGGTTCACACCCAAGAAAAAGAATGCAGTCCTTGGCTTGACTGGCATATTTTTCGAAATTCCAGAACCTGAAAGCTCCTTCATTGTAATCCGTACAGGTATTGTTTATGACAATCATCTAAACCTCCGCCAAGGCAAAGCCTGTATTGTGGACAGTATGACATTCGGGTATATTTAATTTGTTCAAGGCTAAAGTGTTCCACGTTTTAGGTATGGATCGAGCATCATCAAAAGCAATTAAACAACCTTTTCTGCATAAGGGCAGATATAGATTTAATTCTTTTAGTACATGTTGATCTGAGTGA